>Ga0105239_10000052_pt1 | contig 164624 bp, 164 predicted proteins | sample KBSC44metaG_FD_92761 | JGI IMG/M metagenome (GOLD analysis project Ga0105239, IMG submission 92761) | Corn rhizosphere microbial communities from Kellogg Biological Station, Michigan, USA - KBS C4-4 metaG | ecosystem: Host-associated > Plants > Roots > Rhizosphere > Soil | place: Michigan... | reverse complement strand
CGTTGCAGGGCGATGGCGCACTTAACTCAAAGCACCCGTGGTTCCATACTTTCTACAAAAAGCAATACGATTTTGTGCATGTAAATACCAAGGACTTTTTCCTGGTAGTTAATCCCGTTATCAGCGGGGTAGCGCTTGTACAACACAACGATCCTACCGTGCCGTCATCAGCCACATACAGCAACCCGCAGTTTACCAACAGTCACGGCGCTGAGGCCAGGGGGCTGATAGGCAAGAAGATAGGCTTCTATACATCCTTTACAGACAATCAGGAAATAGTACCATATTATGTGAACAATAACATAGAAAAGCAGCACATGGCTGTGCCCGGCGCCGACTATTTTCTTATCACTAAAAGCAAGGGCAGCTATGACTATCTGCAAGCAAGCGGCTATATAGATTTTGCAGCAATCAAGGATCACATGAACATCACCTTTGGTAGCGGCAAGCATTTTATAGGTGATGGCATCAGCAGTTTGTTCCTTACCGACTACTCTTCTAACATGCCCTTCCTGGAGATAAATACGCGTGTGTGGAAACTCAATTATCAATGTCTGTACTTAGAGCTAACACCACAGTACGACAAAACACAGGGCGATGCGCAATATGAGCACAAGTATGCTACCATGCACTACCTGACACTCAATGCTACGCATTGGCTCAATCTGGGATTCTTTGAATCGGTAGTATTTGACAGGCCAAACTCTTACGAAATATCGTACCTCAATCCGATTATACTCACTACTTCTGTAAACCATTTTAACGGTAATGGAGATAAAGCGTTGCTTGGGTTTACGGCAAAAGCTATCGTTGCAAAGCACCTGCAATTCTACGGCCAGTTCATGCTCAATGAATTTAAATCGAGCGAGTTTTTTAGTAATAAAGGATGGTGGGGCAATAAATGGGGCGTACAGGCAGGTGGTAAATATTTCGACGCGTTTACGATCAAGAATCTCGACCTGCAAGCTGAGCTCGACGTGGTGCGCCCATACAGCTATACGGCCAAGGACACACTCGCGAATTATACCAACTACAATCAGCCGCTTGCCGATCCGCTTGGCTCAGGTTTTATCAAGGCTATTGGTGTAGCACGCTACCAGCCGGCTAAGAATTTAAGCGTTAGTGTAAAAGGTACTTATTACATACAAGGCGTGGATACAGGCAGCGCTAACCTGGGTAACAACATCTTTAACCCATACACCACACGCGACCAGGAATATGGTGTGAAGATGATCAACGGGCCTAAGGCGCACTGCATGATGATGAACCTGAACATATCTTACCAGCTTCGCCGTAATCTGTTCTTCGATCTGGGTGGTACGTACCGTAAGTATGTTAACAATCAGCCTATTACTGACGGATATACTACTACAGGCCCTAATGTGCCGCTTACCACAAACTACATATACTTCGGGATAAGGCTGAACGCCGCACGCAGGGATTATGATTTCTTTTAAGGGAGGTATCTTATAACACGGAAACACCGGAGCGCTCTTAATGAGCGCTCTTTATTTTTTGGGAACGCTGTATCGTGATAATATAAAGAACAGTAGGAAAGGCAGCGGTGATGTAAACGCCTCGCGTATATTCACCAGTAGTGCATAAAGGCGTGTGAGCGGTAAGTGTGCAAAATACAGACCAGCACCCACTAACAATATTGCCAGTATAATGCCATAAGCGCTAAGCCAAAGGTTTTTCAGCCATTTGGCATCGTAGTCTTTCCAGTTAAAATAGCCGATGCCCGCTACTAAAAGTAAGACCGCAAGATGTATTGGTTGGTGCCACTTAGTGGGGATGATCTCCAAAGGGCCTTGCATACCTACAAAAGTAATATCGGCCCAACTGATAAGCAGGATAACGATAAGCGAAAAACCAAAACGCATCTTAAGCCGCATGTTGCCTGCCTCCTTTTGTGTATAATACCCACGAGTAGAATATAAGCAGGTACATGATAGCTGTAAATATATAGTGGTGGCTGATATCCACCCAACCCTTGTGACTAATGTTGAGCCATGTGATCGTAACGCAGCGTATGATATTAAGCACAAATATAGCGGGCAACCCTATCAGCAAAAATATAAGCCGCTTCTTAGTAGTATTAGGGTAGCAAAAAAGAAAAGAGATGTAGAGTACATACAACTCCAGAGCGTTGCATGGGTCGGCTATACCTATTATCCTTTGTCCGCCTATCGTTATGATTGCTTTAAAATGGCCCAACACTGATGACACATCACTGTAAAACAGGGATAATACCTTTACTGTAGCCATGGTAGTAATATCTGTGAGAAAACTATCAGGTACACGTATAGGCTGCAAAAAAAGATGATACAATAATTGCCAGAGGATGAATACAATGACCGCACGTACCAGGAATATCCTGATGGGTTTAGGTATACGCGTATATTTCTGCCGCACTGCCGCTATCATGGTGCAATATTAAGACAATTGCCTTTATCGGACAGCCAACGTATGTTATGGCACCGTTTTATTAATATATTTACAGGCGAATTGCAATTTCATATTACATCCATAACCACGTAAATTAATAAGTCATGAAGATCGTATTACTCAGCGCATTGGCTCTTTCGGCAGCTATATCTTTTGAGGCCTGCACCAGTTGCGGCGTTAACGGCTCGCATAATATCAGCGGCTACAACGACTCCGCAAGTATGAACAGCAGCAGCTCAACAACAACAACAACTACCACAGCACCCGCAGATACAAGTGCAGCGAACGCATCAGGCACAAATAATGGCGGTGGTACATCCGGTGGTGTAAAGGTAGAGAACGTACAGGGTGGTAAGGAGCAAGTACCCGTACCGGCAGACAACGCACAACGCCCTGTTACAGAACAGGTAAAAGTACCAAAGCACGGCAACGCTGAAGATGTAAATAGCGGTGCACGTACACACGGCAGCGGTACACCATCTACTAACAGGGAAACAAATGGTTCTAACGACGTTAGCAATCACTAAAATAATTTAGCATAACAAAAAATGCAGCCCTATATGGGGCTGCATTTTTTGTTTCATATCGTCAGAACCTTTTTTAGGAAGGGTTATTTTTTATTATTGTTTCTTATCGGCGTTTTAGCTTTTTCTGCCTGTTGCTTCTGTATCTGCTCCAGCTTAGATGCCCACTTAGATGGTGTGGCAGGTTTGCTCTTGTTCTCCTGTAGCTGCGCGTGTATCGCCTTCTCATCTATAAAGTACTTCTGTATAATGAACTGCTGTGCTATGCTCAATAAGTTTGAGAACGTATAGTAGAACGTAAGTACTGCAGCGGCATTATTAAAGAAGCCCATCAGGAAAATCGGGAAGATGAAGGGGATATACTTCATGATAGGATTGTTAGGATCCTGCGGTGTCATGCTGCGATTGTATAACGCAAGGAACAAGCTTGATGCGGTCATCAGCAATGTGAACAAGCTAATGTGATTACCATATACCGATGAAAGTATAGGAATGTTCGTGCTCCAGCTGGCTATGCTGTCATACGTAGAAAGATCTTTTGCCCATAAAAAATGCTGCTGCCTGAACTCTATAAGCGACGGCAGCATATAGTAGAGCGAAAGTAATATCGGCATCTGGAAGAGCATAGGAAGACACCCACCCAACGGGCTTACTCCTGCTGACCGGTATAGCTTCATTTGCTCCATGCTGAACTTCTGCTGATCGCCACCTGTTTTTACACGCAGCTCATCGAGTTCCGGTTTCAGCACGCGCATCTTAGCGGCAGATAAATAACTTTTGTATGTAAAAAATGAAAGCAGGATCCTTATCAACACCGTCATTATTATAATGATAAGCGCGTAATTGCTGATCAAGCTGGCTAGGAAGTAAAAAATAGGAAGTAGCGCAAATTTATTGATATACTTAACGAACGACATGATACCAAAACCAAGCGGTACCATATTCTCCAATCCGGAATTGTACTTCTTTAATACCTGATAATCATTTGGCCCTATATACCAGCGTAGTGATGCTGTTGCGGCATTGTTACCTGCCTTTAATGGCAGTAGTATGTTAGCCGTTGTTTTGGCTTCCGTATTAGTAGCGCTGCTTGTATCTTCTTTATAAGCAACATCCATTTTGCTAAACCCGTCATCACCTATCAATACTGTGCTGAAATATTCTTTTCGAAAGCCAAGCCATGTTGTAGAAAAGTCAGGATTAGCAGTACTTTCTTCGGTTTTCAAAGTGAAATAATCAACCTTATCGTCCTTACTACCAAAATATACCTGCATCAATGCACCGCGCTTACTTCTTTGTGCAACAGGAGTGTGCATTTCCGTTTTCAAACCTAACGTCTGCCATTTTACCGGAAGTGCAGCTTCCGACATACCTGTCAATACAATGTTGCAACGCATCATGTAGTCATCAGCAGGCAGGGTATATATCATATCCACTTTTTTGCCGCTTCCGAGGTCTGCAGAAAAATCAATGGTTTTGTCGCCGTTGGGCTCATCCTTTGTTACCGGAGTGAAGTACAGGTCGCCGGTTGATTTGCCGTTATCTACAGGAAGGATTGCAGTAAGATGGTTATCAGGGCCGTTAAAAAGATATAATGCGCCGCTATCGTAAGTTTTAAAACCTTTAATGTTAGCGCTTACAGGGAAACCACCCTTTGTAGTGAATTGTATAGCCAGCTTTTTGTTTTCCAGCGATAGCGTCTGCGCCGTACCGTTGTAAGACGGTGGTTGTGACCTTACCAGCGCATTGGCTGCAGCTGTGTCTATATTAGCCACCGCTATACTCTTTGCCGCTACGCTATCTATCTTTGGCTGCGGATGCTGCCGAGCATAAGCAATTGAGTCTGCGGTCTTTTGTTCCTGATAAACTTTCTGGGAATGATTGGTGTACAACACATACGTGATGACCAATGCTCCTATTAGGGAGAACCCTATTACTTGATTACGATCCATGAAAAGGCAAAAATGAGGTGCAAAAGTAGTTATTTAAAACCTGAATTGTTCAGGTACATATCTCGCTCAATGTTAATGCCACGTAAATAATACGCCATTTTGGCAATTATGGGGTTATTTCTGTCTTAACTACTATAAATGCAAGCTGTTACGCTTTATGGCTGACGGCTATCCGAGAAGTATTTAAGCTCGTCTTTAAGGTTTAGATAAGGATACTTATCCAACATACTCCTGACTTTACCTGCATAACTGTTCAAAAACTTCTGATGCGCATCTGTGGCAGGGAAACGTGACCGATGGCTGCGAGCGGTCATTACTTCCTGCACTTGCTGCATTATCTCCTTCGTTTCCCCCGTCATGCAGGCATTTACAAACTTCTCCCATACAAAAGAAGTAGCCATGTAATTAGGGTGTACAAGGTCTATATCGTAATAGCGGTAGTCGCGGAGTATATCTATTATCAGTTCGTAAGCAGGGAAATAACTAGTAAAGTCAAATTGCTCACACAGGGTATGTACGGCATCTATCAGCCTGCCCTTGCTCCTGTTATTATCCACCACACCATCGCGTATATGTCGCACGGGACTGATGGTAAATATCACCTGTGTATACGGATTGGCGTTGTGCAGCTTTTCTAAAGTATTGCTTAGCGAGGCTACTATATCGGCAACTGTCAGCAACCGTTTCTCAAACCACTGCGCAGGTGCCCGATGATTATTTGCAACAGGTGATCCGCTATCCTTAAGGTAATACTGAAATGCGGAGCCAAGGGTAACGATGATAACATCCGCCTTTTGTATGAATGCGGCGGCCTGCTGTTGTGCGTCGTTTATATATGCTACTGCGGCCTCTTTATCGATATTAGAGAAGCGTGTATGATGCTGCCAGCTATTCCATAGCTCATTGAGCAGAAATAGGTCATCGCCATTATATTGTTTATTATCTAAGTAGCTATTCAGGCTATCTGCAACACTCAGCGGGTTGAACAGTATACCATTGGGGTTAGCCAGTACGTTGAATTTATGCTGTGCCAGCCGGTCGCTGATATTCTCTGTAAAGCACGACCCTATCAGTAGTATATTATCTGTATAGCGGATGGGCCTGCCAAGTGGTGGCACATTCAGTTGTAGTGTATGCTCCATTACAGCCAGCCATTTTTCTTATACACATCAATCCCTACTTTCATTGCTTGCTTTATACCCTTCATTGTTTCCTTATCGGTTGCTTCTATGTGAAAACATGTCTTGGCCTTTAATTGTTTTAATAGCTCCGGCGACAGTTGTTTGATCACCTCCTCTTCATTAGTATATAACGGCAGGTAGTGAACGACTACGCGGTTGCTGTGCAATACTATCGTCACTAAATTCATCATTGGCCTCGGCTTGCCAAGGGCTACTATCCCTTTCTTTACAGATGATAAGTCATATTTTTCATCTGTATCCATCTGCGCTTTTAAATCACCCTTTTCAAAAGCGGCCACTTCTTTTTTCACCGCCTGGAATATTCCCTGCAGTTCATCCTTTGTCAGCTTTGCCATATAGCCTGTTGATTACCGCCAAATTACGTTTCTTATAGATAATATCAATCGTCAGATCGCTTAAAAAATAATTTCCCGCCCTCTAAATCTGCCGTAATGACACTATATTTAACATGGATTAGATTTTGTTGTACCAAAAGAAATAAGTCATAAACATGGACAAAAATGAGTTTCGCAAATATGCCATCAAACATCATGGCATCAGTAGTGTAACTTTTGATAGCTACACTTCTTCAATGAATAAATTCCCCACAGCACTTACGCCCTACATCATAGAGGAGCGCCCGATGAACGTAGCTTCTATGGACGTATTCAGCCGACTGATGATGGATCGTATCATTTTTCTGGGTGAGGCTATTAATGACTACGTGGCCAACATCGTTACTGCACAGTTATTGTTCCTCGAAAGCACAGACCGTGCGCGCGATGTACAGATGTACATCAACAGCCCGGGTGGTAGTGTATACGCCGGCCTTGGTATCTATGATACCATGCAGATCATCAACCCGGATGTATCTACCATCTGTACGGGTATAGCAGCATCAATGGCAGCAGTACTGATGTGCGCAGGTACTAAAACAAAACGTACCGCACTGAAGCATAGCCGTGTAATGATACACCAGCCATTAGGCGGTGCTGAAGGACAGGCGAGCGACATAGAGATCACAGCACGCGAAATAGGCAAGCTGAAGAAAGAACTCTATGAGATCATCGCTTACCACTCAGGCCAGAAACTGAGCAAAGTAGAAAAAGACAGCGACCGCGATTACTGGATGACAGCCGCGGAAGCAAAGGAATATGGTATGGTGGACGAAGTATTAGAACGCAATCCGCGTAAAAATATCATCGCACCAAATTCATAAGATAATTGGTAATTAAAGTGATAAGCGCCTCCGTTAATACGGAGGCGCTTTCTTTTTAACTCAACTCTTGGCTTGATGTTTGCATATATAATACAAACAACACCATACAGATGAAAAAGCTATTTCTCCTTGTTGCCCTTTTTGCATTGGCGTATACCAATGCCGGCGCACAAACCACGATGCATCATAAAGCCACGATGCATAAAAAACATCGCAGGCATCATCCGATGCATCACAGCACCGCGGCTCATTCCCGCAGCCAGCACAACATCAAAGTAGCCAACGATGACCGAAATGCCTACAAAGGCAAGCACAGCCAATCGAACGATGGTGTAAAGAAAAATGAGCACCGTAATTTAAATTACCAAAACAATGGCGCCAACCTGGCACCAAGTGATGGTAATCGTTCTAAATAATAATTAAGCACCAAATTGCTTCAGATGGTGGTCGAGGTGCTTATATGCGCTTCGACCCCATTCTTCTGTTGTCATCATACCAAAGAACGGGTGCTTGTGTTTTACAATGTTGTCTCTACCCGCCTTATTAAACCTTGTGATGGCATCTATCAATCTTTGTTTCTCCAGATTGAAAATTTTAGGCTCCGTGACTGCCAGTTCCTTTACAGTAGGCATGCCTTCCTGTATCACACTTTCATCCAGTACTCTCTTTTTTAATATAGGCCCTAATATCCTGCCGATAAAAACCCTAGGTATCGCTTTTTCTCCAGAAGCCATTGCTACCGCACCCGCACAGTGCGCCATCATTTGAGCTACGTCCATTTTACCCCACCTGCGATGCGATGTTGGTGTCAGCATGTTTACCCTGTTCAGGATGCTCTTTGATATTGTTGTTTCCAATAACGTTTCCATTTGTATGTGTTTTGTGATACAAACGTATTACCGGGTAGTGACAGCCCTATGTCAACAGGATTTAGGTTATTAAAAATAAAAAATGGCCGCGTATGCGGCCATTTATAAATATAGTTGTTGAAAATCGTTATACCCCAAATTGCTTCAGATGGTGATCGAGGTGCTTGTACGCGTTCATACCCCATTCATCCGTGGTAAGCTTGCCAAGTAACGGATGTACATGCGGTGGCACGCCTGCCCTACCTGCAGCATTAAAAGTTTTTATTGCAGCTACTAATCGCTGTCGTTCTTCCGTAAAGTCCTTACTACCATGCATTTTTATTTCTTTCGCGGTAGGCAAATTCTTATCAAAAGGAACATCGCCCATCATCTTCTTTTTGAATAGGGGGCCTATTATCCTGCTTATAAAAGATCGTTTTACTTCTTTAGTGCCCATGGCCATGCTCAGTGATTCTGAGCAATGCGCCAGCATTTGCGCCACATCCATCTTTCCCCACTGATGCAGGGTATTGGCCTGTAACTTATTTATGCGCCCTATCACATCAAGTGTGGCGTTCGGTTCGTATAGTGTCTGCATTCGTGGTGTAGATATTGTTCAATGAAAATAAAAAGGGAGCCAAAAGGCTCCCTATATAATAAGTATCCTTTTTGTTTGTTCTTTATACTGCGAAACTATCGCCACAACCGCAACTGCGGCTTGCATTCGGATTTATGAAATGGAAACCTTTACCATTCAGCCCGTCCGAAAAATCGAGTGTTGTATCGCACAGGTACAAGAAGCTTTTGAGGTCTGTCACCAGCTTCACACCATGGTCTTCAAAGACCTGGTCTTTAGGCTGGGTTTCATTGTCAAAGTCCAGTTTATAAGATAAGCCAGAGCATCCGCCGCCTACCACACTTACACGCAGAAAGTAATCGTCCCCGATCTGGGCCTGCTGCTTGAGCTGGTCCACCTTTACTTTTGCTTTATCACTAACGTAGATCATTGCATTATCCTTTTCACTGTTGCTTATCCGCTAATCTAATTAATGATGTGCCTTTTCTGCTACTAATTCAGGAAGGCCGTTCTTTACACGGTAGTCGTTGATAGCCGCCTTGATAGCGTCTTCTGCCAATACCGAGCAGTGTATCTTTACAGGAGGCAGGTTCAGCTCTTCTACAATATCCATATTGTCTATTGCCAACGCCTCGTCTACTGTCTTACCTTTAAGCCACTCTGTAGCCAATGATGAAGACGCGATAGCAGAGCCGCAACCAAAGGTTTTGAACTTTGCATCTTTTATAAGACCACTTTCCTGATCTACTTCTATCTGCAAACGCATAACGTCGCCGCACTCTGGTGCGCCTACGAGGCCTGTACCTACGTTTTGCGCTGCCTTATCTAATGTACCTACGTTCTTAGGATTGCTATAATGATCGATAACTTTATCTGAGTATGCCATTTGTCGATTTATTTAATGTGCTGATCAGCTGATTAGCTAATTGCCCATGGTTTTTGATATTTAAGGTTAATTGTACTGTTTAATTTAAATCACTCTTTTTCTATCATCCGCTAATCGCATCAGCGAATTATTTAATGGTGCGCCCACTCAATTGCGTTGATGTCGACACCTTCTTTATACATTTCCCATAGCGGGCTCATTTCGCGCAGCTTTAACACTGTGCCTTTTATAGCATCTATGGTATAGTCTATCTGCTCTTCTGTAGTAAAACGGCCCAGGCCAAAACGCAATGAGCTATGTGCAAGATCGTCACCAAGTCCTAATGCTTTTAATACATAAGATGGCTCCAGCGAAGCAGACGTACATGCCGACCCGCTTGATAATGCGATGTTCTTATTAAAGCCCATCATCAATCCTTCGCCCTCTACATATTTAAAAGAAATGTTGGCTACGTGTGGCAGGCGATGTTCGCGGCTACCATTCACATAAGCTTCTTCTACCTGCAGCAAAGCTGTTTCCAGCTTGTCGCGCATAGCGCTCAGGCGTTTTGATTCGCTTTCCATTTCCTGCATGCATATCTCGCAAGCCTTACCAAAACCTACAATGCTTGGTACATTAAGCGTACCACTACGCATACCGCGTTCATGGCCGCCACCGTCCATTTGCGCGGTAACCTTTACACGTGGATTTTTTCTACGTACATATAATGCACCTACGCCCTTAGGGCCATACATTTTATGCGCACTGAATGCCATGATGTCAATACCATCGGCCTGCACATCTACGGGCACCTTGCCTACCGCCTGTGTACCATCTGTAAAGAACAGTACACCATGCTTGCGGGCAATAGCGCTAATTTCACGAACAGGTTGTATAACACCGGTTTCGTTATTGCCATACATGATGGCTATAAGTATCGTCTTGTCTGTTATTGCTGCTTCCAGTTCTTTCAGATCTATAAGACCTTCTGCATTTACTTCCAGGTAAGTTACAGAGCCACCACTTTTTTCGATATGCTTACAAGTGTCAAGCACCGCTTTATGCTCGGTAGTAGCGGTAATGATATGATTGCCTTTAGAAGCATACATTTCATATACACCTTTTATACCCAGGTTATCACCTTCTGTAGCTCCTGATGTGAATATTATTTCCTTAGGATCTGCATTTATTAATTTTGCAATCTGTTCGCGGGCATAGTCTACCGCTTCTTCTGCCACCCACCCGAAAGAGTGATTACGGCTTGCTGCATTACCAAAATTTTCGGTAAAGTAAGGTATCATCGCTTCCAGCACACGCGGGTCCATCGGTGTGGTCGCGTTATTATCTAAATATATTGGCAATTTCAATTCCATATCAAATGTAGTGTCTTCTATAAGTGGTTGTAACGCAAATTTACGTCAAAAGTGCTACATTAGCGTGTTTTACAGCATTATAGGTTTATATATAGCCATTAGCAAAAGTTATCTACACATGTTGAAAATAGAGCATCTTGGCATTGCAGTCAAAGAATTACAGGGGTCAATTGGCCTTTTTGAGCAATTACTGAATACACCCTGTTATAAGACGGAAGAAGTAGCAAGCGAGGGCGTAAATACAGCCTTTTTCCAGACCGGGGACTCCAAAATAGAGCTTTTAGAGGCTACTACCGAAAATAGCCCCATCCGCAAATTCATAGATAAAAAGGGTGAAGGTATACACCATATAGCCTTTGAAGTAGAGAATATAGAGGCAGAAATGAAGCGGCTACAGGCGCTTGGCTTTGAATTACTTAACGAAACACCCAAAAACGGAGCTGATAACAAACTAGTTTGCTTCCTGCACCCAAAAACAACAAATGGGGTATTGATAGAGCTTTGCCAAGAAAAGAAATAATAAAAAATAATCTAACATAACTTCAACTTAAAAACATGAAAAAAAACTTACTACTTGTTCTTTTTATTGCTTTTACAAACAGCCTCTTCGCACAAAAACATAAAGTGGTCATAGAGACGGAATACGGCAAGATAGTGGCCATGCTCTACGACAATACCCCGCTGAACCGAGATAATATGCTGAAACTTGCAGGAGAGCATTATTACGACAGCACATTGTGGCACCGCGTGATACCAAATTTCGTGATACAGGGCGGCGACCCAGACTCAAAACATGCAACACCAGGGCAAATGCTGGGCGAGGGTGGACTAAAATATACCGTACCCGCAGAAATAAATGATACCGACATACACAAGCGCGGCGCACTGGGTGTGGCAAGGGATAATACACCCGATAAATCGGGCTCTGCAAGCCAGTTCTATATAGTAACCGGCAAAAAATACACCGATGCCGACCTGGATAACATGGAGAAACGCACCAATAGAAAATACACTCCTGAACAGCGTGAAATATATAAGACACAAGGAGGGGTACCACATCTCGACGGCGGCTATACCGTTTTTGGTGAAGTGATAGAAGGCATGGATGTAGTAGATAAAATATCTATGGAGGCGCGCGACAAACACGATCGCCCAAATACTGATATACACATCAAAACGCTGCGTGTGCTGAAAGCAAAAAGGAAAAGGTTTTTGGGGATATTTTAGTTTGTAAATAACCTATGTCCACTTCTCTTAAAAATCTCCTCGATGCAAAGGCTGTCTTTTACAACAAACCTTCGTTCATCGAAAAGGATCCTATATCCATACCACATTCATTTTCTAAAAAACAGGACATAGAAATATCGGGCTTGTTTGCCGCTGTGCTGGCATGGGGCAACCGTACTACCATTATCAATAATTGCAAAAAACTGATGGGGTGGATGGGTGATGCACCGCATGACTTTATACTAAATCATAAAGACACTGAGCTAAGGCCCTTCGTACACTTTGCACATCGCACATTTAATGCGACCGATCTGCTGTACTTTATAGAGTTTCTTCAATGGCACTATAAACAACATGACTCACTCGAAGATGCATTTGTACCTTCAAAAACTTATACCAACGAAACAGTTGAACAAGCGCTGATACATTTTCACAATTACTTTTTTTCTATAGAGCATCCTGAACGTACAAAAAAACACATTACTACCCCCGAACGAAACTCCGCCTGCAAGCGCATTAATATGTACCTGCGGTGGATGGTGCGTAAAGACAAACAAGGCGTAGACTTCGGTATCTGGAAAAAGATAAAGATGCATCAGCTCATTTGTCCACTCGATGTGCATGTAGCGAGTGTATCGTACAGACTTGGCTTGTTAGACAATGAAAAATCGAACTGGGCGAATGCTATGCGGCTTACTGCTCAATTAAAAGAATTTAACCCTAAAGACCCGGCAGTATATGACTATGCGCTCTTTGGGCTGGGCATGGCGGAGCGGTTGTGATAAAAAACGAACGGGCATTACCTGCTGATAACACCCGTCGCTTTAACCGCCTAACAAAATTTATGCAAACACAATTTCTTCCAATTCTTTTTTCTCTCTTTTCTTATGCACCACACTTACAAAAGCATCAGGCAATAACACCAGCGATGTGTTCTTCTTTTTCCACCAGTCGCTGTTGATGAGCTTTGAAAAATGTACTACCCCTATTACCGAGCAGCGGCGATCATTACTGGCCCACTCTTCTATATGTTCAAACACCTCATGTGGTACCTGAAACAGCGCATCGAAACTTACATACACCCGCAGGTAAAAATCGTTTGTGAGCTGCGACGGCTGCTGGTTGTATAGTTTTTTATACTCGTACTTATATCCATACCGTAGCGCAGACAGATCGCTCAACACTGCTGATGCTGTAGGGAAACCACCGGCTCCCTTGCCATAGAAAAACTGTTTATCGGCAAGTCCGCTTTCTATTACTACACCATTGTACTCGTTGCTTACGTTGTATAACTGGTTGTCTTTTTTTATGAACTGAGGCAACACAAATGCTGCTACCTTACCATTATCGAGTTTTTTGGCCTGCGCTATCAGCTTTATTTCATAGCCTTTCTCTTTAGCATAGCGAGAGTCGTAAGCATGCAGTTGTGTGATACCTGTATGTACCAACTCTTCGGGCTCACTTATTACACCGTAAGCATGCGCCAACAGTATGGTCAGCTTATTTACAGCATCCTTGCCTTCTATATCCAGTGCCGGATTACTTTCTGCGAAACCTTCTGCCTGTGCCTGCTTCAGTGCGTCGTCAAATGCAAGCCCTTCCTGCGATATTTTTGTAAGGATGTAATTCGTGGAGCCATTCACAATGCCGCTAACACCCTGTAGCAGGTCGTTATCATAATACTCTTCCAGGTTTCTGATGACAGGTATACTGGCGCAGCATGCGCTCTCGTACAGAAATGGTGTTTGATACTCTTTCTGCAAGGAGAGCAGCTCGGGTAAATGCTCCGCAATCATCTTTTTGTTTGCGCTCACAACCGCTTTCTTATGGCTAAGCGCGTTGCTTACAATGTAGTAGGCAGCGTCGGCATCATCTATCAGTTCTACTATCACGTTTATCTCGCTATCCTGCAACAGTACATCAGGGTCTGTAGTGAATAATGTTGCGGGGGCATCTCTTTTTTTATCTGCGTGCTTGATACATACTTTGTGTATCTCCGCATGCAGCGATGTGTTGCTTTGCAATACACGGTAAAGGCTTTCACCCACCACTCCGAAGCCGAACAGGCCTATCTTTAATTTTGTTTGTTGTGTAGACATTTTTGTAAGTTTTTTAAAGTTGTTGGACAGTATTGATCGTTAGGAATTAATTTGAAGCTACCGCGCTTTCAGTTTGTTGTTTTTCACTTTTCACTTTGTCAAGCGCTTGCGCGATGTCATTTATCAGATCATCGACACCTTCAAGCCCCACACTAAGGCGTATAAGGCTATCAGCCACGCCGGCTGCCTGGCGCTTCTCTGCAGGAATGCTTTTATGCGTCATTGTTGCAGGATGGCAAAGCAGGCTCTTTACGCCACCAAGGCTCTCTGCCAGCTTAAACAGTTGCGTATTACATACTACATCTTTGGCAGCAGCTTCTGTATCTTCTTTCAATGTGAAGGATACGATACCACCAAAGCCGCTTTGTTGTTTCTTAGCGATGTCATGATTGCGGTGTGATGTAAGGCCCGGATAATACACACTTGCCACAGCAGGATGGCCCTGCAGATATTCGGCGACAACCTGTGCGCTTCTGCAATGCTCTTTTACACGCAGATGCAGGGTTTCTATGCCACGTATAACTAACCAGCTATCGTTCGGGGAAAGTATAGCGCCACTTGCGTTCTGTATGAATTTTATTTTTTCTCCCAGCTCTTGTGTCTTGCACACTACCACACCCGCTATTAGGTCGCTATGGCCGCCGAGGTATTTTGTAGCACTGTGTACTACTATATCCGCACCCAGCAATATAGGCTGCTGCAGTGCCGGTGATGCGAATGTATTATCCACACAAAGCAGTGCACCATTTTGTTTTGCGATAGCCGCTATCGATGCGATGTCGCTTATCTTCAACGTAGGATTAGTAGGCGTCTCCAGCCATACCAGCTTTGTTTTCGAGTTGATAGCATCGAGTACGTTCACTACATCGGTAGTGTCTACATAATTTACCTTGATGCCAAACTTTGCATAGATGTGGGTAAAGAGGCGAAACGCGCCGCCATAAATATCGTCTACGGCAAGTATCTCATCTCCGCTTTCCAGCAATTTCACTACTGCATCTATTGCTGCGAGGCCGCTTGCGAAGGCAGATGCTGCTGCGCCTTCTTCCAGCTGCGCTACTATCTTTTCGAGCGCGGCACGTGTCGGGTTATTGCTGCGTGCATAGTCATAGCCTTTGTTTTCGCCGGGGGCTTCCTGCACGAATGTGGATGTCTGGTAAATGGGTACGGATATGGACCCTGTTAATGGATCTACCGGAATGCTGTGGATTAGTTTTGTTGCGTTGCTGCTCATCTCTTTTGGTTTTATGAATGTTTTAAAAAATTGTTTACGTTTTTAAAAACACTTACCAAAAAGATCCCGGCTGAGCTTTTTTATCCTTCACCCGTCGACTGGTGTCAAATAAAAAAGCTCCACCGATAGAATCAGAGGAGCTTGAGTTATGTAGCGTTTCACCGTAGCGAAACATCAGAAACCATTGCGTCTGACTTATCTGCCTTCGCTATTACGCGAAGATGGAATTAGCACCTGTTCCCGGTTTGCACCAGGGAGGTTGCTAAGGCTTCACAGGGCCATGACCCTCTGCCTTTCTTGATAAGTGATATAAAAGAACTGATGCAAAGATATAGACAGGAAATTCAATTCTCCAAAAATATTTTTTTGGGCGCCATACCTGCATCTGCTAAAAGGCTTTACAGATAAGGGTTTCAATATGAATAAAAATATCAGAAAAAATGGTCCTTCTACGTTCTGATGAAGTGGCAATGGAAATGCATAGACCATCACGCGCTACGAATATCGATGCAACAATAGGCTTTGTAAAAATGATTTACTCATCTCGCCCTTTACTTTGCCGGATAACCAGAGCTTTATTGGTAGTATGGTTGTATCAGCTCATCTATATGAAGATTTGCAAAACATCTTTTAGATCAGGTAGTTTGCTTTAAAAAATGGAGTCATCATCAGCGTGATAAGGCGTCGAATATTAACAAACCTATAAGTGATTATGCATTGTGTTTTATAAATAAGCATATAATTTTAGTTGTCAATGATAAAGTGTAGAAATATCGGTAGTGTATTCTTGCTTTTCCTGCTTGCCGTTTACAGCATGCAGTCTGCCATGGGCAACAATCTACTGTCTGACATAGCAGTTCATGCATATGTAACGCAAACTCCAACCAGTACTCATTCTGACATCTCGCCTAACTGCCATACAGCTGCGAAAAGTGACATCAGGGTAAGATATAAGGTTTGTGAAGATCACGATATTACTTTGCCTACCATAAAGGTGTTTGCGACACATGTGCCCCACGTTACAACAAAAATTTGTAACGTTCCCGTATCCGTTCCACTACAATTAAGGTACTCGCTATCAAAGCTTAGAGGCCCTCCCTGCTATGCATAAATGCATGCCATACATGTTTACAATGGCGAAGAATAATGATCATTACTTACTGCCCGTATATCTATTTGATATAAGTACGCAGTTTTGACGTTTTTAATTCACTTTGCTGAGCATTTTCCATAGGAACGAAGTGCAACGCTGTAAAAATAATATTCATGAAATCATATCTCATGGCCGTAAAGCCACGTACACAATATACAGCAGGAGCAGCACTTACAGTACTGCTCCTTTTATTTATAATGCTTACTTCCTGCCAAGATGCCGCCACGAAAAAGCAAGTCCAGGCGATTGCGGTAGATAGTGCAGTAATAAACACGAATAATAACCTGCAAACACAAAACAATGCTGCGAATGCTAAAATCGACGCGTTAAGTACACACGCGTCTCAGCTTGATAGTGAGGTAAGCCGCAAAAATGCGCAGATAGCCATGCTACAGTCTAAGATCAATGCATTGAACCATAAGAACGCCAGGCTATCAAAAAAAATAAAGAAAGACGATAGTTTCATTGCATCTATAAAAAATGAGCTCAACGATAAACAGAGGGCTTATGCCGATGAATTGGGGGTGCTAAAAGCAGACAAAGACAAACTGATAACACAGCTTGATGACCTGATGAAAAAGTACACCTCTGTTGTGGCATTAGGGTCTGTATTGCATGCATCAAATGTGCGTATGGAGGCGATACACCTGAAACATAACGGTAAGAAGGAGAAGAAAACAGTCAAAGCCAGGAAACTGGATCTGCTAAGGGTAAAGTTTGATATAGATGAGAACAGGATAGCAGAAAACGGTACTAAAAAACTGTATATCGTTATCACAGCGCCAGACGGCAAGGTTCTTAAAGATGATGTGGGTGCTCCAACCTTCGATGAAAGCGACGGCACTAAAATAGGATATTCAGTATTAAAGCAGGTATCATTAATGAAAGATAAACCTGTAAAAGATGTAACCGTAGATTGGAAACATGACGTAGAACATGAAAAAGGTACCTATGCCATCAATATTTACAATGGTGGCTACAAGATAGGATATGGCAGTGTGGCACTCAGGTAAACGGATATAGTGCGTAGTAAATAAATGCCCCGGCTGCGGGGCATTTATTTTATTCACCGGCTGATCTCTATCTTGCTGTTCATCTTTTGTTTAATTTAGCATTCATCCCAAATGTCAGCTACCATGCTTGAAGTAAACTTTACACCCTTCCCATTCTTAGAAACTGAACGGCTTTTACTACGCCCTATGAACGAGGGGGATGGTAAGGAAATGTTTTTCCTACGCTCTGATGAGGGCGTGATGAAATACATAGATCGTCCACGCGCTCAAAACATTGATGACGCGATAGCCTTTGTAAAAATGATCTCTGATAATATCGCTGCCAATAAAACGATCGCATGGGCTCTTACACTAAAAGGTGATGATACACTGATAGGTAATATAAGCCTCTGGCGTTTAGAAAAAGAGCATTACCGTGGCGAGTTGGGTTACGTACTGCACCCCAATCATCATGGTAAGGGTATTATGAGCGAAGCACTGCAGGCTGTTGTGGGTTACGCTTTCGGCCCTATGGGGCTGCACTCTATAGAAGCAAATGTGAGCCCGGAAAATGCCGCATCAATAAACATACTGGAGCGCAACGGCTTTGTGCGCGAAGGCTACTTTAAAGAGAATTTTTACTCAAATGGCAAGTTCCTGGACTCCGCAGTATATTCACTGGTAAAGCCCAAAAGCTGATCATTTCTTTAGGTTAGGATTTATCGGCTTTCCCCATACCAGTATCGATCTTCTGTTCAGTTCGGGCCAGTAGTTTTTATCTATGCGCACCACATCATCAGTTCGCCATTGTGTAGCCGGGCCTACATAATATACAGCGTCGTTTTTTTCATTGAGCATTTTGGCCACGGTGTTACTGTCTGCATTGCACATATACTGTAAGGGCATCGCTACATCTCTTGCCTGCAGCTCATCTGCTTTAAGTGCCCCGATGGTCATCATACTATGCGGATGCCATGTGTTCACAAGGTTATCAATGCTCCATTTTGTAGAGTCGCCCGTCATCATTTCCGGTAGCCTGCTAAAATGCGCATTACCATAAATAAGCAACACACACTTACCCGAATCTATGCCGTATCTCACCGCAAGTTTTGCCGGTAGCATATTTACCTGCGAAAGGCTTTTAGCATACTCGTCTTTTGTCTTTATACTACTCCACTCTATTTGTGGATCGCCAGCAATAACCCTTATTTTATGCCGTTTGTTCTTAGTGTTCAGGTCGCGGATGGTCTCTAATAGTTGCTGATAAACCGATGCCTCGCCATACACTACATTCGTAGCCTGCGTGCCCCTGCGCCAGATGTTTTTATACAATGCAGGTTCTATGTCTTCGCCGCTTATGTATCTATCCAGCACACGCTGCATAGATATATTTGCAAACTCCACGATCACATAATCTATAGTATTGCTTATCTCGGGATCCTGTAGCAGCGAGCGTATAAACACATGTGTCTGCACTGTAGCCTGTGGTCCTTCATCAAGGCCTATTATGTGATAGCGCCCATAACTTTCTCTCAGAAATCGCGCTGCGGGCTGGCAATTCTGCGCATATATTACCGATGAGATAAAGAAGAAAAGGAGTGTAGATAGTGTTTTCATAACTGCTGATAATACAATTAACTATTTCCCTTCCTCAAAATTACCCGATAAGTTTAAAGTTCAAATGTATTCGGAGGGAATAACCTCATGTTTGTGTCCTTTACGGTGAAATGATATTGTCCTGACAAAAAGCCGCCATTAAGCAGGCTGAGCCTGCCTAATGTTATCTGTATATTATCCTTATGACGCTAAGGTGATAAACTTTCAATATATATTCGTACATTTGCGGCGCTTTAGGCATAACCCACACGTCAGTATGGTTGTTGTAAAGTAACTAAGCAAACTATTATGAGAAAAATTATCGGGTACAGGAAATTGATGGGTGTTGGTGAAAATGCTGATCTGCAGGAATTAAAGACTGCATACAGGAATTTAATGAAGGTATGGCACCCCGATAAGTTTAATGACAGCGAAGAACTGAAGGCTGAAGCTGAAGCAAAAGGCAAGCATATCATAGAGGCGTATCACTTCCTGGTGAGCATAGCCCCTGAAACGAAGGCCCTCACAATGGCCGAATACACCATTACTATCACTACTGCAGGCATCGCTGATTTCGAATACAAGAACGAAGTGTTGCTGATGAGTTTTGCTGATGGTAATAATTACGAATACTTCGGCGTACCAAAGTCGATATATGTGAAGCTGGTAAATGCACCGGCGCCGGCGCGTTTTGCACGCAGGCACATTTTCAATTCGTTCCCATACAGGAGTACAAGTAAGGCACTGGCGGTATAATTACCGTTTCATTGCTTTTATTGCGTCGTTGCGGTATTTGTAAACTGGTATGAAATCTGCGTCACTTAGTCCTGCGGCTTTGTCGTAATCTGTTATAGCATTCTTATAGTCATGCTCCATGCTACGTTTAAGGGGATGGTTAGACCGTTGCACTTAGAGAAGTATGCACAAGAGTACATTTATAAGCTAAACAATCGCCCTGCGGATGCGAAGGGTGTGAAATTTGAAATAAAGACGATTGTTACTCCAGAGAATTTGAAACGAGTGTTACACTATAAGGATTTGATTAAACACAGTCTTAATTCTCGCTGTACTAAGAAAGCTAGTTAGAGTGAATCTATTACAGTGAATCTACTTGAGTAAATTGGTGTATTTCCGTGAACAGGTAGCTAATTAGTAATTTGTTTTTGAATACGGGGGTAACTTTTACAACAATTGTTTCCTTTTTATCACAGGCTGCGCAATCTAAGGAAAGAGGGTCGTGATGTGATAGTAGTTCAATTATAAACTCATCCTGGTGCATCACCAGTTTGGGCACTACTTTAAAAAAGAAATCTTGTCCTGTAATACCGTTATTAAGCTTTTTACAGCGTAATTTATTCTGTTCAAACAGCTTGTCAAAATCTATCGCCTCTACCATTATATGTAAATGTAGCGATTAATTAATTCGTATTATTAGTCATATTTGTTAAGCAAATCTCTGATTGTATGATATAAAATACATGACCTACGTTATATCGATGTATTTGGGGCGTTGCGATAGCAGGTGTTAATTGCACACAGTCTGAATCCCAGTGTTCAAATAAATCCAGCCAGTATATGTGATTAGGTGATTTTTGAGATTGTTCCTATGACTAAATCTGTCAACCCGCTTGTAAATTTATCAAGTTCAATTTCTGCAATTCCTAATTGTTCTAATGCGTGCATTCCGGTAAGTTCTTTACGACCTGCAACGACTCGAACGATTTATCAAAATCGAAGCCCCACATCACATTAGGACTCACAAAGGAATCCTAGAATGTATAAAAGAGAAATTCAACTAATAATAAAGAGAGCGTCTATTTGACGCTCTCTTTATTTAAAATTACCTTATAAAACTAGATAACCTTATTATACTTTAAAACACCCGATTTGTTTACGCCTCAACGAGTATATAAGTGCCAAAATTAGCAAATACCGCGTCATTTCTACAACCTCACTCATTTTGTATTAATTTGCCAAACAATTGAAGTATATGAGTGATAAGCGGGAATTGAGGACAGTAAATGTGACGCGGTATGTAACCCCACTGCGCGAGGGCGGATCTATGCCTGCCATCGCCGAGGCCGATGATCAGTTTCTGTATGTACTCAAATTTCGTGGTGCAGGGCAGGGTAGCAAGGCGCTTATTGCCGAGCTGATAGGCGGAGAAGTAGCACGAGTGCTAGGCTTGAAGATACCGGAAATAGTATTTGCGAATCTTGATACCGCCTTTGGCCGTACCGAGCCCGATGAGGAAATACAGGATTTGCTAAAAGCGAGTGTGGGACTTAATCTTGCACTGCATTATTTATCAGGTTCTATAACTTTTGACCCTACAGTTACTAAAGTGGATGGAAAGCTCGCTTCACAGATAGTATGGCTCGATTGCCTGCTGCTGAACGTAGACCGCACCTGCCGCAACACAAATATGCTGCTGTGGTATAAAGAGCTGTGGCTTATAGATCATGGTGCGGCTTTATACTTTCATCACTCATGGCATGGCTGGGAAGAAAAAGCATTGCTGCCCTTTACACAAGCTAAGGATCATGTATTGCTGCCGGAAGCTACGGAATTAGACACCGTAGATGCTGCCTACAAAAAAATACTTACGGCTGAAGTGATACATGCTATCGTATCATTAGTGCCTGACGAGTGGCTGGTCGTTGATTCGCCGTTTGCAACGGCCGATGAGCACAGAGCCGCCTACATAAAGTTCCTCACATCGAGAGTAGCACATTCACAAACCTTTGTAAAAGCCGCGCAAGATGCCAGAACACTTATTTGAGTATGCCGTGGTGCGCGTAGTGCCGCGCGTGGAGCGCGAAGAGTTCTTTAACGTGGGGGTGGTGCTTTACTGTGCGCGTCCACGATTCTTACAAGTAAAATTTGATTGCGACCTGCAAAGGTTCTCTACACTGTCTGATACGCTGGATATAGCGGAGGTAGAGGAATATCTGAAGTCGTTTGAGCGAATATGTATTGGTAAAGAAGATGCGGGGCCTATCGGTAAGTTGCCGGTGGCTGAACGTTTTCGCTGGCTCACAGCAACCCGCAGTACTGTGGTACAAAGCTCTAAAGTACACCCGGGCTTATGCAGCGACCCGGCAGAAATGCTGGAGCGCCTTTACCAACAAATGGTGCAGCGGTAACAACTAACAACAATGGAGTATTTTAAGAAATTACTGGAACTGCTGAAGATAGAGCGGGATGAAGACAAGCATGCATACGTGGAGCTTACTGCAAAATCGACCGTAATAGAACGCAGGGCAAACGGGCTGACGTGGTATCCTATAGCCATACGCGGCACTGAACTTAGTAAGGCTGATTATATAACCGTAGAGGTGGAGCGTACCACAAATACGGATGTTACACACAAGCTGCGGTCGGGTGTGTCTGCCATGTTGTTCTCTAATCATGATGCGCAGAACGACCATATAGAAGGTACCATAACTTACGTAGGTAGCAACAGGCTAAAGATAATGCTGCGCACTGATGAGCTACCAGACTGGGCAAGCAATGGTAAGCTGGGCATTGACGTACTGTTTGACGATAACAGCTACGACGAGATGCAGGCGGCGCTGAAGCTGGCTGATACACTTATCGAAAAGAAAGAAGAAGGCAGGCTGATAAATATCCTTACAGGCAATACACCGCCAACATTTGATACAAGCGCAGCTACCTATATTAATCCACGACTGAACAGTACGCAGCAGCAGGCTGTAAATAAAATAGTACAGGCCAATGAGCTGGCGATAGTACATGGCCCGCCGGGCACAGGTAAGACCACCACACTGGTGCAGGCCATAAAGACATTGATAAAGCAAGGCGAATCTAAGATACTTGTGGTGGCTCCCAGCAATACTGCTGTCGACCTGCTGAGTGAGAAATTATCGGAGGAGGGGCTGAATGTGCTGCGCGTTGGTAATCCTGCCCGTGTATCAGAAAGATTGATGTCGCTGACATTGGATAATAAAATGGCTGCGCATGCTACTATAAAAGATATAAAGCGCTTAAAGAAACAAGCAGGTGAGTTCAAAGACATGGCGCACAAATACAAACGTAGCTTTGGGCGGGCAGAGCGCGAACAGCGCAAGGCTCTGTTTGATGAGGCGTATAAGATAATGAAGGATGTAGGCCGCCTGGAGCAATACATTATAGATGATGTGGTAGCTAAGGCGCAGATAATAACAGCTACGCTGGTAGGGGCCAATCATTATACCGTGCGCGACCTTCGCTATCATACCGTAGTAATAGACGAAGCAGGGCAGGCATTAGAGCCCGCCTGCTGGATACCGGTACTAAAAGCAAAGAAAATAATACTGGCAGGCGACCATTGCCAGTTGCCACCGACGATAAAGTCAGACAAGGCAGCAAAGGAGGGGTTGAATAATACACTGCTGGAAAAGAATATAAAGTTGCATCCCGAAGCTGTTGTATTGCTGGAAGAGCAGTACCGGATGAACGAGATCATCATGGGTTATTCTTCCAAAGTATTTTATGAGGATAAATTAAGGGCACATGCATCCGTAGCGGGACATTTATTATTTGATGCGGATACACCGTTGGAGTTTGTAGACACGGCAGGCTGTGGCTTTGAAGAGAAAGTGGAGAACGTAAGTATATCGAACCCGGAAGAGGCTGCCTTGTTGTTCAAACATCTCACGCAGTTTACAGAGCAGCTTAGTACGCATTATACACCGCAAAATTTCCCCACCATTGCGATTATATCTCCGTACCGGGAGCAAATATATGTACTCAAAGAGCAACTGGAGCACTCGCCTGAACTGAAAATATATGGCGATAAGATATCCGTGAACACCATAGATAGTTTCCAGGGGCAGGAGCGCGACATTGTATATATAAGTATGGTACGTAGCAATTCAAATGGCGTAATAGGTTTCCTCTCAGACATACGCCGCATGAATGTGGCCATGACCCGCGCCCGAAAAAAACTAGTAGTTATTGGCGATAGCACCACTATATCCCGCCATCCGTTCTATGCAAATTTCATAGCGCATGCAGAGGCGCTGGATGCTTATAAGAGTGCGTGGGAGTGGATGGGGGTGTAGGATTAAAATGTATCTTGTAACAAACTCATTTCCCATGCTCACCTCCCACACACTCCCACGCATTGCAGTACGCGCCATAGGTGGCGGGTTATTTTTGATGGCGTTCTTTACATTGATGTGGGCGGGTATAGCAGAGGGTGGCTTGCACGGCAGTGATCATTGGCTGGTGTTGGCTGCTTTCTCTGTGCTGTGCATTGTGTTTGTTGTATGCGGTATCAGGCTTTTTGTCCGCTCCAAAGACTTTCCTGTATCTATAAGCGAAGAAGATAAACTGGAGGGCAAACGGATGGGTAAGTGGTATGCTATCATCTTTGGATTAGAGGGTACGCTTATCCCAGTAGTATGTGTGGCATTATTATTACTAAAACAAGAACGGTTCATATTGCCGGCCATAGCATTGGTTGTGGGGTTGCACTTCTATCCCATGGCAAGGGTCTTTGACCGCAAGCTCGATTATTACCTCGCTACGTGGGTATGCCTCGTAGCTATCATCTGCATTTGTATGATGTCGTATACGGGCTATCCGCAAACAATGATCCAGGCCTGTTTGGGGATAGGTGTCGCATTTGCCACAAGTGCATACGGCATATATATGATGCTGGAGGGGAACAGGATACTAAAACAATAAAGAGCGAAACGTCGTTTACCGCTTCGCTCTGTAATTTTCATTTGTGATAGATATTCCTTAGGGGCTAACTATTTTAAAGAAAGCCGTAGTAGACACTACAGCTTTAACAACTGATGAATTTTCTGGAGAATGTTGTTCTCCGTCTTACCCAGTCAACAAACTTCTTTCCTATGTATGGCGTCTTCACCTCTTCATTGTAGTAAGATATTACCACCTGTCTTATGGTATCTTCTGATATAAGCGGGTGATTTTTTGAAAGCTCTTTTACCATTCGTTCTATTTTCCTGTTATTCTTATCAGAACAGCCGGCGCCGGATGCTACTTCCGCAGCATGATCGTAATGTTTATGGGTCAAAAGGGTTTGTGATAGCATATAGTGGCGGTTTTGTAAGAACAAACTTAGTATACCTGCACGACTGCCGATACCGTTAAAAAACGGTATTTTCAGAACGGGACAAAAATTTTATTCTTCTGTGTAAGGGGTAAGGCCAATACTAACAGCATACATGGCCAGCGCTGTACGCGTATTGAGGTCCAGCTTTTTGAATAAAGAATCACGGTAGCCCTCTACGGTACGCTGGCTCAGGTTCAGCTTATCGCCCATGTCTTTGTAGGTCATATTACTGCAGCATAGCGACAGGAACTGCATTTCTTTATCTGTTATCTGCGGAAAGTTTGTATGCTCATTATTCAATGCTTTAAATGCCCTGGCCGATAGTAATGAAGAATGATAGTGTCCGGCAGTATAGATGCTGTGCAGCGCCGTTTCCAGGTCTTTAGGGTCAGAATTTTTCAGTAAAAAACCATGCGCGCCCTCCTTTAACATTCGCATTATATTGAACTCATTATTGAACATGGTAAGGATAAGAAATTTGACAGATGGCCATAGTTCCTTTATCCCCTTGAGTGTATCGTAGCCATTCTTATTAGGCATATTTATGTCCAGTACACATATATCCGGCAGTACATTTACTCTCTTAATAAGATTTATGAGCTCTTCTCCATCGCTCGCCTCAATGATGATATCAAAGCCACCAAATGAAGAGATGATCTCTTTTATGCCCTTGCGCACCATTACATGGTCATCGGCCAAGGCTATTTTTATCTCGGATTGTTTGTTCATAGGGGTTTGTATCTATAATAAGGGTAGTTGTGCATCCTTTATTCACAGCAGAGCGCACATCAAGCTTGCCGTTTAATAACGCAGTTCTGTGATACATATTTTCAAAGCCTATGCCCTGCGAAGAAAATATTTTTTCGGTATCAAAGCCCTTACCATTATCTGTTACCGTTAGCGAAAATACGTCAGGTTCGTAATTTATTTCTATGGTCAGCAATTTTGTACCTGAATGTTTAACGGCATTATGTATCAATTCCTGCACAATACGGTAAATCAATACCTCCTTCTCGGTATCTATAGCCACAGGCTCTCCGGTGATGGTAAGAGAGCATTGAATGTTCTTTGACAGGTTTATATAGTCTGATTCTTTTCTGAGCACATTGAGCAACCCCAGCCGTTTTATGTAATCTCCGTTAAGGCTGTGGCTTATATTCTGCAAATCACTGATCACTTTGCCAATTGCGCTGTTCGTACCCTTTATAAGATTTTCTTCTTTTTCATTCCTCGCAAGCCCTGCTATGCTGTACATATTCATTTGTGCCAACCCCAGCACCTGTCCTATATTATCATGTATCTCTTCTGATATTTTGTTCATGGAATATTCCTGCTCCTCAAGGCGCGCCTCCAGTATCCTGCTGCGCATACTTTCTTTTTCCAGTCGGTGCCTGCGCTGCCGGGTATTATGCACTAAAAGAAAGACGACAAGGAAGAATGCGAATAGCGCCAACAATAGTGTGCCGGAAACGAATAGTGGTAGTATGTAGCTGTTATCTGTCATTTATTTTCCATTTTGGCGATATGAATAAGACAACACCGATCATTAAATAGCTGATACAAGAGATGGCCCAGATAAAACGGTCTACTATCCAGATATCTTTAGGGATCTTCAATGATAAGAAGCCATAACTACCCCAATTAATATACTGCATGCTAAAATAAAGAAGCAATATTGTAATGAACCAAAAATGATTGTAGTAGCGCAATTCCACCCTGTCGCTTTGTATCAACATTCTGAAAAATGCATATAAGGACATACTAATGATACAAAACCCTTCGAGAAAAATTGAATAAGAATTCACTGTGTTTAACGACTGAACGAAAATAATGTTCAATATACATAACACAGCACCCACTACGCCAATGTAAATACCGATATTCTTCTTTGTAAAAACATCAATGACTGCATTGAAATACAGCGCCAGGATGAACAGCTCAATGATGTCATAAATATTATAGACCGCAAGATTGCTATGGTATTTTACGGCACAGTACCTGGCAATGATCTCATTTATTAGCTCCGAACCCAATAAAAAGACAAGGACCCTGGAGCCCTTGTCTATTATTGAATAGCGATATATGCCCGCAAAAAATGACAGGGCGACGATAAAGATCACTATATATTTTATGTATGGAAACATAAACAATTACAGTGCAAAAGTATCACACGCGGCAGGCCCCGCCTGGCAGCAACTGTTGGGGCATGGCTGCGCATTATCTAATACATTACCCTGCGCATTGTAAATATAGTTCCCTGCATTATCATAACCGGCGATAATGATCGTTAACGCGCCACTTTTGTATCCGCAGTTTACATTTGCTTTCGCGCTGTTTGCGTAGGAGATTGTATGCGCCAGCATAAGTTTTACCTGCGTTATCTTCCCCTTGCTGGTATCATTCAAATACTTTCTCAGGGAATCTGCATTATAAATAAAGCACTGCAAATCCGTATCATTATGTGTGGCGTGGATACTGTTCAGATAGCTGTTGAGCATTATGTCTGCCATTGCCGGCGATATTCCCTGTGAGCTGCCTACGCCAGAGCCAACGGTGTCCCCAAGTGTATCTGTAAGCGCACCTGTATGGCCGGTGCCTGTATGCCCATGGCACGAGCAAGTCATAATAACGATTGCGATAATCGCGAAAACAGAAAGTGTCCTTTTCATAAGTTGTTTGTTTAAGTTTAAATGAATGAGTGGTTAAAACTAATAACAATGCACAACACTAAATACCGTTATTAAACGGTATTTTTAAAAGGTGCTATGGGAAGAATGAGAAGTAGCTGATGGTATCAGAATAGCCCACTATTGAGTGCCCTATAGATGAGGCCGAATCTATCTGTCACTTGCAGCTTTGAGTATAAAACTGTTTTGTAACCTTCCACATCGGGCATGGTAATATTTAACTTATGCGCTATTTCAGCAAAAGACAATTGAGAGCAGCAAGCCTTTAGGAAAACAAGCTCATCATCCGTTATATATGGTATGCCTGCCTGCTGTGAGTGTGGCATTATTACGCTTTCCAGCAGCACCCCGGTATTATAGTTACCCGTTTCTTTTATTGCAACCAGCGCTTTATATACCTCTTCTATATTCACCCCTTTATTCAGGTAGCCAGCCACACCCTTACCCAGCATTCTTGCCCTACAATAGTCGTTATCGAACATGGAAAGGATAAGGATCTTTGTATCCGGATAAGATGCGTTTATTTGTTGCAACGTATCATGCCCGTTCATAAGCGGCATATTTATATCCAGGATACATACATCAGGCAACTGATCAGCGCCTTCTATCCTATTCATGAAGTCTATTCCGTTATCCGCTTCAACAAGGATGTCTATATCCGCATAATGGCTTAGCAATTGCGCCAGCCCTTCCCTGAATAGTACGTGATCGTCTATTATTGCAATATGAATAGTGTTGGTCATTGGGGGGTAAGTTTACAATAAACAGAACTAAAAATAAATCAGTAGTATGAATATAACATATTGTTTTACAAATACCTATACACACTGATAAATAAATTGCCTGATAGGTAGTTTATTTATCTAACACTTTATCTATAATAGTGGTTACCATTTTTTTGATCTCTTTGAGCGAAGTAGGCTTGGTAATAAATTCCGTAGCACCGTTCGTCATAGAAAAGTCTATATCGTCTTTCGAGGAAGAAGTAGTTAAGATAACTATGGGTATCTGAGAAAATGCTTCGTGAGATTTAAAGAGTTTAAGTAACTCTTTACCATGAACCTTGGGCAGGTTAAAGTCCAGCACTACAATATCAGGGAGTTTAGAACAAGACTGTATGTAGGGCAACACGAGGCCGCCATCATTGATCACTTGCATTACATAAGTAACCCCGTGATCTTTTAATGCATCCTGCAGTAATTCTACATCATCGCTATCATCCTCAATAAGCAGGATCCTGATGTTTTTCTTCATAAATTGGGAGAGCCTAGGTTACAAATATATGCCACTATTGCAAATAGTAAGTATGTATTTTTTCCTTAAATTAACTCAAGCAAATTTAAAAACGCGGACATACCGTCTTACCCCAACTATCATATTTGCTTCTGTACTTTCCCGAGAAAAATACTGTCATCTCGTATCCTCCTTGTTCATTACTTGCTTCCTGTAGTGTTGAGAGGTTTACATCATAGCTTACTGCCACTGCCAATGCTTTGTACTTCATTTTAATTACAGGTATCACAGCATCTTTGTAGCGATACATAACGCCGCCGGAAAGTGTGAAGACAGACTTAGAACCTTGTGTAAGCGCGTTCCATGATACGAGCCCACCCACCATTATTTCCTGGTATGTACCCTGGTGCGCGTAATTGCCCTGGAACTGTAGCGATACATTTTCTTTTACTTCTAAATTTACAGCCATATTACCGTTCAACCTCATGTCCATACGCACATCAGGATTACTGTAATAAGAAAGCTTGGGCTGTGTAAAATGGTAGGCAGAAACGCCGATGACGTAGGTAACTTTATTGTCTTCACCACTGCTTGTATTATAATTGATACCTGCTCCCAGATCCCACAAAGTCATTTTAGGGTTGGGCAGGTTTTCTCCATTAGGATTAGCTGCATTATAACTGCCACCTACATATTGGTTATTGAATGTGGCCTTACTCTCGTCAATACTATACTGCATATAACCACCCGTAAAGCCTACAGATAAATAAGAATTATGCTCCGGGTTGATAGACTTATTAAAGTTAACAGCCGGGTATATCGCGGTTATCTTCTGGTCTATACTACCTGCTTTATCCTGGTAACCAAGTAAGCCAAAGCTAAAAAAGTCAGCAGAACGCTCAGACAATAACAAACGTGTTTCGGCACTCACCAATGTAGTGCGGTAGGGGTTGCTGATACTACTCCACTGGTCGCGATAGTAGACACCCAATTTGTAATCATCCGCAAAAACACCTGTCAGCGCGGGATTGCGCAATATAGATGTTTCATAAAATTGCGAAAAATGTATATCAGCCTGCGCTTGTACACGAGTATGCTGCAGCAGCCCGCAAGCCACTAAGAAACCAAGGGTAAATATTTTTTTCATGTTCTTCTTCATTTTTCCGCTTTAACGGATTATCGTTACGTCACCTTTAAAATTTATCGGCTCACCTGTATCACAGATGGCATCCACAATGTATACATATACATCCGGCTTGGGAGAGCTGCCTTTGTAGCTGCCGTCCCATGCATTTTTCTCATCGTTTATAGGAATGTTTTCCCGCTCAAACAACAATTCGCCCCATCTGTTGTAGATGCGGAATGATTTGATGTTGCTGATACCAGTACCGCGCGGATAGAATACATCGTTTTGCCCGTCCCCATTTGGTGTAAATGAGTTAGGAATAAATACCTGTCCTTTATCGCAAAACAGGTGGATGGTAACTGTATCTACAGCCCTGCAAGCGTGTACGGATGTTACGGTGACAGTATAAGTTGTTGTAGCAGCCATGCTGGCAACAGGGTTTACGCATGTACTACAATTTAACGAGTTGGCCGGCGACCATTCATACGTATCTATAAGCGTACCTATGGCATTGAGTTGTGCTGTAGATCCTGCCACCAACGTCTGGTCGGGACCTGCATCAACAGTAGGTAGCTGATATACTACAATGGTTACATAGTTTGTATCTGCTATACAGCTTGCCAGCTGTGCTATCACCATATAAGTAGTGGTAGTATCCGGCGATGCGATAGGGTTTGCTATCGTAGTACTACTAAGCCCTGCCGATGGTATCCACGTAAATTTCGTAGCGCCGGTATCAAGGAGTGTCACGGCATCCTCGCGACATATTGCGGTATCGCCAAAAGCCATACTCACCGTCTTTGTTTTAAGGCTTATCCTTACGGTGTCGGTACCCGTACATCCATTTATATCTGCTCCGGTTACTGTATATACGGTAACTACGGTAGGAGATGCATTGGTAGGGTTACAATTACTACAGCTAACTGTTGCCGCAGGCGCCCATGTATAAGATACACCGCCATAACCTTCTAATACAGCAGCATCGCCGAGACATATTGTGGTATCGGGGCTTACAGTAATAGTTGGAGGCCCGTTTATGATAATATTTTCAGTGATGGAATCAGTGCACCCCCATGCGTCTTTTACAACGAGCGAAACTGGGTACGTTCCTACCGGATCGTACGTTGCTGATGGCGAGCTTGCATCACTTGTATCGCCGGGCAGTAGTGTCCAATGCCATCCCGTGATAGCCGCGAATAATCCTTTTGACGTATCTGTAAATGTAACAGGCTGATCAAGACATGCAGGGCTCCATTTAAAGCCTGGCGTTATGCCTTCTACCTTAATAGTATCGATACCGAGGCTTGAATTAGAGCATCCGGTGTTATCACTCAATATAAGCTTTGGCACATACGCTCCGGGTACCGTGTACGTATGTGTCGCACTGTCTACGGCTGATGGGCTTGTAACCGTACCATCACTAAAGTCCCAGATAATACTCGGCACATTGCTGATAGTTGATGTAAAGTGCACCGTAAGCGGACCACAACCGGTATCAGGAGAATAAGAGAATGCCCCTGCATAACCATAAATGGTAGTATGGCCATAAGCCGTGTCTTTACAGCCATGTGAGTTGGTAGCAATTAATAGTACTGTATCATATCCGGGGCTCGTATACAGGTCGTTAGGAGAAACAGCTACTGATGAAGCGCCATCGCCAAAATACCACTGATATGCCGAAGCACCGGTGCTGGTGTTAAAGAAATTTACCAGTAGCGGCGGGCATATTGTAAACGAGTCATCCATATAGAATGATGCAACAGGGCGTGTTACATTTATATACCCTGTAAACGCGGTGGTGTCTGTGCAGCCATGTACATCTGTAACAACAAGCGTAACGGTATATACGCCAGGGGCAGTATAAGCATGGTCGGGCGACGTTGCAGTTACTGTATCGCCATCACCAAAATTCCAGAACGAGTTTACTATACCCGTGCTAATATTTGTAAAGTGTATGGACGTGCCAATGCATGGATATGTATTTGTGGTAAAGAACGAGGCGGTGGGTTTGTACACCGATATCAGCGCCGGCTTCACTAAAGTATCTTTACAGCCTATATTATCTGTAACAATTTCTGTAACACCAAATGTACCCGCCGTAGTGTAGGTATGGAATATAGATGTAGATGTGGTAGAAAGCGGTGTACTTGCATCTCCAAATGTCCAGTTCCAATTAGTTAAGACTGCGCCGGGCACATCCGTACTATGATCTACAAAGTTTACGGTGAGCGGCCAGCAACCTGTAGGCGGCAATACTTCAAAACTATCTACAGGTTTTGCGACAATTATATAATTAGTGCGGCTGAATGTATCTACACACTTTTCGGCATCGAGCATCGCTACAGCAATGGTATATAAGCCCGGCACTTTAAATGTATCGGAGAGATGAGTGCCTGCACCGTATATATCGTACACCCCATTTATAAACCAAGACCAGAGCCCTCCACTGCCAGTGGTATCTATAGCGGTAAAGTTAATGATGCTCCATATACACACTGCTGTATCATCGGCAACAAATGTGGGGACGGGCGCCACAAGGTTTAGGGTTAGCTTGGCCGTGTCCCGACATCCACTGGCAATGTTATAGGTCGCAAGCTTCACAGTATACATACTGATAGAAGGGAATGAATGAACAACATAGTCTGCGGTAGAGTTAGGAGAGCCGTCACCAAATATCCACACATGGCTATCGTCTCCTAACGAACTATCTACAAAGGCTACATTATTACGTGGGCTGCAGATAAATGTATCATCGATAATAGCATAAGGTGAATCGACTGTTATGTAAAGCGGCCTGATAAATGTATCGGGGCAACCATTGTAAGAGGCTATGAGTGTATCTGTGAAAACACCGGGCGTAGTGTACAGGTGATATGGATCGGGACCTGTATCTCCTGACTTATCGCCGAATATCCATACGTAGGATGTATCCGGAGCAGTGGTGTCTGCAACCACGAAATGTACCTCTCTATCAGCACAAATATGTGTAGTGGTAGCAGTAAAATAAGCTACGGGAGGCCGGCCCACATGTATCAGTATTAATGCCGAATCAAGACATCCGTTACCTGTGACTATATTGACCGTAGCGGTATAAGTTCCTTCAGCGGTATAGGTGTGTGAAGGGGTGGCGCCAGAACCAGCCGGGCTACCATCACCGAAATGCCATGTATATGACGCTACACCATAAGGGTAAGGATGTGAAGAAGAGTCGGGCGATGTTGTTACATCATACGTAAGAAAGTTTATTGTAAGGGGTTTGCAGCCCGATGTTATCATGTCGTGCGAAAAATCGAAGACAAGATTATAAAGTGTGTCAACGCGAGTAACGGTGTCCTTACAACCACTGGCATCCGTGATGACCATTTTTATACTGTCTGCACCATCACCGCCATAAGTATGAGACGGATTGGCACCGGTACCCGTGCCGCCATCACCAAATAACCACGAATAAGTGGCACCCGTAGGGCCTGTTCCGCTAAATGATATTGTGGCAGGGCCCGGACAAGGGTTTGTTGGGGTCCAGGAAAAAGTACCTGTTGGCTCAGGAAGTATGGTAATGGTATTTGAAACGGTATCATAACAATGTCCGTCAAATACTACAAGTGTAACTGTATATGTGCCTGGAGCTGAATAAGTGTGCGTACCATTATCCGCTGTCGATGAGCCACCATCACCAAAACTCCAGCTACTGGAAATGTGTGTGCTGCTTGTATTTGTGAATGTTACCGGCGTGAAAACACATGCAGTTGAGGCGCCTGTAAAATTTGCTGTTATGTTGCCTACGAAAATATAATTGGGAACGGTGATAGTAGTAACACAGCCATGCCCGTCTGTAACCGTAAGCGTTACCGGGTAACTGCCCGGTGATGAGTAATCATGTGTCGGGTTTGCATCGGTTGAGGTACTACTGCCATCGCCAAAGTTCCACACATATGAAAGTGGTGCGGTGCCTGTACTTATGTTATTAAATACAGCATGGCCCGGAGCGTGGCAGAAATAAGCACTGGTAGCTGAAAAAGCAGCAACAGGAGGTGTGTATATATGAACGTACGCACCCTTTGTAAGCGACGTTACGCAGCCATCGGCATTGGTAACAGAGAGCGTTATATTGTAGTAACCGGGGTTTGCAAACGTATGGCTGGCATCTGCTGTATTAGCTGTGGGGCCGCCATCTCCAAACACCCACAAATAGGTACCTGTACCGGGTACGCCCAGCGTGGAAGTACTGCTAAAACTTAGTGTAGCGCCCGGGCATGCGGCTGTATCCGGAGCTGTGAAGCTAACCGTAGGTGCCGGAAATACAGTAATGGTAACAGTGGAAGTCGAAGAGGATCCACCATTAGACGCCGTAAGCGTACATGTATACGTACCGGGTGTAAGATAACTACAGGATGCGTCTGTAAGTGTTGAAGTGGTACCACTGGCATCACCAAAACTCCAGAAGTATGAAGTAGCTCCTGTAGAGGTATTTGTAAAATGTACTACAAGTGGGGCGCATCCGCTAGTCACATCGGCTGTGAAGCCTGCTACTACCTGCCCCTTTGCAGAGAAGGCAATAAGTGAAAAGAATGAAAAAAATAATACATTGCGTATAAAAGACAACATTCGCACGGAAATTTTTAATAGGATTACAAAATCAAGTTCGTACAAGTTAACATTTGTTTACCATATTTAAAAGTGTGCCTTATAATGAAACGACATAAGCATTAAAAATTATTATCATAATAATTTCTTAGAGTTAATATTCTCTCATTCAGCATAAACAAGTCTTATGGGTTTTTCATTCTTAATCAATTCATTAGAAGAATACCACGCCGTTTATAAAGAAAGCATTACCGAACCAGAAAAATTTTGGGATTCGGTAGCCGAAAGCTTCAAATGGCGCAAAAAATGGGATAAAACTCTGCAATGGAATTTTGAACAGCCTGATGTAAAATGGTTTATAAATGGTAAACTGAACATTACGGAAAATTGTCTGGACAGGCATCTTGAACAAGATGGAGATAACATAGCCATAATATGGGAGCCAAATGGCATAGAAGAAATATCACGCTCCATATCGTATAAGGAACTGCACAAACAGGTATGCATATTTGCACAAGTATTGAGAAATAATGGGGTAAAAAAAGGCGACCGCATATGCATATATATGGGCATGGTACCTGAGTTACCAGTTGCGATGCTGGCATGTGCCCGCATCGGCGCTATACACTCTGTGATATTTGGCGGCTTCAGCGCCAATAGTATTGCCGACAGGCTTACAGATGCACAAGCTACATTTATCATCACCTGCGATGGCGGCTACCGGGGTGCCAAAAACATACCGCTGAAAAGTGTTATTGATGAAGCGTTGATAACATGCCCGTTCGTAAAAACAGTTATTGTCTATGAGCGCACGCACATCGGCATAAGTATGATGAATGGCAGGGACTTGTGGTGGCACGAGGAGGTAGCAAAAGTAAATGTAACAGACGCAATAGCACAGCCGGCAGAAGAGATGGATGCAGAAGACCCTTTATTCATACTATACACTTCGGGTTCTACAGGCAAGCCAAAGGGCGTGGTGCATACCTGCGGTGGGTACATGGTTTATACAACCTATTCATTTGTAAATGTTTTTCAGTACCGTACCGGTGATGTATATTTCTGCACAGCAGATATAGGATGGATAACCGGGCACAGTTATATTGTATATGGGCCATTGTGTGCAGGGGCCACCTCACTGATGTACGAGGGTATACCTACTTATCCCGATGCAGGCCGCTTCTGGGATATTGTGGATAAGTATAAGGTGAATATCCTCTACACAGCGCCAACTGCTATTCGCAGCTTAATGGCTAAGGGGACAGAGCCACTTGAAGGAAAAGATCTTAGCAGCCTGCGGGTATTAGGTACAGTGGGTGAGCCAATAAATGAAGAAGCATGGCTCTGGTATGATGAGCATATAGGAAAGAAAAAATGCCCGATAGTGGACACATGGTGGCAAACAGAAACGGGGGGTATTATGATATCGAATGTGGCAGGCATCACACCTGCAAAACCCACATTTGCTACATTGCCGCTGCCGGGCATACAACCCATGCTGGTAGATGAAAATGGTACGGAGATAACAGGAAATGGTGTAGCGGGCAATTTATGCATAAAATTCCCATGGCCTTCTATGATACGCACTACTTATGGCGATCATGAAAGATGTCGCCTGAATTATTTCTCGACCTACGAACATTTATATTTTACAGGCGATGGCTGCCTGCGGGATCTTGACGGCAACTACCGCATAACAGGCAGAGTAGATGATGTGCTAAATGTAAGCGGGCATCGTATAGGCACTGCCGAGGTGGAAAACGCCATCAATATGCATGAGAAAATTATAGAAAGCGCGGTAGTAGGATATCCGCATGATATAAAAGGAGTAGGTATATATGCCTATGTTATAGCCGCGGACATGCCCGATGAGCAAGCAGCAACACAAATGCGTGCCGATATAGCCGTGGCAGTAACCAAATTGATAGGCGCTATTGCGAAACCAGATAAAATACAATTCGTACGGGGGCTGCCCAAAACACGTAGCGGAAAAATAATGCGCCGCATACTGCGAAAGATAGCGGAAGGAGAAACAGAGAACATTGGCGATACTTCATCGCTGCTGGACCCTGATGTGGTAAAAGAAATAGCAGCAGGTAAATTGTAATAAAGAAGGGTGCGGATATTGCTATCGCGCACCCTCTTACCTTTGGCCCCCACCAAAGAAAGCGTTTGTAATTATTTTATGAGCAGCTACTCGTTTTTTGTAGTTAAAGAATTGATGATACAAAGAACACAATCGAAAAGCATAATAATTATCCCGAATAGAGGGGATGGTAAAATGAAGTATCCCCTTATCTCGGTATTGCACAGGTAGGTATTTTTTATTATTTTTTCCATTCAAATTCGCAAGAGATTGAAAATGACCACTTTAATAAAAAATTGACCTTTGCGAATGAGCGCATACTTAAAATACTTTCCGTCTCTTTTAATTTTATTGCTGCTCACGTTCACCAGTGGCGCAATAGATATAAATGCATTTGTGGCTTCAAAAGCCACAAATGAACAAAAGGCCGATACGCTTGCTGACTATATTTTCACAATCTGCGACCGTCAGCCCGATAGTGCGCTGTATTATTCCTTCCGGTCGAGAGAATACGCTATTATATCAAAAAGCCAGATGGCTTATGGCAATAGCCTTGATGCTATCGGCTGGTCTTATTTTCAATTGGCGAAGAACGACTCTGCAAAATTTTATCTGTCAAAGGCACAAATACTGTTTCATGCGATACATAAGGACCTTTCTGAAGCGGCGGCATTAATAAATCTTAGCTGCATTTACGAAGCAGAATCTGAATACGAAAAAGCGCTACAATATTCGCTGATATCCATAAAACTGTGTGAACCTTTAAAGGATACACATACGGGGCAAACAGAACTGGCCATATCTGAAAAGATGATAGGTATCATAAACCGAAAGCTTGGCTACAACGACAAGGCCAAATATTATCTAAGAAAAGTTGTTGAGGATTTTATCGAGTTGCATAACCAGCAATTTTTGGGCGACGCGGTATCAAGCCTTGGCTCTGTATATTATTCAAGCGGGCAAATGGACTCCGCAAACTATTGTTACCATCGAGCGCTTCAGATATTCCAATCTATAAACCGCAAACGTGGTGCAGCCATTTGTGCTGAGGATATTGCCCGTGTAGCGCAATACAAAAGCAGTAAGCAGCCAAAACCATGGCTCGACTCAGCGCTTTATTACTACAATACTGCTCTTACAATTTTTACAGAGCTTAAAAACCCGGATGATGTAGCGTACGAAGAGTTTGGGATAAGTGAGATACTGACGGATAAGAAAGATTATACCGAAGCTGAAAAGCATTTACAACGGGCACTTGCTCGTTTTTATGCTACGCACCAAGCATCCCTTATATATGGCGCGCTCGATGACCTGAGCATTATTTATGACTCTACACACAATTATAAAAAGGCTTATAGCTTTCTGAAGCTGGCAGATACATATAATGATACGCTGAACAAGCAAAGCAAGGATAAGGCAATAGCGGATATGCTAGGTAAATACGAGGCGGATAAAAAAGATAGAACCATTGCTCTGTTGAATGCAGAAAAGGAGCTAGCAGAGCACAAAGTTGTAAAGACCCGGCTCGAAGAGCTTTTTGCCATATTGCTTATCGTTTTCTCTGTGATCGTAACGCTTACCTTGCTCAATCGCTCCCGTATAAAACAGAAATTATACGAAATGCAAATGCGCAACCAGATAGCAAATGACCTGCACGATGACATAGGCAGCTCATTGAGCAGTATTCTATTACTCAGCAAGATAGCGGCAAATAGTAACGACGAAGGCAAGGATACACTTGTGCATAAGATCACCAATAACGCACAGGATGTAATGGAGCGCATCAGCGATATTGTATGGACAACCAATCCTAAGTTTGATGACGGAGATAATCTGCGCGAAAAAATAATCAGCTATACACAACAGGTACAACAAATGTCTGATGCGGAAGTAGTCACAGATATAAGTGAAGCCATCAGTAAAATAAAATTCTCGATGGAGCTTCGTAGGAATATTTTTCTCATCATAAAAGAAGCTATCAATAACGTATTGAAACATGCCCACGCCACCAAGATATCCGTTTCACTCTCGCTCGAAGAGAAGGTATTGTGGTTAAAGATCATTGATAATGGAGTAGGCTTTGATAACAAGACCCCTAAAGGCAACGGCCTCGAAACAATGCGTATGCGTACCGAGGTCCTTAAAGGGGTATTTCATTATACATCAGCAAAGCAGGAAGGCACACTGATAACGATCAAGATACCGCTCACTAATATTCGGTATGTATAATTATTACAAATTCATTGACCTTTACACAAATGGATACTAACAAAAAAATACGGGTCGTCATATTCGAGGATAATTCGCACCTGCGCGACTCTCTTTTCTTTTTAGTAAACACGTCGGAGGAGTTTGAGTGCGTCAATGCTTTCCCCGATACGAGAAATATATTATCGCACATAGAAAAAAATGCGCCTGAAGTGGTGATCATGGATATTGAGATGCCGGTAATGAATGGCATCGAAGCTACAAAACTATTAAAGCAACATTATCCTGATCTGCACATACTCATTCTCACTGTATTCGATGATAACGATAAGATATTCCAATCCCTGTGCGCGGGTGGCTCAGGTTATATGCTTAAAACATCATCGCCCGAACAGATATTGAATGCCCTGCGTGATGTGCATAACAGCGGCGCACCATTATCGCCTTCTGTCGCTAAGCGTATGGTAAACTTCTTCCAGCATAATCATTCATATAATGCCGAGGATTATCATCTTACTATAAAAGAAAAGGAATTGCTCAATCACATGGTAGACGGCAAAAGCTACAAAATGATCAGCGAGGCAATGAAGATATCACTCGAAACCGTGAAGTCGCACATAAAGAATATTTATAAAAAACTGCACGTCAACAGCAGCTCAGAGGCTGTGGCAAAGGCCATACGGCAACGGATCGTATAAACATAAAAAAGCCACGCAATGCGTGGCTTTTTTATGCGACTGATTTTATTTACTGAACGATATCTATTTCAAAATTTACAAGTTCTACAAACTCAGCTACTCTTTCCTTTATATCCTTCTGCGTTATTTCTTTCATTTTTTCAGGGCCAAATTTTTCTACACAAAAAGATGCCAGTGCAGATCCCATGATAATAGCCGTCTTCATATTTTCGAACGAAATGTCCTTGGTGCGCGCTATATGGCCTATGAAGCCACCTGCGAATGTATCGCCTGCGCCTGTAGGATCAAACACATCCTCCAGCGGCAAAGCCGGTGCGAAGAATACGTTCTTACCATGAAATAATAGTGCACCGTGCTCACCCTTCTTTATGATAATGTACTTAGGGCCCATCTCCTGTATTTTGATGGCCGCCTTTACTAAAGAATATTCACCACTCAATTGGCGCGCTTCGCTGTCGTTCACCATCAGCACATCTACCATGCCCATTAGCGTGCGCAGGTCGTCCATAGCTACTTCCATCCAGAAGTTCATGGTGTCCATTACTATTAGCTTCGGGCGTTTCTTTAATTGATTGATGCAGCTTATCTGCACAGCAGGCGCCAGATTACCCAGCATCAGAAATTCACAATCCTGATAGTTATCCGGCACTTTAGGGTCAAACTGCGCCAACACATTCAGGTCGGTTACCAGCGTATCGCGGGTATTCATATCCATATGGTAGCGGCCGCTCCAGAAAAAACTTTTACCGTCCTTTACCAGTTCTACACCGCCAAAATCCACACCACGATCTGTTAGCTGCGTCATCTCTTCTTCAGGAAAATCGCCGCCTATTATGGAAACCATATTTATAGACTTTGTAAAATTAGATGCAGCCCAGGCCACATACATACCCGATCCGCCTATGATCTTATCCACCTTACCAAAAGGGGTTTCCAATGCATCAAAGGCCATTGTGCCCACTACCATTAAAGACATATAGTATGAAAATTTGCAGCAAATGTAAGTATGTAATACGACAATCAGTAATCGTCTAATTTTTAGACGGCACCATGGGCACAAAGGGGCGTTGGGCTTTTATTTTCTTGCCCTCCTTAAAGAGTTTTTTCGTTTCTCTGAAGCAGATGGTATAATACCAGAACCCTATCAGCAAGGCTATGGTTATGAACACTGCCTCCTGTACGGGTATCTTTATCATGTTGTCCGCGTCTATATTTACAGTCAGGTATTTTATTTTTACGTTGTAGGCAAATTTGTAAAAGAACCCACCATATATGGCCGCTATAATAAAATAAGCCCGTCGTTCTAACTTTTGCTTGTGGATGCTGGAAAGAACGAGGTGAATCAATGCGCTGAGCAATTGCCAAGCGCCCAGTGCCAGTATCACAATAATGTAGGCCGCATCGCTATCGAGCGCGAAAGCGAATGAGATGAATAATATGCTTTGCCCAATGAGGTCGGTAAGCTTGAATATCTGCAGGCTGCCTGCCATAAAGATTGAATGTCCTTTATAAAAGTAGGTGTAAATTCGGAAAATCAGCGTGCCTTTCTCTTTCAATTGCCTATGCTCGCACCGAATTATTATCTTCGTAACAATGAAAGCCATGATCTTCGCTGCGGGGCTGGGCACCCGCCTGAAACCCTTTACAGATTTTCACCCAAAAGCGCTGGCCGACATAAACGGCAAAACGCTTCTGGAGCATAATATCCGCTACCTGCAGCGTTTCGGTATTTATGATGTACTGGTAAATGTACACCACTTTGCAGATCAGATAGAAGACATCCTTTACGAAAACGATGGCTTTGGTAGCAGGGTATCCGTTTCTGATGAGCGCGATAGCGTATTGGAAACGGGGGGAGGACTAAAAAAAGCACTGCCCTACTTTGAAGCGGAAGAAAATTTTGTGGTGATGAATGTAGATGTGCTTTCTAATCTCGACCTCAGCAGAATGATACAGGCGCATGAAGCAGGCACAGCCATCGCGACGCTTGCGGTAATGGAGCGCGCATCATCCCGTCAGCTTTTATTTGATACAGATATGATACTCTGTGGCTGGGAAAATATACAGACACACGAGCAGCGTATATCACGAGATATACAGCCATTACACCCACTGGCATTCAGTGGTATACAGATCCTTTCCTCCGCTGCATTAAAGGATATGCCTTTCGATGGTAAATTTTCTATTATAGATCTTTACCTGCACCTTGCCAAGGAGCAGACCATAAAGGGCTACGACCATACCGGCAATATCTTCATCGATGTAGGCAAGCCCGAGAGCCTGGAAAAAGCCGCTTATCTTTTTGAATGATAGCTATTCATAAATAAAAGTAAACCCTGCCGCTTGGCAGGGTTTACTTTTTATATCGTTTACAAATACTAACTACGGGAACTTAACCCCATCGTACTTATTCACATCTATTGTAGGTATCGTAGAGTGGTAGAAAGCATTGATGCTGTTTATTATCTGGTTAGCAGCTAGTGCATAACCACGTGGTGTAAGATGCACACCATCTAATGAGAACGCACCACCTGTTACAAACTGTGCTGTATAAGTAACGCCCCCAAATGTAATACCAGAAGAAAGCGTTTTCAGGTAAGCGTTCATATCCACATACACAAGATTGTGTTTTGCAGCCTCGTCTTTTATCACACTGTTAAAGAACGCAGTTGCTTTTTGTGCATTTTGTATTTCACCCTGGTCCAGTACATAAGCCGCTGGTATAGGCTTAACGCTGCCCCAGCCCCCGCACAACAATGAATCCTGTGGCGTTGTGAGCATTATCAGCTCATTAGGAAGTGCATTTCTTATATGGCCGTCATGATCGGTTATTACAAAATAGTTAGCCCCGGCTACAAAAGTAGCATGCCCTGCATATATCGCATTCAAAGTATCTGCTTGTCCCTGGCGCAGTATCAATCCTTTTGCAGGTATAGCAGTAAAGTAAGGTATAGATGTTACATCAGGAATATTTATAAGCACGCCCTTTGCCCCGTTATTGATAAGCACTGTAACCGCCGCATCGTAAAGATGCTTGAATACGGAATCAGGTGTTATATCGCCATTCGCATACAGGTTAGCGCCAAGTGGCACAGCAGTACCATCACCATTACCTTGCCCTCCGCTTGTTGCATAACCCAGCACATCGTTAGCACCCAGCCAGCAGGTGAAAAATGTTGGCTGTAGGTCGTTCACACGGTATATAAGCTCATCTTGTGGTGTACCAGCTACGTTGTTATAGAAACGGTAAGCATATGGTGCTCCTCCGCCATAGTAAGCTATTGTGGCATAAGATGCTACATCATAGTCGGCGATGCGGATACCAGGCACACCTATATTGTTTATATGGCCACTTACATGCTCTATGTTACCTGTAGTATCTATATGTCCCGCGTAAGGCGCCGGCCCCAGTGATATTGAACCATCACAATGTTTGGTCTCCGCCATAATAAATTTAGGGCCTGGGAAACCGAAGTCGGTCTTCAATAAAGGTTGTACGAATTTACCATCGCTTCCCACGTATTGGAATTGCTCAAACAACCTTTCAGGATATGAATTTAGCTGTCCGCTCAGATATAATGAACCATCCGCATAGCCTGCTGTCAACGAGTTACCCACCGCCAGGTAAGTAGTGAAATTAGCGCTGCCTTTAGTAGCGTTTGGTGTCACCTTTACATTGGGATGGCAGGCAGAAAGCAAACAAGCCGCAGCGCTAATGATATATAATTTCTTCATGTCGTTATATTTAATACGGTTATTTAGAAGTTGTAGTTAATGCCTATACCCGGTGTAGCGGCTTTTGTCTGGTAAGTTCCGCTGTAGTTGCCATAATCATAGCTTGCAAAACGTTTGCTGGATATTACACCCTCAAATGCTGCAAGAATGGTAAGCCTTGGTATTGGCTTAAATGCGATACCGCCGGTTAATACTAAACGGTCAGCATCCGGCAATTCAGGTGATATATAACCCTGTGTAGTAGGTGTAGGGTCATAAGCCCCACCTACCATTAATGATAGCATTTTGCTCACTTTTACACATGCGCCCAGTCTTGGTGTCAGTGTGTTGTGGTAATGGCGCGGAGCGTGTTCGTTCTGCAGTGTGCTGGTATTTGTAGCGAAGTTAAAACGAAGTGAATCGTAAGAATTCCAGCCTGTGTAGTTCAGGTCAAACTGTAGTGTCAACGCATCTATCGGCCTGTAAGAGATTCCGAGTGATGCTATTTGCGGCAGCGGCAGTTGTGAATCAAATGTAGTATTCGGGAAAGAGCTTTGCAGTGATGCTGGCACATTAAAGTCTGCGTGGCCTGCACCTACATTCATATTCACCTGTGAGCGGTAAGTAAAGCCTATTTGTAATGTACTCGCAACTTTCAGATGCACGCCCAGGTTAAAGCCTACACCGTTTGCATTGCCATGCAGGTGTGCCTGTCCGTCTTGTCCGTTATCGAACTGTACCGGTAGTGCTTCTTTGTAGTCGATCTTGCCAAACGCATATATAAATCCACCACCTACAGAAAGAAAATCGCTTACACGATAACTGATCGTTGGCTGTATAAATACACTCTGCAGGTATATCGACTGCACCAGGAATTTACCACTCCAGTTATCATCCCACGTAGTACCGCTGCCAAATGGCGTATATATACCGATACCTACGCCTACTTTACTGCCTTCCCTTAGCGGGCCGCCTACATATATATTGAATGGGGTAAAGGTCTGGCTCTTGGTTGTGGCGCTATATCCTTGCGCGTTACTGTAGCCCGTAGTAGGCATAATGAACAAAATGCTGGCGCTGGCTTCAATCCCTTTCAGCCTGGATATGCCTGCAGGATTATAAAAAATAGTAGATGCGTCTGCCGTACTTGCGGTACCCGTGCCACCCATGGCTAGTTCCCTTAGCCCTTGCAGATTCAATTGATACCCGCCGCCATAAGATATTGCGGAGCATAACAATAATGATGCAGCCAGTAAGTGTTTTTTCATAAAGTATTTCGTTTAAAATTCAACAGTTAGTATATGTGTAATTCACTTAATCGTGTATTAAGGTATGGTGAAATATTCTTAAAAAACAATACCCCCCGTAAATGTACAATTAAAAATGGTTATGACACAGCTATCCCTATCGTGGCTATACTCACTTTTACATTACCCGCTGCCATCAGCGCATTAGCACAGGCTTCAAGCGTGGCGCCGGTTGTAAGCACGTCGTCTATAAGCAGTATGTGCTTATTCTTCAGTGCTGCAGGGCTCTTTACCACAAAGGCCCCTTCCATATTTTTCACGCGTTCCGCTCTCGTTTTTTGGGTCTGGCTTTCCGTATGGCGTGCACGTAGTAATATTTTATCCTGTACAGGTATGTGCAATACAACCGCCATGCCTTCTGCAATCAGCGTGCTCTGGTTATACCCTCTTTTAGCCTCTTTTTTAGGATGCAGCGGCACAGGTACTATCATATCAATATCCGCAATCCAGCTTGTTGCTTGCAAGTCTTGCGCAAATTGCCTTCCTAAATATTCGCCTACATCCTTTCTATCCTTATACTTTAGCTCATGTAGCAGATGCTGCAACAATCCTTCATTTGTAAAGTAGGCAAAGGTAGTAGCATGTATATAAGGCACCCGTCCTGCAAACCGTAGCCCGGTTTCATTGTCCTGTATATGATGGTATCCTGTTTGGGGCAAGTGCAATGCACAGCTAAAGCAAAGCACATCTTCCGCACTTAGTAATGGCTTGTTACAACCCATACACAGGCGCGGGTAAAAAAGATGAACCACACTATGTGCCAGTTCCTTTAGCATGGCCTATTTACCGCTGAAATATTTTACCAGGAAGTTCTGCGCTTCATCGCTGCCCAGCGTTGCTGCCTGTCGCCAATCTGCTTTCGCTGCGTCTTTCTTGTCCAGGTGGTATAAAGCAATACCCTTATGGGTAAGCACTATCGGGTCCGATGGTTTTTTATCGTTTACGAATGTCAGGTCTTTAAGCGCAGGGCCATACTGTTGCAGAGCAAGGTAGCATACCCCTCTGTTATAAGATGCATCTATACTCGCGGGGTTCAGCGCTATTGCTTTATTATAATCTATAAGAGCATGCTCATAATCCTTTATGCTCAGGTATACCAATGCACGGTTGTTATATGCTGCCCAGTAGGTACTGTCGAGGCTTATTAATTTATTAAAGTCGGCTACAGCCAATACCGGTTCTCCCAGTTTAGTATATACTGTTCCCCTGTTATTAAGGGCGGTTGTGTCTTTGGAATTCAATTTCAGCGCATTGGTATAATATTGTATCGCATCTTTGGGTTTATTAGACGCTTCCATCAGTCTTGCCATTAATAGCTGCGCCTGCTCATCTTTAGGGTTTATCGTGGTAGCTTTTATAAGATCTTCCCTTCCCTGGTCATACAGTTTTACATTATAATAGCTGAGTGCTCTAAACTTATAAGCCTGGCTGGTAGTATCGGGGTTTATAGCTATTGCCAGTGAGTATATAGGGATAGCTTTCTCAAAATCTCCCTTTTGCGCCATAGAATCTGCCTGTAACAGCAGATTCATGTATTTCTCCTTTGGGTCAATATCGGCACACCCTGTAAGGCCGGCTACAAATACGATGGTGATAAAAGAGGCACAACAAAGCTGTTTTATTTTGAAAAATGGCATCATGAGTATAAAATTAAAAAAACCACTGCTAATAACAGTGGTTTTTTAAAACATCATTGTTTGGTCATACAATCTTATGCCACATCTGCGGTTTCACCAAAGCTATGTCTGCCCCTTCCGCAGCTATGGCGCATCTTTGATTTAAAAATTTCTTTTTCTTCATCGGTCATATTTTGCCACTTTCCCATAACCTGTTTGCGCATACGCCAGCCGTCTTTGTCGCCAAACCCACGCCTGCCCCTGAATCCGCCAAACAGTATTTTAGACAATACCAATATGCCCATCGCCTGCCATATACTCAGCATACCTACATGCAGCACTGCTGCAAGCACATTATTCCACAGCAGCATCACCGCCCCGCTCAGTGCAAATGTGGCTGCTGTCGCAATGAGTATCACTATCGGGATCTTTTTATGCCATCTCTTTTTCATAAAATATATTTTTGAGTTATAAATTTTTATCAAAAATAGATAGTAGATCGCCTGTGGTAAATGATAAATCGGTAAACACAAACAGAACATCGGTATATCACCTGATGACGGTTGCGGGTGCATACAAAAGCAACGAACTATTTTACCCAAACAACTTATCAACTATCCCACCCCGTATAAGAATATTGTAAGGATATGTTAATTGTTATTTCTCCCCCGTAATATACCACTGTGCGGGTATGTAAAGTCCTGATAATTTTTTGTTCTTTTATAATCAACATATTACCTGCTATAACCTTAATGCATATTACACACACGCCATGAAGCTCATATCCATTACATTTTTAGCCTTGTTATGCTCCCTAGGTATATGCCGTGCGCAGTACACTATAAAGGGCTCTGTTACAGATACGCTCAATAGCAATCAGTTACCACTTGCATCCGTCGTGCTCATCCGCACCACCGATTCTGTGATAGAGACATTTACCCGCACCACTGCCGAAGGAACCTTTACACTCCATGTAAAGAATAAAGCCAAATATATGCTACGTGTTACCTTCCCCAGCTTCGTAGACTATATAGATGTCATCAACGTGGATAAGCCCACAACAGATGTGGGTATGATACCAATGGTATCAAAAGAACACCTGCTGAAAGAGTATGTACTTACGCAACAATATGCCGCCATAAAAATAAAAGGTGACACTACGGAGTATATGGCCGATAGCTTTAAGGTAAAAGAGAATGCCACTGTAGAAGACCTCCTTAAAAGGCTGCCCGGCATACAGGTAGATAAGAACGGGCAGATAACCGCACAGGGTGAAACGGTACAAAAGGTATTGGTAGATGGGGAGGAGTTTTTCTCTGATGACCCCAAGGTGGTAACGCAGGGCCTGCAGGCAAATACACTGAGCAAGGTGCAGGTATTTGATAAGAAAAGCGACCAGGCTGAATTTACAGGTATTGACGATGGACAGAAAACAAAGACAATAAACCTGGAACTGAAGGATGATAAGAAGAAAGGGTATTTTGGTAAGCTGGACGCGGGTGGCGGTACAGACGGATATTTCCAAAACCAGGCGATGATAAACGCATTCAAAGACAAGCGCCAGGTATCCGCATTTGCAATAGCATCTAATACGGATAAAGTTGGGCTGGGTTGGCAGGACAATGGCAAATTCGGTAGTGGCGGTGGTGTTACAGAAATATCAGATGATGGTGGTTTTATGATGACTACCACCAGCTCAGATGAAGATATGAACGGATGGGATGGTAGCTATAATGGACAGGGCTTACCTAAAACATGGACGGGTGGCGTACATTATGCGGATAAATGGAACGAAGATAAAGACCATATTAGCGCCAATTACCGTTATGCAATGCAAGACGTGGAGCTTAATGGTAATACTACCACGCAATATGTACTCGGCAATGATACAAGCACTGTGAATAATCAGCGGAAAAACCAATTCAGCAAGGGAGAGCGGCATGGTGTGGACGGAATGTATGAATGGAAGATAGATACTAATACATCTCTGAAGCTAAGTGTAAATGCCGGCTACAAAACATCACAAACATTATCAGAATATAGCACAAACACATCATTATTTATAGATGATACGCTGATGGCACAACTTGATTCCAATTACAGGAAAATAACCAGCACCTCTTATTCCAGCTTTATAAATACAGACCTGCTATTCCGTAAAAAATTTGCGAAGAAGGGGCGTACACTCTCTATTGACGTAAAAGAAAACTATAAGGATGCTAAAAGCAACGGACAATTAGCCTCAAACACTATCAGTGCCCTTGCTTCAGACTCCCTGATCAACCAGCGGAAGGTGAATAGTACCAATACCCTTGCTTTCGAGGCTAAGGCTATCTATACAGAACCTTTATCAAAAGTCGCTTATCTGGAACTAAACTATGGAGTAACGCTCAACAACAGCACTTCTGAAAACCTATCGTATGATGCGCCTTTAGGCACAAATAATTTTGATTCACTCGATAGGGCTTACAGCTCAAATTATAAATATAATATCCTCGTAAACCAGGCCGGACTGAATTTTAAATTTGTTCTCAAAAAATTCAATTTCAATCTTGGTAGTGATGTGGCCAATGCCGGCTATCTGCAGACCGATATGCTCAATGGTGATACCACACATCGGTATAATTACGTAAATCTATACCCTAAGGCCGCCTTCACATACAATATAAGCAAGCAGAGCAGTTTTAAATTCACCTACCAAGGCAACTCACAACAGCCATCCATAACACAGATACAACCGCTTCGGCAGAATACCGACCCATTGAATATCACCATTGGTAATCCGGGCTTGAAACAGGAATTTATCAATAATTTCAACCTGCGCTTTAATAACTACAAAGTACTCACAAGCCGTTATACTTATGCCAGTGTTAATTTTAAGGCTATTTCAAATGATATAAGCACCAACCAGACCACAAATACATTAACCGGCGCCAATACTACACAGTTTAAAAATGTGGATGGCGATTATTCGGGCTATGTATACGTTGGTTGTGGTTTTAAAATAAAGCCAATTAGCCTGGACATTGGCCTGCAAGGTAATGCTGTTACAAATCATGTTACAAGCGAGATCACAACCATTACCGGGCCCATAGTAAATACTACTACTAATGTAAGCAACAATAACAGCTTTGGCATTGGCCCTACATTCTATTACTATAAGCAGGATAAATATGATTTTTGGTTTAACCCGTCTGTAGAGTATAATATTAACACTGCAACCATCAGTACTTTTTCTACAAAATACTGGGTGTTCAATGCAACCTTTAACGGCACTATCCAATTGCCAAAAAAATTCGAGGTGGGCTCAAGTGTTGATGTTATGCTGCGGCAAAAAACGATCGTATTCACGAGCAATAATGACGTGGTAAAGTGGAATGCTTTCGTAGGCTGGAAGTTCGCGAAGAAAGACCAATTCGAGATACGGGCAAATGTCAATGACATCCTTAACCAGAATATCGGTTATAGCAGAACGGCACAGGGCGCTGTCATCACACAGAATAGTTATAGCACCATACGCCGCTATGGTATGATAAGCCTGATTTGGAACTTTACCCACACACCTGCCGGTGCGCCACCGCCAGCAGGGGGGATGATGATAATGCATTGATAGGAGTAAAAAAATGTTCTGATCTAAAAACTTTATACAATGAAAAAAAGCTTTTTAATAATAAATATTCTGCTCTGCGCTGCCGCTGCAAAAGCACAGTACACTACCTATGGTAAAATAGAGTATGAGCGCAAGGTGAACGTATATGCGCAGATGGAGGAAATGGATGACGATAATGAGTGGTTTAAGTCGATAAAATCGCAAATACCTAAATTCAATAGCACGTACTTCGATCTTTCTTTTGATACCGGTAGAAGCATGTATAAACCCGGCAGGGAGGTAGAAGTAACCGGGCCGATGAAAATGTTTGGCGGAGGGCCCGCTACGGAGAACATCGTTTTTACGGAATTTGCTGCAAAAAGAGTGACCGCATTGAAAACCATCTATGAACAAAAATTCCTGGTTCAAGATTCAACAAGACAAATAGATTGGGTAGAAAAAGATGAGATACGCACCATAGCCAATTATAAATGCCACAAGGCGGTAAGCCGCATTTGCGACTCTGTATATGTAGTAGCATTTTATACAGAAGATATAGCTGTGGGCGGCGGACCTGAAATGTTTAGCGGCCTGCCGGGTATGATACTCGAGCTTGCCATACCACGCCTCCACACCACATGGACTGCTACAAAAGTAGAATTGATACCACAAACGGGGGCAGACTTTGTGGCACCGGAAAAGGGCAAAAAAGTCGATGAGAAAACGCTCTACGAGACTGTGAAGTCAAGCTTCAAAGACTGGGGTAAAATGGCCCCCAGAAACATCTGGTGGACCGTGTTATAATTAGATGGGTTGTTGCAATAATACATACCACACTTATCAACCATTCACCCTATCAACCCTTAAATCGTACCTTAGCACTGCAATACACGACAAAATGAGCCTCTTAAAAGAATTTTTCAACAAGCGTATGATGTTCAATGCGCTCGTGTTTGATATCCCCATAAGTGTTCTCTTCGCCTGGCGGCATGGCCACACCCGTGGCATACCTTTCTTCAGTGCGCAAACAGCAGACATGTACACTGTGTTCCTTGTCATCAATTATGTAATACTTCTTATCATCTTCTTTATTTTATTTCTTATGAGCAGGCGTCCGCAAAAAGATTAGGAGCGAAGAAAAAATGAAAAAGAACGAGGTAGGTGGCGGTATTTATTTTGTTATCGTTCCTATGTTGTATATTACAGGTACTATATTACATTATGCAACGCTTCATACTTACATCATTATTGCTTTGCTTTTGCTATGCCGCTACTGCGCAGACAGGCATCACTGTTCCACCAGATTATAGCCATATCAGAAGGGCAACACACGATAGCGCCTCAGCCGATTTTTATCCTACGCTCTTCAGCCGCTATACAGCCAATGATAAGACACTGACTATAGAGCAGTACCGCACCCTATATTTTGGTTACTATTTTCAGGATGGATACAGCGATTCTTCTTTTTGTAAAAACACCGACCAGATAAAGCTGCTTATTGACAAAGACTTCCCCACGAGCTCTGACTGGAAACAAGCCATACCGCTGATAAAAGAATGTATGCAAACAGAGCCCTTCGACCTGGAGAAGCTCAACCTACTTTTTACCGCGTACCACAGCCTCAACGAAAATGCTACTGCCGATGCTTATCAGAATAAGCTCGAGATGGTCATAAAATCTATCCTTTCCACAGGCGATGGCCGCACAGATAGCTCTGCTATGCACATACTATCTATTGCTGATGAATATTCTATTATATCCATACTCGGCTATGAGCCAACAGGTGAAGAAAACCTCATTGGCGACCACTTTGACTACGTAGCCCTTAAGCCAAACCAGGATGATATGGAAGGCATCTATTTTGATGTTAAGGAACTGCTTACCGCCAAGCAAAAACACGCCGCTTCTCCTGCAAAGGCACCTGCGACTACAAAACCTAAAACCGCTCACACCGCTGCAAAGAAAAAATAAACTGCGCTAAGGTTGCGCCACTACATCATTATATTCAGGATGCTCTTTTAAATAATCTGCTACAAAATGGCAGTATACCACTACCTCCATCCCGTGCTCCCGCGCATTTTCTAATGCATATTTTGCAAGCATACCGGCCAGCCCCTGCCCGCGAGCGGCCGCTGGTACCAGCGTCTGCATCAGCACCATATTCCCTTTCAGCCATCTGTAACTCAGCGTTGCAAATTCTCCGTCTGCCAATGCTATCTCAAAGCGGAATAATTTCTTATTGTTTGTTATATCCATTATACATTCTCTTCAGGCCACCACTAATTTAGTCATCTTTCTAAAATAATGCCAATCTATCCTTCATAACCAATCTACTATATCTGCTTAATCCGGGGTCAAAAAAATGCGGCTCCATTACAGAGCCGCATACAAACAACCATTTACCATTCTTACCTGTCTGTCATTCTTACTCCAAACTATTTTGCTTGTGCTACCTCTATGTTCAATAGCATATTTACTTCGTCGCCTACCACTGCGCCACCGGCTTCGGTTGCAGCACTCCATTTCAAACCATATTCTTTACGGCTTATTTTAGCAGATGCTTTGAAACCAGCCTTTATGTTACCATAAGGATCCTTCATTGTACCGCCATATATTACAGCCCACTTTACTTTCTTGGTCACATTACGTATCGTCAGGTCACCTTCCAGTATGTAAGCGCTGCCCTTTACCTTTTTAAAAGAAGTGCTTTTAAAGGTCATGTTAGGGTAGCTTGCCACGTTAAAGAAATCGTCGCTTTTAAGATGCTTGTCACGATTTTCTTCTTCTGTAGTTATGCTGTTCACATCTACGGTAAAGTTCACTTTCGCGTTCTGGAAGTCAGCCGTTGGCGCTTCTACTGTGCCACTAAATGTTTTGAATCTACCTTCTACTTCAGAGATAGTAAGATGAGATACAGTGAATTTTACAGAAGAGTGTACCGGATCCACGCTCCATTTTGTCTGCGCCTGCGCCGCAAGCATACTGATCATCGCAAAGCTTAAAAGGACTAGTTTTTTCATTTGTCTGTGTTTAGTTTGGTTTCTGAAAGCAAATGTATGTACATACACTCAATACCACCTATCGCTTTCTTTTATAAGGTCATAAGCTAATAACCTTATACTTAATTAATAAAAACAGTATCAGATCTTATGTAGTAATAACTCTATCACGAAATAAAATAGATAAATATGCGTTTACTATCTGATCAGGTATTTGACTATACTTGCATCTTTAAATCATTTTAACCCTTAAAAATCAAATTTTTATGAAAAAAACCTGCTCCCTATTGGCGCTTATGGTTATCGTCCTTGCTTCTTGTACCAAGAACACTAATAACTACTATTCCTCTGGCGACAAACCCGCCTTCATTGTTCAGGGCCTCAGCGATATCACGTTGATCAACAATTATCAGACCTATACAACTATGAGCCTTTCTATCGCTTATCAGGATTCCGCCCAGCAGTCAGTAACACTGTCTATAACAGGGTTGCCTTCCGGTATAACATTGGATACTACTTGGGTCAAAGAAGGCCTGCCTACTTTTAATACTTACCTTAATATATTCGATACTACATTAGCTGGCGCTACTCCCGGCAACTACAAGCTCGCATTCAATGTTACAACAGCTTCGGGCCAGGTAAGAAGTTATCCATTTACGCTGAAGGTTTTACCGGCACCTACCGCTTACCTGGGTAAATATACTAATTGCACAAACGCATGCGCCGGCGCTACCTATACCGATAGTGTGTATGCAGATCCTTCAAATGCCAATAAGATATGGTTTACAAACTTCGCCAATACCGGCAGTCATGTGTATGGTATCATCTCTTTTTCTGAGTTGACGATCCCGAGCCAAACTGTAGGCGGCATTACTTATGAAGGAAATGCGAGCATTAGTCCTATATACCATACACTTAATGTCAACTACTATACCTCTTCAGGCACTTCATGCTACCTTGAAATGTATTAAAAAGGTATCTGATAAGGTTTGTAAACAATAAATTTTCTAAAAATGAAAAAGCCCTATTTATTTCTTGTTCTTTTGACGTGTATATGGTGTAGCTGTACTAAAACCAAAACCACCAATATTGATGCAGTGTCACCATTCGTTATAGAAGGCCTGTCCGATGTCACCATGGTGAATGATTATGCAATGCAACGGTTTCTGAATGTTAATGTACAGTACATGAATGGCGCACAGCAGCATGTATCGCTATCGCTGTCTGCATTACCGGTGGGTATTACAATAGATACAACCTCAGCAACAAGCGGCATTCCTGATTTTTCAGCTTCATATACTTTTTATGATACAACAGCGGTGGGAGCAAAAGCCGGCACTTATCCCATGACGCTTACTGCAACAACGGCAGACGGACAAAAAACAACGTATCCGTTCAGTCTGGTAATAAAGCCTATGCCTACTGCCTTTCTGGGAAAGTATAATAATTGCACATTTAATTGTGGATCTACTTATGCTATTTATACTGATAGTCTCTATTTAGATGCTTCGGTTCCTAATAAGGTATGGTTTGCAAACTTTGCCAACACCGGTTTCAGCGCTTATGGATATGTACGAACGAATTCTTTAAACGCTTACATAATGATACCCGCTCAAACAATTGCCGGCACTACATACAGCACACCATTTATGTCTTTTATATACTTAACAGGCCATAGCTTTGAACTGGAGCCGTTGGTAAATAACGGCACTAGTACTACAACAGGTTTTATGGAAATGGAGTAACCATCTGCAAAGACCATAAATATTAATATAAAGGAGCCACTTGTTATGGCTCCTTTATATTTAGAGCCTCCTGCACTATTTAATTTACCTTTGAAATATTATGAAACCCCTGGTAACCACTATCATACTGATACTGCTTTATCTCACTTCTCTCGCCTCGGGAAAAGACACATTAAAGCCTGCAGATCTTAATTGTCGCGCCAACGAAACAGTTTACGAGTCGTTACCCATCCTCACCCATCAGGATACGCTTAATTATGCTGTCTTCTATAAAAATTACCCAACGATAGCATACGGCCCAACACTCACCTACGATGCATTGCCCTTTATAAATGGCTGGGCTGATACCGCAGTTTTCAATCCTCGTCATTATAACAGATTTAAAGAGCGCATGTGGGCCTATATGATAGGTATGCAGTTATCTCCGTTAATTGTAGAAGGGATGGTTAGCGAAATCAGTTATGAAAACACAGCCGCACATGGCAGCAATAAGAATTTCTACTACACAGACCTTAGTATTACTATTACCGATGTGATCAAAAGTAAGTACAAACTAAAACCTGGTGATATAATACAGGCTAAAACCGATTTATACGGGCCATTCAGAAATGATAAAGGTAAAATCGCCTATCAGTCGGAGATGACAACAAGAGAATATGAAAAAGGAAAGACATACTTATTTATATTGGACAGGAATCACTACATGAACTTCTTTTACAGGAAATCTATGGGATTTGAGTCTTCGTATACTGATACGTATTGCCCATATTGCTTCGAAATTGGCTTCACAACAATACAAGGTAGCGAAGATTATGCTAAAGGTATCCTTACAAAAAAAGACCTCCGTCGTTTCTTATCACACAAGCATTACAGCAAGCACAAACTGAAACGAAAGAAGAGCGTACAAGGCTCAATAGGGTATTTATAGACAAACTAAAAAAATCTGAATTATCTATTGTACATCAATGACACTGAAAGTGTCAAACGTTTATAGAACATCTTACAAACCACAGGCCGGATGCTGAAGGCATTGCACAAAACAGACAATATTATGACTTTGCGATAGCCGGATTATTTTGACAACAATAAAATGCTGTTGTACCTTTCTCCAGTCAACCTTATCAACTGTATGAAAATGTTCTTCTGCTCTTGTTCCTGATAGCTGCGTGTATCTTATCGGCATGCTCTAAAAACTACGTTACAAATAATTACACCACTCCCAATACAAAGCCGCCATTTCGCATAGAAGGGCTTGACAACATAGTCCTTGTCAATAATTATACAGTTTCGGCGTATGATGTTATCTCTGCTATCTATCAGGATTCCGACCAACAATCTGTTAGCTTGTCACTGTCTGGCCTACCTCCGGGGGTGGTAATGGATACAACTTGGATAAAAAACGGGGTACCTACTTTTAAAACTTATTTAAAATTTTACGATACCACCATGGCTGGCGCTATTCCGGGTACTTATAAGTTAACATTGACTGCAATTAGCGCCTCCGGAGAAATAAATGCATATCCTCTCGATTTGATCATTCAGCATTACCCTACAGCATATTTAGGTAAATATACCTTGTGCACAACAAGTTGCATGACTTCTCCCTATTATACCGATAGCGTGTATACAGACCCAGCTATTCCTGGTAAAATATGGTTCACAAACTTTGCCAATACGGGCATTGCTGTGTATGGAATGATAGATATCGGGTTCTCGTATGGCGCCTTAACGATTCCTGAACAACTAATAGGCCCTACTACTTACTCCGGTGGATGTTCCGTATATCTTACAGAGCATTCAATGGATATTAGTATATATATCGGAGGAACTACAGACTGTTTTGTAAATATGAATTGAGATTTTATTCACATCATAATAAACCCTTAAAATGAAAAGGTATCTACTTATTATATTTACCACGATTGCCATTACAGGCTGCAAAAAAACTGTTACTACTAACGTAATTGCAAACCCTTACCCATCCTATGTTATAGAAGGATTGAGCGATATGTCTTTCACAAATTATGAGTTTACCTCAGGCACCATGACCTTAAAGTTTGATTACACAGACTCTGTACAACAATATCTTACATTAAGTTTATCAGGTTTGCCTAATGGTATCACAATTGATACATCATGGATCAAGACCGGCCTGGTACCATTTACTGATAATCTTATTTTCTATGATACAGTCGCTGGTGGAACAATACCCGGTATTTATCCGGTTACGCTAACGGTTACCACTAATTCAGGTGAACAAAGAAGCTTTTCTTTCAAAATGCACGTTAACCCCATGCCAACAGCTTTTTTAGGCAAGTATGTAAATTGCAGCGCTGCATGCGTTGCAGGAATAACGTACACAGATAGTTTGTACATCGATCCAATAGTGAAGAATAAATTATGGTTCAGTAATTTTAATAACACCGGCCATGCAGGATACGGTTATATATTGAGCGGTAATGGAGGAGAAGGGGCGATTAACATTCCACCACAAACGATCGGTGATACAACGTATGCTACAACAGAGCCGTCGTATATAAATATAACAGGGCATATATCTACAATAGACCTTTACCTGAGTTCGGGAGCAACAAGTCATTATTGTGAAATGATATTACGATAATAGAAGACCATATAGAACCTGAAATTGCCTGAAAAATGATGTCCTTATAATTGCAAAGAAGTCCCGCACTGCGGGACTTCTTTTTAGGATAAAGCACAAGGCATGGCTTTTTATTTACACACTCTACACCCGCCCGTGCTTTATATCTTTATGCTCCCTTCTGGTGCTTCAATACTTTTGCTTCTACAAAGAAGATTATCTCTTCTGCTATGTTCTTTGACTGGTCGCCTACACGCTCCAGTTTGCGAATGATGGACATGATGTAAAGCGAATCCTTCATTACCTCCATATTCTCCTTTATACAACCGGATACTCGATCTATGGCCTGCTTGTTGATGTTATCGAGGATCTCATCCCTTTTAAACAGACTGCGAGCCAGCACCGTATCTTCATTTTCAAATGCCGTACGAGCGTCTACCAATATGCTGATGGAATCATCAAACATGCGTAGCAGTTCTGTAACATCATACACATGCTTGTCAAACACCGTTTCTGATTCTATGATATACTTGGCTATGCCTTCGGCTATATCGCCTACACGCTCCAGGTTATTATTTATTTTTAGTACCGCCAGCAAGAAGCGTAGATCTATAGCCACAGGGCAATACAGCGCGAAGATATTTTCGCAGTCCCTGTCTATTTTAAGTTCAAAGGCGTTTACACGCTTTTCCTTAAGTACTATCTCACGGGCAAGGTCGCGGTCAAATTGCACAATAGCGGTCTTGGCTTTCTGCAGCTGCAGCTCCACAAGATTCCACATGCTTATTACTTCCGATTTCAGTGATGTTATTTCGTTCTCTAACTGTGTCATTGCTATGATTATTTTACTATTAGCTGAAACGGCCGGTTATATAATTCTGTGTACGGATGTCTGTTGGGTTGGTGAACATTTGTTTTGTTTCATCATACTCCACCAGCTCCCCCATGTAAAAGAAGGCGGTCTTGTCACTCACACGTGCAGCCTGCTGCATATTGTGCGTTACTATTATCAGAGAGTAGTTCTTCTTCAGCTCATGAAACAGTTCTTCTACGGTTGATGTAGATATAGGGTCGAGCGCTGATGTAGGTTCATCAAATAATAATACTTCCGGTTCCATGGCTACAGCACGGGCAATACACAAACGCTGCTGCTGCCCACCGCTTAGAAATGAACCTTTCTTTGTTAATGAATCTTTTACCTCTTTCCAGAGTGCCACGCGCGTCAGCGAGTGTTCTACGATCCTGTCCTTTTCCGCCTTTGGCAGTTTTATGCCGTTCAGCTTGTAACCCGCTATTACGTTATCGTATATGCTCAGGTTCGGGAATGGGTTTGGGCGCTGGAACACCATACCTATCTTCAGGCGCACAAAGATGGGGTGCATCTCCATTACGTCTTCATTATTCAACATTATCTTTCCCTTTGCCGTTGCACCCGGTATTAGCTCGTGCATACGGTTTATGCCGCGCAGAAAGGTGGTCTTACCACATCCTGAGGGGCCCATTACCGCAACAACACTATTCTTAGGTATCTCGATGTTTACATTCTTAACAACGTGGTTGTCGCCAAAGTAAGCATTATAATCTATGGACCTTATAATTGTACTTTCCATTTTCTTGTTATCAGCTTTGTAGAAATATTTAGCACCAACACAAATATCAGCAACACACATGATGCGCCCCACGCCAGGTCGTGCCAGTCGTTATACGGGCTTGTAGCATAGTTGAATATCAATAGTGGAAGGCTTTGCATAGGTTTGGTAATGTTTGCAGAAAGGTATGGATTACCAAATGCGGTGAATAACAATGGTGCTGTTTCGCCCGCTATACGCGCTACGGAAAGCATCACGCCAGATAAGATACCACTCATTCCACATGGCACTATTACCTTCAATATCACCCTGTGAAAAGGCATACCCAATGCATAAGCGGCTTCGCGCAGTGTATCCGGTAACAGCTTTAATGTTTCTTCTGTAGAGCGTATTACTATCGGCAACATCATTATTGCAAGCGCCACACTACCTGATAGTGCGGAGAACCCACCCAGTGGTTTTACCATCCAGAAGTATGCAACAATACCCACCACTATCGATGGCACACCCTGCAATATATCCACGCACAGACGGGTCCAGTATGCAAGCTTGCTTTTCCTGTTCTCACTAAGATATATTCCACATAGTACACCTATTGGTATGGCAATGATAGATGCTACCACTATAATAATAAAACTACCAAGCAATGCGTTGGCTATACCGCCACCCGCTTCACCAACAGGTTTGGGTACGTTCACAAAAAACTTCCAGTTTATCTTGGTTATACCTGCTTTTATAATGTAAACAAGTATGGCCAGCAATGGTATCACACACGCAAACGCGAGCGTTAAAATAAGCCCTTGAAAGCCCCGGCTCTTACCTATCCTGTATTTTACGTGCGCGTTAGTATTCATAAAAATTAATCGTTTGTAAAGCGGCTGATGATGCGCTTACCTATCATGTTGATCACAACTGTTACAAGGAATAACACCAGTCCCAGCTCTATCAGTGCGGATAAATATACCGTTCTATCTGCCTCAGTAAATTCGTTTGCTATTACGCTCGCCATAGTATTACCCGGCGAAAAGATATTCTTGGGTATCAGAGATGTGTTACCTATCACCATTGTCACAGCCATTGTTTCGCCCAGCGCGCGGCCCAGCGACAATAACACACCTGCAAATAATCCAGACTTAGTATATGGCAGCACCACGCTTCGTATCACCTCCCACCGTGTAGCACCCAATGAATAAGCGCCTTCTTTTAAATGCGATGGTACCATTTGTATCATAGACCTGCCCAGCGATGCGGCATACGGTATTATCATCACCGCCAGTATCAGCGACGAGGTGAAAATACCTATGCCCACAGGCGCTACACCTATCTTTGTTTCAAAGCTGCGCACTATAGGCACAAGCACTGCTATACCCCAGAACCCATATATTACTGACGGTACAGCAGCTATAAGTTCTACTGTATTTTTTAAGAAATTAGATAGCCAGCCTTTAGGATGATACTCACCCAGGAATATGGCCACAGAGAATGAGAACGGCACAGAGATCGCCAGCGCCAGAAAAGATGTAAGCAGCGTACCAAGAAGGAACGGATATGCTCCGTAGATGTCCCTTACCGGATCCCATGTCTTACCCCACAGATAACTAAAGCCCAGCGCCTTTATAGATGGTATCGACTGCACTATAAGCGTCAGCATTATACCCAGCACCAGCACTATCATCGCCAGGCCCATTATTGTTAATGTGCGCCTGAAGACGTTTTCGGTGCGTATCTGCCTGTAAGAGCGTTTTAGCCGTTGCTTTGTCTTCGACAGAGAAGGCGCTTTTATAGAGTTAAGTGCCCGCAGCGTATCGTTGCTGCGGGCACTTAATGACTCGTCAATTGTCGTTTTCATTCAGAAATATTATTACTGATTATTGCAGTATTGGTTTGCCATCATAAGTGGCTGACTTTAACAGTGCCTCACCTACGCTTACTGCAGATGCAGAAAGAGGAGCATAGTTAAGCGCTGCGCTATATTGCTGTCCTTCGTGTGTCATCCACCATATCAGCTTCAGCATTTTCGTAGCACGGTCTGCAGTGCGGTCGTTATACTTCTGCTCTTTGTAGATAAGTACCCAAGACAGGCCGGAGATAGGATAACCATCAGTAGCATCTGTGTTTGTAAGTGATACTTTACCATCAGCAGGTATTGTGATGTTAGCAGCAGCAGTTACGCTGGCGATGCTTGGTGTTATAAAGTTACCTGCCTTGTTCTGCATCTTAGCAAAAGCCATATTGTTCTGTATAGCATAAGCCAGCTCTACATAACCTATAGCACCCGGTGTTTGCTTTACAGTGCCGGCAACACCTTCGTTACCTTTACCACCAAGACCTACAGGCCAGTTAACTGAAGAACCCTTACCTACCTTAGTTTCCCAATCCTTGCTCACCTTTGAAAGGTAAGTAGTGAAGATGTTAGAAGTACCACTCGCATCAGCACGGTGTGCTATTACGATGTCCATAGCAGGCAGCTTTACATTCTTGTTAGCAGCAGCTATCTTAGGGTCGTTCCATTTCTTTATGTTACCGAGGAATATATCAGCCAGCACATCAGGTGTCAGCATCAATGTATCCTTTACATCAGGCAGGTTGTATGTAAGTACTACCGCGCCGGCTGTTACCGGTATGTGTATAGCAGGTGTAGGCATCTTACCTGTCTGCTCGTCGTTCAGCGGAGCATCAGATGCACCGAAGTCAACTGTCTTATTGGTAAGCTGCTGTATACCGCCACCAGAGCCTATAGACTGGTAGTTTACTTTAAGGCCATTAGCCTTATTGTATTCAGCAAACATCTTAGAGAACAGCGGATTATCGAAAGAGCTACCAGCGCCCATTATCGCGTCATCACTTGTTGCTGTGCTGTCAGATTTTGAACCTGAACCAGCGCCGTTACAGCTTGTCATGGTCATGCCTCCGGCTACTGCAAGGGCCAGCCCTGCTGCTATTAGAAATTTCATATCGTTTAGTTTTTGTTGGTTAGGTCTTTATTATTTACCGTAGATGTAATAGAATGTAAGACGATATACTGCATCTGTACCAAGTCCCGGTACACCGGCAGCGTTCATGCTGTAGTCAGTTTTAGATAATGCTGTCTGATAGTTGTTGATCCACACGTTCGGCATGATATGTACATTCTTCATTGGGGTATAGTCGAAACCGAAGGTGAAGAACTGCTCCTTAGTAGATGGATCGTACTGTGAAGTTGTAGCCTTGTACGATTTAGTGTTTGACTCGTTTACGATGTTATCAAGGTTACCGCTTGGATCGTAGTTATCAAAACGACCGAATACATTCAGCTTGTCTTTGATAAGTGCAGCCTTTGCGAAGAATGATAAACCGATTGATTTTGTAGTACGGTAGTATGTGTTACCATCTTTACCTGTTACGGCAACATCACCCATCAGTGTATTCTGGAAACCTTCAAAGCCTACTGTGAATTTCTGCGTGTTCCAGGCAAGGAATAATTTGGTCATGTTACGATCGCTACGACGAACCACGTTAGGACCTTTAACCATTGAATCCGCAAGCCTGTTATAATCCTGGTAAAGGTCTACTATCAAGCGCTTGTTGAAGAACTTAGCGTATACATCACCATAGAACCATTTGTACTTGTCGCCCTCCGGCTTATCGCCTGTACCGTTAGCCACCATCAGGTCGTAACCGAAGTTACCATTGTTGGTGAACCAACCCTGTAAAGCAACACCCATGTCATAAGAAGAAGTACGACGGATATCCGTAATAGTTCTTTCTATAGAACGGTAGCCCCACACTTCCTCAGAAGTTTGTGTGTTACGCGCATATTCCTTAAGCGCAGCGCCCTGTGCGAAAGTCGGCGTTGGTGACTGGCCTATTACGAGATCCGTATTTTTCCAGAAATTCCTCCAACGGAGGTTAGCCAGCTTTACGTAAGGAGAGAACTTATTGTTTGCAAGCAGATCGCCGGTGCTTGCGCTACCATTAAGGCCTGACTGGAAATCATCTTCCGCTGCTAATAAGAATTCAGCAACGAATTTTTTGCTTATCTCATAGCTGTAACCAAGGTATATACGACGGAACTGAAATTCATTTTCACCGGCAGGAACGCCTGTGTATTGATTGCTACCACCACGGTTGTATTGGTCTGTAGAACCTTTGAACGCATAGTCGCCAAATGCGTAGCCCCATAACTTACCATGAGGTTTAAAATCAGACGTGTCTGTTGACTGCGCCTGTGCCGCGCCTGCAAGCAGGGATAATGATAATGCAGCTGTGATGCCGGCTTTTGTAAATAATTTTGTCATCGTGTTAAGTGTGTTTAATTGAGTGCAAAGAAAATACCATAACATTACCGCTATGTTACGCGCATATTAATTTAATGTTAACAACTGTAAAAATTACGTATTGCAATAAGAAAGGAACTGATGCTCGTTTATTTTTTACTGTATCGTTCTGAGCGATCTTTAGTTGTAAGTATTTCTAATTTATTAAAGATCAGGAACACATATTGCTCATTTTAGCAAGGGTGGCTTTGCGGAGCAAGATACGAACATGAAGAACGGATTTCCAAATTTTTGTTTGGACTCAAATGAAGTATAAGAAGTAATTTTTAGGAATAGCAATGTCGGGCATGTGATAGCTACTTATATAAAGAGGCCGACCAATAGGTCAGCCTTTTCATGCTATTATATAATAACGGAAACTTTTAGTCTTCTTCATTTACCACTATACCGCTGCCCTCAAATTTGCGGGTGTCGGTATGGTAAATATCACCTTTCGACATAATGTGGACGATGATGTTCTCTACAGATATCGGCTGACCGAAATCTACATCGGCTATATTGTTGTAGTCTATTTTACGGCCATCTATAATTACAACACTACCACTACCTATGGCTTTGAGCTGTGTACCTTCTGATACAATTACGCCTGTATCCTCACCAAGCCCTACACCTATGGCGCCGGGTTGTGCGGCTACTGCCTGTGCCAGCCTGTTGAACCTGCCACGCTTATCGAAGTGAGTATCAATGATAACATTCTGCACAAGGCCGAAGCCTGTGGTCATCTTTACTTCACCTTTAAGATTGGCTATTGCCGCATTGCCCTCATATATCATGGTGTTACTCATTGCCATGGCGCCTGCGCTGGTACCTGCTATCAGAAAATGTTCATTGTAATAGCGATTGCGCAATACATCGAGAAAATTAGTACCCCCGAATATTGATGACAGCCTTAACTGGTTGCCACCTGAAAACATGATACAGTTACATGCATTGAGCCTGTCGATGTATTCCTGACTGGCTACATCCTCACGATTGCGTATGCGCATGTGGCCTACATTGCCACAACCCAATTTCTCGAACGCCTCCTCATAATTTGCCGCTACCTCATCCGGTATAGCAGATGCGGTAGTGATAACCTCTACACGAGGGGTAATGCCTTCACCAATAAGACTTACGATGTTTTTAAGAATACCGAGCTCAAAAAAATTAAGACGGTTACGCTGCAGAATACCTTTTTCAAGGTCTGTTCCTTTGTCCTCTGCTCCGCCCACAGCCACTAAATGACCGAGGGGATGTAATAGCTGATTCAATATAGAAAAGAAAAAAGTGTAGCCACAAATTTACGCAAAAACCTTACTCAACGATGCAAAAAGATAATATTAACTTAATCATGTAGCTGGTAATAATATATCTATAATAGCCATACTGAACCGAATAAACAACACAAACCATCCGATGTCACCACGCTCACGTAAAAGAAATAATATCATCCCTTCGGAGTTGAAACCTTTAAGTGCAGTAATCTATAAACAGGTATAGACAGTATGGTACCTGTTATGGGCGCTATGATATAGAGCCATAAATGCTGCAGATGCCCTGATACTATAGCCGGGGCAAAGGAGCGTGCAGGGTTCATAGAGGCCCCACAGACAGGGCCTGCGAATAAAGCCTCTAAACCAACTACCGCACCAACAGCCAAGCCGGCAAACATGCCTCGTTCTTTACTTCCGCCGGAAACGATCAGTATTACGAGCATAAGCAAAAAGGAGAGGATACCTTCCAATATAAAAGACTGCAGCACTGAACCCGAAGGCAGTGTGGCGCCGAGTAATTTGCTGCCGGGGAACATTGTTTTTAAGATAATGCTGGCGAGCGTGGCTCCCGCAAGCTGGCAAATTATATATGGCATAAGCTTCCTTACAGGAAAACGACCTGCTATGGTAAATGCTATGCTGACTGCAGGATTTAAATGCGCACCGGATATATCTCCTAACGCATATATCATACACATAACGATAAGGCCAAAGGTGAGGGCTATGCCTGCGTTTGTAACGATACCGCCTGTGTACTGATCGATGATAATAGCGCCTGTACCACAGAATACCAAAGCGAATGTCCCGATAAATTCTGCAAGATAGTTTCTCATAGTGCGGCGCAACTATTCTATATTATTTTTTATGAACGCCTCGCAGTATTCCTTTATCTGCGCTCTTACATTTTGAAATTCCCGGCTTATCTCTTCTCCTGTGCCTTGCTTTTTTGCAGGGTCAGGGAAGTTCTGATGAAATTTCTTCGCTGATGAGGGAAAGAAAGGACAGTGCTCTTTCGCATTGTCGCAAACCGTGATAATGAAATCAAAATCAATGTCGCGGTACTCATCTATGTTGTTAGATGTGTGGTGAGAAATATCGATGCCATCTTGTGCCATCGTTATAATCGCGCGTGGATTAACGCCATGTGTTTCTACGCCCGCGCTGTATACCTTGGCCTTGCCTTGCGCAAAATACCGGAGGTAGCCTTCCGCCATCTGACTTCGGCAGCTATTGCCCGTACATAAAATGAGAATTTTCTTCATAAATATATTTTAGCAGCAGCCACCGCCGGGTGTGCAGCAGGTTGATGCAGTTTGCAATTCACTGAGGTTTAATTTCTTTTTAGCAGGTACACCACAGGTATCCTGCGCCAGGCATGCGGTATGCTTGGCTGTAAGTAAAAAGTCATTACCATCGAAATCAAGACCAAACTTGCCAATGGTATCCTGCTGATACTCTACTTCTATATCAAGATCTTCGTTGCCTAATACCTTTTGAGACAGATCTATTATATGCAGGAATTTTTGCGGAGCAAGCTTATGATCGTAATCACCTGCTTCCCAAAGTTGGAAATTGGCGACGGTCTCTTTTCGCTCTGTACCGCCGCAGTCTATAAAATGTTTGGTAACAAGCCCCACCTCCGTAACATGGAAGTGCGCAGGCAGGTATGCGCCGCCAGGCAGTTTAAAATTGATAGCCGACACCTGGGACAAATGTTGTTTTAGTGCTGATATTTTCATTTTGCGTGGTTTTTATTTATTGCAATATTGCGATTGATGTGTTCAAAAAAAATGTTAGCAGCAGGTTTCTTTTATTGCTACATCTGCAAAGAATGCCGATAGTACCAGTTTGTATTCATTCCACACCCTTGTATCTATACAGTAGCAGATGCTGGTACCTTCTACAGAACCTTTTATGAGGCCTGCGTCCTTTAATTCTTTTAAATGTTGGGAAACAGTTGCCTGTGCTAATCCTAATTCCTCTGTAAGGTCGCCACAGATACAGGCGTTGGTTTTGATCAGTTGCTGTAGTATGGCTATACGGGCCGGGTGCGCTATCGCCTTTGCCATATTTGCCAAAGCATTCTGTTTTTTTGTAAAGAGGTCTGATTTAGTGGTACCCATTTCTATTGCTTCATTGCAATATTACGATTAATAATTAGAATAGTATAAAATCTGATGCATGGTAGAATAAATATCTTTGGAGATTAAAATTTAATCTTCAAAACCTTATTTTTAAAAATAAATAGCTGTTCGTAAAGCTTATTTCTTCTTTGGTGCAGACAGGTAAAAATGCCACAATATCATCGTAGCTACGGTACGGTATGGTTGCCATTGCTCGGTTATGGTGAGGAGGTTTTCTTTAGTGGTGTCCTTGGGCAAATGTTTTATACGCTTCAGGGCGTTAACAGCAGCAAGGTCGCCGAGTGGGAATATATCGGCACGCTGTAGTACGAACATAAGATATACATCTACCGTCCAGTTACCAATGCCTTTGAGAGAGGTGAGGGTAGCGCGTACTTCATCGTCCGGCATCTTCTTCATAGCTGCGAGGTCGATGTGGCCTTTGTGCAGTGCTTCTGCAAGATGGCGTGCATACACTGTTTTTTGCCGGCTGAAATAACAGGCTTTCAGTTCTTCATCGGTAAGTTGCAATAGTTTTTCGGGGTGTACATCGGTTATCTTTTCGCGTAGCTTGTTCAATGCAGATAATGCAGAGGCGAGTGATACCTGCTGCTCGAGGATGATGTGTATGAGTGTTTCAAAAGTGTTGGGCCTTGTCCACATAGGTGGGTAGCCATGCGCCTTTATTATAGCCGCAAGATCTTTATCTTTTGCGGCAAGCTTGTCGCAAATGGAATGAAAGGAAGCCTTTGTAAAGGTTTGGAGCATGGGTATATGTAAAGCGTAAAGTTACCTGCGTTGAGCGGAAAGAATAATATCTAAACACAATAATTATGGAAACAGAAGCGAGCGTATTTGCACCTTTAAAATTTGGTAACAGTAATTTATTGCTCCTTACTTTTAGCATTCTTTAGGTTATGAATTAAGAATTTCTTATCTTAAAACGCTAAACGCAAGCCTTGTATGAAGATAGTGGAAATCAAAGCAATGAACGGGCCTAATTATTGGTCTGCCAACAGGCATAAGCTCATCGTTATGGTCCTCGATCTTGAGGAGATGGAACAAAAACCTACTGATAAGATACCCGGTTTTTTAGAAAGGCTGGAAAAGCTGATACCCTCTATGTATGACCACCGCTGCTCAGAGCTGGTGCCGGGTGGTTTTTTTATCCGTGTAAAAGAAGGCACATGGATGGGCCATGTTGTGGAGCATATAGCATTAGAGCTGCAGACGCTGGCGGGCATGGATACCGGTTTCGGGCGCACACGCAGCACTGCAGATGCGGGCGTATATCATGTAGTGTTCTCTTATCTTGAGGCGAAGGCGGGCATATATACCGCCAAGGCAGCAGTGCGTATAGCACAGGCGCTCACGGACGGCACAGAATATAATCTCGAAGAAGACATACAAAACCTGCGCGAGATACGTGAAGAAGAAAGGCTGGGGCCAAGTACAGGATCTATAGTAGAGGAGGCAATAAAAAGGAAGATACCATATATAAGGCTGAACAGGCGCTCGCTGGTGCAGCTGGGCTATGGTGTTAACCAGTGTCGGGTGCAGGCCACAATAGCAAGTACCACAAGTAGTATAGCCGTGGAGCTGGCTTGCGATAAGGAAGAAACAAAAAACCTGCTGGAAGCATCTGAAATACCGGTGCCACGCGGGCGTATTGTGTATGATGAGGAAGACCTGAAAGCAACCATAGACAAGATAGGCTATCCATGTGTTACCAAGCCGGTGAATGGCAACCATGGCAAGGGGGCTACTACCAACATCCGTACATGGGAAGAGGCGGTAGAGGCCATGGAGGCCGCTAAAAAATATTCGCGCGCAGTGATATGCGAAAAGTTCATTACCGGGCGCGACTTCCGTGTGCTGGTGATAGATTATAAATTTGTAGCGGCAGCATTGCGCACTCCTGCAGCGGTGACGGGCGATGGCACGCATACCATACAAGAGCTGATAGACATCACGAATAGCGACCCACGCAGGGGTTACGGGCATGAAAAAGTATTGACCTCGATAAAAATTGATGACTTTACCAATAACATACTCATAAAGCATAACTACACGCTGGAAACTGTGCTGAAGAAGGGTGAAGAGCTGTGGCTAAAGCCAACAGCTAACCTGAGCACCGGCGGCACAGCCACCGATGTTACAGACTTCGTACATCCATCGAATATATTTATGTGCGAGCGTATAGCGCGCATCATAGGACTGAACATCTGCGGTATAGACATAATGGCCGATGACCTTTCAACACCAATTACAGAAAACGGTGGCTCGGTACTGGAGGTTAACGCGGCACCGGGCTTCCGTATGCACCTGGATCCTACAGAGGGTATTGCGCGCAATGTGGCTGAGCCGGTAATAGATATGCTTTATCCGCCTGGTACATCGGCACGTATACCCATCATTGCAATATCGGGCACGAATGGCAAGACCACTACCACGAGACTTATAGCGCATATAGTAAAGCAGATGGGCTATAAGGTAGGTTATACCACTACCGATGGCGTGTATATACAAAACCAGATGATGGTGAAGGGCGACTGCACAGGGCCGATATCGGCAGAGTTTGTGCTGCGCGACCCTACGGTGAACTATGCGGTACTGGAGTGCGCTCGGGGAGGTATACTGCGTGCGGGCCTTGGTTTCCATAATTGTGATGTAGCGGTGGTGACCAATGTAGCGGAAGATCACCTGGGGTTAAATGGCATTGATACCATAGAAAAACTCGCAAAGGTGAAGGGCGTGGCAGCGAACACAGTGTTTCCCGAAGGCTATGCAATACTAAATGCTGATGACGACCTGGTATATGATATGCGCCAGGAGCTTAAATGTAAGATCGCTTATTTCTCGCTTGATGAGCACAGCAAGCGTATTAAAAAACATTGCGACAAGGGCGGGCTGGCGGCTATCTATGAGAATGGCTACATTACCTTACTAAAAGGCAGCTGGAAGATACGCGTGGAAAAAGTGACCAACATACCACTGACCTTCTCAGGCATGGCGGAGTTTAACATAGCGAACGTGCTGGCGGCCACCCTGGCCACTTATGTACAGGATTTTAAAACGGAAGACATAAGGCAGGCACTGCAGACATTCGTACCATCGCCCGCATTAACACCGGGCCGTATGAATATGTTTCACTTCCGCAACTTTTCTGTAATGCTCGACTATGCGCACAATACCCATGGGCTGCATGCCATTGGCAAATTTGTACACGCGGTAGATTCACCAATGAAGGTGGGCCTCATAGCCGGCGTGGGCGACCGGCGCGATGAAGACCTGATATCACTTGGCGAGGAAGCTGCACGCATATTTGACGAGATAATTATACGACAGGATAAGAATCTGCGCGGACGCACTGAGCAGGAGATCATAGACCTGATGACAATGGGCATACATAATGTAGACAAGGACAAAAAAATAGTGGTGATACGCAAGGAGAGTGAAGCAATAGACTATGCCTTCAAAAATGCGGTAAAGGACAGCTTTATCGTTATCATCAGCGATGTGATACCCGACGCGCTGGAGCAGGTGAAGAATTATAAAGCAATAGAGGACGGGGCGGTTAGTTAATAATAAGGCTTATTTATATCACAAATAAAAAATGGCTTTCGGATGAACCGAAAGCCATTTTTTATAGATCTTGATAATATTATAAACCTGTTAGGCATAGCCCTACGCTGAATGGGGTAATAGGCGGGCCATCTGTTTGTTTAAATACATTTGTAAGGTTGTATGATGCACACAGTGAAAAGTTACCGTAACCTACACGTGCTGTTGCTGCAAAGTTCCATGGAGACACATAACGCTTCGTGTTCTCCTTTATTTTTATGTTGGTACCATCTACAGAGGTAAGCCCCTTTGTATGTGCACCGAGGAGTGTACCTACTTCCACACCTATAGCTGCTTTAAAGCCTTTATTCCTGTTGAGCTTATTTGCGAAGTAACGCAGTTCAAAAGGCGCCTGCAGATATGTAGTAACAAATTTATAACGTTTGAAGCCAACTGTATCCGGTATAAAGCGTACCTGATCGCCAACTACACCTGTATCCTTATTGGCCATTACTTGGCCACTGAAATACACGACATTTACATCAATACCAATACCAGCAGCAAAGCTGAGGTGTGTCTTTTTAATAGGGAAATCGTAGCATAAATAACCTTTAAAGCTGTAACCAAACCCCTTGGTCTTTACGCTATCTGGTTTTTGTATCCAGTTATTATAGTTTGCCTGTAGCATCAGGAAATCGCGGGATGGCTTTACAATAGCGGGTACACTATTGGTGCTATTACCGGCAACATCCTGCGCCATAAGGGCGGTAGTGTTAACGATCAAAAATGCCAGCAAGGCAAGGATCTTACGCATAGATGGAAATTAGTGCGCAAATATAATGGCTACGTAACGGAAAATTTGTTAAAAAAATTTATAATCTGCTGGCAGGGATACATATACAAACAAAAAGCCACCCTTAGACAAGGGTGGCTCCGTGGAAATTTAAACTCATTTTGTGCCCCTCGCCATAAATTTCCATCATTTCAAACACACACCAAAGAGGAGCACATGTATATACCTTCAAAAATCATACCCGTATATAGAGTGTAGAATACCTTTAACATTGTGTAAAATTAATAGGCGTTTTTGTCAAAAAACGCCATTTTACATGTAGATTTACTGTAGACTCCAAAGCAAAGAATATTGTTGTTGCAACTTATCTTCAGGGATGAAGCGATACGCTAACACTTTTCTATTGCTAAAATACAGCGTTCGTTGCTCGCCCTTCTGCAGATACATTGCCGGGAGGGTTTTTATTTTTCTAAAACGATCAAACGAGCGCTGCCTTATGAAGCACCATTTTACTATCCCAAATTCTATGGCGCGATGTCGCCCGTATCAATACTTTCATCAGTAACAAATTCATTTTTCAATTTTTAAATACAATCACATTATGGCATTAAGACTTGGGGATACTGCACCCGATTTCAAAGCAGCAACAACTGCGGGCGATATAAGCCTGCATGATTATCTTGGTAACAGCTGGGGCGTACTGTTCTCCCATCCTGCAGACTACACACCGGTATGCACAACTGAACTTGGCAGAACAGCCCAGCTTAAAGATGAGTTCGCAAAGCGAAATGTAAAAGTACTGGCAGTAAGTGTAGACCCTATAGATAAGCACCACGGCTGGGTGAAGGATATCAATGAAACACAAAACACAACTGTAGATTTCCCGATAGTGGCAGATGAACATAGGGAAGTAGCTACCTTGTATGATATGATACACCCGAACGAGTCAGCAACCGCTACTGTCCGCTCGTTATTCATTATTTCACCGGATAAGAAGGTGAAATTAATGATCACCTACCCAGCATCTACGGGCCGAAATTTTCAGGAAGTGCTGCGTGTAATAGACTCTCTGCAGCTTACCGCTAACCATAGCGTGGCAACACCCGCCGACTGGAAACACGGTGAAGATGTGATCGTAGTGCCCGCCGTATCGACAGAAGATGCAGAGAAAAAATTTCCAAAAGGGCTGAAGATCGTAAAGCCATACCTACGCTATACACCGCAGCCTGATCTGAATTAAGCAATTGTAAAAAAATAGTTCTCTTTTGTTTTTTATAAAAATCTTTTCGTAATGTTGTATTGTGAGCAGAAATATTATGTATACATGTTGGACGAAGCGTATCCCTTACCGGAGCGAGTAGCCTAATGTTTTTTATAAAGAACATTTTACTACCCTCCGGCAAAAATCGGAGGGTTTTTTATTTTTTACAACAATTGACACAAGAAGAGCAATGCAACAACTGATCGTCATTAAGCATACGTTTATCCCGATGGACACTAATTATAAGTGTTCGTGGATACCTGCACGCTTAAAGGCCCGATGTTGACTGCAATGACATAATGCACTATACACAAATGCCCTTTGAGCAAAAGCTGAAAGGGCATTTTTCTTTTTATCTATTACCAAGTAAAAATCTAAAAAAATGAAAAACATTATCCATGTTATCCGTACTGTTTTGAGGACCATCATCAACCTGTTCAGGAAAAACAGACAGCAAGAAAGTGAACAAGAAATCCTATTTATCTAAAAACAAAGCGACATGAAACCAACAAGAGAATACCTGCAACTGGCCAACGACTTTGTAGTAAAGAGCAAAGACCTGAATTATAACAATGCGCTGAACATAGGAAAGATCATGCACGAGATGCGCAACCTATCTGAGATTGCGATACTCATTGCCTTTGGCGAGATAACGTACCCTCGCGTTCGCAACTCATCTTACCACCTTGATTTTATAGGCAAGGCCCATAAAGGAGATATGGTGAAGCTGGAACTGGATGCAGTGTATAGCTTCGGGCTATCGCTTGAGGTGCATATTGTAGCGAAAGGGTTTAAGGATAAAACTATCGCAAAGGGGAGCTTTGTTTTTAATGCGCCGGTAATGGCGTAAAAATGATATGGGCAATACCCAAGATGAGATATGATTTATACGTCTTATATTGTAGTATTATAAACCTTTATCAATGAATCACAAAAAGTCTTCGTTATCTGTTATCGCTATAATGGCAGCGATTTTTTGCTGCGCTTCAAAAATAAGTGCTCAAATACCCGGCATAGAATGGCAAAAATGCCTAGGAGGAAGTAGTGTGGATGAAGCCTTAGCCATTCGCCAAACTGCAGATAACGGATATATTGTAGCCGGCTATACGGATTCTGACGATAGTGAGGTGACCGGACTGCATGCACCGTCTGACTTTTGGGTCGTGAAACTTGATACAGTAGGTAACATACAATGGGAAAAAGCACTTGGCGGAAGTAATGCAGAGGTAGCTGAAGATATTATGCAGACCTTTGATGGAGGTTATATAGTAACTGGCTATACCAATTCCAACGATGGAGCTGGCGAGGTAAGTGGCAACCATGGCACCTGGGATTACTGGGTAGTGAAGTTATCTGCAGCAGGTGACATAATATGGCAACGGTCACTGGGCGGTAGTTTTCAAGATCTAGGTTATTCTATCAAACAGACAACGGATAGTGGATATATTGTGGCTGGCAGTAGTTTTTCTGATGACGGAAATGTTAGCGGTAATCATGATAGCGCTGACGCGTGGGTAGTGAAACTATCACCAACGGGAGGGGTTCAATGGGAAAAATCATTGGGAGGTAGCCGCAATGAAGATGCCCGATCTATCAAGCAAACATCAGATGGAGGGTATATTGTCACAGGAACAACTAATTCCAACGATGGAGATTTTACTTCTAATCATGGCGGATATGATGCGTGGGTAATGAAACTATCAGATACCGGTGCCATACAATGGCAAAGAACGTATGGCGATACCGGCACCGATATAGCACAGGCAATACAACAAACTTTTGATAGCGGTTATATCGTTGCGGGCTATAGCAACTCTACCGCAGGGGATGTGACGGGCAACCATGGAGGTTTTGATTATTGGATACTTAAAATATCGTCATTGGGCGATATTCAATGGGAAAACACTTATGGTGGAAGTAATGACGATATAGCAGCTGCAATACAACAAACTACAGACAGTGGTTATATAGTAGCAGGAACTACCTTTTCCGATGATTCGGAAATAACGGCAAACTATGGCCAGTCGGATGCGTGGATAATAAAATTATCCAGTTCAGGCGGCCTGTTGTGGCAAAAATCTTTTGGTGGTAGTGATTATGATGGTGCTAGGTCCATACAGCAAACCTCTGATAGCGGGTTCATTCTTGCAGGCTATACTTTATCTGTAGATTCGGGGATAACAGACAATCACGGCGGTGCTGATTTTTGGGTGGTGAAGCTCGGCTTTAATGTGCAGGTAGATACAACAACTGCGGTAGTAGCGATTAAACCTGTAAGTAATACCATATCAATCTACCCTAATCCTGCCACTCAAAACGTTACGATCACTGCAAGTGCAAAAATCAATGATGTAATTATTACTAACTTGTTCGGACAAACTGTTCATGCTCAAAAAAATAACAGCCAACAGGTGGATATTGATGTAGCAGCATTGCCGGCAGGCGTTTACTTTATGAAGATAAACGATGGTGAGGTAAGGAAGCTTGTAAAAGAATGATCATCGATTTTTGCATCTTGTTACTGCAAAACGAACTACACTATGCGAGAATGGATTGAACCTAACGGCGCAAATCGTTTATTTTCTTATTTCTGCTACAACTCGATAGCTCCTACGGAGATTTACTCAGAAACAATAAAAGTAAAAACTAAGGGCAAACAGTTTCTGTTTGCCCTTTATGATGTTGTGTTGATTTAAGTTTTTAGAACCTGTAACGTAATCCTATTGTTTCAGGGAAGTAGTAGAGACCGTAGCGAGCGTTGGCATGATCGTACTTGGTATCGTTTGTGCCTACATCCGTGTAGCGTGCGGCTATTTCTATATTCACACCAAAGCTCTTAAAGAAATAATATGTGTAGCCAATCTGCAAGCCGTAAGTATAACCTATACCAGGACCGTAATTGTACTGCGATACGTATTGCAAGTTTGAATCAGGAAGGCTGTTGTATTTGCTATACTTTATAGAACCATCGTTAACGGTGGTCATAAGACCCAGCATAGCGCCAAAGTACAGGTTTGATTTGTTATACACATGAAACTTAGAGTAGAACGGTATCACGTAATTAAGCTCTATAGATTCATTGATGGCCTGTTTTGCTATAAGAAAAGTCTGATTCCTTGTTTGCAGCGACTGGCCGTATGTATATTCTACAGGTACGTTACCATAGGTAGCAAATTTACGCTCGCCTATATCGGCATTAACCTGCCAATGGGGAGTAATGTTATAGTTGAAGCGCAGTGAAAAATCAGGCACTACCAGGCTCGATTTGCCTTCATAATTCTGCTGAGCGCCCTGCGGAACTGTATTAAGGCAACCACCGCCATTTATACCTATCTCAAAGCGATAATCGGGAGGAAAATTCTGCGCGGAAACACTGCCTGAAACAGACAACAATACCGCAGCCGTAAGTAATAAAGCTCTCATACTTATTAGCAATTTTTTAGAAATCAGTCCAAACCTACATAAAAAACCTCATTTTACGTAGTGCCGGGCGGTAAATGTTAGATTATGACTTAGGTTGCTGTTCGCTCATCATGCCTTTGAGCTTGTCAATGGCTTCCTTTGCGGCTTCTTCCGTCTTAAGCGCCCACTCATCTATGCGATGGACGGCCTCCTTTGCAAATTCTTCCACATCCTCTTTAGCGTCACCGGCTATATGCTCTATCTTATCCTTAGTCTCATTAGTAATGGTCTCCGCTTTTTTTTTAAAATCATCGGCAGGAGGTGGCGCCAGCGGATCATCCTCATGGTTCTCGCCCTTACCCAGAAAATTATCTACAATACCGCTGAACATAGGCGGCACCTTAGAGCGGATATAGTCTTTCAGGATGTTCAGAGACTTTTTCGCCTGATCCTCTGTAAGGCCGGCTTCTTGTTTTAGCTTATCTATGAGGTCTTGCATGTAGCGCTTTATGAATGTTCTTTAAAAATATCGTTCCTGATTATGCAGCCTTTATATACTCCAGCTTGGCATGCTCTACCATTTGCCTTGCATAGTCAAGCGTAAGGTGGAATACACCATCGTGCTGCTCAGATGGCAGGTCGAACATAGCATCTGTAAGTATCATTTCGCAGATAGCGCGGAGGCCACGGCCGCCCAGCTTATATTGTATAGCCTTCTCTACCATATAATCGAGCGCTCCGTCTTCTACCGTCAGCTTTATGCCTTCGAAATCGAACAGGCGGGTGTATTGCTTTACCAGTGCGTTCTTAGGCTCTGTGAGTATGCGTTTCAGCGCATCGGCATCGAGCGGATTGAGGTAAGTAACGATAGGTAAACGGCCTAACAGTTCAGGTATTAGCCCGAAGGTGCGGAGATCTTGTGCGTTTACGTACTGCAGCAGGTTTGCCCTGTCGAGGTCTTTTGATGATTTTATAGCGTTGTAACCTATTGCGGCAGTCTGCACACGACGGGCTATCATTTTATCGATACCTTCGAACGCGCCACCACAGATGAAGAGGATGTTTTGGGTATTTACCTTTATCATCTTCTGCTCAGGGTGTTTACGGCCTCCCTGCGGCGGTACCATTACTTCGCTTCCTTCCAGCAGTTTCAGCATGGCCTGCTGCACGCCTTCACCGCTTACATCGCGGGTAATTGATGGGTTATCGCTCTTGCGGCCTATCTTATCTATCTCATCTATATACACGATACCGCGCTCTGCTGCGGCCACATCAAAGTTGCTTACCTGCAGCAGGCGACTCAATATACTTTCTACATCTTCACCAACGTAGCCGGCTTCTGTAAACACCGTAGCATCTACAATAGCAAACGGCACCTGCAGCAGACGCGCTATGCTCTTGGCCAGTAACGTTTTGCCCGTACCTGTTTCGCCCACCATTACGATGTTAGACTTTTCTATCTCCACATCGTCCTGTATAGGCATTATGGAGCGCTTGTAGTGGTTGTAGATAGCTACCGACAATACCTTTTTGGCATCGTCTTGTCCTATCACGTATTGATCGAGAAACTCTTTTATTTCTCTTGGCTTGTATTGTGTAGTTTCTTTCTGCGTAGCAGCCTTAGGGGTAGGCTCCAGCGGCTTGTTCTTATCAGAAGTAGCCTCCTGCAGCAGGTAGTGGGCATTCTCAATGCACTGGTCACATATATTGCCTTTGAGGCCTGTAAAGAGAATGGATACTTCGCTCTCCATACGGTCGCAAAAGGAGCATTTTCTTTCTGTTTGTTTTGCCATAATAATTTCGGAAAATGAATAATGTGCAAAGGTACGAATAAACGGGCAACCTGCCCCTATATAGCAGTTTTGTAGCAGGAGGCAGAAGCAGGGGGCAGACCTGCCGGTTTATATGACTTTTTGAAGCGCTGGGTTAATTAAAACCCTTACTAATACTTACGACTTCCCCTTCTTTGTCTTTACCTCGTGTTCAAAAACTTCTTCAGCACCGCGGATGATATGTACACGGGTGCCTACACCTACCATGGTGTATAGCTCTTCCACATCTTTGTTCTTGATGGCGATGCAGCCATCGGTCCAGCCTACACCCAGCTCTATCATATCATCGCCGCCCTGCCAAATACCGTGTATACCCACGTCGCCACCAATTTTGGCCGTACGCGGGATAGTACCGGCTTCTTTTGCGCGGTTAAATCTGGCACGTGCAGAATCGTCCGGGTAGCTGAGCAACATAAACTTATCGTAGCGCGATGTGGGATTTTTATTCTGTATGGTAAACCAGCCTTCAGGAGTGCAGCGGTCGCCCTCCATCATTTTTAACTGTTGTGGCTTAGGGCCGAATACCGCCTTGTAGGCGCGTATCATACGCTTGCGGTACATAACATAAAGACAATAGTGCGATTTATCGACCAACACCTCTACGAAACTCTTATTCATCGTATCGGGGTTGATGGCTACCTTGCCACCCACGCCCAGTTTTTCCGGCCTTATAATGGTTTCGGTAACCCGCATCAGGCCCTGGTTGTATTGTATAGTGCGGATGATATTACCCTTACCATCCTTATGCTCATCGAGTACGGTAACGTTGCGGGGATGCTCTTCTATCTTTTCGTCTTGTGTCGGCCGTTTATATTGTGCGTTTGCTGCAGTCACAGACAATAGCGCCAAAACAACCACCACAACACTCTTTATTGCCAACGACTTTACAGACCTGAATAATTTCATAATATCAATATACATTTCCGAGAGATACGAAAATATTGAAAATTGATGAATGACAGCTAAATACAGGGAACTTTATAAAAGCTTTATGAGGCGCTGCGGGGCGGCACTGGCTTTTTATATATAGGCACTGTAGAGCATGGCTCACCATACATTACTGACTTAGCCACGGGACGTAGCAACGCGGTAGCTGCCACATAAGCAGCATCGGGTATAGGTGTATCACCGCAGCCTTTTATTACCACGCGCTTGTCAGTATACTCAGCAAGGTCCGTAGCCGCTATGCGGGTGTTTATAATATCTTTCTTTAAGTCAGCAAGCGTACCGTAAAATACAGACGCGGCATACGGCTGCAGGTAAGATGTGGCCAGCATATAGCCCCATACAGGTATTATGGCATCTACACTGCAATGCAGCGCTACATGTTTCCCGTCAAAAGACTTCCAGTCGACCAACAACAAAGCGGCGCGGTAGTCTTTCTCTTTTAATATCATCTCACGAAATAAAAAAGGCTTCAGATCGAACTCCGCCATGGTATCATCGGCCGGCACATAGGGTGCCAGGTCCATTGTAAGGATACCACTCTCCGCTACTTTATTTACTAACTGTTCCATTTACTATGCAAAAGTACGGAGTTTGCAGGTGTTCGTGGGTTTAAAGCACTTATATGAGTATAGAATTGGTTGATTAGGTTGAATAGTTGATAAGTGGGCAGGTGGGTAAATAAAAAGCGCCTCGGATGGAGGCGCTTTTTTGATATTGAAATTTATAGTTGTTCTTAGAAATTATCTACGTTGTACTTGATGTCTGCTTTGCGGATAACTGCTTGTTGCAGCATCTGGCTCATAGCGTTCTTCATTTGCATCTCTTCCATCATGCGCTGTTGCATCAGTGCGTTTGGCGCCAGTGGATTAGCAGGCTTTACGCTACGGTTAAGTACCGTAATGTAGTAAAGGCCACCCTGACCTTGAATGCCCGGAGATAATGTGTTTGGTGCAAAACCCTGGTAGAATGCGTAGCCTACTACCTTTGGCTCGTAACCCACGTTAGGTATAGAAGGTGTAGAAAGTATCACACTATCGCTCTGCATTACTTGCTGGCCTGCAGCCTGCGCTATAGCGTCGATAGTTGTTGCGCTCTTATATTTTGCTTTCAGCAGTTCTGCTTTCTTTTCGTCTTTTACACGTTGCTCCAGTAACGGGCGATTAGACGCGTTGAGCTGCATCATACCTTTATCATCTATGCTTGATAGCTTGGCTACTACGTAATGCAGATTTTCTATAGATATTACCTGCGATACGTCGCCCACCTTAGCTTTGTACATCCACTTGATTAATTCGCGAGAAGGGCCTATACCTTGAATAGTAAAGCTATTCACTTTAATATTTTCGCCTAATCTCATATCCAAGTGCTGCGCTTTTACCGCTGCATCAAATCCAGCTGCTGTAGCGTTTTTACCTGCAAACTCATTTGCCTTACCGAAGATAGCATTCACTGTGCTGTCGTCCGCGAATAAAGATTTTGATATAGTCGCTATTTTCACAGCTGGCTGCACGCTCTTTTGCTCGGTGATCTCTACATAATAATAACCAGCAAAATTGTTGTTTGATACTTTTATCACTTTAGACTCGCCTACTTTACCGTAAAACACAAAGTCACTAAATTCTTTCGACAATGCTTCTGATATGCCCGGCATTTGCGCCAGTAAGAAAGGATATACGCCACCTGTTTTTTTGCTACCCTGGTCATCAGAATAACGCATCATCACAGAATCAAATTTAGCTCCGCTTCTTATTGCAGCAACCGCGCTGTCAATGCGCATTTTACCTGCGGTGTCAGACATGATGTCTTTACCTTTTTCCTGTGTCTTAACTAATATCACACGGCCGCTTACAGAATCCGGAAGTTCTTTCCTGTCGATCACCTTTGTTATCTTATACGTGCTGTTTTCGAAATAAGGACCGAAAACAGAGCCAATAGGTGCATTGATGATAGAATCAGCAAAACGTGTAGGTATAAGTTTCTTGTTAAGATATGCGTCAGCATATCCGTTCTGATCGTCAGAGTTGTGGTTTACTACTGTTTCGTTGTCCTTATCTTTTGCGTTAGCAAGGTCGGTCTTAGCCTGCAGTAATGCAGTCAGGGCGCGCGATGTATCTGAGCTTGATGGCTTAATATCGAATGATACATAATCAATGCTGCGTGTTTCCTGGTCTGTTTCAAACAAGCCCTTATGTTTCTGCATGTATGCCTTAATATCATCGTCAGTAACCTTTACATCATTATCGTTCACGGCAGTAAATGGTATCTTTACATAGCGTATAGCCGCCATATTGTTAGCCTCTTCTATGCTATGCTGCGCAATGTATGCAGGCGCATATAAAGAAGAGATGAACATGCTATTGAACTTATTGATGCGGTCCATACGTATCACATACGACTTAACAGCTTCCCAAGCCTCGCGGTACTTGCCTTGCGGATCCATGTTCTGCGGATCTTTTGCTACCTGCTGCTCTATGCCTTTTACCCTTTGCGGATCGAACTGGCCTGTTTCTTCATTAACGTATAGTTTCCTGCCATCTATCTGGAAGTCTCTTACGAGCTGCTGCGCATTAGGACCGTAGATCATTTCTTTCTTTTCCTCTTCGGTTGTTACAATACCCAGCTTGTCGCAAGCCTTTATAACAACTGTTTCGTACGCTATCAGTTGCAGTATCTGCTCATTCATCTGCGCACGGCCCGCATCATCGAGGGGCTTGTTGTTGTAGACGCCTACAAGTGTTTCGTATTCTTTGACACGTATATCATATTCCTTGCGGTCTATGCTTACACCATTCACTTTTAATACGTCGTTGCTTTCGCTTTTAAACAGATTTCCGAAAGTACCGTTCCTTGCGTCAGATACTATAAAACCAATAAGCGCAATCGCGATCACAGCACCGGCCACTTTACCGTACTTATTTCTGATAGTTTGTATTACAGACATGTATGTTGATTATTATTCTTTTCTAAGGACGGCAAAATTATACGAAAAATTGACATTTCATACTTAAAAGTGAGGTATTTGACTATTATTAATTACAAGTGTATATTTAATGATCCCCCAAAACGTTATTTTGGTCATCAAGTTGACTGAATTAACATAGAAAGAATTAACATAATCATTTTCATTATTCACATCTCATAGCAGTTTTATTAATAAATTAACGCACCCGTGACAGAATAAGGTAGGTTTTCCGTACCTTTGCACGCTGAAATTAAGCGCTGTACGGTTTTTTCTATTCCATGCAGGGCTCTTTTTCAGAGAAAGATAGCTTAGTTGGTTAACAGGTCAATTGGTTAAAGTGATAAAGATAAAGGGTTCAACCTTCTATTGCTCATCATCCCTCCGATCATCCCGCTCCCCGATTAACAATTAAACAAATTAACAGATTAATATTTTTTATGGACATTCGTAACATTGCCATCATTGCGCACGTTGACCACGGTAAGACTACCCTGGTAGATAAGATCTTACACACTACAAACGTATTTCGCGACAACCAGGAAACAGGCGACCTGATCATGGACAGCAACGACCTGGAGCGCGAGCGTGGTATCACCATCCTTGCCAAGAACGTTTCTGTAACCTACAAAGGCGTAAAAATAAATGTGATTGATACTCCCGGTCACGCCGATTTTGGCGGTGAAGTGGAGCGTGTATTGAAGATGGCCGATGGCGTATTGCTGCTGGTAGATGCGTTCGAAGGCCCTATGCCACAGACGCGTTTCGTACTACAGAAAGCGCTTAACCTGAATCTGCACCCTATTGTAGTTATCAATAAGGTAGATAAGCCAAACTGCCGCCCTGACGAAGTACATGACGCAGTATTTGAATTGTTCTTCCAGCTCGATGCTACCGAAGAGCAGCTCAACTTCCCTACGGTATATGGTTCTTCTAAGCAAGGTTGGTTCAATACTTCTTTAGAGCCTAAGGAAGATATCACTGTATTGCTGGATACCATACTTGAAAAAGTACCGCCACCAACAGTTGTAGACGGCCCTGTACAGCTGCAGATCACCTCACTCGATTATTCTTCTTTCCTCGGCCGTATAGCTATCGGTAAAATAACACGTGGTGTACTTAAGGAAGGCCAGCCTGTAATGTTGTGCAAAGTAGATGGCACTATGCAGCGCAGCCGCGTTAAGGAACTTTATGTATTCGTGGATATGGGTAAGAAACGCGTTACCGAAGTACAGTGCGGCGATATATGCGCTGTGGTAGGTATCGAAGGTTTCCAAATAGGTGAAACGATCGCTGATTTTGAAAACCCTGAAGCAGTAGAGATCATCCCTATCGATGAGCCTACAATGAATATGCAGTTCAGCATCAACAACTCACCATTCTTTGGTAAGGAAGGTAAGTTCGTAACCAGCCGTCACATACGCGACAGGTTGATGAAGGAACTGGAAAAGAACCTTGCACTTCGTGTACAGGAAACAGATGATGCTGATAAATTCCTCGTATATGGCCGTGGTATCCTTCACTTAAGTGTGTTGGTAGAAACAATGCGCCGCGAGGGTTATGAACTGACTGTAGGCCAGCCACAGGTAATAACAAAAGAAATAAACGGTAAGAAAAACGAGCCGTATGAAATACTGGTTGTAGACGTACCTGCTGAATTCAGCGGTAAGGTTATAGACCTGGTAACACAGCGTAAGGGTGAAATGCACATCATGGAAACAAAGGGTATGATGCAGCACCTGGAGTTCGAGATACCATCACGTGGCCTTATAGGTCTGCGTTCGCAGATGCTTACCGGCACGCAGGGTGAGGCTGTAATGGCGCACCGCTTTAGCGAGTACAAACCATGGAAGGGCTTTATACCGGGCCGTAACAATGGTGTATTGCTTGCAAAGACCGCAGGTAAAGCAACTGGTTATTCAATAGATAAGTTACAGGATAGGGGTGCTTTCTTTATCGATCCAATGCAGGAGTTGTATGAAGGCCAAATCATCGGTGAGCACATTAAGCCGGGAGATCTTGTAGTGAATGTTGCGGAAACAAAGAAACTAACCAACATGCGTTCAAGCGGTACGGATGATTCAGTACGCATCACCCCTAAGATAGAAATGACACTCGAAGAGTGTATGGAGTACATACAACAAGATGAGTGTATAGAAGTAACACCACTGAATATACGTCTGCGTAAGATAATGCTCAACGAAGAAGATCGTAAGAAGTTCTCTAAGATGATGAAATCTGAAGCGTAACTGTTTTTATAAAACAAAAAAGGGCCGGATGGTTAAACCATCCGGCCCTTTTTCTTTTATCTTAGTCCTTATAAATTAGCACCTCATTCCGCCCGTCACTATTTCTGCGTGCGCGATACATGCCTTCGCTGTTAAACGGCAGCTCGCAATTACCTTTGTTGTCGATAGCTATAAGGCCACCTTCGCCACCTATCTTTACGAGCTTGTCATATACTACCAGGTCGCAGGCATCTTTGAGCGATAATCCTTTGTACTCGATCAGGCAGGCTATATCGTAAGCCACTACACTGCGCATAAATAGCTCTCCATGTCCCGTGCAGGATATAGCACAGATATCATTAGCATACGTGCCAGCACCTATAATAGGGCTATCACCTACACGGCCAAATTGTTTGTTGGTCATGCCGCCTGTACTGGTAGATGCGGCAAGGTTGCCGGCACTATCCATAGCCACAGCACCCACGGTCCCGAATTTTTTATCAGAATGATCGAGCTGCACACGGTCTTCTTTTAGCGCTTCCTGCCATTGGTTGTAGCGCAGCTCGTTGTAGAAGTAAGTATCATCGGCAGTAGGTATATTTTGTTGGCGTGCAAATTCTTCTGCGCCTGTACCGCTTAGCATTACATGATTACTATGCTGCATCACCGCAAGCGCAAGCTTTACGGGATTCTTAATATTACTCACTCCTGATACCGCGCCTGCGTCCTTTGTCTTTCCATACATAATAGCGGCATCCATCTCATGTCCGCCTATGTGATTGAATACAGCACCCTTGCCGGCGTTGAATAACGGATTATCCTCAAGCGACATTACTGATGCTGCTACAGCATCGAGACTGCTACCACCTTGCTCCAATATAACATAGCCAGCATCAAGGGCCTGTTGCAAACCAGCCTCGTATTGTTGTTGTAATTCCGGTGTCATCGTGCTGCGAAGAATAGTACCTGCCCCGCCGTGTATAGCTATCTGGATCATTTATTTCTTTTAACGGTTGCAAGGTATCAAATTCCTCCTACCTTCTGTAACTTGCATTGCTGATGTACGCTGATATTATTCTACCACTTAATTTACCGCAATTGCTTACCTATGGCGTTCCGCATAATATGCAGGATGTCCTTAAGGCAGGTATGCGCGTAGAAGTGGCCCTTGGCAGGAATAAACAATATTCGGGCATCGTGGAGCGACTGCACAACGAAAAGCCTGAGACGTACAATGTAAAGCCCATCCGCAGCATCATTGATGAGGAGCCTGTGGTCAATGAAAAGCAGCTACATTTCTGGCGGTGGATAACACAATACTATATGGCCGCCCCGGGCGAGGTGATGCAGGCTGCACTCCCTGCACATTTAAAATTATCGGGAGAGACAAGGCTGGAATGGATCGCCACTCCTGATCAACAATTTGACTGGAGCGATGAAGCATTTCTTGCGGCAGAGGCGCTGGAAATGCGCAAGGAAATAACACTTACCGAATTACGCAGCATAACAGGCACCCGTCATTTCGCTACAGTGCTCAATGAGCTATTGGAGCAGGATGTGATACAGATCAACGACTCGCTGGAGCAGGTATATAAAACCCGAAAAGAAAAAGTGGTAACGCTTACTGCCACTTATAAGCAAGAGCAGGCGATGATGCAGCTATTCGACCAGTTGGCAAAAGCGCCAAAACAACTCGACCTGCTGATGGCGTACACCGAGCTTTCTGTAAAACAGGGTATTGTAAAACAAATAGATCTCCTAGACCGTGCAGGTGCATCTGCAGCGCAAATAAAGGCGTTGGTAGAAAAAGGGATCTTTACTGTCGCCGAACACGATGTAGACCGCCTCAGGTACAAAGAAGTAAAGCAGATAAAAGAAATTGTTTTTACAGAAGCACAGCAAACGGCTTACGACGAACTAAATAAAGGGCTCGATGAAAAGAGCGTGGCGCTGCTGCATGGGGTAACAGGTAGTGGCAAAACGTTGTTATATATACACAAGATAAAAGAATGTCTTGCCGCCGGCAAGCAAGCAATATTACTCTTACCGGAGATAGGCCTTACCACACAATTAGTAACAAGGCTGCATGCATACTTTGGCGAGATACTAGGTGTATATCATTCGCGCTTTAGCAATAATGAGCGGGTAGAGATATGGGAGAAGGTGCGTAAGGGTATTTATAAAATAGTTGTTGGCCCGCGCTCTGCGCTGTGGCTGCCATATAACGACCTCGGCATTATTATTACGGACGAGGAGCATGACGGCTCCTATAAACAAAAAGACCCTGCACCCCGCTTCAATGCGCGCGATGCCGCTATCTTCCTTGCATCGCTTCATGATGCAAAGGTGATACTCGGTTCGGCAACGCCATCGGTCGAGAGCCTGTTCAATGTAGCGCAAGGCAAGTATGCCTACGTAGCCCTAAAGGAACGATACAAGGGCGTGCGCATGCCTGCCATAGAGGTAGTGAATGCAAAGTCGCTGGAGTTAGTTCGCGGACAAGGCGTAAAATTACTTACACCTGAATTGCAGCAGGCCATGCACGAAGCGCTGCTGATGAAGAAGCAGATAATACTCTTCCAGAACAGGAGGGGGTATGCACCTTTCCAGCTTTGCACCGTATGTGGCTGGGTACCCCAATGCAAGAATTGCGCGGTATCGCTTACCTATCACAAGAGTACAGATAAGCTGCATTGCCATTACTGCGGGCTTAAAGCACCGGTGGTACATGCTTGCCCTACATGCGGTAGCAATAAGCTTATAAGCAAGAGCTTTGGCACCGAGAAGATAGAAGAAGAGGTGCAGCAGTTGTTTCCAAAAGCCCGAGTGGCAAGGATGGATGTAGACAGCATGCGTGGCAAACAAAGCATGAGCGAGCTGCTCGACCAACTGGATAAACACAAAATAGATATTCTTGTAGGCACGCAGATGGTAGTGAAGGGGCTCGACTTTGCACCCGTTGCATTAGTAGGCGTGCTTAGCGCGGATAGCCTGCTTAGTTATCCCGATTTTCGCGTCAATGAAAGAGCTTTTCAATTGATGGAACAGGTAAGTGGAAGGGCCGGACGAGTAGACGGTGAAGGCCGCGTGATCATACAAGCATACAATACAGAGCATCCTGTACTGCTATGGGTGAAGAACCATGATGTACATACATTCTATACGAACGAGATAAAGTACCGCGAACACTTTACCTACCCCCCATACAGCAGGCTTATAAAAATAATTTTCCGCCACACGGATGAGGATAAGGCTGCTAAATGCGCTATGCAAATGGCGCTGGCTTTACAGACAGTAGAAGGTATCGGCGTGCAGGGGCCCGCACCTGCGCTTATATCGCGCGTACGTAATCAGTATATACAAGAGGTATGGGTAAAATGCCCCAGAGATGCCAAGCTTCTCGACCATGTAAAGGCATATATCAAAGATCAACGACTACAGATAACATCGCAGCGTGGCAATACAGGTGTACAGATATTATTTGACGTAGACCCGGTGTAGTCGTAAGCCTGCTCGGATAATCTTGTGTTACAGTATTTATCTAAAATAAAAGATGGCTGCCTTTGGCAACCATCAAATAATTAAGCATTGTTTGTAGTAACATTAATTGGTGGTGGAACGGCGGCCACATTGCCGGTATTTTGTACCGCTTCCTGATCTTTAAGGCCGGATTCTATATTACTCTTTATTCCTTCTTTGGCACTGTTAAAATCACGGATGCCCTTGCCTATACCTTTTGCAAGTTCCGGTATCTTTTTACCACCAAAAAAAATAACTACTATCAATACGATCCATATCCATTGGTCGCCACCCGGCATGTGAAATAATAATTGCGGGGCTATGTTTAATAACTGCATAAAAATAGTTTTAGTAACAATGATCATATAAAATAAGGATGACTGTTCTTATTCAAAAACAGCCATCCTTTATTGACTACAATTAAGCTGCAAAGAAGTTGGCAACCAGGTTACCAACCGTTGTTTTATCCAACGGCTCATCAAATGCCTCACTTGCTGCACTTGCTGATACCGTGCCGCTTACAGCGGGTAAAGAAGTGATATTTACACCTAATTGTGTAGTATTATCTTCCGCAGGATAACCAGATGCGCCTACTCCATAATTAGCATCAACAGCAGCTACAGCAGCTACTTTGCCGGTAATCCATGGTTTAGGTTTTGATCCATCCTCATCTGTAAACCCTACAGCATTTCTCAATGCGCGTACATAAGATGCATGGCGTGCTTCAGCAGAGTGTATCTTCAATGCAGCTAACAAATATGGGTGATTAGCTGTGCCTTGCAAGTTACCTGCCTGACCTTTGTAAGCCCTTACGCCGGTGTCTTCAAACGTTTGCGACACAGCCAGAAACAGTTCGAGATCAGCAAATACTGTCGAAGGAAAGGCGCCGCGATATGTAAAGTCAAAACTAGCAGGCGAAACAAATGAAGTGCTTGAACCACTATAATGTGGCGGCGTGTATGGAGTGCCCATGGCCGCTATTGTACTGTAAAGAAAATTCACATGTTCCCTTTCATGATTCATGATCTTCGTAATACCTTCTAATGTATCAGCATTTACTATAAGACCTGACGTATTAACAGCCTGGTAGTAAAAATTATATTCCAGAAATTCGAGTTGTAGTGCAAAATTCAATACATCTACTACTGCATCTGTTTTCTTACCATAAGCCTTATTGAATAAGGAGCCTAATGCGAGCGGCACTGCTGCGAGCGCCACTTTTGAGCCGAAGCTCTGGAGTATATGACGGCGTGGGGAGATCTTTTCAAAAACCTCTGGGTCGGCCTGCTCTATCTGATTTAATATGTTTTTAAAGTCCATGACGATGTGTTTTTTAAAGTGTTGGTAATTGACTGTAATCAATGGGTGTTTTTACATAAGCTCCTGCGCCTGCAGATGATAATACATAGCTTGGTGGATTTGCCACATCAAGGCCATTGCTATCCAGTATATCAGCAAAGCTGCGCGGTGTAACAAGGTCGCGTATGTAAGCCGCATGACGTGCTTCAACTGATACGATCTTTCCGGCTACTGTAAGGTAATCAGGACTGGATATCAGTTGACCTGCATAATTGTATGCAGATACACCCAGATCTTCGAATGCCATAGCCGCGCTAAGTATGCTGGAACGGCTTGTAAAGTCTATCTTAGAAAAGTCTACCGTTAGCGCACCAATAGCTGAAGAGCCTAATGCTGCTTTAAAAAACTCTCGGTGAGCCACCTCATGATCGCGAATTTCAGTTAATCGCGCTCTTTCATCTGGATCTGTAAAGGCAGTTGTGAATGAACTATTAGCCACTACTTGTATGTAGAATGCGGCTTCAAGCTGTTCCAGCGCGTATGCGTAGTTTAATATACCGGTATCGCCGCTGCCTAAACGCACGGTACCACTTGCCATGGGGTTATTAGGAGTACTATCCCCTTTACTGCACGAGGCAAGTAATAATCCTGCACCTGCAAGACCGCCTGCAAGCTGAAAAAACTTTCTTCTGGATACGTCGTACGTCGCAACATCCTCTTGCCCGGGATCTGTAATTACGTTGTTTGTTTTCATTGGATATGTTTTAAAAAGGTTCCTAAAATGGTATTTCTTTTTAGAGTTACGATCAATGTGATTAAAAGGTTTTAAACAAAAATGTTAAACCGCCACATTATACCGAAACCATCAAAGCCAATACTGAAAGGGATTTCCATAAAACATCATGCCTAATATAAATACGAAATAATCAATATGCAATTGTCGCTAACTGATAAAAACTATCAATTGCTTACAGAATAAGAGATTAGATAGAAAGGAAAAAAGTATGTAGCTGTAGTTTATGCAGGCATGCGTTACTGGCATGAAAGACATGAGCAATTCTTTTCTTTAAGAACAAGCAATTTATGTTTGATCAATTTATTGAAAAGACAAAAATGGTTAAACAAGTGGGAATTAGTTTTTCCCTACCACAAATACAAATGGCAGCTCCATTCTGTTTTGCAATGCGGCGCGCACCTTAGGCGGATGTTTGATGACCTTATATCTTTGAAGGTCGAGCACTTCTATAGATGGGATGTAATTTCTGCTGATGCCGGAGTAGCGCAGGTATGAGGCGAGGAATACAGCAGAGTAAACATCTGCAGCCATAATGTTCTTTACGTAGTGTAACCATACTTTGTTATGCCCGCTCCACATACTACATTCGGTTTTTATCGGTTAATTACTCTCGACTTGCGGTAGTTGCCGTTCAGGTCGGCACCACAACCACACTTTTTGCTACTGCTACAGCTCTGCGCCAACATCATTATAACGCTACCGCAAAGAATGTAAATAATAGCCTTGCTCCAATTCATACCCTTCATTAATCAACTAAGTTTACTTTTGTAAAAATAAGGATAAATTGGATACGCAAACACCCCGCAACATATTGGTAGCGCCCCTCGACTGGGGACTTGGCCATACTACGCGGTGCATCCCTATTATCCGTTATCTGCTGCAAAAAGGGCATAAAATAACCCTGGCAGGTAACGACTGGCAGCGCAAATACGTTGAAAACACTGTGCCCGACGTGGCTACTACCCACCTGGATGGATATAATATAACTTATGGCAAGGGCAGCCTCACCACCGCACTGCTATTACAAATACCCGCGCTTTTAAAAAAAATTAACATAGAACATGCATGGCTGGCGGAGCAAAAAGGCTACGATCTCATCATTTCTGACAACCGGTACGGGCTATACAGAAAAGACATACCGAGCGCAATAATGACCCACCAATTATCTATACAAACAGGCAAGGGCGGTGTAGCAGATAGTGTGCTAAGAAAAATGCATTATCGTTTCCTGGAGCGTTTTAATGAAACATGGATAGTAGATGTGGCGGGTAAGCATAACCTTGCAGGTAAGTTATCGCACCCCGATGCATTGCCGAAAGGAGGGAAATATATCGGGTTGTTATCGCAGTTGGCCGCGCCACAAAATGAGGTTAGTGCCGGCAAGCATTTATTGATATTACTCTCAGGCCCCGAGCCGCAGCGGAGTATTTTGTCTGCGATACTTTGGAAGCAGATGAAGAAATATAAAAATGGGAAGGTGGTATTTGTAGAGGGAAGTGATGATGTGACTACGCCCGTTAATGTGCCTACGCATATTACTTACTATAAAAAAGTAAGTGGCAATCTGCTGCACTCATTAATAACTGATGCAAGTATGGTAATATGCCGTAGCGGCTACTCTACCATCATGGATCTTGTGCGGCAAAATAAAAAAGCAATACTAATACCCACCCCTGGGCAAACCGAGCAGGAATATCTGGGTAAGCACCTGCATACACAGGGCATGTTTTATAGCACGGTGCAGAAAGGGTTTGACCTTGAGAAAGTATTAATAGATACGTTGCATTTCCCTTTTAAGGATAGTGGATTAAGAGAAAGGTTTGACGGTTATAAGGGAGTGGTGGATGGGTTTATAAAGTAACTACTTGGATAAAAAAATGCCATCCGTTTGGGATGGCATTTCTATAAACTTATTATTCAGTACCAGATTAACGTAAGAACAAAAGCTCACGGTACTTAGGCATTGGCCAAAGCTTGTCATCGATGACCAGTTCCAGCTTATCGGCGTGGTAGCGTATGGTGTCGAAGTGTGTTTTCACTTCATGGCAATACTTCAGCGCGCGCTTGTGCATGTCTTCTGTGTCATTGGCTTTTTTGCGGGCCTCTATCATCGACTCCACATTGTCGTTGATCTTCTGTATGTGGCCGCTGATAACCTTTACAAGATTTAGCTGTGCTGCATAAGAGCTCTTGTCCAGTTCCAGCTCTTTTAGTCCACGTATGTTCTGCACCAGCGTGTTCTGGTAGTTGATGGCTGCAGGCAAAACATGGTTCGTAGCAAGGTAGCCAAGTATGCGGGCTTCTATCTGCACCTTCTTCACATAATCCTCGAGCATTATCTCGTGGCGTGCTTCCAATTCGCGCTTTGTATAGATGCCGTTATCATAAAATACTTTCTTACCCTTTTCTGTAACGAATGCATCAAGCGCTTCAGGTGTGGTCTTAAAGTTATTCAAGCCACGGCGTTTTGCTTCTTCCGCCCATTCTTCACTATAATTATCTCCTTCAAAAAGTATGTTCCTTGATTTAGAGATATAATCGCGCAGTACCTGCAGTATAGCTATCTCTTTCTTGTCACCTTTTTCTGTAAGTGTGTCTACGTCTTTTTTAAATTCTTTCAGCGTCTGCGCCATGATGGTGTTAAGCACTACCATTGGTGAGCCACAGTTTGCAGAAGAACCTACCGCGCGGAACTCGAACTTATTACCGGTGAACGCGAACGGGCTTGTACGATTACGATCCGTATTGTCCATCAGCAATTCAGGTATCTGCTTGTGTATATCCAGCTTCAGTATCACTTCGTCCTGTTCGCTGAATTTTTCTTTAACGCGGCTTTCTACTTCATTCAGCACTTCAGTAAGATACTTACCTATGTATACCGAAATGATAGCAGGTGGCGCTTCGTTAGCACCCAAACGATGATCGTTGTTCGCAGATGCTATCGCGGCACGCAGCAGATCGGCATGGTCATTAACCGCCTTTATAGCGTTCACGAAGAAGGTAAGGAACATGAGGTTGGTACGTGGTGTCTTGCCCGGAGATAGCAGGTTTACACCAGTATCTGTAGCAAGGCTCCAGTTATTGTGCTTACCGCTACCATTAACACCGGCGAATGGTTTTTCATGCAGCAAGACTTTCAGCTTGTGGCGTTTTGCAACTTTCGCCATAAGATCCATAAGAAGGGTATTGTGGTCTACTGCTATATTGCACTCTTCGAATATCGGTGCACACTCAAACTGTGCAGGTGCAACTTCATTATGACGTGTGCGTAATGGTATACCGAGCTTGTATGCTTCCTGCTCGTAATCCTGCATGAAGGCATATACACGCTCCGGTATAGAACCAAAGTAATGATCTTCTAACTGTTGTCCCTTTGCAGGCGCATGGCCTATCAACGTACGTCCGCACATTACAAGGTCGGGACGGGCATTAGCCAGCGACTCATCTATCACAAAATATTCCTGCTCCCAGCCCAGGGTAGCGGTAACCTTTGTTACATTTTTATCGAAGTAGTTACACACATCAACAGCAGCTTTATCAAGCGCGGCGATTGATTTTAATAATGGTGCTTTATAATCGAGCGATTCACCATTGTAAGCAATGAATATAGTAGGTATGCAAAGTGTCTTACCATTACCCGCTTCCATAATAAAGGCAGGGGATGACGGATCCCATGCGGTATAGCCACGCGCTTCGAATGTAGCACGTATACCACCATTCGGGAAGCTTGATGCATCAGGCTCTTGTTGTATCAGTGCATCACCATCGAATAATTCGATAGCGGTACCATCGCTTTTAATAGTAAAGAATGAATCGTGTTTCTCTGCGGTAGTGCCGGTAAGCGGCTGAAACCAATGCGTAAAGTGAGTAACACCACGCTCTTCGGCCCAGGCCTTCATGCCCGCGGCTACCTGGTCCGCTATGCGACGATCGATACGGCCCCCTGCCTTTGCAGAGTTCATGAGGCTTTTGTAAGCTTCATCGCTCAGATATTCGCGAATGGTGCGGCCCGTAAATACGTTGATACCGAATATGGCAGTTATCTTTTTGCCATTGTAGTCAGAAACCTTTTTCTCTTCTTTAGAGAGCTCTTGTAATGCAAGGAAACGTAACGAAGACATAGATATTATTTTTTGTGCAAATCTATATGATTTGTTCAAAAAATCAATAAATTTTCAAAAAAATGTTCTAAAAATAAATATTATTAAATTAATAATTTAATTTAATAAATTTCCCACGCCTGCCAACCTTCAACCCATGCACACGTAAATTGCTGATTATCAAATCCATTTATGTGTATCATCTTAGCTGGGACGGTTATCTTAGAATATATCGACATGTCAAAATCTACAGCATTTCTCTTGAAGTGTGTAATGGGCAGTCCTTCGATAAATTCGATGCCTCTACGGCCTTGCCATTTATAAACAGCCTCTTTGGCGCACCAACCAATAGTAATAAGCTCGGGCCTGTTCTTAAAAAGCCCCTGCTCATCTTCAGAAAGAAATTTGTGCTGTATAGTTTGTATACGTTCGTGTGGCACCTGGATGTCTATGCCCGCCTCACCATGCGTATCTACTACAGCGGCCACATACGGCCATGAATGTGAAATTGAAAAAAACGGCTCATTATTTTCTATGCGTGGTTTGTCGTGCTCATCAGGAGTTATTTTATGCAGGGCAATATCTTCTTTGAGGTGCTTTAAGAGATAGCGGCCGCATAGATGCTCGATGCGGCGCTTTTCACTTTTTATTGTCGTATCGATGCCGGTGCCTTCTGCAAAAAAAGACTCAGGTTCTTCTATATGCCATATAGCCGCCAGCGCCGTATTATTTATCTCCCATTCTCTGTATAAAGCCATAATGCGAAGGTAGGCAACTGGCGGAATGGTTAGCATAGTTATAGTATCTATAATTGATGCCCGGATCAACTTATCAACAATTCAACTAACATTCCGGCAAGCCGGCACATCTTTGTTTCTCATGTTATTAAATAGGGAATTATATTTGCGCCATGATTCTCTCTGACACACGCATACTGGAAGAAATAGCAAAGGGCACCATTGTTATAGAGCCTTACGACCGTAAGTTCCTTGGCTCTAACTCTTATGATGTGCATTTAGGTAAATTTCTTGCCGTGTACGATGATGCTGTGCTTGACGCAAAGAAGCATAATAAAATAACCCACTTCGAGATAGGAGAAGAGGGTTATGTGCTGCAACCAGGCACTTTATATCTGGGCGTGACTGCAGAGTATACGGAAACACATGCACATGTACCTTTCCTGGAAGGCAAGTCGTCGACAGGCAGGCTGGGTATAGACATACATGCTACTGCCGGCAAGGGCGATGTGGGTTTCTGCAATACATGGACATTAGAAATATCGTGCGTGCACCCTGTGCGTATCTATGCAAATATGCCAATAGGCCAGCTTATATATTTCCCTGTAGATGGAGAGGTAGAAAACAAGTACAACAAAAAACAAGGCGCCAAATACAATACCCGCACAGAGAAACCTGTGGAGAGTATGATGTGGAAGAATGAGTTTTAAAAAATAGACTTGACCTTACAAGCACTGTATCTTTTTTGATGTGGCGCTTTTTATTTACTACTGGCTCGACCACTTACGATGAACTTTAAATAGCACGTACTCGCTTAAAATAGAAAGCCCCGCAAGTAACTTGCGGGGCTTTCTATGAAGTTCTTTTATTGTTATGGTGCTACAGCGTAAGAAGTGTTGCACTTATCGCCATCGTCTGTGCGGATGAGGGTGAGGTGGTTTGTTTCTACCATTGGTACTCGGTAGCTGATAGCTTCGCCTGTTTTTGCTTGTTTCAGCGTAAGTATTGTACCATTAGACTCATCGGTGCTGATAGCATAGCTACCTACTTCACGCTTATTGTCGCGCTGATCGTGGTATATCTTTACGTAAGTACCGTAATTAATGTTCGCAGCTGCGTTTGACGGTGTCATGCGGAGCGAGGCATAGTAGTTAATGAACTGGTCGTCATTACCATTAGCTATTTTATCGGGGCATTTCATTGCTACGAAGTGCCATGTTTTTTCAAGCAGCTCAGCACGGTTCACAGATTGTGCAAAATTGGCTGTCGGCAGCGCCAGCAGGCATACCACTAAGATGTGTTTAAGGATAGTTTTATTCATATAAATAAGTTTTACCTGAAATTGAGCAGTAAATATAATGAAAGCAATTCTTTATTTATAGCACTACACAGTATAAAATAACCAATAATTATTTAAGCCAGGATAAGGCAGCTGTATAATAAAGGAGGTATTTCGCACCCAATTTTGCCATTGCAATAGAAATGGCATATGTTAATCGGCAGTTAACGGGCCTTAAAAGTTTCTTGAACCGGGCTTAGAATGCAATCTTTGTGCATCGTTAACAATCTATACAATTAGCGGCTGCGTATATAAATACGACGATCGCATAAATATATTTTCTTACCCAGATTGAAATCTAAGAGCCCCGATATAAGGGCTCTTTTTTTATGCACTCATCTATTTTATACCATTTAAACCGGGTGGGTGATCAGAACTTAGCCTACACGATTCTTCCTATGTCTGTGTACATTAATGAGTCATAACGTAATAATGATTTAACCTTGCGTCAAAAATAAAATTAGCGGTAAAAAATAATTAGGGTTAATTTTGCTCGCTTTTCAAACGGAAAGCCGTTGCTTAATTTTTGGGATGTGGTGCATCCCAGCCAATTTTAAATCTATAAAAATGAGTGGCGATGCTGGTCCAAGATCTGAGAGAAAAAATACTGGAGGGCGACCTCAGCGACCTGCTGCATCACAGTAAGGACGAGGATTACCATACCGAGGTGGCAAAGCTACTCGAGACACTGCCACAGGAAACAGCCGTTCATACATTTCTGGCGCTACCCGAAAAAGTACAGTTACGAATTTTTCCGCATATAGACCATGTAGTGCAGGGCGAGGTAATAGAGAACCTATCGAAACCACAAATAGCCTACATACTCAATAATCTTGAATCGAACGACCGCCTGGCCTTTTTTGATACGCTGAGCGGACTAGAAGTAACCGAGTTTCTGAATCTGCTCAATGACAAGAACAGGCTGGCCACTTATGACCTGCTGGGGTATCCCGAGCGGAGTGTAGCACGCCTTATCAATACAAACTTTACCGCTGTGCGCAAGGAATGGTCTATAGGCCAGGCCATAGAGCATCTGCGCCGCTTCTACTCTGATACACCCGCTGCCAATATGATATTTGTGGTGGATAATAACGGCAAACTGATAGATGACCTTCCGATAAGAAGGCTGGTACTTAATGAGCCTACCCGTAAGATAGAAGAGATAATGGACCACTTCTACGTGAAGCTGGACATACAGGATGGCATCGATGACGCGATACAGAAATTCAAAGAATATGACCGCGTAGCGCTGCCGGTTACCAACTCAAACAATGTGCTGCTTGGTGTGGTAACGGTAGATGACGTGATAGATGAGGCGGAAGAGAAGGATACGAAGGATATGCAGCAGTTCGGGGGTCTTGAATCGCTGGATCTGCCGTATGTAAAGACGGGCTTTTTTACCATGATACAAAAAAGGGCGGGGTGGCTTATCATCCTGTTCCTTAGTGAAATGCTGACAGCCACTGCTATGGGTCACTTCCAGGTGGAGCTGAACAGCGCTATAGTACTCGCATTATTCGTACCCCTTATTATATCCAGCGGTGGTAACAGTGGCTCACAGGCGGCTACACTTATCATCCGCGCTATGGCGCTTAAGGAGCTATCACCACGCGACTGGTGGTATGTGATGCGCAGGGAAATATTTTCAGGCCTTACGCTTGGTGTGATACTCGGTACCATTGGTTTTATACGTATAGCAGTGTGGCAGCAACTGCACTGGTATAACTACGGGCCTTACTGGATGTTGGTAGGTTTCACTATCTTCTTCTCATTGATAGGTGTGGTAATGTGGGGTACCATCAGCGGCTCTATGATACCTATTGTACTGAAGGCAGTGCGGCTAGACCCCGCTACGTCATCGGCGCCATTTGTGGCTACGCTGGTGGACGTTACCGGGCTGGTAATATACTTTAGCGTGGCGGCAATCGTGCTCAGCGGTACGGTATTGCAAACACAGGAACCCGTTGCGCCTATACTGCAACATGCACATGCGGTGCTTAACCAGGCGCATAGCTTATTACAGCACACCACCGACTCGAGCGCGGCACATATAAATCTGCAACATGCGGATTCGTTGTACCTGCGTGCTAATCATTTGCTGGAACATGCTGACTCGCTGGCTAACCAGAGTAATTAAGGGTTACAACGAGAATGGCATAGCAATATGCCTATATTTGTTGTAATAACTAACCCTTGCAGACACACCCGCGATATAGACCCGCTGTTCTATTATTCAGCGTCATCTGGCTAATACTTTTTGTACTGTACCTGCCTGCTGCAAAAGCAGGCTTTGTAACCGATTTTACTGGCTGGCTGGACCAGGTACAAAATCACAGCTTTAAAGAGTACGTAAACAGCAGCAACTTTAAAGTTCACAGCCTTTATCAGCTTACACAGTTCGTAACCTATATTTTTTATAAACTCTTTGGCATACATCCTGTATTGTGGCATTTGCTGCATATTACATTACATGCGCTCAATTGCTGCCTTTTATTCAGGCTATGCACACGCCTGCTCGATGATACGGGCGTAATGAATAGTAAGGCTATAGCTTTCTGCGGAGTTTTCCTGTTTTGTATATCACCATATCAATCTGAAGTGATCGTGTGGGAATCTGCGTTTCATTTTTTACAGGGGTTGCTACTTATTCTTTTTATATTGGTATGCGTGCAGCAATATATACGCACTGGTAAAAAGAAATATGCCTGGTTGTCCGTTTTTATTTATCTCCTATCCACCTACTCGCTCGAGGTATTTTATATAACTCCATGGCTTGTATTACTGCTGGGTATCTTTTATTATCAGTTGCCAGCACACAAAAACAAAATTACCCGTAATGTCTTTTATTACATTTTCTTACCGCAACTGATATTATGGTGCGTGCACCTGCTCATATTTAAAACAGTATATGGCGGATGGTTCTCACATACGCAAAGCAATACAATGGCTACCGCCGGAGACCCTACTCTTGGAAAACCTGCAAAATACCTTTTTCACCTGCTCTTGCTTGGCCGCTTCTTTTCTGATAATGTAAGACAAAGCATATATACCATCTGTGATAGTGTAGCCGGAATAATTGTTTTTTATGGCGTGGTCACGTCGCTATTTGGTTATATTATCGTGCAGTTTAAGCAATTCAGCGGTAAGGGCAAAGTGTTCTCACTGCTCTTCGTTTATACACTTATTACGCTTTGTCTACTGATGCGTTTGTGGTTCTATGGAGCAGACCTCGTGCTGTACGACAGGTATACTTATTTCACCGGGGCATTTCTTTATATGATGGTAGCTATCGCAATAAGCTATATTTCACACCACTATTTAAAGATCGCCATCCTTTCTATTTATGCTTTGATAAATATAAGATTTACGATAAAAGTGGTGCGATACTGGCATAAGTCGAGCCATGTATTATACGGGCTGTTACATAATATCCCTACTACAGGCAACAAAACTATAGTACTGCTGAATCTGCCACAATCGATGCATGGCGTGCCGATGCTATACTCAGGAGCGGAAAGCGAATATGCACTGATGCATAATCTGCTGTTACCGGAGCAGAAGATAAATAATGTTATCTATGATGGTCTTTCGTATAATATGCTCACCCCTGCCGATGGCGCGCATGTAACCGTATTGAATGACAGCACCATCCGTGTAACACTGAATCAATGGGGCACCTGGTGGTGGTACGGCACATTGGGCGCGAATAGTTATAGCAACGCCGATTATAACCTCAACCTTATTGATGAGGGCCATTATTACGAGCTTACAGTTAAGAAGCCTGCAGCACAATATTTACTACTGTATAGCATTGGTGACGTATGGAAGACCGTAGATATGAATAAGAAAAATGAGGACCAGTATTAGTGATCAGAACTCTATTGTGGCATCACCATTGATGGGGTGCCCAACACAGGTGAGCACCATGCCTTTTCGCAGGTCAGCATTCATAAGTACTTCGTTATAGGATAACCATATTTCTCCGCTTGTGCATAGCGCGGCGCAACTGCCACATCTGCCTGCTTCGCAGCTGTATGGCAATGTAATGCCATTTCTCTTTGCCGCATGTAAAATTGTCTCCGTGTATGGAATAGTTATTGTGTGTGTTTGTCCATTGTGTTTTATGGTAACATTGTGCGTTGATTTATCAGGCGATTCTACCTGACGTACTGCACGATCGTTCGTGTTGAAATTCTCCCGCTTTATCTGGTCGCTATGTATACCTTGCTCCTCGATAGACCAGATAGCCATACGCATATAAGCGAACGGGCCACAAAGATAAAAGAGCATTTTATCATAAGGCACAGCAGCATGCTCGCGCAATAGTTGTGGAAGCAAAGATCTATTGAGCCGTGCACGGCTTAGATCAAAAGAAGTACTGTAGAGAAATTCTATTTTAAAATTATCAGGAAAATTTTGTTGCAATGCTATCAACTCATTGTAGAAAACGACCTCCTCCACCGTGCGACTACTATATATTAGTACCACTTGCTGCGTGTTTGTATGCAATAGCGTTTTGATGATAGATAGTATAGGTGTGATGCCTATACCTGCCGCGAAGAAAAACACCTGCTTGTAGTCGTCGATAGTATCAGGTATAGTGAAAAGGCCGGCTGCGCCTGTTATCTGTAATTTATCACCTACCAAAGCCCTGTCATTCAGCAGGCGGGAATATGCTCCGTTGTCGATGCGCTTGATGGTGATGGCAAGTGGCTCATTGAGCGCGGGGCTGGATGATATGGAGAAGGAGCGGCGCTCTTCTTTATTATGATGGTTAAAGACAAAGGTGATGAACTGGCCCGCTGTGTATGGTATGGCACTGCCATCTTCATAAGTAAGCGTAAAGGTTTTCACTCCCTCTGTTTCCTGCCGGATGTAGGTAATGACAACGGTTTTGTATAGTAGCGTTTTAGGCATTGATGCGCTAAAGTTATGGTAGAAATGGTTTAACAGCAAAGGTGCAAAGCGTTGCGGCGATAGGCTTTACCACAAAGGGCACAGAGTGGCACGAAGCCTTGCGAACTTATAGGGCACGGAGACAAAGCCTGCACATAAGTGTAGCTCATAAGAAAATAACACGCTATAAATTAATTCAACTTAATTTTGCGACGTGGATCTTTCTGCAGAAATATCATTTAAGACGGCACGCAGCGGTGGCAAGGGCGGCCAGAATGTGAATAAGGTGGAAACCATGGCGGAAGCGCTATGGCATGTTGCCAACTCCGCATTGTATACCGATGAACAAAAAGCGCTGATAACAGAAAAGCTGGAGAAGAAAATAAACAAAGATGGCTATCTACATACCAGGAGCAGCGAGGCCCGCTCGCAATTAGAGAATAAGCTTATAGCTCAAAAGAAGCTGGAAGAACTGGTTGAAAAAAGCCTGATAAAACCTAAGAAGCGCAAACCCACAAAGCCATCAAAAGCTGCAAAAGAAAAACGACTGGATAGTAAGAAGAAAGAGGGCGATAAAAAGGTGATGCGGAAACCGCCGGAGTATTAGGGTATTAATTGATATCACTTAGTATTTTTAATTTCAATTTTAAAGTCATACAGATAGTCTAAATCACCAAATCTATAGCTGAACGTAAAGTAGCACCATCCACAAGTCGTTTTTCCAATGTACTTGAACACAACCGATCTTGTATTAAAATCCTTTACTTCGGCTTCATAGGCCTTATCTATAAAGTGTACATTATCGTACGAAAAATGACAATCATTTTTTAAATGGTTTAGATTAACGGACAGACTTGCGGTATCAAAATAGGTAGTACTAAAGTATCCTATTGCATCTCCTTTTTCTATTGCCATCAATATATTATTCGTGCTATCTTGCAATGCTGTTGCTTTAGCAGAAAAATTTTTATTAGGATTAATATGGGTGTTAATATAAATAACTGTAATCAGCAGTATTTGTAAAATATAAAATAGTCTATTCCTCTTTTTTATTAAATCGAACTCCGGCAATCGATGCTTGTTGAAAAAAATGACCAGACAAAATATTGTATGAAAAAACAGAATACAATATAATACTGCCTGAAAATTCGGCATTGTGGTTAAATAGCCGTAAAATGTTGTCCTTACTACTATTGCATACCAAAAGCCAATAATAACATTTCTACCAATCGTCTGTTTATTGATCGTTAGTTTAAAAGACCTGGTGTTAAGTATGCATACTGAGAAAAAAAAGTAATAAACGCTTAATGGTATGGCACCAAAATTATTAGCTGTTATTGGGTCGATAATTCTAAGCTGGGATAAGATCGATAAAGTAATCAATAAAAGCCATAAGCCGATTTCAAGAAAAACATACATAAGTCGTTACTGATTCACCCTGGTTAAGACAAACTGAAAGTATTACCGTGCATCAAAGTCCACTACTACGCGTTCGGTGCGGGGGTGCGACTGGCAAGTGAGGACGAAGCCTTTTTCTATCTCGTCGTGCTCCAGGGCATAGTTCACTTCCATTTCTACTTCGCCTTCTGTCACCTTGGCGCGGCAGGTGCTGCATACACCACCTTTGCAGGCATAAGGTAAGTCGGCGCCACTGCGCAGGGCAGCATCGAGTATTGTTTCACCATTGAAGCCAAGATCCATATCGAAGGTTGCGCCATCGAGTGTCACACTTACTTTGCTCATAGGGCCTTCTTCCTTGCTGTGGTCAGAAACCCATTTCTGGTGGGTCGCCTTTGGTTGGTCGGGCGATGTGAATAATTCTATATGCACCTGTGCGCTCTTCATGCCCAGGTCTATGAGCTGCTGGCGCACGGAGAGTATCATCTCTTCAGGGCCACAAATAAAAGCTTCATCTACATTACTTACATCTATGAGCGACTTGCAGAAATCGGCACACTTTTGTGCGTTGATGCGGCCACTGAATAATGGTATATCCATATACCCCCGGCTCTATACATGATACAGGCGCATACGCAGCATGTGCTTGTTCTTCAATGCCTCTATCGCCTCGCGAAAGATGACGCTGTTGCGGGTCTTGTTACCATATACGAGTGTAAAATTGCTTTCGGGCTCCTCTTCCAGCACCGTCTTCATGATACTCATGATAGGCGTTATGCCGCTGCCTGCTGCGAAGGCAAGATATTCTTTATGTTTTTTATCGGTCTTGCGTGGGGTGAAATTGCCCATCGGCGGCATTACATCCAATATATCGCCTGCTTTAAGCTCGCTGTGTGCGAAGCCTGAAAATTTGCCTTCTTCAACCCTTTTTATGGCCACACGTAGCTCACCATCCTTAGGGCTGGCACATATAGAATAGCTTCGGCGTATATCCGCATCCTGCACATGCCTGCGAAAAGTAAGGTATTGGCCGGGTGCGAAACGGAATGTCTGCTGCAACTCCTCCGGCACATCAAGTGATACAGATACGCAATCAGCCGTTTCCGGGCGAACATCCTTAACCTTAAGCTGGTAAAATTTGGGTGCAGACATGGTAGCAAATGTAAGAAAAACGCCTCAAACCGCTAAATGAGCATTGATTATGTCGATGGAAGTGAATTACTTATCTTTAATCCAACAGTTCAGCAGCATTAGAAATAACCCCTATCCTAAAAATAATTAACATGACTACCATCAGCAAGGATAATAAATATCTCACGTTCATCAATGTCTTTAAAGTAGACCCTGCCGACCAGAACAGGCTGGTGGAGCTATTGACAAAAGCTACTGATGGGAATGTGAATAAGGTAGAAGGCTTTATCTCAGCCAGCCTGCATCGCAGTATGGATGGTACCCGCGTGGTGATGTATGCACAATGGCGCAGTGCGGAAGATTATCAAAGAATGCGCAGTAATCCTACCGCTTCACCGTTTCTTGATGAGGCCCTACAAATGGCAACGTTCGAGCCGGGCATGTATGAGGTAGTGGAAACGTTTTTACCTGAATAGACTTATAACTTACCCCAACATCCCTTCTAGCTCCTCTTTCTTCACCATTGTAAATACGCGTTTGCCATCGGGTGTATACTCGGGTTGAGTACAAGCAAATAGCTCATCAATAAGCGCTTGCTGCCCTTCGGGTTGCATAATAGCGTGCTTGTTGCGGGAAAGGCGGCGTGCGAGGTGCGCAAGTAGCAACTCGGAACGCTTATTTATCGCATCGGGCGATTCGTGTTTCAGGTGGTCGAGCACTTCATCAAGTACATGTTTTTCTTCACCACTTGGCAGGCCGGCAGGTACGCCCTGTACAGCAAATGTATTAGGACCAAATGGCACTATATCAAAACCTATACGCGCAAGATCTGCCAGTACTTCATTGAGTAGAATAGCATCCTGAGGAGGCAGCTCGTATGATATAGGGAACAAAACCTGCTGTGATGCAGTATTGCTGCTGTTCCATTCTTCGAGCAGCCGCTCGTACCATATACGTTCCTGTGCACGGCGTATGTGTATCAGCATCACACCTGATTTTACGGTCGTTATCAGCATAGCACCCTGCACCAGCAATATGTTCTGTGCACCAGAAGTTTGTGTTTCACTTTCGGTATGCAGTGTATTGCCTTGCGAGGGTATAGTGCTTGCGTATTCTATATTTTGTGATGGCAGTTGTGTAGGTGTCTTCGCTATTTCGTACAGGTCTTTCCAGCGCTGCAGGCTGTCTTTCTTTTCTATAAAATGCGCCTGCCCTTCATCCTGAAATGTGTTATATAAATATCCCTTCTGCACATCGTCGCGGCTCTTTTCTGTAACAGGCAGCTGCACGGCGGATAGGTGCTGTATACCTGCATCGAGCGAAAAATCGAGCGATGGTGCAATGTTATAACGTGCGAGTGAGTGCTTTACTGCCGCACTCAGGTAGGAGTACATCAGCCGGTCGTCCTCAAATTTTACTTCCTGTTTGGTGGGGTGCACATTCACATCCACACGCTTGGGGTCTATCTCTAAAAATAATACGTAGAACGGGAACGATTCTTTTTCTATCAATCCCTCATAAGCATTTACCACCGCATGGTTGAGGTAGGCATTGCGGATGAAACGGCCATTGATAAAGAAGTACTGCATGCCTCGGGTACGAGTAGCTGCCTCGGGCTTGCCTATGAAACCGTATATATTCAGTAAGTCGGTATTCTCTTCTACCGGCACGAGGTTTTTTTCGTGTGAGTTTCCTAATAGTGCAACAATGCGTGTTTTTAAATTCCCTGCTTCAAGGTGATATTGCTCTACGCCGTTATTCCATAGCCGGAAACCTATTGATGGATTTGCCAGGGCTATCCTTGTAAACTCATCTATAATATGACGAAACTCTGTAGTGGTACTTTTTAGAAAATGCCTGCGTGCCGGTACGTTAAAGAACAAATTCTTTACGCTAATGCTGGTACCCGCAGGTGTGGCGCATGGCTCCTGCAGCTTTACATCTGTACCCTCGATAAGTATGCGGGTACCTATCTCGCTATTGGGCTGACGGCTTTTCAACTCTACTTGTGTTACTGCTGCAATAGATGCCAATGCCTCTCCCCTGAAACCCATAGTGCGTATGGTAAACAGGTCTTCAATGCTTTTTATCTTGGATGTGGCATGGCGCTCAAAACTCATGCGTGCATCGGTAGGGCTCATACCCTTGCCATCGTCTATCACCTGTATCAACTCCTTGCCCGCGTCCTTTATTACTAACTGTATTTCTTTTGCCCCAGCATCGATGGCGTTCTCCATCAGTTCTTTTACTGCAGACGCAGGGCGCTGGATAACCTCTCCCGCGGCTATCTGGTTAGCTATATGATCTGACAATAATTGGATAACATCGGACACGGGTGAGAGAATTAGGCTGCAAAGTTAAATTAAAAAAGGTGATGGGTTGTGAGTGGATTTAATGCTCATATTGTCATTTAGCATCTACTAAAGTTGCGTAGGCTTCACTCCACCCGTTCCACTCCTTACTACTACCTAAGGAGAAATTGTGAAACACCGTGATAAGCGTGCTACGGGTGTTTTGTATTGCATCTCTCATTTTATTTAGCGCTTCAAATGCCGCTGCAACGCCGAGCGTTTCCTCGTAATGCGCGGTACTATCCATAAAGCAAAAGGGGTATACTCGCAGTGTGGTCGTCTTTTCGTTTTGCAAATCATACCACAGGAACGAGCTGCCAGTTCCCGCCCTAAACCCGATGTGTGATCCATAACCCATGCTGTAGTCATCGGTAATACCGTTAGCCTTTAATATCCGATAGGTATCGGGTAGCTTTAATTTTATGTAGTGCTGTCGCGAGATGTTTATCGGCCGGGCAATTATTTTTTCGAGTGTCTGCTTTTCCTTTATAAATGTCTCTTCTTTATCTGCATAATAAGACGGATGGATACCTATACTACCTTCTGCAGCAAGTTGTTTATTGAGTGTCTGCATATGCACATTGGCAGGATTTATATTTTTGTCAAAAGCCGTTGTATCGAGCGCAGTCAGTGTAAAGTATATCGGCTTTATCTGATTTTTTTTATGCAATTCCCGTAGCCATTGAAAAGAGTCATAAGGGTCTTGCTGCCTCCCTTGTAATACACGTTTGCGTTCGCCTATCTGTTGCAGGTTTCCTTTCAGCAGGTCGCGTATGTAAGCACCTGCAGTACGCACCGGGCCTTTGTATTTGTAAGAGTACGCAATATCTATATCGTAGGTAGGTTGATATTTAAATTCACCATCAGGCAGTTCAATGGCTGCCCTTTCTTTTATAATATTTTTTAGCTGTTGCAGCCATTCATCTATTATCGGCCTGCGTAGTATGCCTTGCTTGTACAGTATACTTTCTGTTGCGGGATAACGCCCGTGCTTGTCGGGTATAAAAGCATAATACTCTTCATAGCGAGATAGTAAAAAGAAAATTGCTGAAAAAATATCGAAGGGTATTGTGCTGCCGTCCTGCTGCGCATAGAGTGTCGGGATGTTATTCCATTCGCCCATTGCAATATTCTGTTGTGCTACTCCGGTTTCCCATAGTAGTCCTGCATCAGGAATAGAAATAGCATTAGCAAATTGTTTACCATAGGAAATAAAAAATGGCAGCGAGGTCACCAGGATTTCATCATGCACCAGCTCATAAGTTACTTGTAGCCGCTCTTTAAATATCCAGTCGAGCACGTATGCCAGCCGGTCACTTTTTTGCGGAGTGTAAATAACTATGTTGGCCATCAATATTTATTAGAACTTATTATACCGGCACTATCCCTTCTTCCTGTCTTTCCACATAGAGTTGAAAGAGCGTGCTGCAAACTGTAACGGCTCCCGGTGCGCTACCCAGCTATCTTTAAATAGTTTGTTTACTACCTTGCCCTTTATGCCTGCACCCGCGCTGTTCATCAGTGTGCGGCTCAGCATTGCTTTCTCCCATATCTTCCACGTAAAGCCTTCTTTAAATCCATTCAGCCCTTCTTCCACGGCTATGTGCCTGTTCTCCAGTAGCATACCATGTATGTTTATCTTTACAGGGCACACCTCTGTGCAGTTACCACACAGGCTCGATGCATAGCTCAGATGCTTGTACTCTTCCATCCCTTTAAGATGCGGTGTTATCACAGAGCCTATCGGGCCACTGTAAGTAGCGCCGTATGCGTGGCCGCCTATATTTTTATACACAGGGCATGCATTGAGGCATGATCCGCAACGTATACAGTACATGCTTTCGCGCACTTCTTTGCGCAGCAGGTTAGTGCGGTTATTGTCGAGCAGTATCACATACATTTCTTCCGGGCCATCCGTTTCATTTGCTTTGCGCGGGCCCGTAAATATGGTATTATAAACCGTTACTGTTTGTCCCGTCCCAAATGTTGCCAGCAGTGGCCAGAACACCTGCAGATCGTGTATGGACGGTATCAGTTTTTCTATACCTACTATAGCTATATGAGTCTTAGGGAATGCAGTCGATAATCTTCCGTTGCCCTCATTTTCTGTAACACACACACCACCTACATCAGCCAGTAAAAAGTTGCCACCTGTTACACCTACTTCAGCGGTCAGGTATTTTTGACGTAGATTTTTTCTTGCTATTTTCGTTACCTCATCGGGCGACAGGTTTGGCTCCGTGCCCAGCTTTTCGTGAAATACTTTTGCCACATCTTCCTTGCTCTTGTGCATCGCCGGTGTTACTATATGGTATGGCGCTTCGCCATCCAGTTGCTGTATATATTCGCCAAGGTCGGTCTCTACGGATTCTATATTATGCTTCGCGAGGAAGTCATTGAGGTGTATCTCCTCCGTCACCATCGACTTTGCCTTTACTACCTGCTTTGTCTTTTTCTCTTTGCATATCTGCAACACCGCTTCGAGTGCTTCATCAGCGTTCTCGGCCCATATCACCTTGCCACCATTCGCAGTAAAATTCTTTTCGAACTGCTCCAGGTATTTATCAAGGCTTTCCATCACCTTCCATTTTATATTCTTTGCTTTTTTGCGTGCCAGTTCCAGGTTGGCGAATTGCTGCTTGCCCTTCACCACCGCATCATTATACTTACCTATGTTAAAGCTGATCTTGCGTTTGTGCTCCAGGTCGTGTGCCTTTATATCGCTTTTGGCAAGAAATACATTTTGCTGCTCGGTCATAAAATAAATAAACGTGAAAAAAGTACAATACGGAAATACCGTAGCGCAATTTACAGCATAAACCTACATAATTCGCCCCGCATCACAGGCAAGAATTATGAATACCTTTTCAAAATGGGGGATTATCTTTGCCCCATGTTTTCTACGCACGATGTTCTTAGCCAGGCCATAGAGACCATTCGCCTTGAGGCGCAGTCGGTTATAAAGCTGATGCAATATGTCGATAAGTCATTCGCAAAGGCTGTCCGCACTATACACGAAGCCAAGGGCCGCGTGGTGGTGACCGGCATTGGCAAGAGCGCTGTTATAGCACAGAAGATCGTGGCTACGTTCAACTCTACCGGCACCCCCTCCCTGTTCATGCACGCCGCAGATGCCATTCATGGTGATCTGGGCATGGTGCAACCCGATGATGTGGTCATTATCATATCCAAAAGTGGTGAGAGCCCGGAGATAAAGGTGTTGATACCGTTTATTAAGAATTTTGGCAACCCCGTTATAGCTATTTGTGGTAATGTAAGCTCGTACCTCGCTACCAATGCAGATATATTGGTGAACAGTACCGTAGAAAAAGAAGCCTGTCCTAATAACCTGGCACCCACTACCAGCACCACAGCACAGCTTGTAATGGGTGATGCATTGGCGGTATGCCTGCTGAACCTGAAAGGTTTTACCTCTGCCGACTTTGCCCGTTTCCACCCCGGTGGGGCGCTGGGCAAGCGTTTATACCTGCGCGTATCAGATATGAGCAAGGTGAATGAAAAACCACAGGTAAAGACCGACAGCACACTAAAAGAGATCATCTACGAAATATCGAGCAAGCGACTGGGCGCAACTATAGTGCTGGACGATAAAGGCGACATGCAGGGTATTATTACAGATGGTGATATACGCCGTATGCTGGAACATAACGAAAGTCCGGCAAATGTAAAAGCATCTGATATACTGGCACCAAACCCCAAGACCATTGATGAGGACGAACTGGCCATAGAAGCCCTCGAGATGATGCGCAAGTACGATATTACCCAGCTTGTGGTAACCAATGACGGTAAATATGCCGGTATGCTACACCTCCACGACCTGGTAAGGGAAGGAATAATTTAACCCACTTATTACTCAATAACAAAATAGCCGATCCCATGGGATCGGCTATTTTCATTTGTCGCACACTCACGACTTATAACTTACGACTATCGACTAAAACTAATATATACTATTCTTCGAGCCCTTAAATTCCTTAGGCTTTACGATGGTAAATATTCTGGATATGTTGAAACCGAAATGTATATCACCTTTGCCCCAACTACCTGTTGTCTGGCCTACGAAGTTGCGCTCTGTAAAGCCTGTTGAGTTGGTAAATAACAACTGAAATACGTGCCCGCCTGTTTCTATGTCTATACCCAGCGACAAAGAATTGTATGTTTTCTGTCCCTGCACCAATAGATCGGTGTTCGAAAGTCGGTAATAATATTCACCTGTAATGGCTATGCGCCTGCTCACCTTTATCCTGCCACCCACGCCTATCGCTAGTGTGTTGTTATCAAACTTAGAGCTGTCTACTAGGTTGTAGTGTATGATGGTCGGCATCAGCTCCAGCGACAGCCAATTATTGAATTTACGCGCCAACAGCAGTTGATTGGCATAGTACATTTTGTTACTGAATTTGTATGTATCGCCAGCGGGCACTGTAGGGTTAGGCCCTGCTTTTATTGCAAGATCGCCATTGTAGCTAAGGGTTATCGGCATGCCATGTACTTGCTGGCGCAGCAGTTTTATCTTCACCGATCCGTCATTTTCTTTAGAGCCCGTGCTGTGGCCTATTCCTACCATCAGCCACTTGGTTATACCATAGTCGAGCCCAAGGCGTGTGGTAGCGTCATCGAGGCCGAAGAAATTCGTAGAGCCTTCATTGAGCTGGCCAAAGCGGTGCGATATACGAAAGTCGAGTATACCCATACCAAGGTTCTCTACACTGGCACTGTTAATAATACGCGTGGCCTTAAAGGCGCCCTGCACATATTCTTTTTTCGGTGCAGCACCTTCGTTCAGTATATTTTCAAGGCTGTCGGTCTGTGCGAAAGATGCAGTAGTCAGTATAACCGTAGATATAGTAAGCAGTAATGGTCTAAGCATTGTGTGTGTTTAAGGTATGGTATCTGTTTACTTTTTAGCAAGGTCGCTATCAATGGTAATGTCTATCTGCTTTGATATTTTACCTGCCGCCATAGACGCTATTTTTATATTATAGTCGGCAAGTAGTATAGTAAATTTAGCATTCACCTTCATCGACCCGCCGCTTACCGTTATAGTACCATTAGTACTAACAGATTTTGTAACACCGTGTATCGTAAGGCTACCGTTTACTTTTGCTTTGTAGGTGCCGTCCTTTGTAAGGTTCACCTCATTCATGTTAGCTACCTTACCCTTAAATTCCGACTTTGGAAACTTATCGCTCTCCATATAGTCTTCGTTAAAGTGTTCGCGCATCAGCTCTTTTTCAAACTTAAAGCTCTTTACGAGCGCCTGTATTACTACATCTCCACTGCCGGCGTCTACAATACATGCCACTTCGTTATTACGCGCCTCTATATTTTCTATAGGCGTGCTGGAGAAAAAAGAGATATTGCCGGTGCGAGTCATATACTTCTGTGCCTGTGCAGCAAATGCCGTGCATGCTATCATGCAAAAAGAAAGAATGAGCTTTTTCATAAAATGGTTTTGTTTTCAGTGAGATTAATTGTTTTGAAAGCCTTGGTTTACCCAGCGGATAAATTTGTTTATATCGCAGTCGCTTAACCTTGCTGCGTTCTTTGGCATAGGATTACCGCTTGCGCCAGTAAGATCTGCTATCAGCCTGCCGCTATATGCCTGCCCTGTAAGATCTGCTGTATAGCCCACAAAATTAAAGCCACTCGTTGTAGCAGCTCCGGCCGCGTCATGGCAACCACCGCTTATAGCACAGTTGGCCATTATTATTGGCTCTATATCAGCCGCAAATGTCACCGTTGTAGTATCGCAGGTAGTGTTGACCGCTGCAGGATATAGCTTATCTGCCTTATCGTTGTAGCAACCTGCGACAGTTAATGCCAACAGGCCGCCTATTATTAACATCTTTATTTTCATAACTGCCTTTAGAAATTTAGTTCTTATCAATGATGCATCCCGTCAGCGACACACCTGTCATCTTAGCGCCGGAGCAATATCCTTTTACGGTCACTTTTTGTCCCTTTGTTAATGTGGTGGTCGTATCGCGCATACCGCACTCCACGCCAAACAGGGGATCTTCCGTTTGTAGTACCACCAGTTCGCCATTATTTTTATCTACCTCGTCCACTACGCCATTCACGGCTATTGGTTTGCCAAGGTATTCGCTATTAGCTTTTGCGGAGTCGGTACTGAACTCTTTAGCAAGTGCTACTGCCGATACAGACAAGCTTGTTTCGTCTTCCACTTTGTGGGCAGGCTTATTGAACAGGTACACGCCTACACCTACCCCTATGAGCACAAGTACCAAAATGCCTAAAAGTATTTTCTTTATCAAGGGTATTTATTTTATTAATGTAAAAATAGAACAATAACTCAAATAAAGAAGTATGTACATCAATTTTAGTGCCTGATTGTTCATATCCACATTTTAATATGCTTATACGCCTAGCTTACATATATAGATACACCTGTCACTATTCATTTTTTCCCGATTGTGTAAACCCTCAAAATGAAAGCTGCATCTTCAAAATGCAGCTTTCATTTATTATTTGTGATACTATAACATTATCAAATTATCAATGCGCTTCCAGCCAGTTGCCTCCTGATCCTGTTTCTACATTTACAGGTACTCCATTAGGCAACACCATCGCGCGTTCCATACATTCTTTTATCAATGGCTGCACAGCATCTACTTCGCCAATTGGTGTGTCGAACACCAATTCATCATGCACCTGTAATATCATACGGGTTTTCATGTCATGTTTCTTCAGCTCGCGGTGTATGGTTATCATCGCCAGCTTTATCATGTCGGCAGCAGTACCTTGTATAGGCATGTTAATGGCATTTCGCTCGGCATAGCCACGTACTGTGTGGTTAGCACTGTATATATCTTTCAACCAGCGCTTGCGACCCATCACTGTTTCTACATAACCGTGCTCCTTAGCAAAGTTCACTGAGGTATCCATATACTTCTTGATAGAGGCATACTGTATAAAGTAATTGTCGATAATGGTCTTTGCCTCGCTTCTGCTGATGCCCAGGTTCTCCGCCAACCCAAACGCCGACTGTCCGTATATGATACCGAAGTTCACCGCCTTTGCAGCACGGCGCATGTCGTAGGTCACATCTTTTTCTTCCACGCTGTACACCTTGGCAGCAGTGGCAGTATGTATATCCTTGTGCTCTTTGAACGCCTGTATCATATTCTCATCGCCACTTATTGCAGCAACAATGCGTAGCTCTATCTGCGAGTAGTCGGCAGATATAAGGCAATGATCTTTATCCCGTGATATAAATGCTTTCCGAATCTCGCGGCCACGTTCTGTGCGTATAGGTATATTCTGCAGGTTAGGGTTATTACTGCTTAGCCTGCCTGTTACTGCCACAGCCTGGTTAAAGCTCGTATGCAGTCGCCCTGTCTTTGGGTTTATCAATCCGGGCAGCGAATCTACATAAGTACTTTTTAGCTTGGTAAGCTCCCGGTATGCGAGTATATCTTCTACTACCTGGTGCTTGTGGCGCAGCTTCTGCAACACATCTTCACCTGTCGCATACTGACCGGTACGGGTCTTCTTCGCGCCCTTATCCACCTTCATCACTTCAAACAGCACCTCGCCCAGTTGCTTTGGCGAGCCAATATTGAACGTTACGCCCGCGTGCTTATAAATATTCTCTTCGCTTTGTTTTATGTCGCGCTCCAGGTCTTTTGAGTAGGCGTTCAGAAAATCCACATCAAGCCCTACGCCTTCATACTCCATTTCTATCAGCACAGGCACCAGCGGGTTTTCCACCTCATCAAATACTTTTTTCACCTCGCGCTTTGTGAGCAACGGATCGAAAGATTGTTTTAACTGAAACGTCACATCCGCATCTTCTGATGCATATTCTTTCACCTGTTCCAGTGGAGCATCACGCATAGATGTCTGCGCCTTGCCCTTGCCTATCAGTGTTTCTATACTCACCGGCTGGTAAGCAAGATATTTAACACTTAGGGTATCCATGCTGCGCTTGCCTTCCGGCTCTACTACATAGTGCGCCAGCATGGTATCGTATATGTTCCACTTCAGCTCTATGCCATACCATTTCAGCATCAGCATATCGTACTTTATATTGTGGCCCACCCACAATATATCCTGCTGCTCAAATACGGGTTTAAATTTTTCAAGTATACTTAAAACCTTATCGCGCTGCGCGGGCAATGTTACATAATGCCCTTCCCCTTTCTTCCAGCTAAAGCTCATACCTACCAGGTCGGCAAGATTGGGATCTATATCTGTCGTCTCCGTATCAAAGGCTATTTCTTTTTCCTGTAGCAACTGCTGCACCAATGTATCTATCTGTGCATCACTCTCTACAAGTGTATAGTTGTGTGGTGTACTTTCTATACTTGTGAGGTTTTCGGGTATTGCTTCTTTTTCGTCGATCGTTTCCTGCGCCGATGCCGGTATAGGTGCCGGTCCACTCGGGGTACGCTGTTGCACAACATTTCCAAACAGATCGGTAGCTACAGGTGCTGCCTGATCGTACGGATTGAAGGTTTCACCGAGTATCCTTTTGCCCAGCGCCTTAAATTCCAACTCGTTAAATACTTCCGTCAGCGATTCATTGTTACGCTCCTTTACCCTGAAATCCTCTTCATGAAAAGCAACCGGCACATTGGTAATGATGGTCGCTAACTTTTTAGAGAGTATAGCCATGTCGTGGCCGTTTCGCACCTTCTCGCCAAGCGCGCCCTTTATATTTGCTGCATTAGCCAATACACCTTCTATCGTATCATATTCCGCCAGTAGCTTTGCTGCTGTCTTCTCGCCTATGCCCGCAATGCCGGGTATATTATCTACCGCGTCACCCATGAGCCCCAGTATGTCTATCACCTGATCCACACGCTTTATGCCCCACTTGGCGCATACTTCTTTTTCGCCCAGTATCTCTTCTTTATTGCCCATATAGGGCGGTTTGTAGATGTACACATTCTCACGCACTATCTGCCCGAAATCCTTATCCGGCGTCACCATGTACACAGTATAACCAAGTTGCGCTGCTTCTATAGCCAGGGTACCTATTATATCATCGGCCTCAAAACCATCTTTCTCGAGGCACGGCAGGTTAAATCCTTTTATGATGCGCTTTATATCCGGCAATGCATTGACCAGATCTTCCGGCGCTTCCTGCCGGTTAGCCTTGTAGGCCTCAAAATCCGTGTGCCGCTCTGTTGGAGCGGCATTGTCGAAAACTACTGCAAGATGCGTAGGGCGTTCTTTATTTATCAGGTCTATCAGTGTAGAGGTAAACCCAAACTGCGCATTGGTGTTTTTCCCCTTGCTGGTTATCCTCGGACTGCGTATCAGTGCGTAGTACGCCCTGTACACCAGCGCCATAGCATCCAGCAAAAACAATTTCTTTTCAGGCATGTTGCTAAGGTAAGTATCTTTAAATTACAAAGGAATAATGTGGTAAATACCTAAATCAGGAATGAAGGATTACTATTCATACCCATATTACCATCTACGTATATTTGCTTAGCAGTTGTATTTATTATATTAGCTTACCCCGTCACCACACACCGCCACGCAAACACAAACAATATCGCCACCACACCAAGTATTATCATCGCATAGCCGTGCGCTCGTGTTCTTTTGTTGAAGGATAATATTTGTGCACCATCGGGCAGCGTCTTTTTTGTGGTCGTTACTACAAGGCCAAGAATGATACCCAGTATGCCCGGCAAAGCATAGAAGCTAAAAATGAACCCTACTATAACCCTGTTATTTAAGATGCAGGCGATCATAGCCAGCAGCGGGAAAACATAACCCAGTATCATCCATCCACCATCCAGCGAACGTTGCTCAGATATCTGCGCTACATATTTCTGCTTCAGCGCTTGTTCCTGCTGTTCATTAACCGTCACGCCTCTTTGCTGCAATAACGCCTTTGCAAGGTTGTAGTTATACTCACCCCATTCATCCGGTTTTGCCACCACATCCAGCAACTCGTCATTAGTAAATGACAACAGCATGTAATTTTTCGCTACGATGTTAATGTCTACCTGTGTTTCATCAATAAGTATTTTCTGCGCCCGTTCAAAATCAGCAGCTGGTATCCGCACCTTAAATTTATTATGGAAGTCCTTACCTATGATCACCGCATCCAGCAGGCCTCTTTCGACTTTTACAGGTATGCTATGTGCTTCAAATTTTGCCGCCACTTCATCGGCCTCATCCTTTGTTCCGTAATCCCTGAATGTAAGAAGGTTGTTCATAGGTGCGATTTAAGTGTTAATTGAGATCAAATTATTTCTCACAGTTCCTTCTCCATCAGCACATGCGGTATGCCCACTTCTGTAAAAATATTCCCTACGGGCGTATAACCCAGTTTTTCATAAAATACTTTAGCTACCATGCGAGCATGCAGGTCTATCTTTTTATAACCATCACCCGCGGCTTCTTTTTCTGCGGCATGTATCAGCAGCCTGCCCACTCCCTTACCCTGATATTGTTCGTAAACCCCCATAGCGCGTAGTTTCAGCACTCCGTTTTCTTTAGGGTGCATCATTACACAGCCTATCACTTTATTATTATCTATGGCTATCACTATTTTATCTTCCGCATCCCCGCTCAGGTCCTCATTCTTTAAAGACATACCAAGCGGCTTGCGCAGCACTTCTTCGCGCACATCCCATATCTGCTGATATTCGGGCGATGTGTGTGTTACTACGCGGGTAGTGATACCATTCATAACTACTTATTTTAGTTCTACGGGTGTTGTTTCTGTCGCTTTTATGGCAAACGATACTACGACTTCCGATGACGAAGGAATATTTGGGTTCTTGAGGTAATGCGCCTGGTAATGATTAGGCTGCAACTGTAAATGTTTACTTACAGGATTACTCAAGTCCAGATTATAAAAAGGCACATAACGGTCACCAAGCAGATAATATAAGCTTACTTTTTTCGAGGTTGTGCTGCTGGTGAATTGCGCAAAGCCCGGCTGGTCTATGAGTAATACTTTCTCATCATCAAAATCCACGTCTACATTCCGGCGTTCCGTGGGCAATGTGTTTATCTGCACATGATAGTTACCAGGGTCGTAGGTCATCTCTTCTGTACACTTCTGGTTCACTATTTTCCCATTGGGCACATTACGTTGCACTACTGTAGCTACGAAGTCTGATACCGGCCTGTCGGGCGCGCCTGCGTACTCAAATTTAAGGCTGCCTACGTTCACCTTTACTATTATTTTATTTTTCTTATTAGCCTTTACTTCTACATCATGTACCAGCAGACTGCTCCTGCCTACTGTAAGGTCGTACCGCCCTACGGGTATATCCTGCTGCGGGTCGGGGTTGCCGTTTGCATCAACGGTACGGTAAAATGTCTTTTTTGTGGCTCCGCTTTTTTCGTCCATCAGTATCACCTGTGGTGTGCTGCTGTAGAATTTGCCGCGGCCATCTGTAAAATATATTTCCACCGTGGTTTCTTTTGCATCATCGTATGCGGTGGTATAGGTGGCTATAGGTGGCGTTACTGTCTTGGGTGATGTTTTTGTCTTTACTACCGGCTTTGGTTTTGTCCCCGGCTTCACGGCTTTTACACCCGGCGGCACATCCTGCACACTTGTATTGTTAAATGTTTTTACCGGTGTCTTGGGTGTTTCTACAGGCTCAGGCTTCATGGGTATTGTTGCCGGTACCTTGCGTGGTATATATACTTCATCTACATACAGTATCGGGAAGCGACGTGCACTGTTTCTTTTTACACGATCCAGCTTTTCCTTCTTTATTACCGGCTCACCGACTACTATGTGCGATGATGTCTTTGGCGGAGCGACTACCATTGTATCAGGTTTCTTCACTACCGGCTTGGGTACCGGTGGTGTTTCCTTTACAGGTTTGGGTTCTTCTTTTACCACAGGCTTCGGCTGCTCCTTCACCACTACGGGTTTAGGCTCTTCCTTTACAACCGGCTTGGGCGCCTGTTTTAGAGGTTCATCGCTCTCTACCGATACCGTTGGCATGTTCACCTTCAGTATGCTCGGCGTATTGGCTATGATGGTCTTTTGCAGCTCCCTATAATCCGTCTTGCTGATCTTCAGCATCGGGCGAAACGATTCTACTATGGTACTTACAGCTACAGGTATATCGTTTTGCTTTGTCACCTGTAGATAGTTACCCAAGCAGCTATATTCTGTGCGCAGCGGCGCATAGTCGACAAGGCTCACTATGTATGGCTTAAAGTACACTTTCTTTGCAAGCAATGTTCTTACTACTTCGCATATATCACCGCCGCAGCTTTCGCCACCATCAGTTATGAGTATTATACTATATGCGTTGTGGGCTTCATCAACAAGGTCGTTTTCTGCGGCTTCTTTCAATGCAAAGGCGATAGGTGTCACCCCCAGCGGACGCAGGTCGGCAAGACGAAATGCCATCTGTGTGCGGTTGTCTTTACTAAAGCTCACTTCGTTCTTGGTATCGTAGCAGTCGTGCTCCTCTACAGTATGCTGGTGGCCAAAAACCCGCAGCGAGAATTCAACACTATTATTCACAGCGTATATGCTGTCCATCAGGCGTAGTATTATCTCATCAGCTGCTTTATACTTTTCCTTGCCCTGCAGCCATGGCTGTATCATACTACTCGACTCATCGAGCAGTATCAATATGCGCGACTGTGTCAGCTCTCCACTGCTGTTTTGGGCGACAGAACGAACAGAGAAACACATCAAAAAGGCAACTATAACTACTATACACCGCATGAACGCGGTAAAGATAAGTTGAATGACCGAATAGTTGATTTGTTAAAAGGTTAATAGTTAACGGGTTAAAAGGGGGATATTTGGTTGAATAGGCTTTGCATATTGAACCTGACCGCAATCCACACACTCACTTTTCACATTTCGCACATTCATCAAATTTCCACATTATACAGTAGCTTGCAGGCAATTTACAATACATGCATAGCCACGACCACAGCGGACACGATCATAGCCACGGGCATCATCACCACGAAGTAACGGCTGCCGATGTGGCTAACAAGGCATTCATCATCGGCATTATACTTAATAGTGTATATGTTGTGGTGCAGGCAGTAGCTGGTTTTATCACGCATTCCATGGCGCTGTTGTCTGATGCTGGACATAATCTTAGCGATGTGGCCGCGCTGGCGCTTTCGTTATTCGCCTTTAAGCTGGCCAAAATGAAGCCTACACAGTCATTCACCTATGGTTATAAAAAAACAACCATCCTTGCCGCGCTTACCAATGCCGTAGTATTATTTGTAACCATCGGCGTACTTGGCTATGAATCGATCAACCGCCTCTTGCACCCCGTAAAGGTAGAAGGCGGCATTGTTGCCTGGGTAGCGGGCGTAGGTATTGTTATCAATGTCGTTTCAGCACTTTTATTTTTCCGCAATAAGGAGCACGATCTTAATACAAAGGGCGCTTACCTGCACCTGCTTACAGATGCTATGGTATCGCTGGGTGTAGTTGTAGCCGGTATCATCATCCGCTTTACAGACTGGTATTGGCTCGATGGGGCTGTGAGCCTTGTGGTACTTATTATTATATTGGTGGGTACATGGTCGCTGCTTACCGAAAGCCTGCGCATGTCGCTCGATGCTGTACCGCAGGATATCAATGCCGATAAGATAGAAGTAATGATAAAGAACATAAAGGGTGTGGAGAATATACACCACATGCATATATGGGCCATGAGCACTACCGAAAATGCCCTTACCGCACACTTAGTACTCAATGATGCACTATCTTTTGACGAGAAGATGAAGCTGGTGCATAACATAAAGCACGAGTTGCAGCATAATAAAATACAACACGCCACTCTGGAACTCGAGTCGTCTGAGATCCCTTGTCTTGATGAAGATTGCTAATTACTTTTAATTAATGTCGCAGGTCAGGCACAGGTTTCGGCATCATTATCCTATGACATTTGTTATCTAATTGTCATACAATGCGCAGATAAACATCAGCTTTTCAAATATTTATACTATATAAGTTTTTCATAAATATTATTTATTTTTTCGCTTTAAAAGTTTTCCTACTTTTACGTTAACTAAATATATTTATCATGAGGTCAGCACATCTACTTTTGGCAGGCGCGCTATTGTTATCACAGTCGGCAATTGCACAGACAACACACAAAAACATCTTGTTGCCACTAAAGCCGGTGCAACACGCCACTACAAATAAGGCAGCCAAAACAACCGCAACGGCGTCTAGGCTTGTAGGTGAGTGGATAGCGAGCAATGATGGCACATCTTATGTGCCTACCGATTCTGCGATAATTAACTATTCAGGCACGCGCGGTGGAGATGTATACAATCCGCCGCTGAAATATGACAACGCTAATACTTATACTTACAATACTACAACAAGTACTTGGGGTAACGAGAGCTACCTTGCTCAGACCTTTGACGCGAATAACAATATCCTTACGGGAATACAACAGGATTGGATCGCCGCCAGCAGCAGCTGGAGAAACACTTATAAGTATACAAATACCTTCGACACCAATAATGATACGCTAACGAGTGCCGATCAATCCTGGGATACCACAACATCTGCATGGGTAAACCAGTCTAATAGCATCTATACCTGGGATGGTAGTGGCAACATGCTTACCTATATAGAACAGGGCTGGAGTGGCAGCGCCTGGGTAAATTCGTATAAATACACATATACCTATGATGCCGGCAATAACCGGCTTACAGCAGTGGTGCAGGTCTGGAATACCGGTACCAGCTCATGGGATAACAATTCACAATACCTGTATACATACACATCAGCAAACAAAATAGCGACAGAGATACTACAAACATGGTCTTCATCAGCATGGGAAAATCAGGACAAAACCACTTATACCTATAACAGCAGCAATGATCTGCTGACGACATTGAACCAGACATGGAACCTAGGTACAAGCGCATGGGATAATAATACGCTTGAAACAGCAACTTTCGACGGTAGCCACGATCAACTTACAGACTTGAATCAATCCTGGGATATACCATCATCTTCCTGGCTCAACAATTCTATGATCACTAATACGGGCTTTGTAGCTACATATCCTTTACAGGTAGTTGAGCAGAACTGGAGCGGAACTGCGTTTGTGAACTCAACTGAAGAAACATACACATACAACACACATGGGCAACCAACAAGCCTGATTACGACCAGTTGGAATTCCGGTGGCTTCTGGCAACCTGTAGTTAATGATGAGAGTCTTCGTCTTTATTATGCAGACTATACCACCTCTGTATCTAACATCAGCAACAGCAACTGTACTGCATCTGTTTACCCCGTACCAGCAAAAGACATGTTGCATCTATCCATTACATGGAATGAGCCACAAGCTTTCTCTATAGAGATTATAGACATGAGCGGACGTACAGTAAGCCGATGGAACATGCCAGAAACAAAAAACTATAGTGGCAACATCACCATCAGCAACTTGCCTGCCGGTAACTACATCATGAAGATGACCGGTGCTAACGCGCAAAGCGTGCAGCAGATCATCATTGCCAAATAACGTTTTTTTTATTGTGAAAAAGCCCTTGCGTGTGATATGCAAGGGCTTTTTCACAATAAAATTATATAGGTATATAAATACCTATAATTATATTTGTACCAACTAAACAATTTATCATGAAGTCAACACATTTACTTTTAGCAGGCGCCCTGCTTTTAGCTCAGTCTGCAATTGCACAGTCATCGAAAAAAAGCAATTTATTGCCACTAAAGGCACCCGCACACACCACAAACGGCAAGGCAGCAAAAACAACTGCCTCTGGCTCCAGGATCACCGGCGAATGGGTAGCCTCCAACGATGGATCCAGCTACGTGCCTGTCGATTCCGCAATTATTAACTATTCAGGCACACGTGGCGGTGACCTCTACCACCCTCCGCTTAAATACGATAACGGTACCCAGTATATCTACAACGTTTCCACCAGCACATGGGGTAACGAATACTACCTTGTACAAACGTTTGACGCAAACAACAATCTCCTTACAGCTACACAACAGAACTGGGACAGCCCAAGCAGCAGTTGGATTAATAGCTCTAAGTATACCAATACTTTTGATGCCAATAACGATACCCTGACAAATACATACCAAAGCTGGAATACAACCACATCAGCATGGGACAACCAGTATAATAACATCTATACATGGGATGCCAATGGTAATATGCTTACAGATATTTACCAGAATTGGACCGGTAGTGCATGGGTGAATGCTAATAAGTATACTTATACTTACGATGCAAGCAATAACCGTCTTACAGAAATAGATCAGTCGTGGAATACGGGTACCAGCACATGGGACAATAGCGATCAATACCTGTATACATACACTACCGCAAACAAAATTGCAACCCAAATATACCAGTCATGGTCTGCAGCATGGGTAAATCAGGACAAGATCACTTATACCTATAACAGCAGCAATGATCTGCTGACTACCCTTACACAGTCATGGAATACAGGCACCAGCGCGTGGGACAATAACAACCTTGAAACTGCCACGTTTGATGGCTCCCACGATCAGCTTACAGACCTGCAGCAATACTGGAGTACAGGCACCAGCAGTTGGGTAAATAGCTCCATGATAATAAATACCGGCTTTTCTGGTACCTATCCTTTACAGACTGTAAGACAGAGCTGGAGCGGAACGGCGTTTGTAAATACAACTATGGAAACGTATACCTATAATGCACATAGCCAGCCCACCACCGCTATAGGAACCACATGGAATACAGGCGGTTTCTGGCAGCCGGTCAATGGTGATCAGAGTTTGCGCCTCTATTACGAAGACTACACTACTTCTGTTAAAAATGTAAGCAACACAAACTGCACGGCATCGGTCTACCCTGTACCGGCAAAAGACATGCTGCACGTATCCATCACCTGGAATGAGCCACAAGCTTTCTCTATAGAGATAATGGACATGAGCGGACGCACGATAAGCCAATGGAACATGTCTGCAACAAAAACCTATAATGGCAACATCACTATCAGCAACCTGCCTGCCGGTAACTACATCATGAAGATGACAGGTACTAACGCGCAAAGCGTGCAGCAGATAGTAGTGGCGAAATAATACGGGTTAACTTTTGATTAAATAGCCGGAATATCTCCGGCTATTTTTTTGAAAAACGGTATTATTCAATTTTTATATGTATTTTTATAAAAACATCCACATGAATAAACTATCCCCTGGTAGGAAGCGCACTGCTCCTATCGCAAGCATTACTTGCACAAAATGCTAAGACGACAAGTACGCTACCCAACCTGATAGCAAGTGTTAATTTACCAGTTGATAGTACATATACCCCTGAGGATTCTAACACCTATTGCTATTCGAGTGGCCGTACAGGTGATCTTGTGAGAGGACTCCGGAATTTTGATACTAATGTGCATTACTTATATAATGCTTCTACCTCCAGTTACTCAAATGTTAGCAAAATTTTTCAAACGTTTGACGCAAGTGACAATTTAATCGAAGCTATAGGGCAAGTATGGAACACTCCAACAAGTTCCTGGATCAATTCAACCAAATTCACGGCTACATACGATACCTACAATAATAATCTGACAAGCCTATCTCAAGCATGGAATACTGCTACGAACACATGGGTAAATTTCCGGAGTATTGTTAACGTGTATGATGCAAGTAATAACAGACTTTCATATACAATGAAAGAGTGGGATACAACGACAAGTATGTGGCTAAACAAGACTGCAGATGCGTACGTTTACGATGCAAATAATAACGAATTATCAAGTATAGAACAGGTTGGGGACACTTTGACGTGGGTCAATAATTATCGGACTCTTAGTACTTACGATGTGAGCAATAACCAACTATCCAGTATACTCCAATCATGGGACGTTAGTTCATGGGATAATGTGGAAGGAGACATATACACGTATACTCCGGCAAATAAAATTGCTACAGCTATAACAATAATCTGGTTTGCCGGTGCATGGGATAGTATAAGCAAGGGTATAGCTACTTACAATGCAGATGGTGAACTAATATCGAGTTTGGGACAAGTCGAAACTATAGGAACTACGGTAATGATCAACCAAAACATGAATACGTATACCTATGATGCCGCACACGATCTGTTGACCAATCATTCACAATTATGGAATACTGCAACTTCGGCTTGGGATGAAAATGGCTTCACTACTAATAGCTCTTTTACAGATATGCTGCCTGGTCTTGTGATCGAAAAGAAGTGGGATACTACTACCAGCACGTTTGTGAATGCCACTTTGGATACGAACACATACAATAGCTACGGCCAGCTTACGGCCACATATTCCAGTACGTGGAATGATACTATAAGCGCATGGAAGCCTGCTACAAATTATGACATAGGATACCATTATTATTATAGCCTCATACCAACTTCTGTAAAGAACGTAAGCAACAACTGTACTGCGTCCGTATATCCTGTACCTGCAAAAGATATGCTGCATGTATCCATCATCTGGAATGAGTCACAGGCTTTTTCTATAGAGATAATGGATATGAGCGGACGTACTGTAAATACAAGGCAGATACCGGTGTGCAAAACGTACGATGGTAACATTTCAATCAACAACTTGCCTGCCGGTAACTACATCGTGAAAATGACCGGTACTAATGCGCAAAGTGTGCAGCAGATAGTAGTGGCGAAATAATCAGAGACATTTTAGTAACAGGTTTAATAATGGCAGATGCGAGCATCTGCCATTATTTTTTTAAAAAGATAATTTACTTACTTCTGTTATTATCTTTGAGACCATATGTCCGATAATGAACACCAAATGATATGCCCCAATTGCGACAGCCCCGCATCAGATAACTTCTGCGCTCATTGCGGACAGGAAAATCATTTACATCGCGAAACATTCTGGGGACTGGTAATGCATTTTATCGGGCATTACTTTCATTACGATTCTAAATTCTGGCAAACACTAAAAGCGTTGTGGTTCTCGCCGGGCAAGCTTACCATAGCTTATCGCGAAAACCAGCGAATGCGTTACATCCCGCCTGTCTCTTTATACATCTTCATCAGTGCGATATATTTCCTTGCTTCATTCACGTTCAGCGGAGGTACATTCTCTACAGACAAAACAAGGCAGGCAAAACGTACCGAGGCAGCTATACCTGCGCAGTTGAGCAATACTATTAATAATGATACTACCGACCACATACTTGTATTTAATAAAAATACCGATGGCCTTCTTAGCACGAAGATGAACAAATTACATAACCGTTATGGCGATACTGATGAGTTTATTATGGAAAAGCTCAACCATAGTATCCCACGTTTATTCTTTTTTATGATACCAGTCATGGCACTCATGTTAAAGCTGTTGTTTCTGCGCAATAAGAACCAGCTGTTTGTAGACCATGCTATTTTTTCATTGCATTATCATTCGTTCTGGTTTTCCATTTTCCTTATCACACAGTTCAATCTGCCTTATAATATTGCTTTTTGGCTGAAGTTGATATTATTCATCCCGGCCATAGTATATATGGTAGTAGCACTGCGCAATGTGTACAACAAAAGTTGGCTACGCTCTGTAATATATATGCTTATATTATCCACCGGCTATATTTTTGTTTTGACTGTAGCATTTATTATAGATCTGTTGCTCACAGTTGCATTGGCGTAGTATTGCTACTCAACATTTGTACTGCGAATTTGTTATTAGTACATGCCGCAAAAGGTATCTATATTCTGGTTTCGCCGCGATCTGCGCCTTGATGATAATGCGGGTCTGTACCATGCTTTAAAAAATACGGGTGCGGTAGTACCAATATTCATCTACGATAGCAATATACTCGACGACCTTACCGATAAAAAAGATAAGCGGGTTGACTTCATACACCGTACCATTGCCCAACTACAGGAACAGCTCGTTAAAAAAGGCAGCACCCTGCATGTACTGTACGGTACACCAGGAGAGTGTTTTAAAAAGCTGGCAGCGGAGTATGATATCGAAAATGTTTACACCAATCACGACTATGAGCCTTATGCCACAAAGCGCGATAAAGAGATAGCAGCTTTCTTAAAAGAAAAAGGTATCGGTTTCTTTTCATACAAAGATCACGTGATCTTTGAGAAGGATGAAGTGATGAAAGATAATAGCGAACCATATACTGTCTTCACTCCATATAGCCGCAGGTGGAAGGATATGCTCACTGACTTCTCCCTGAAGCCATATCCCACTTCAAAGTATCACTATAATTTTTTTAAACAAGCACCACTTCCCCTGCTATCACTCGAGGCCCTCGGCTTTAAAAAAACCGATATTAACATACCACCCGCAAAACTAAACGAGGACATTGCCCGCCACTACGATAAAACGCGCGATTACCCTGCTATACACGGCACTACCCGCCTTAGTATGCATTTGCGTTTTGGCACAGTAAGCATACGCAGGCTGGCAACAGAGGCAAGGGCGCTCAACGCTACACTACTGAACGAATTTATCTGGCGCGAGTTTTATCAAATGATACTCTGGCACAACCCACGTATAGTCACAGAGTCATTCAAAAAACAGTATGACAAGATCAAGTGGCGAAACAATGATGTGGAGTTCAATAAATGGTGCAAGGGGCAAACAGGCTTCCCAATAATAGATGCAGGCATGCGCGAGCTCAACGAAACCGGCTTTATGCACAACCGCGTGCGCATGATCGTAGCAAGCTTTCTGTGCAAAGATCTGCTTATAGATTGGCGTTGGGGTGAAGCGTATTTCGGTGAAAAGCTGCTCGACTACGACCTTGCCGCTAACAATGGTGGCTGGCAGTGGGCCGCTGGTAGTGGTTGCGATGCAGCTCCATACTTCCGTGTTTTTAATCCCGATCTGCAAACTAAAAAATTTGACCCTGAGTTAAAATATATAAAGAAGTGGGTGCCCGAATACGATACGCTTACCTATCCCCAGCCCATTGTAGACCATGCTGCAGCCCGCGACCGCTGTCTTAAGGAATACAAACGTGCACTAAACAGCTAATCCGCTTCATGATAATTTAACCCACAAACAAAATACAGATAATACTGCGCGTGTACGTTTACCAAAAATCTACATGAAGCATCGTTATCTGTATCTTTCTTTATGCGCGGCATCTGCGTTCATCACTTCCTGCAGCAAGCAGGGTCCTAAGCCGGCCACACCTGTTGCTATCACACACCACATTACCAATCGTATAGCAGGTGCTACCATGCTTGGCGCGCCTGTAGCAGAGGCAAAGGTGTATAAGCTGTTACCCGGCTATGGTAGTAGCGATGATTTCGAGGCAAGCAGCGTATACTACCTCGATGGCTATTTTTATATAGCCTGTGATAACATGCAGAAGATACCCAAAATAAAAAGTACACTTCCCATCAATAGCCCTTCTAATTCATTGCTCAGCACAAGCTCGCCCGGCTCAGGCAGTTCTAACTTCGAGGGCATTACGTACGACAATCATAGCACTATAAATTTTTACGTAGTCGCAGAAACCGAAAAGAACGGTTCTGTCTATCAGCCGCGCATTTATGAGTACAACTCATCCATGACCTACCAAAGCCGTGCATGGTGCGACTACTATTTTAATTCGTCCAACAACAACAAAGCTTTTGAAGGTATAGCTTGGATATATCGTGGCAGCGACGACTACATGCTGGGTATGGTAGAGGGTACAGGCAAGATACCCGTATTAAAAAAGACCAGCGGCGACTGGGTGCTTGTCGATTCTATTACTCTTCCATCCTCTGTCACTTTTACGGACTATGCCGACATCTGTGTAAAAGGCGACACGGTAGTAATACTTTCTCAGCAGGATTCTCAGTTCTGGATGGGTACGCTCAGCAGCACATCGTGGAGCATCACAGGCCCGGGCCATGCATACCAGTTTCCGTTGGGTAGCACAGCAGGCGTGGTAGGTGCAGGCGACTCTATTATCTATGCAAATGTGGAAGGCCTCTCATTCATCAACGATTCACAGATCGTTGTCTGCTCAGATAAAGCCAAAAGCGACCAACCATCTTACCAACAGATAAAAGATCAGTCCGTGCATATCTTTACATTACCGAGGTTCTAAAAATATGTGTAATAAGAGTGGGTTCGGAAACTTCTGAACCTGCTCTTTATTACTATCATGCCTATAATCAATGCATATCAGCATCCAGCACTACTATCGTAGCCTTATCTCTCAATCCCTGCGCTTTTAGCTCCTGTACATAATCAAGGTCGCTTAGCTTCTCTTTTATAGGTATAAAAGTCGCCGACCCCAATATTATTATGTAGGGTTTCAGCTGTTGTGCGAAAAGATCTTTGCTCCCTTCACAGTTCAGGCATTGCGTATTATCACCTATCAAGCTTTTGATGTTTTTATTTCCCTTAGGCCCGTCATATTTTCCGGCTTTCAGCATATCTGTTATCTGGCTGCGCAGACGCAGGTGGCAGGTACTGTCATTTGTATTTCCTAACTCATTACCGGCATTATCATACACGACTATGCTGTTAAAGCCCGTTTTCATATACCGGGTTATAGCTTGTAATGCGGAATCACTATTCGGCCGTACAACATAATCATAGTCTATGTTGTTATCTCTCAGGAACTGTATTACCTGTGCATTGGTAGTAGGCTTCGGTTTCTTTACGCCCATACTTTTTGCCAGTATACTGCTACAGGATGACAATAAAAATATTGCTGTTATCATCAACAGGAATAAGATTAAATAATTTCTTTGCACAGGGTTTTTCATTTGTCTTTTATTTTCATAAAAATACATAATCATAACTTATCTAACGAATACTGCTGATGTCAGCACGCGTTATTGGCTACACAGTCTGTTTTCTTTTTATTTATTGTATACCTTTAAATACAAAATCAATATATCGTTGAATAATATCAGGTCTGCCGTAAAAAGTATACAGTTCAGGATCATTTTTCTTTCCGCACTGGTAGCCTGTATAACAATGCGCGATACAGATTGTATTGTATCTCCCGGCCTCGATGAATCATTCCGGTGGGCACTCAATTATTTATTGCTGCATAACAGGAATGCATTAGCCCAAGTGCGTTATACCGTGGGGCCACTATGTATTTTAAAATGGCCAGTACCCATAGCACATAATATTGCTATTTCCACGATCTTTTATTTTTTTACAGGCTGGCTGTTCACTTACATGTACACATCCTTCTACAGTCGCATGCGCAGCACATTTCAGCTCGTTGTTCCGCTATTAGCGTGTGCAGTTTTATTACTTATAGTAAGTGTAGACGTAGCGCTACTGGGTTGTATCATCCTGGCAATATTAAATTTCAGGTTTTTAGATGATCGTAAATATATAGTCGTTGCTGTCTTGATTACAGTATGTGGCATGTACCTCAAAACCTCGCTGTTTGTTTTATTTGCCTGTATCTGGGCATCGTTTATTATCTACCTTTTGTTTAGCCGTCAGTACCTGTATGTGCTGCGTCTTTTGGTTGTCGGTGTTGCTTTATACCTGCTCTCCGGACTTTTATTATTAGGTTCCGTTTCGGGCCTTATTAGTTTTACACAGCATAACGTTGGATTTGCAGTACAGTATTCTGATCTGCTAAGCATATACCCTTATAACAACCCGAAGTATCTCACAGGCTGCGTTCTTTGCCTTGTAATAATATTCATCTTGTTTCGGAGGCAACCCGGTGGCTTCCTGATGGGCCTCACAGGTTTGGCGTTATTTGCTACATGGAAATATTCCTTGGGCAGGGAAGATATTTATCATGCCCTTATGTTTGCTTATCTGCTTATATTGCTTACTATACTTTTTCTTGCCACACAGCAGAGACGAATACACAGCGGCATGTTATTATTACTAGTAGCCGTATGTTGCTACTCTTCTAACCTGCAGTATACGCCGGCCTATACAGATAAGTATTTCTGGCTACCAAGCTTTGTAAATTTTAACGCGCGGGTATTACATCCGCATAGATTTAAAGAACAGATTGGGGCCGAAACTAAAAGCGACTGCGCACCAAATATTTTACCAGCAGCATGGCAAAATGTTATTGACAAAAACACTGTTGATGTTTTTCCATGGGACCTTAGTATTGTTATGATAAACAATCTTAACTATCTCCCTCGTCCTTCGCTACAGTCAATAGGGCTCAATGCAGATAACGACCTTGCAGATGCCGCAACATTTTCTGCCGCTGCCGCGCCGACCTATCTTATCTGGCACACTACCCCCGGCCCTAATACGTCAATAGACGGGCTCGACGAACAGTATATACCCAATACTTGCGCTGCTACAACAGAAGCTATTATCGCCAACTATCACCTCACCTCTTTTACTAACGACCGTTTAGCTGTATGGGCAAAACGCCCTGTGCCCACTCCTGTTCAAAAGCACGATGCCGGTTCATTGACTACATCATGGGGGCTGTGGGTAACCTTGCCCGCGCACGATAGTGGCAACATAATCAAGGGATACATCGATTACGATAACACGCTACTTTTTTCACTCAGGAATTTTTTTTACAAAGGTTCACCTGTTTTTATTGATTACGAAACTGATAGCGGAAAGGTAATGCACTATCGGTTCTCAAAACAATGCGGACATGATGGTCTCTTTTTAACTCCGTTGTGGATCGATAATCAAGGACACACTGTAAATATCAAAAGAGTAAGGTTTACTACTGAAGTACCGGATTACTTTTCTAAAGATGTGCGTATTGGGCTACAGCAGATCACGATCGCAGGTAAATAAATGAAACAAATAGCTATCATATCGCTTCTATTAATTGTCACAGTTACTACTTCTGTTTTGTCGCGCTTAAAATTTACCAGGCATCCCGATGAAATAGATAGTGTCGAAAATAACATATCAGCCATTAAAGAAATTATACCTGAAAATGGTGCATTGTCTGTAGAACTAGAAGGTGTAAGTATCAATTATTTGCTATATACACGCTACCTGCTTATACCACGCCAAATATATTATCCTGTAATAAAATCCGATACCTTACTAATAATAAATGATAAGCGGCTTACAGATAGTGTAAATCACTTTGTTATACGCAGCAGGCGTATTTTGTGGCAGAACGGAAACGACCAATTAAGGTATACATTAATATGCGGGATATAAAGCAGGATGCGGTTAAAGATATGTTGCTGGCGGGTATGTCCATTGGGTGTATTTGCATCCTGTATTTTTTACTGCTGGTAATGCATGCACCCCTATTTTTTATTGTTATAGCGATATTAATAAGTATTGGGGGGTTAGTTTTTCTGTATAGAAGATCTATTGTAGAAGGTTACAGCAGTGCGGGATATATATCATCGCGTTCTTTTATAATACTGTGTTGCGGACTTATTTTTGCGGGATATAATATCTATTCGCTTGCTACAAGACATGGTGGCTGGGACGCATACATGATGTGGAACTACCATGCCAGGCTTATGGCCGACCCACAACATTGGAAATTAATATTCAGAACAACCGCAAATGATCACATAGATTACCCTCTCGGGCTACCGGGTATCTGCGCGTTATTTATTCGCCTGTGTAATGACCGTTATTATGTTTTCATACCGTTTGTTGTAAGTGTTTTTATTACGTTAAGCGTCGTCGCGCTTGTTTTTACAGCTTTGGCAAGAAGTGCATTTCTTATAGCTGTGATTGCCTTGTTTTTGTTGGTCACAGACAGTTATTTTATACAATTTGGTATATCACAGTACGCAGATACCTTACTTGCTTTTTTCTTTCTATGCGCTCTTATCAGTAAAGAGTATGCATGGGGCGACAAACGATACATAGCCATGAGTACTTTTTTTCTTGGCTGCTGCCCATGGATCAAGAATGAAGGAGAGGTCTTAGCCGCTATATTTGTCCTGTTCAACGTACGGTTCTTTTTTACGAAAGAGCATTTACGTTACACGGCGCTTGGGCTGGTTGCACCGCTAATTACACTGATCATTTTCAAGACATGCTATCCTGCCACAAATGATATGGTCGGCCATTTAGGGAAAATGATATACGAACAAGCATTGTATGCAGATCGTTATAGGGTCATCTATTCGTATTTCATTCATTACCTCAACGAGCGTTTTTACTACATAAAGATCATATTTATTACATACGCCGTATTATGTATTCTGACAAGAAAAATGCCTTCCCGGAATATTTGTATGTTGCTGACCTGCCTTATCTGTTATCTGCTTTTTTATGTATTTACCCATTTAGATCTTGAATGGCACTTGCGTACATCTCTCGACAGGTTGATGCACCAGTTAATGCCGGCCATCTACTACACATTATTATTTGAAATAGCGTCGATAGCAAAGAAGTGGTTTGGATATCATACTTTGTCGTAAGATAAAATAATTTTATCGTGTTTATTTCTTCTGCGCTTCTAGTACCGGCCGCGGATCAAAAATCGCTTTCAGGTTGTCTATCTTACTATTCTTTACATGATACCAGTTGCTACAGAATACTTTTACATTACCCATATCTATGTCGCAGAATACCGATATATCACCTCCATCAGTCATTATTTTTTTGATGTCGTATTTGAAGCGCATCTTTTCCATGCTTTTTATATACGCGTCTCTCCCATCAGTGCTGCCTAGCACACCCACAAATCGCATATCATCGCTCAGGTAGCTTTTCGCTTCCTTAAAGTCCTCATTATTAAGCGCCATCAAAAACGCTATTACTATATCCTTATCTTCCATAGCATTGCTTTTGCTGTAAATAAAATAGTAGGCAAAATTATTGTGCCAAATCCATTCCTTGTCAAGATAGAAAAATATTGGCTACGTGTTTCAATGGATAAAATTTTCGTCCTACTTTGTACCACCGATGACCGCAAACGATATTCCTTACCTACGCCTCACTAGCCAGCAAATAGCTGCCTCAAAGCTTAGCAAGCCGGCAGACCTTGTTAAGTGGATGGGCTGCATACAAGCCCAGGATTATGCAGGCGCTAAATGGGCTATTGGCAATCGCATCAACGGCATCACAGATGCACAGATAGAGCACGACCTTGACAAGGGTAAAATATTGCGTACACACGTACTGCGCCCCACATGGCATTTCGTTTCGCCACAGGATATAGGCTGGATGTTGCAGCTCACAGCACCAAAAGTAAAAGCCATGAGCAAGCCTTACCACCGGAAGTTAGGTATGGATGCGGCTGTGCTTAAAAATAGCCGCGTCATTATTATCAAAGCATTGCAACGCCACAACTACCTCACTCGCGAAGAGTTAACCATCCACCTCAACAAAGGGAAAATAGATACAAGCGATATTCGCCTCGGCTTTCTGCTCATGGATGCCGAGCTCGATGGTATTATTTGCAGCGGCCCGCGTAAAGGGAATAAATTTACCTACGCCTTGCTTGCTGAGCGGGTATCTAAGATAAAGTTGCTCGATAAGGATGAATCTATTGCCACACTGGCCAAAACATATTTCCAAAGCCACGGCCCTGCAACCCGGAGGGATTTTGCATGGTGGAGCGGGCTTACCCTTACAGAAAGTAAATTGGGCATTGAGCTCAATAAAAAACAACTATCGTCCGAAACCATCGATAACCAAACCTATTGGTTCGTAAAGAACACTGCCTCTGTTAAAGAGCAGCAACAAGTACACCTGCTCCCCGCCTATGATGAGTACACCGTTGCCTACAAAGACCGCAGCCTTGTGCTCCCCGCTAATTGTATCAAGCCAACAGGGAATGGAATTTTTAAACCTACCATCGTCGTTAATGGACAAGTTGCCGGCACCTGGAAAAGCAGTTTTGTAAAAGACAAAGTATTGATAGAGTTAACGTTTATAAATAAGGTTGCTGACATATTTAAAATAGCAGCCCATAAAGAGGCCTTACGCTACGCCACATTTTTGGACATGGCTCACCCAAAGATCAAAATAAAATGAATGCTCGCGCATCCTTTTCGGAGCTTACGGCATCATTTTTGCGTTTCAGTTAATAATCACAAATTTTACACACTCAACTAATGCTCATGAAAAACACGAACACTGCAAAAAAATTATTTCTTGTCGCTATTGTCATGCTTTGCTGCACTGCCATTGCACAAGCAAAGACAAAAAAGGACAAAACGGGTGGCAAAAGGCCTGCATTCTCCAGGGGAGATAAAACACTTGGCTTCTCGTTAGGCTTTGGTGTTGACTACGACTATTATGGTTCTGCTGTATCATTACCTGTTTTTGCATTGCATTACGACCAGGGTATCGTCGATAATGTAGGTCCCGGCACAATAGGTGTTGGTGGCATGATAGGCATCAAAACAGCTTACTACAAATACGATGGTTATAAGGCTACATGGACAAATTATATCGTGGGTGTACGTGGCACCTACCATCTTACCCTGCTCAAAGACAAGAACAATAAGTTTGACCCGTACGGTGGTGTAATGCTCGGTATCCGCATCGACAACTATCACGATTCTTATTACAATAACGGCAACAACCCTTATCATTACAACTCAGCATATCCTGTAGCCGGTTTGTTTGTAGGGGCTAAATATAACTTCTCTCCGCATTTTGGCGCCTTTGCAGAAGTGGGCTACGACGTTTCCCTGCTGCGCATTGGTATCTGTGCCAATTTCTAAATAAGTAAAAACATTCAACGAAAAAGCAGATGGTGATACCATCTGCTTTTTTATTATCGCATAGAGCCGTGTTACCAATTACGTTGTTATCCCCTCTTTTATTGCTGCTACAAAAGCATCTATCATCTCGTGATAACCATCTTTTGTAAAGGGTTTTGAAAATACCATCACAGCGCCTGCGGTAATACAATTCTCTATAAGTTGTGCATCAGCATAAGTACTGTATATAAATACGGGTATGTGCGTATAGCGCGGTATAGATTTTAGCAGCTTCAATGTTTGTTTGCCGTTTAATTTTGGCATATTATGGTCTAGTATTACAAAACTTGGCAGATTGTCATCGCTCTTTATAGAATCAAGCGCAGCAATGGCCTCTACACCATTCTCTGCAAATGGCATTAAGGCTATATCTGTACGGCCATTTAAAAAATCGCGAAAAATATTCCTGTCATCGTCATCATCCTCCGCCAACAGCACAGTAAATTTATTCATCAGGTTTTTTATATTGATTGTGAAGCAGGCAGTACAATTATAAATTCAGCGCCTTCGTATTCTTTACTCTTCGCGGTTATCAGCCCGTCATGCTTGTCTATTATCTTTTTGGCTATTGCCAGGCCTATACCTGTGCCCTCATATTCATCTTTAGTATTCAGCCTTTCGAAAAGTGAGAAAACGTTGGCTACATATTTTTCATCAAAACCTATACCATTATCTTTTATCGAGAAGCGGTAATAATCTCCATCAACACATTCTGCTGTGTCTGTTGTGTCCTTGCTTTTTATGCGCGTTACTGTTAAGGTTATTACCGGTGGGTCGTAGGGTTTACAAAATTTCAATGCGTTGCTGATGATGTTTTGGAAAACCTGCCTTATCTGTCCTCTATTACAATCTATAATTGGTAAATCACCTATTAATATTACCGCTCTTTTTTCCTGTATCAGTATCTCATAATCAGCCAGCAGATCACTGACTACTTCTGCAAGATCTACTTTGTCAAAGTTATTTTTATTAGCTGATAGCCTGGAGTAGTTGAGCACATTTATGATCAATTGTTTCATCCTGTTTGATGAGGCTACTATTTTGTCCAGGTATTTTTTTGAGTTGGCGTTACCCTTTTCTTCGGCTTCCTGTTTTAGGAGGTTGCTGAATACCTGTATCTTTCTCAATGGCTCCTGCAGGTCGTGCGAGGCGACGGATGCAAATTGTTGCAGGTCATCATTGCTCAAACCCAATGCTATATTCGATTGTTCCAGCTCTTCATTTTTCAGCTTCAGCTGTCGCTCTGTTTCTTTCTGCGATGTAAGGTCGGTAAGTATCATACTCAGAAAATTACCTTCGTCTACATCCAATGTTGTTATTGACAGTTGAACGGTCGATCGGGCAGCATTGTTTAGCTCTACTATACCCTTGCTATCATCTGTCCATCCTTTTTGCAATAATTCTGTGTATTGTGTGCTCGATGTTTTGTCTACAAAGTCAGAAAAAGAAAAACCGATCACCTGCGATAGCGGTATATTCATCATATAGGCAAACTGAGAATTACTATAGAGTATGATCCCTTCTTTATTAAGTGTCAGCGCGCCTTCCGTCATATTCTCTATAAACACGCGGTAGGTGTGGTCTGCGCTTTTTAATGAGTATACTTCATGCCCGTTATCGCCATGCATTATCAGCGCGTCTACCTGTCCGGTCCGTATAGCCTCTATAGTATCGTTTGCTTCATCCAGCGCATACTGCAGATCTTCGATCTTGCGCTTCAGTTCCTCATATGTCATGCTCGCCTCCATATCTTATCTCATCTCTTCGCTTATAATACCAAGGCCATGAAGCACCTTCTTTGTATCAGACATATCGCCTACGAGCCTGCGCTCTGGGTCGGGCCTTTTTTTTATCAGTAGCGGCAGCGCTATTATCTGCTCTTGCTGTGCGAGTTCATATTGCTGGTAAACATCTATTATCTCCAGCGAGTACCTGCCTTTTATATATTGCTCGCAGATATTCTTAAGATTTGTAATTGCCCTTACCGAATTCGGCGATACGCCCGTTACAAAAAGGCGCAGTACGTATGCTGCATCTTCCGTGATGCCTGCTGGTATATCCCCATTAACTCGTTTGTTGCTCATTTTATGCTGTTATGGGGCGTATGTTTAAGCCTACCAGTACTTTCTCTTCATTCGATAGATCTCCTATTATCTTGCGTATTGGTTCCGGCACCTTACGTACCAGTGTCGGCACGGCAAGTATCTGGTCGCCTTCGGCCAGTTGGGGCTGCACAAGCAGATCTATTACTTCTATCACGTATTGCCCTTTCAGGTGTTCTTCGCAGTACTTTTTTAAGTTATTCAGCGCCGTAATCGATTTGGTCGTGTTACCTGCTATATAAAGCCGTAGTTCCCATTTTTCGTCTGTGCTCATCATTTCTTCTTTTTTAAGTTCCCAATGTGCGCGTTTTTCAGATGCCTGCTTTTTGTCATTAGCTCGCGGTTCTTTTCCATTACTTCTTTCCTCAGGTCTTCTTCTATATAAGACTTGTTCAGCTCATCACTCACCGATTCAAACTCTTCTCTCAACGTAGCTATTTTCGCCTCCAGTACTTTGCGCTTTCTTTCTATCTCCCTGTCCTTTCTGCTTATTGCATGAGTATGCAGTACTTGCCCCGTTGTTTCCTGTAATTGTTGGGCTTTTCTTGCAGATCCAGTTAATACGCCCTCAGGCCCCAGGTATACGTCAACAAGATCCAGGCCCTGGTCGCTTATTACAAATTCACGTACCTGGTTACTGTGTTTCATCCCTCTTGCCTTCATCACATATAGTCCCCTGTTCCGTTCTCCGTTCGATTCTATATCTCTTACCAGCATCCATGTATCCACCAGCGATGATACACCTTCGTCTGTTTGCTCCGTTACGCTGTTATTAAGTGTCAGCGCGGTAAAGAGCACCGTTATCTGTAAGCTTTGTAAATAATCTATCAGCCTTATCAGCATTGACTTTACCTCGCTTACGTTACCGATGGTTATAAGGTTCGTTATGGGGTCCAGTATTACGGTCTTTGGATTGAATTTTTTTATCTCTTTATGTATCGTTACAAGGTGCATTTCCAACCCATGCAGCGTAGGGCGCGATGCATGAAATTTCAGCCGTCCTTTCTTTATATGGTCCTCCATATCTACACCTATCGACTTCATGTTGCGCACTATCTGCTGTGGAGACTCCTCGAATGCGAAATATATACAACGTTCTCCGCGGTTGCACGATTCATTAGCAAAATATGCCGCCAGACTTGTCTTACCTGTACCCGCCGTACCTGATACCAATATACTGCTGCCCCTATAAAAACCTTTTCCGCCCATCATTTCATCCAGTGCAGGTATTCCGAAAGATATGCGCTCTGTCGACACCTCATTCTCCAGCTTCAGTGATGTGATAGGTAATACTGATATGCCTTCTTCATCTATCAGGAAGGGGTATTCGTTAGTGCCGTGTACAGAGCCTCTATATTTAATAATGCGCAGGAATCGGGTCGATATCTGGTTCGTTACACGATGGTCCAGTTGTATCACACAGTCGCTTACATACTCTTCCAGACCCTGGCGCGTCAGATGGCCATCGCCCTTTTCACCGGTTATTATTGTAGTCACACCCTTTTCCTTCAGCCATTCAAAAAGCCTTCTCAGTTCTGCACGCAGTATGTTTTGATTATTAAGTCCGCCAAAAAGGTTTTCAATCGTATCTAATACTACACGTTTTGCACCAATGGTATCGATCGCGTGGCCCAACCGTATAAAAAGCCCTTCCAGGTTGTACTCACCTGTTTCTTCTATCTCACTACGCTCTATATGCACATGGTCTATCCTTAGCAGCTTGTCCTTTTGTAATTTCTCCAGGTCAAAACCCAGCGAGGCCACATTTATGGCCAACTCTGATGACTTTTCTTCAAATGCCATAAAAACTCCGGGCTCCTTAAATTCCATTGCGCCCTTTATAATGAACTCCAGCGAGAACAATGTTTTACCACATCCGGGACCGCCACATATAAGCGTAGGCCTGCCGGTGGGTATACCGCCACCCGTTATTTCATCAAGGCCATTAATGCCCGTAAGTGTTTTGGGGAAAACAGTTGTTTTGAGGGGGTTTTGTTTACCTGTTTTTGAGGTCATATTTGTGTGTGTTGATCTTAAAAAATGCTAAGCATAAATAATAATGCACTATCCTAGTTTGTCATCTCTAGCGTTAAAAATACAGCTAAAAATTACAAATAATAACTATGATTTATTGTAATCATACTTGCTATCCGCCATGATAAATTATAGCATAAAAATGTTTTCTGTAAGATAATATTAACACTCCTAATCTGTTATACATTATTAAACAGAAGTCAATACACCATTTAAAAATCGTGCCAGTCTTTTTTAAACAACAACCAAAGAACGCTTGTACTTTTTACGTCTATATTGATATAACCTTTAAAACCCTCTTTTATGAGATACACGCTTACTGTTTTGTTGACCTTTATTGCCTTGAGCGCATCCGCGCAAGACCGTTTTACAAGAATTTTTAATCAAGATACGACCTACAGCATGTCCATACACTGGGCACAGTGTTACCCAATACAAACCACAGCCGATGGTGGGCATCTTTTGCAGTATTATGGTAATTTCGTTCCATTATCTGGTGAGTTGCCTGCACTAACTCAGTACATTATAAAAACAGATAGCAACTTCTATCCACAGTGGAAGCTGACAGATATACCAGTTGCTATCGCAATGAAAAGCAATTTCATTTTTAACTGCATAAATAATTTTCACGATACTGCCATAGCCATCGCAAAGCTAAACCTCGATGGAAGTACGGTTTGGATGAAAACATTACACGATAATGATTCAGGATATCTGGGTTTGCTATCGGCGGTCAATCTCAATTCAAAGATCCGTTATACGGGTGTTCGTGTTGTCTATGGTTCACCTGGCTCTAATGTCCCTGTATTTGTAGATATAGATAGCACCGGCGCCATTATTGCTGCCGATAGCATAGCCGGAGATACTGTGGCGATAGAAAATCAGTTTACAGACGATTCAGGTAATAGCTATCTCTTAACGGATCATGTTATAGGTGGTGGCGATAGAAAAATTACAAAGCTACGTCCCGACAACTCTATTGTTTGGAGCTACATTTTACATAAACAATTACCTTACGATATTACAGGCATGGCCGCCTTGCCAAATGGGGATGTTATATTCAGCGGGAGCTATAGGAGTTACACAGATAGTATTGATGCGTTCCTTATAAAGTTCTCAGCAACAGGCACGCTTATCTGGGATAAGATTGGTGACAGAAATAGTAATATATCTGACATAGCACTGATGCCCAATGGAAACATTATGATTGCAGCCGCAGGCGCATCACTTAGCTTTGAGTATTATAATTATCATAGTTATCTGATAGAAATAGATACTGCAGCAAATGTAAAATGGGCGAAAAATATCTCTCCAGACGCTTCAAGGCCGCCTGTATTTATAGGTCATAGTGTACCATATATACGTAGTAGTAACGACTGGTATTATGCAGCACTAAAAAATGATCCCCTTGCGCCTGTCGTTTATAATACCGATAGTAATGGTAACGGGCATTGTAGCTCAATACCTACTGCCTATTCTTTTTATGATACTACCTTATTCACTCTAATACCTAGCACTATCGACTTTGCACCCATATCCCTTTCTGTGTTTAATGTTGCTGACATAGACTCCGTACAGCCCCAGCTCTTCATCGATAGCTGCGACTATACCGCACCTACAGCTGTTATAAACACAACAGTTCAGCCAGACATCAACATCTACCCTAACCCTGCTTCAAATACTTTCTCCATTCAAAACACAAGCAATATTTCCAGCGTCGAAATATTCGACATGGCAGGCAGGTTAGTGAGCTGTGTCGCAGAAAATAACAGCTTTGATAAAATAGATATCAGCAGGCTAAAAAATGGCTATTATATTATTCGCCTTACAGGCAAAGACAATCATATCGTCTACAAAAAATTGGTGGTCATAAATTAGGCAGGAGATACTCCTGTGTATTGTGTAATTAATCTAACACGCAATACACAGGAGTAATTTTATTAAACACTATTTATATTGAAATGTAAGGAAGGATGTCAGCTGGTTACTGTTGCATTAAAGCTTCTTACCAAATTGTACTCCCGAAATAAAAAACCCAAGCTGTTGATATTCATTTTCAGGGATAAATTTATAAAATATCTCCTTTACAAAGATCCTAAAAACGCCAGTACCGCGTTCCTGTCTGCCTTGCTGAGTTTTGTAAATTGTGTTTTGCTATTCTGGGCTTCACCGCCATGCCATAATATGGCTTCGGTAAGTGTACGCGCACGCCCATCGTGCAGGTAATAAGGTACGCCATTCGTTTTTTCTAATAGGCCCACACCCCATAGTGGTGATGTGCGCCAGTCGTTACCTGTTGCCTGGTAATCCGGACGGCCATCAGCAAGTGCCGCGCCCATATCGTGTACCAGCAGATCTGTGTATGGATGTATGCGCTGATTGCTAAGAGCAGGTAAAGCTACATCTGTGCCTGTGTACATAGTAGGTATGTGGCATGTGGCACACTGTATCTGTGTGAACAAAGTTTCACCACGCTGCACCTGCGGGTCTGTTACATTGCGGCGGGCAGGCACTGATAATGTGCGTACATAAAAGACCACGGCATTCAATATTGTATCGGCTATGTTCGGGTTAGTAGTATCCGGCACATACTTTATCTGCATCTGGCCATCTACACTTTCCTTCGGCTGCACATAGCTGGTAATACCCATGTCCTGCTGAAAAGCCGTAGCCACCTGTACTTGCAGGGTTGATGTATTTGCTTTTACTCCGAAACGGCCCAGCCCTGTCTTCTTCGTATATGGATTGTACACGTAGTTGGTACGCCCCCTGATGCCATCGCCATTCGCGTCGTTAGGGTCAGTAAAGGATTGTATAGTAGCCTCTGGTACATCTTCTAATAAACCCAATCCAAAGATAGACGGGCCCATACGTGGTGATGTCATTACTCCCGCAGGCAATGCTATATAAGAGTTGAGTAAAGTATACGTTGGGTTACGTAGTGACGCTGTTTCGCCATCAGGAAAAGTAAATGACTGCTCTGCGTAAGCGATGTTCACATCGGCTTCCTTAGGCACGCCGAATAAAGCCATGTTTTGTAATTGCCCTCCGAAGCCCGGTACAGGATTAGGCCCGCCATGCTCGTCTGCACCCGGTACGCTCAGGCGTATGAGTAATGATGAAACAGAGGAGCCAAAATTAGGCACCCCGATACCATCATTATGATGGCAGTTAGTACAGGCAGTGTTATTGAATACAGGGCCAAGGCCGCCATAGAAAGGCGCAGGCGCGGCTACAAATGTTTGTGAAAATACCTGGTCGCCCAACTGGTGTATGTGCATGTCCCAGTCGCTGAGGCCGGGTATAGGGTTGCTAAAAGAACCTGCACCTATATCAAATACCGTTGCCGCACCACCCGACAAGCGGGGGTCGAAATTATCATCATTATTAATGGCTGCGTTATTAGCCTTGCGGCACATAACGCAGCACATAATGAGTAACATTGTGCATCCTATCACATAAGCCTTCTTCTTCATCGATCGTACTTCAGTGTTTTAATTTAGTCTTTTACGTACGTTGTTATAAACGTCTTCAGGTTGCCATCAAGTGTAGCCTGCAGTGTGTTTAAAGCATTCATTGCTGCCAGCAATTGTGTTCGTTGTGTGTATATAGCTGTTTCAAAATTTACACTCACGTTATCCAGCGCGCCGATAGCTGCTGTGAATTGCGCTTTTATGTTGTTGTCAAGTGATAGGTTCCTTGCCGCAACAAATGCACTAAGGCTCGAGCCGGTCTGACCATTGTATTTACAAAGGTATACGTTCTGCGCGCCCATGATGTTGTTCTTGAAATCTATCATAGAATTATGAGAGAATGGGGACTCTGTCTTGGTAGAATCATGCGCGATGTACGGATCGTATATCTTACCATCTGTGCCCTGCCTGCCTACTTCATCACAAATATCACTCATGGCACCCACTATAGCCAGCAATACTGCTTGCTTTGAGGTAAACCTGGTAGAGCCGCCGCCCGCTTGTAATACCTGCATCTGGAAGTTGCCACCAGTAGTAGCCCAACTTGTGTTAAGGCTATCAGTGATGCCCTGCACATCTGCCGACAATGCCAGCATATATTGTTTTTCATTAGCGGTTATTGAAGCCGCGGTCGCAGTGCCCTGTTGCCCCCATAGTATGAATTCAAGTGGGTGAAAACCACGCAATGTAGTGTTAAGGCTTTGTACGTAATTTACAGTAAAAGTAGTCATAGTAGTACTTGCAAGAAGCGAATCAAGCTGATGGTAATCTACCGGCCAGGTATCCATGTTAGGATCGTAGTTATTATCCTCTACCGGACCAAACAAAAATCCTTCGCACTGCTCCCAGCACGTACGTGTATCTCTCCATGCGCTTTGTGCTGCTGCAAGGTTTGTGGCATTAGTGGTTGTGTTAAGCGTAGCTATCGCGGCATTAAGTGCTATGCCTTTTTCTGCCAGTGCCTGGTATTGCGGCAATGCTATTTTGTTTACAAAATCATTTATAACATCCTGCTCTGTAACGTTAGATGTACTATTGTTGTTGCTTGATTTTTTACAACTTACCGCGAATAGCGTGGTTACTGCCAATATAGATAATACTATTTTTTTCATGAGGTTTGCTTTAACTTGATTGATATGTTGTTGTTATAAATCGATGTTGGTAATCGTTCCAGGTTCTGGTCGGCAGGGCCTTTAGTTACATGGCCTTCGTGATCAAACTGGCTGCCGTGTAGTGTGCAGTAATAGTTGTCACCCGTCTTGGTAAGTGGCTGCCCTGCGTGCGTGCACATCAGCACCAGCGTTTCGTATGTGCCGTCTGCCTTGCGTTGCACTGCGAGGTCGTAATCAAAATTGCTCACCCGCACTATCTGGAAGCCGTTCTTATCAAAGCTTGCCACCGGTACGTTTACTATATTGTTCTTTGCAGATGTCTTTACGACACCTATTGGCGTTTTACATGATTCTATAACAGACGCCATCAGCAGGCCGCTGCTTAATGCCACGCATATACCGCAGGTGCCTTTTAAAAAATCTCTTCTGTTCATGCTCATAGTTAAAAAGAATAGCCGATACCGAGGTTAAGAAAAGTATTGTTCTGATTATACGCCGCAGCGTTAGGGTTTGGATTTACTATAAGGTCGGGGTTCTGCGCTCCTGTATGTAGCAGGCGCACATCTGCCTTTATCACTACATTAGGTATGGGCAGATACCCTATGCCTGCTATAATGTTTGTCTGCTTCAATGTGCCATCATACACGCCGTTTTCCGGTATCTTATTATTAAGGTCCAGCACTTCATATCGCGCGAAAACGTTTAATTGTTTGCTGTGCCATTTATCTTTCTTCATGGTCTGCAGCAGGTTGTAGCCCAGTTCAGCGTATACACCATACATCTGCGATGCCGTGTTATTATCGTATGCTCTGTTTATATCGCTTGCCTTTGGCAATGATACATCGCAACCAAGCGCTTTGAAAGAGATACCGTGCGCGGCATATTGTATATCACCTTCTGCAAGGTACAGCGGTGTGCCAAACACCCCCGATTCTAATTGCAGACTATCTGCCGCCTTAGGATTCAGTGTTGTTGTACCACCCATATAGCCCGATACCTGGAATTTCCAGTTGCCTGCAAAGTATTGCACGGCCGCAGTCACTGCAAGATTATTGGCTCCCGCAAACTGCCCTTCGGCTCTGCCACCTTCAAAGCCCGTACCATGTTCAAAGGCTGCATTGTTCAAACCATTTACTACAGCTACACTATAAGTAAGCGGTAATGCCGTTGTTTGTCCGTAGAATCCTACGCCTATTTCACGCCATGTAGATGGTATCACCAATTGCTCTACCAGTGGCCTTTCCACGCCATTAAAATTAATTGGCAGGTGACTTTCATTTACAATGCCTATGCGTGGCAGAAATAAACCCGCTACTATATATTGCCTCGGGTTCAGGCTGAATTTCAGATAGGCTTGCTCCATACCTATCTCTCCTGTAAAGCCGCCGCCCTGTACTTTGGCGTCTTCTACTTCCAGCTCAGAAAAGAAGGCGATGCGTCCACTAAACTGGTGGCCAACAAATAGTACTGCACGTTTCAGGTCTACCAGCGACTGCTGGCGGTCTACATTGCGCTGATAATACAATTCGCCGTAACCTGAAATAACCGTGTGTGCATAGGTAGCGCCAAAAGAATTTAAGGAATCCTCCCCGGTATTAGCTACAAGTTGCTGTGCAGGGGTAACATATGCTGTTTTATTCGTTGGTCCTACAGGCGTAGTTGTTACTGCCTGTTGTGCGATTAAGGTGTGTGTCGATAATAAAATAGTAGAAAGTAATAATATTTTGCGCATCCGTTTGTTTTAAATGGGTGGCAAAAATAGGACAGTGCATACTGCTACCTTTTCAAAAACGGGAAAAGTTCAGCATCCAATCCGGAACTTTTTAGTGGATGAGTATTTTTAGCGTACCCAATATTACAGTAAGTAGTATGACACCTACAAGTGCATAAGTTATGTAATCTGAATCGGTCGCTTTATTATGTTGTACTTTTAGTTTCACACTGCAAAATACAACTATTCTGTTGATAATTATACTTTTACAATAGTATTAATACCATTAAGCATAAATCTCTGATAAATATTAACTGCGAGCTTATACCTCTTTATATTATATAAACTGGATTACTATCCAATTATTTATCCACATAGATTAATATTAGAGGATGGAAGAAGTCTCTTAAAACAACATGTCTCCCCGTTCGTTCCGTTTCCGTCCCAGATGCTTATATGCCTTATCTGTAGCCTCCCGTCCTCGTGGTGTACGCATTATATAACCCTCCTGTATCAGGAAAGGCTCATATACTTCCTCAATAGTGCCTGCTTCTTCACTTACCGCGGTAGCAATATTGTTGATGCCTGCCGGGCCGCCTTTAAATTTATCTATCAGCGTAGTCAGTATCTTATTGTCCATATCATCCAGTCCGCTCTCGTCCACATTCAGTGCTCTCAGGCCATGTTCCACAATATCCATTTCTATCACACCATTGCTTAGCACCTGTGCAAAATCACGCATCCTGCGCAGCAGCCCGTTGCCTATACGCGGCGTACCGCGGCTACGGCGCGCTATCTCCATAGCTGCATCCGAGGTAATGCGTACATTCAGCAATCCGGCAGCTCGTATCAATATGCGTTGCAATACGTCGGCTGTATAATAATCCAGTCGCGACTTTATCCCAAAGCGCGATAACAATGGCGCCGTAAGTAACCCACTACGTGTAGTTGCTCCTACCAATGTAAAAGGATTCAGCGACAACTGTACTGACCGGGCCGCTGGGCCCGAGTCGATCATGATGTCTATCTTAAAATCCTCCATGGCTGCATACAGGTATTCCTCTACTACAGTACCCAGGCGGTGTATCTCATCTATAAATAATACATCTCTTTTATCCAGGCTGGTGAGCAGGCCGGCAAGATCGGCAGGCTTTTCTATCACTGGTCCGCTTGTTTCTTTTATGTTCACGCCCAGCTCATTCGCTACTATGCGCGACAGTGTTGTCTTACCCAATCCCGGTGGACCATGAAAAAGAATATGATCCAGCGCCTCGCCGCGCATATTGGCGGCCTTGATAAAAATGCGCAGGTTCTCTACCAGCTTAGGCTGTCCCGAAAAATCATCGATCGTTTGCGGACGTATAGAATTTTCATACTCACGCTCCTGTGTATTCAGGTGTTCACCCGGCCGTACATGTGACTCCGACATAGCGCTAAAGTTAGGCAAATTTATTGCTGGCATCGCCACAATATTCACACCGCCACGTCTGCGATGAAGCCTGCGTCAGCTGCGGGAGAAGCAAGCAATATGGGTAAAACGCATCACAATCCATCATCATAACTATCTTTCCAATACGCCAAAATGCTAAAATTTTTTCGTCTGAAAAATTTTAGCCCAAAACTCACTCAAATCCGCACCGGCACTCAATACTTTCCCGCATCGTGCCCGTTTAAGACGGCATGGTGCCCGCTTAAAACCGCATCATGCGGATTGCTTTTGGCAGAAAATATTTGCCGTTACACCTTTGGGTCATGAAAGATGAGATCACCACCGAACAGAAAAAACAATGGGCACGGCTGCTATATATCTATCACGAAGAAACGATACAAGGCATAGCTGCGATTGTTGATATAGATGAGTCCGAAGTTCGTCTATGGGTAAATGATAATAAGTGGACGGATGTAAAACGCTCGAACCTTACATCCAAAGAGAACCAGTTGCAGACCATGTACAGCATGTTGGAAAAAGCCACCGACAGAATGAAGAATGATGAGCATCCAAATCCCAAAGATGCGGACCTATTGATAAAATATACTGCAGCGATAAAGAACCTCGAGACCGATACCAGCCTTACACAAATAGTGGAAGTAGCAAAACTATTTACTACATGGCTCTATCGCCGCGACATACCCCTGACGAAGACCGTTACCCTGCAGCTCGATGCCTTCATAAAAGAACGCCTCGCCGCATAATAAACAAATGCGTTATACATCACCCATACTGTAGAGACAAGGGATGCCTTGTCTCTACACGACGCCGCCATCAACACAATTTAATGACAACCTCTCCTCGGAAACGCCGGAGAGGTCCCTTAAACCCATCACCATGCTCACCGATAAACAAAACCTTCTCACCTGGGAAGAACATAAAAAAGCCATCCTCGAAACAACACTCATCGATGAAAAGGAAACGGACGATCAGAAGCGCAAACGCGTTGCGCAGCTCGAAGCCGATCCCGAGGAATGGTTCAAATACTACTTCCCGCGTTATGCATTTGCGGAGCCGGCAGACTTTCACAAACGCGCCACACAGCGAGTATTGAACAACCCCGAGCATTACGAAGTGCGTATGTGGAGCCGTGAGCTAGCCAAGAGCACACGTACCATGATGGAGGTGCTGTACATAACGCTTGTAGGCCACAAGCTGGATGGCGAGCAAGAGCGCATGAAGAAGCGGTATGTGCTGATGGTCAGTAACAGTCAGGATAATGCTACACGCCTGCTGATGCCTTACAAGGCCAACCTCGAATACAACAAGCGCATCATACAGGACTATGGTGAGCAGGAACAGAGCGGCCAGTGGCAGGCTGCTGAGTTCACCACACAGAACGGCGTCGCGTTTCGTGCATTTGGAGCAGGCCAAAGCCCACGGGGTACACGTAACGAAGAAGCCCGCCCCGACATCATCCTGTTTGATGATGTGGATACAGATGCTGATTGCCTTAACCCTGACATCGTAGCAAAGAAATGGCGATGGATAGAAGAAGCTGCTATAGGCACCCGCTCGATATCACAACATACAATGATAATATTTTGCGGCAACCGTATAGCCGCAGACAGTTGTATCGCGCGGGCCGTAAAGCACGCCGACTATGCAGACGAAGTGAACATACGCGACGAACAAGGAGTTTCATCCTGGCCACAGAAAAATACGGAAGCGGATATAGAGCGGGTACTTGCACAAAAAAGCTACGCCGCAGCCCAGAAGGAATATTTCAATAATCCTATTACAGAGGGCGCGGTCTTCCGTACAATGGCTTATAAACAGGCACTATACAACCGGAGTTATAGCCACCTCGTTTGCTACACAGATCCGTCGTATAAGGATGGTAAGAGCAATGACTACAAAGCCACTGTGCTGGTTGGCAGAATACTAGACGAGTTTCATGTCATCAAAGCCTACATCGAGCAGACTACCACTGCACAGATGACCGAATGGCTATACGATGTTATGACCTTCGTAGGCAACAGTACTTGTTATTACTACATGGAAGAGCTCTTCATGCAGGATAGCATTTTGCAAGCCGTAAGAGATGCCGGAAGGGATGGCCGCCCCGTCATCCCCATCATTGGAGACAGGCGCCAAAAGCAGGATAAATTCACCCGTATCGAATGTCTGCTGGAGCCGCTCAACCGTAATGGCAAACTCTACCTCAACGAAGCCGAACAGAATAACCCGCACATGCTGCGACTCGAAGAGCAGTTCCTTGCCTTGTCGCCAAACAGTAACGCTCACGATGATGGCCCCGATGCAGTAGAAGGTGCTATCTGGATACTCAACAATCGCTGCTCTTTAAAAAAACACGAATATCATTTTGCAAAACAACAAAAGAACGAACAATACCACGGCTAAAATTCAACAAACTATTATCAAATAAAATCCGAAATTTACTTTCTACTCTTTGCGCTCTTAGCGCCTTGCGGTTAAATAAAATAGATCAACATGAAACTTAGAATATCACTACTTCTCGCATTCTTTATACTTATAGGCACAAGCATTTTCGCACAAGAAGCCACCACGCCTAAAACAAAGAACAAAGACAAAGCCGACTTTGCTACATTCAAAAAGCAAATGATGGGCCTGCAGGAGTACATAGATGAACGCAAGAAAATACCCAAGCTGCAAAAGCAAAATAAGGCTACAGTAAAAGTATACGTAGTGGTAACCAAAGACTCTACAGCAGATGCGGATGATGAAACGCAGAATAATATTCTTAACGGCTTCATCCGCCAGGACATAGGCGATAATTCTTTCAATGTGTACGAAGTCGAATTTGATCGTGTAACAAAAAAGATAACTTCCGTTAAAGCCACAGGCGAGGGCCTCGACCCGGACACTGATGTAAAGAAAGCCACTCACCAAAAGAAAGGCAGCGACGATGATGGTGATGACGATGACGAAAAGCCATCTCACAAAAAAGACAAGGACGATGAATAGTTAATGTGCAAAATGTAAGAAATGTGTAAAATGTGCTCCTGTATTGCATGTTAATGTCATATTCTCACGCCACAGTTTTTCGTCACCTTATTAACAATTAAACGTTCCATATCATTCGGTGCTAGATATGCTATCTCATTGCCGCATTTCTTTCCACATTTCCCACATTCATCACATTTTCACATTAACACCCATGCCTATCATCACTCCCGACGACCTGTCGTCTAATATCTATGCGGACGTACTTGCCGAAATAACACGTGGCAATAACGACATTGTTGCAAATGCCATCACAGCCGCGGAGCAGGAAGCAAAAATGTACCTTACCCGCTACAACTTCGATGCGTTGTTTGGCTCAGATACCACACAGCCCACCGTTACAGATGCATACTTAAAAAGCCTGCTGAGAGACATCGCCTGCTGGCATATACTGCGCCTGGCTACTGCCAGTGTCGACTATGCTGCTTTTCGCTCGGCGTACGAAGATGCCATAACCATGCTCAAAGCCATACGCGATGGTGATGCGCAACCTGAAGGCTGGCCTTATGCTGACACCGTCAATGAAACAGCACCCGATGGCGATACCGTAAGCTGGAGCAGCAATCCCCGCCGCAACAATTATTATTAAACATTATACACTTCGTTCTTATCTTTATCCTGTTTACAATTACAATTATGAAGCATATCCTTTTATCAATCGCACTATGCATTTCTTGTACGGCAGCTTTTTGCCAGAACATTAAAGTAGATATAAAGCGTGACTGGTATGCCGAAGTGCCTACTGTAAAAATTGACAACATAGATACTATAGTATTGATGGTGGCTGATGGCAGCATGATACGTAAAAGTGATGTGATAGCATGGCATTATGATGGCGATGATGATTTTCAACTACTGGTGTATAATAACACGCAGCCTGGCTTTAGCGGAGCATTCAAATACCCGGAGGAACAGTGGAGTTTAAAGCAAAACGGTATAGAGTACGAGTTACATATGAAGCAATATAATGGCTCTCGCCCAGCACGTAAAGATGTAGCAACGTATCATCTTATACCCTTTTATACCGACCATGGCCTGCTCAATAAAATGATGCTGATACGCGAGTATAGCGATCGCCTGGAGCAGGATGTAACAAAGCCTCCCTTTATTAAATAATGTTATTTTCCGCGGTAAGCGCGAAGGCAAATACAATTATTGAAGCAATAACGTACAAGATGATCTTGTATGGTTTTGGGGTGCGCTTTCGCTCACGCATCATATCACTCAGAGGTTGTACTACAATAATATTCAGCGTTACGATGGCCACGATGGCTATAAGATAGTTACGCGTCTTTAAAAGCCCCAACAGCCCTGTCATCCCAAACTCGGACAGAATAGCTACGAGTGAATATACATTCGTCAGCATCAGGATGGTAATTAGCGTAAATGCTATGGAAAAAGAAGCTATGCGCATATTGGTCCATTGCTGCAACGGACGATAAGCCTCTATCATAAGTACTTTGATCATTGAAAACATTACGAACGTGTTTTATTTAAGTTGGTAAAACGCTTGGGATGTTTTCAGAGGCAGAGTCCAATCCTTGCAAATTATCAATTTATAACCAATAATTAATATTAATTCTTAAATAAGAAATTTGATGGCAACTACCTATAAAAAGCCCGGCACCGAAACAGAGATCATTATTAATGAACTGAATATACGCAGCGCCGACAGAAGCCGGAAGGACATTAGCTACTGGCGCACTGCACACATTAGCGCAGAATCGGTTTATTATCCAAACCGTAGCCGCCTCTACGACCTGTATGCCGATGTGGTGCTTGATGGCCACCTGTCTGGTATTGTAGCTAAGCGTATAGACGCGGTGCTCAATAAAGAACTGCATTTTGAGAAAGAAGGAGTATCTGTCCCCGGCATGGATGCATTGATACGCTCACTGGCTTTCCGGCATATAATGCGCACCATTATGGAAACACAACTGTGGGGCGTATCGGGCTTAGAGTTCTTACCGGGCGATAAATTAATATGTACCGATATTCCCAGGAAACATATAAAACCCGAGCTCGGCATCATAGCTTATGAGCAAGGTGGTACAGAAGGCATATCGTATACTGCGATACCAAATATATGGGTAATGGGAGAAAAGGACGCGCTGGGCCTGCTATTGAAATGCGCGCCATACTATCTGTACAAACGTGGCGGCCTCGGCGACTGGGCACAATACATAGAGCTTTTTGGGCAGCCGGTGCGTGTAATAAAATATGACTCGTATGATGAGCAGACCAAAATAGAACTAAAAGAAATACTGGATAACAGTGGCAGCTCCCTGGCTATGATGATACCACGGCAGGCAGACTTTGAGCTAAAGGATGGCAAGTCGACGAACTGTGATGGCAACCTGCAACTATCATTTATAAGGGCAATGAACGATGAGATGTCGATAACCGTATTGGGTAATACAGAAACAACGACCAGCAGCAGCGCCAGCGGTTATGCGCAAAGCAAGGTGCACCTGGAGCAGCAGTATGAGATAACGAAAAGCGATATCGTGTACACCACCGCGATGCTTAATGATCAGCAGTTTCTTTCCATACTGCGTAGCTATGGATATGATACAGATGGTGGATGTTTTAAGTTCAAAAACATAGTCGTAAGTCAGGAGTCGTAAGTTGTAAGTCTGCCCTGGCTCTTTTCGATAACATACCGCATACCCCCCATTTTACAAAATCAACCATTCAACTTATCAACCAATCAACATACAATGAACTCACCATTCGCGAATATTTTTCTGGCAATACAGGCACGTGTGCAGAATGTGATGCCCGCAAATACCTACATAGACCAGGATATGGGTCAGCTGAAAAATGACAAGGGCATAGTGCGCCTGTCGGTAACATGGCCATGTGTGCTTATAGACTTTGAAGATTTTGAATTTGAGAATATGGCTGATAATGTGCAGACGGCAAAAGGTACTGTAGTGATACGCCTCGGCTTTGCGCCTGCCAGTAACAGCTCTGCAACCACACCAGATGAATATAAAATGCTGGCACTAAGCTACTACGAAACGGAGCTTATGCTGCATAAAGAGCTACAGGGATGGAGCGTGGGAGACGATTACGGCAATCTATGCCGTACTCATGCAGATACACAAAGGCGTAGTGATACTATACGCGTGCGCGAAATAAGATACAGTATAGCATTTGAGGACTATAGCACACAACCGCAGCAAACAAAGGTAAATGTACCAATAGTGATACATGATGCGTTTACAGTGTAAGCTAATATTCCCACCTGAAGTGGGGGTAATAGCTTTTAAGTGTAGCGATAGAGATCATCTCTTTTTTGAATACCTGTAGCACAGCCTCGTTTTCCTGTATAATGGTATTGATACGCTCCCTTGTAAGAAAAAATTCAGACTCGAGCGCCACGAAAAGTGCATCATAACTTTTATTGGTGTAGGTGACGTAATAGAAGTAACGTGCTGTGAGGCAGTCGTTGCGTTTTGTAACGAGTGCGGTGTTGCGGCCACGTGTTTTCTTTTGTCCGGCTTCGGGTATTTTCCTTATCTCATTAAAAATTTTACTTCCTCGCATAACATAGAATTTATAGCACAAATTTACCAATGCCTACAAAAAATATTTTGATGAGATATCAACAAGAAACGGGGTTGAGCAAGTTCCAAACCGCTTGCCGGTGCGGTTTCAAGCACTAAAATTTTATGTGGATATCTTTTTGTTTGGGAATACCTTTCATTAAAATAAATTTGTGTTTTGAGAGGCTGTATAGTGTTGTAGGTGCGAGGCTTGTTGTAAGGAAACAACACTGATCTCCTATGGGAAGATCAGTGTTGTGTTTATAAGCTGTCATCTATACCAGTACACCACCGCCGTCTACCACTACTGTCTGGCCGGTGCTATACGTTTGTTTCATCAGGTAGATATAAGTCTGAGCTACTTCTGCAGCTTCGCCAATATGTTTTACAAGCAGCATATCTGCGTATGTCGCGTAGAGTGCTTCCCGGTCTGTGTCCGGCAGACTGTTCCAGAGGTTTGTTTTTACTATACCCGGCACCACCACATTAATACGGATAGGCGCCAGCTCTACTGCCATAGCACGGGTGAAGCCTTCCATAGCTGCGCACATACTTGCGCCCAGCGACCAGCCCTTGCCAGGACGCTGACTTGCAGCGCCACTTGTAAGTACTATAGAGCCGCCAATATTAATATACGGCACTGCATATTTTACCGCAGTAAATGCACCCCAGTAACGGACGTTGAAATATTTCTTCCCGGCCTCAATCTCCGTATCACTGATGTTACCTATCTGAATATTTTCCCCTGCGGTATAAACAAGATGGTCGAATTTGCCGATCTTGGTGAAGAGGCCTTTTATCTGTTCTTCGTTTGTAACGTCAACAGCGTAGGCTTTAGCGCCCTGTGGTAATTCTTTTAGTGCATTGTCGACGCGTTGCTGGTTGGCCGATACGATGATGATGTTTGCACGTTCGGCGGCAGCGGCTTGTGCTGTGGCGAGGCCAATGCCGGAGCTGGCACCAAGTAATACTACTGTTTTGCCTTGTAATGAGAATGTTTTGCTTTCCATGTTGCTTATATTTTATTGAAAGCAAAGTTGAAGAAGTGCATGGAAGGGAGATTTACCAAATGGTAAAAAATGTGGGGGTATACGACTGTAGAAGGCATGCCTTGTCTCTACAGTTTTACGGATGTATAGGCATTAGCATAAATTCTTTCTAATACGGCTCAGGGATTGTGGCGTTATGCCCAGATAGGATGCTATATCGGTGAGAGACACGCGAAGGGCTATGTCGGGTTCGCGCATAAGAAATAGTTTGTAACGTGCGGCAGCATCGATACCGAGGAATCCATTGCTGGCTTCTATTTTATCAATAAGCCTTTGTTGTATAATACTGTCAATTAGCTCTTTCATATAAGGTACTTTTTTATAGAGCGCCAGTAATTTTGTTTTTGTGATGACTATAACTTCGGTATCGCAGGCTGCAATTATATTCCCCGAGCATGGTTTGCCGTTATTAAAGCTTTTGAGTATAGTGCAGAATTGGTTTTCTTTTATGAAGAAGTGAGTGACAGGGTTTCCCTTATCATTTGTGTCGACTATTTTAAGTATCCCTTTGCAGATAAAGAATAATTCTTTTGCAATGCCGCCGTCTTTGAGTAGTAGCTCGCCTTCTTTGTATGTGCGGTATGTTAGCGCTTCTTCAACGGCCTCTTCATCCGGAGAGATATCTTTAAAAAGTTTTAAGAATGTGACGAGTGGATTAGGCATTTAATTGGTTTTAGTTCGACAAGCTTACCATGACAAAGTAATTGATATAGTTTAGTACAGACAAATTTACATCAAAGAGTTTTGATGATTGTGTCAGATATCTATTTCTTCGCCTTCGCAGTTTTTCTTAATTGTTTTAATTCTTCTTTTTCTTTGCTACCAATCTTTTCTATTGCAGATGTAAATGCCACCGGGGTGATGATGCCGCAATGCTTTTGCAGGAATTTCATTGTGTCTTCAGGGTACACATTACCTATTTCCCGAAGTGCCCAGCCTACACCTTTTTGTACAAAGTAATCTTTATCAAGTAACAGAGGCTCTACGAGCTTCAGCATTTTATTTACGGTAAGGAACTTTGTCCGCGCTTTGCTGTAGAGTAGCATTCCAACAACAGATTGTCTGCGCTCCCAAGGGTTGGCAGATGTGTTCCACGTTTTATACTGAGTATAAATAACATCGGGGAATTGCTCCATGAGATATGCATAAGTGCTGGACAGCGTATCTGAATGTGCCCAGTTATCTATTTTGCGTACCCACCCCTGTGTGATGTGCCATAGTTCTTCCGGGTCGAGCTTCTTTGTATACTTCTCTACAAAGTAAAGGCATTGGCTAAGCACTTCGTAAAGATCGCTTTGTTGCCAAAGGCCATCCCATATTTTTAGTTGTTCGTTTACAGGCAGCTGAGAGAAGCTGTATCCCGTTTTGAATAACGCTCTTTGTCGCGGACTGGAGAGGCCAATGAAATCGTAGTTAGTGCCGATGTATTTTTTGAGGTCGACATATTTTGCTTTTTTATCGCCTTCTGCACCGGCGCGAAGTGCAGATGTTATTTCAATGAGGTATTTGTTTTTCGCATGCATGCGGTAAGGTAAAAGTAAAAATTCAAAAAAGTATGATGCAGTAGTGTACTGTAATAAAGATAAAAAGGAAACCCTGGCAAGGTTTCCTTTTTATGAAAAATTCAATTGCACTTAACAGATACTACTCATGTAAAACTAATATTGCCTTTATGGGTTTGCTCATTACCTGGTTTACGGTACTGCGGTTGAATATTCTGTAAATAAGATTATGGTGATGTTTAACTACGCACAGTATGTCGGTATCATTGCTCTGTATAAAGTTCATGATACCTTCCTTAGGGTTATCCTCGTGAATGTATTTAAAATCTAGATCTACATTTTTTATCAATTTTTTCAGCGCGTCCTCACCTGCTTCATTGGTTTTCCACTCAGATGTTTCGAGGATATTTAGCACATTGATCTTATCTGACTTGAACGCGAGTACCAATTCATTTAGCGCGTTAACATCTTCCGGAGACAGATCTGCAGAGAAATCTGTGGCCAGCGTGATAACGGGGTTGATAGAAAATTTTGTCTCGATAGGGATAACCAACGTAGGTGTTTTGGTCTTCGACACCATCATGCTGGCATTACTACCAAACAAACCGGATATACCCGTTGAACCCATAGATCCCATCACTAAAAGCTCTACCGGATTTGTTTCGATATATTTTGTAAGAACGGCACCTAAATTTCCTACCTCGCAAACAGTGGTCAGCGATACATCACTATACTGGTACTTGCTGACGAAACCACCTGCCCAGTTAGTAAGTGCCTGTCGTTTTTTGTTATAATAATCCTCGATGAAGATAGCTTTATAAACATTGTTGTCTATACCTTCTGTCGGGTGCATGGCATGGATGGCGCATACACCTATATTCAGGATCTTAGCCAGTTCCACGGCGTATTCCATTGCATTACTGGCGCAGGCTGAAAAATCTGTAGCAACAAGTATCTGTTTCATGTTCGTTGATTTTAATAATTAAACGATCTGCTTCTTAAACTTAGATAAATAAATGGAACAAGAAAAACAATCCTAAAGCTAACGCAATTGACACAGGCAATGTTAGCACCCACGCAAGAGCAATGTTCTTAAGAGTACCGCCGTTGAGGTTTTTAGCTCCTTTTGATGCTACCATTGCTCCGGCTATGCCGCTTGACAGTACGTGCGTGGTGCTTACCGGTAAACCAAAGCCCGTACTGAGGCCAATGGTGGCCGCAGCTACTATTTCTGCAGTGGCACCCTGTGCGTAGTTGAGGTGCTCGTTACCTATCTTTTCACCTATCGTTACCACAATACGCTTCCATCCTATCATAGTACCTACGCCAAGAGAGATAGAGATTATAGCAATGACCCATACTGGTGCAAAATCAGTGGTCTTGTTTAATTGTTTTGAAGCGGATGAGAAGACTGCCCTATCCGGGGCAGGGATTGTCATGTCCTTATTCGTAGTGATGCTCTTGATACTCTTATTAATGCTTTGTATCTCTTTTCTGAGTTTAAACGTTTGTGCTGCATCCGCATTTTTCTGCGCTGCATCTTCCTTTGTTTTAGTGATAAGGTCGTTCAATGAATTAATATCGACCTGGCCGGCACTGTTTGCAGATAAGGTGCGCGGCAACAGCTGTTGAACATTTGTCAGCGCGGTAATGGTTTTATCAGCAGGTATAGAGCTATCCAGCGCAAACTTAGCAGGTACGAAAGCGATAAGTATCAGCATTAATAAGCCTACACCTTTTTGTCCGTCATTACTACCATGGAAAAAGCTAACAAGCGTGCAGGTAGTTATCAACAATAAGCGGATGAGTATTGGTGGCTTATCGTTCTCTCCTGTTGGTATATGAAACAGTTGTTTTGACTTGATAACATGCTTAAGGAACAACATAAGTAATATGGCAGCACCGAAACCAAATACAGGTGAAAGTATCAACGACATACCTATTTCTCCGGCCTTGCTCCAGTTAACACCCGAACCATGGTAATAGTAAGTAAACCCAAGACCACCGCCTATCATAGCACCTATGAGCGTGTGTGAACTTGAGCACGGAATACCAAAATACCATGTACCCAGGTTCCAGATGATAGAGGCTAGCAGCACAGAGATAACCATGCATGCACCTACCTGCACCGGCAAGGCCATTAATTCATTGAGCGGTACTAATTTTAAAATGCCCATGGCTACAGCCACGCCACCCGTGAATACGCCAAGAAAGTTGAATGCTCCACTCCATGGTACTGCTACCATAGGTTTCATAGCTTTTGTGTAGATAACCGTTGCCACAGCATTGGCCGTATCGTGAAAACCATTGACGAACTCGAAGGCTACAACTGCCAGCAGGCAAACAAAGAAGATAAGCAGGACACCGCCGCTTAGGTTTACTTCACCGATGAATGGAAGCGTGATGGCATTTAATGATACTATCATAAGTGTTTGGTGTGTTGGTGGGGATAAATAATCAGTACTGCAAAGCACTAAAAAAGAAAAGTACCTACGAGGTTTTTAGCATTATCAAATTATTAATCTATTTTTCGATTTATGTGGTATTACCCAATGTCTAAAAGAGGTTAGTGTAGGCGACTACTTAACAAAACACGCCTATGGCTAATTATGTACAACTTGTGATTATCATAGTGAAATAGTGGTCTCACTTTAGCTAAGAAAAAAATATTTTTACATCTATGTGCAATGCATTGGTTTCTTATGTATCTTTGTCTTAGGTACAAAAGAAATTAAAATGATCTTCTCATCAGAATTGATAAAAGGAACGCTAAAGACCATTGTGCTGAAGCTGCTGGCCGACAACAAAAAAATGTATGGCTACGAAATAACGCAACGGGTAAAGGAGTTAACACTGGACAAGATACAGATAACGGAGGGCGCACTATACCCTACGCTGCATGCCATGGAGGCCGAAGGACTTGTGGTGACAGAAACGGAGTATATAGGTAAGCGTGTGCGCAAGTATTATAGCCTGAGCCCAACGGGCAAATCGAAAACAAAGGAAAAGCTGAGTGAGCTGGCCGACTTTATGGGCACGATGCAGTTCTTACTGGACCTGAAAATAAAACCAATATAAATGTATTGCATCACTGACGAACAAGTAGACTTTATCCTCAACGACATTAGACGTAATGGCGTGGATATGGAGGACCTGCAGATGAACCTGCTGGACCATGTCTGCTGTATCATGGAGCAAACGCTCGAAAGGGACGATGACTTTGAGCGCCTGTATCGTGAAACCATAAAACAGTTTTACAAGCGCGACCTGCGCGAGATAGAGGAGGAAACCATCAATTTACTCACATTCAAAAATTATTATGCAATGAAAAAGGTAATGATCGCTTGCGGCGCTTTCTCTGTTGCCGCATTTATAGGAGGTTCTTTATTTAAAGTAATGCACTGGCAGGGTGCCTCTTTTTTGCTGATAATGGCACTCCTGGTACTGTGCTTTATCTTTTTGCCACTGATGGTGTTGTTGAAAACGCGAGAGAGTAACAACCTGCGCGATAAGGTTGTGGCCATAACAGGTGCAATGACGGGTATATTATATACTATGTCTACACTATTTGCTGTATGCCACTGGCCGGGCAGAACACCATTATGGATATCGACTGTATGCTTCTCGATGTTCGTATTCATCCCTACTTATTTCTTTACCGGTATACGTAGGGCAGAGACAAAACTAAATACCATTATCACATCGGTACTGCTGGTAGGCGCTACAGGACTGCTATTCACCATGCTTGCCATAAGGCCGAACACCCAGGTACAATTACAGGCTCAAAACTACCTTCGTAATGAACAATTACTGAAACGAATGCGGCACAATGCACCTGCTATGGCTAACAGCAATATGGTAGCAGAAATAAACAGCACAAGCGACCAGATAAAAGCATTGCTCTTGCAGCAGGAATTTGGTATGAATTCATTCCCTGTTGATTTTGAGCGGCAGCGTATGGCTATTTCAGACAGGATAAACCCTGATATTGTGACCAACGAAAATGCAAAGCAGTTATTCGCTACGCTGAAGAAAAGCATAGATGAATATAATGCGATGCAGACAGATGCTGACAATAAAGTACCTGTAGCCGAAGCGGTGAACATAAAGACTATAAGGGATTATAGCTGCATAGATATACTGAACAGTATAACGCAGATGCAGATGTATGTGGTAAGCGGTTCAAGAGGGTTAGCATTGCGATAGGGAATCCATTCTGTAGAGACAAGGCATGCCTTGTCTCTACTCAAAATACCAGAAAATGTAGATTGGGTGTTACGTGGTAGAGGGGTAGGGTATTATTCTTAATATCTTGCCTCGCGGACACCTTTGCTCTCTACCAGAGTAGCTTTGCCAGAGAGCGAGACAAGGCATACCATGTCTTTACAGGAGGGGAAACGAAACTAGGTGGTGAATATTTGGGTGATTTGGTAGGTAGGTATTGAGAATGCCGAATAGAAATTATAATTTGTAGTCTTAGCCATTAATCTTATAAATCAATAAAAATATGCCGAGGTATATATGCCTGTTGCTACTATTAGTAGCAACGGCCATGGGGAGCTATGCGCAACCCGTAGTGAAGGGTATAGTAAAAGACACCGCTCGTGCGGCGGTACCTTACTGCCCTGTAGCGCTGCTGCGCGCAAAGGATAGCAGCGTGGTAAAAGGAACCATAACAGACGAGGATGGTAGCTTCGCAATATCACAGATAACGAAGGGCGACTATCTATTAAAGGTGAGTGCTGTAAACTTTGCAGAGTGGTATTCTGCTGTGGTAAAAACTGATTCCCAAACTGATGTGGATATGGGTCTCATAATGTTAAAGAGTAGCATGCATAATTTGGGAGAGGTATCAGTAAAAGCGGATAAGCCTCTTATAGAATTTAAACACGGCGTAATAGTACTGAATGTACAAAACGATCTGCTGGCAAGTGGTAATACTGTATTAGAATTATTAAAGCGCCTGCCGGGTGTAGTGGTGGATGCGCAGAACAATGTAACGGTAAATGGTAAGGCAGGCGTAAGCTTTATGATGGATGGCCGACTGCAACAGATACCCGCGGCGCAGATGATAACAATGCTCAGTAATATGAATGCAGACCAGATAGCTAGCATAGAGCTGATAAAGAACCCGCCTGCCAAGTATGATGCAGCCGGTACTGCCGGGCTGATAAACATTGTAAGCAAGAAAGTAAAAATAAAAGGTATCAGCGGCTCTGTAGTAACTGTGGCAGGGCATGGAAAAGGCAGCGGAGATCAAACAACGCTGGACCTGAATTATAAAACAAACAAGCTGACGATATTTACAAATACTACCTATTGGAACCGCAGCTTTGTAACCGACCAGAACATGAACCGGACGCTAACCGCGGCAACGGGTAATACCACGATAGACCTTACGGGGCAGGAGGTGATGCTGCGCTCGGTATTTGAATTTAAAGGGGGACTGGAATATGAGCTGACTAAAAACACAAGTATAGGATGCGAAATAAACGCTTATCCTAACTCATTGCGCAAGTTTGCAACTAACAGAACGGTGATAGACGGCTATAACGCAAATAACTACAGCAGCTTTACGAATACCGCAGCCGACAAAGACTTTAATAACGTACCTGCAGTGTCGGTATATGGTGTACACAACTACGATACCGCCGGCAGCCAGTTAAAACTATCGGCAGACTATACGGACTATATAGATAACTATGACGGGCTAAGCAGGAACAGGTTTTATGACAACACCAACACAGAGGTTGACCAAATGCTGGCCTACCATAATTTTATAGATCTCAACTTTAAGATAGCTACCGCCAAGGTTGATTATACAAAAGTAATTAGTAAGGCTTTGACATTGGAAGCCGGCGCAAAGGGTAGTTTTGTAAACAATATCAATAATAACTCTCTGCTACGCAATGTACCTGGCATGGAGGTGTACAATTCAGATACTTCTTTTGCTAATAAATACGATTATAAAGAGCAGATATATGCCGCATATGTAAGCGTTACCCGGGAGTTTAAAAAAGGTACTGTACAGCTTGGCTTAAGAGGTGAGCAGACGGATGTGAACGCAGTGAATAAAGAAACGGATTACAAACTGACGCAAAATTATTTTAAGCTGTTTCCCAATCTGAATGTTGAGTATCCCCTCAATGAAAAGAATACCCTGGAGTTCTCTTACAGTTACCGGATAGACAGGCCGGAGTATAACGACCTTAACCCTGTGAAAAATTTTGTAGACCCACTTAGCTATGGCGCAGGTAACCCGGCACTAAAGCCAGAGTACACACACAAGCTGGAGCTGGAATGGAACTACAATAATTTCCTGCACAGCAGCATCGCCTTTCAGCATACAACAAACAGCATTTATTATTACTCCTTTACAAAAAATGATGGCTCTCAGGTAAATGTGGATACTGTGTTTAATTACTCATTTACTAATGGTGCAATGCTGAATGTTTTTGTGCAAAAGCAGGTGGTGAAGTGGTTTAGTACGCAAGTTTCTGCCAACCTGATATATGGCGAGCGGAATGGGATCATAGACAGTGTAAACTCCAAAACAAAAACTTTTTCGGTCTTCGCAACAATGAATAATACTCTAAGTCTGCCAAAGAATTTTAAGTTGCAGATGAACGCTTCATATTGGTCGCCATATAGGGATGGGATACAATTATATAACCAACATAGTGAGATAGATCTGGCAGTGCAACGAAAGTTTCTTAAGAACAAGCTAAGCGTAACGCTGGGTGTGTACGATGTCTTTTATCATGCGAACGGATCGTACTCGAGCACACTACCGGGGCAATCGTACTACGTATCGCAACGGCAGGATACACGCAGAATGAGGCTGACACTGAACTATCGTTTCGGGAATATGAAGATAGACAGGAAGGTAGAGGACGAGGAGAACGGAAGGGTGAAGAAAGCGAATTAGGTTGATCGGTTAATAAGTGAAAAAGCCCTGTCTTTTCAGACAGGGCTTTGTAATTATGATTGATGGGTACTACCACATTTCTTCTGCAAGTTCGTGTTCGTGTTTTTTGATCGGTATAGCTCCACCCGACTGTACAGGTGCTTTTTTAGGTATCTGTATAATGCCTATCTTATCAAACAAAAGTATGATGGGGTAAACGGGATCGAGCTCGTGCCAGCGATGGCCAAAGTTTACCTTTGATGGAAATTTGTGATGATTATTATGATAAGCCTCGCCCAGCATAAGAATATCGATAGAGAACAGATTTTCGGAAGTATTACTAACCTTAAAATTCTTGTAGCCAAACTTGTGCGCGAACCAGTTAATGATAGCGCCGTGGAATGCGGCCATTACCAATAGCACCGGGAAGAATATCCACTGCCATGGTGCGGTTACGAAGTGTACGAAAAATACAATATACAATGCTATCCATATAGCGCGGGAGAGGTACGAATCAGCCCAGCGATCTAAGGCGTTCCACTCAGGCAGGTTTTTTGTAAATTTTTCTTCAACTTTTATTTTACCACTAAAGATGCCGTTGTAAAAATTGCGCGTGCGCCACATCATCGAAAATACATTCTTAGAGAAGTTCGGAGAGTGTGGGTCCATCTCTGTATCTGCATAAGCATGGTGCATACGGTGCATAATGGCATAGGCACGCGGGCTTAAATAATGTGAGCCCTGTGTAAGGTAGGTGAAAAAGAAAAAGAATTTTTCCCATCCTTTGCTCATTTTAAAAGCGCCATGTGATGCGTACCTGTGATGAAAAAATGTTTGTGCGAATAAGGATAAATACCAAACAGAAAAGAAAAAAATTATAATGGGCATAAAATTGCGCGCTCAAAAATTTAATAACCTTATGAATCGAGGAACGAGTAAAACTTAAAGGGATAATGCGCAGACGATGCCAGGCAATAGTACTAAAAGATATAAAACCGACCTGATAGTTACAATTGTAACGGCGCGAAGGTACGAAAATAACGATAGTTGGTTGTTATTGGGTTGGTAAATTGTGTTTTTAGATTAATATGTTGAATAGTTTATTCGTTTGAACCTGAACAGCCTAAACAGTATGCAGAACACAGATTTTAAAACGAAGAATGGCGCAAGTGTTGCCTGCGCCATTCTTTTTAAAATGTATTATTTATTAGTGAGTCGGGCCGGCATCCACAGAAGATTCTATGACGCTTTGTATAGAGGTTGGCACATTTGACAGAAAGTTATAGCCGGTAGATGCTTCAATTGCATCTACAGTAGTGCGGTAGTAGTCCCATGTGTGGGCATTAACGGTTTGCGTATTGGGCATGCTTACCGCTATAACACGGGTAGATGTGGTAATACGTGTTACATCGTCTGTACCTACAGGTAATACCACAATTATCTTCCAGAAGTGCGATGGTACATTTATGTTACCACTGGCAATACTATTGGTTGTGCCGCCACTGCTGCCGGTGCCACCTGTGCCATAGCCACCTGCTATAATATACAGTTCGTTACCTCCGCTTACCAGTGTTCTGCAATAGGTTTCAAGGGCTTCCCATGTCACCTCGTTCATATTTGGCGCTTGTGGCGTCATGTTGGTCATAAGAAAGGTGTGGGCATTGTCGGTATCAGAAGCAGTACGGTCGTCGGAAGGGCAAAGGTGTCCACGATCAAAACCGGTGCTCGTATAGTTGCCCGTTGTGGCCCTGTAGAAGCCGCTTGGTAAAGTAACATCTGAGGTAAAGCAATCGCAGCGGGTAGTGGAGCCCAGCCAGGCTGCACTCAGGTGCCAGCTTACCCAGTTTGCCATACCCTTACTGTTGTTGTACGATAACGTGTATTGCGCCTTTGTCATCAGGTAGTTGTTGGTATTGCTTACATCGGTAGTAGCACTGCTTGGGTTACCCATGGCCATATTATCGTCGCGGGTAGGTGTAGTGCCTGTACCGCCACCACCTGTACCTGAATTATCTGTGATAGTGATGTCATCTATATTAAGCCTGCCGCCAGATAATTTACGTAGCTGAAAGCGCACATTGCCACTTATAGACATAGTGAATGTAGCAGTGCTAAGCGTAGTAGATGATGTGGTAATGGTACTGCCGGTCTCTGTCCAGCTACTGCCGGAGTTAGTAGAATACCATAGCTGCCATGTGCTCGATGCATCGGTGCCATAGCTGGCATTAACGATGGTCACCTGGCTCGCGCCGTTTGTGAGGTTGAAGTTCATAGTAATAGTACCTGTGTTCTCCATCCTTACTGATTTACTACCATTCTTACGATCGCTGGTGCTGCTGCCAATAAGGGCATCGTTAAAGTCCCATACACCTGTGGAAAGTGTTACTGTAGCATCAGCGTAAGCTCCCTTTGAACCTGTTTCAAATGTTTCAGGCCAGCTCGTGTATACCGACCGCGCCTCGCTGTGATGGGCGATGGTTGTGGCAGATGCCGCCTGTGGCGCATTAGCACTTTTTTTAGAGCAGTTGCTCAGTGTAGCAACGACCATAGCAGTTGCCAGCAATAAGTAAATTCTTTTCATGCGCGTTCGTTTCCACAAGAGTACAAACGGCATATTATGTAAGTGTGAAGGCGAGATTACATCATTATTAATTGGCGGTTACTCTTTTAT
>Ga0105239_10000051_pt1 | contig 169036 bp, 165 predicted proteins | sample KBSC44metaG_FD_92761 | JGI IMG/M metagenome (GOLD analysis project Ga0105239, IMG submission 92761) | Corn rhizosphere microbial communities from Kellogg Biological Station, Michigan, USA - KBS C4-4 metaG | ecosystem: Host-associated > Plants > Roots > Rhizosphere > Soil | place: Michigan... | reverse complement strand
GTCAGATCCGGCCAGTAACTGGTCCAGTAGCGCTGCTGAAATCGAGGGTTCCTTGCGTCGTGACATAAAGGGTCTCCTTCTTACCCATTATGCCCGCCCACACACGAAATTCCCGACAGTCCCGCAGACGGGTCCATATACCGAAAGCCAACGGCAAACTCAGGCCGCTGGGCATTTCCACCGTGCGGGATCGGGTCTGCATGACAGCAGCGATGCTGGTGCTGGAGCCGATCTTCGAAGCCGACCTTCCACCAGAGATCTATGCCTATCGCGCTGGGCGCAATGCCCAGCAGGCCGTGATCGAGGTGGAGGACCAGCTGTTTCATGGCCGTCCTGATGTCGTGGACGCCGACCTCGCCGACTATTTTGGCAGCATTCCCCATCCCGAACTGATGAAGTCGGTGGCCCGCCGGATCGTCGATCCGCGCGTGCTGCACCTGATCAGGCTGTGGCTGGATTGTGCTGTCGAGGAAACCGACGACAAAGGCCGGAAGACACGAACGACGGCAGCCAGGGATCAGCGACGCGGCATCCCGCAGGGATCACCCATCTCACCACTGCTGGCAAATCTTTATATGCGCCGGTTCGTGTTGGGATGGCGGAAGCTCGGTCTTGGGCAACGTCTCGGTGCTCGGCTCGTCACCTATGCCGACGACCTCGTCATCCTGTGCCAGAAGGGCAACGCGGAAGCCGCGCTCGACCATATGCGCAGGCTGATGGGTAAGCTGAAGCTGACGGTGAACGAGGAAAAGACCCGCATCTGCAAGGTGCCGGACGAGACGTTCGACTTTCTGGGATACACGTTTGGCCGGATATACTCTGCGCGAACGGGAAGGGCCAACATCGGCTACCGACCATCAAAGAAGAGTATCAAACGGGCTGTGGAGAACATCCATATGCTCACCGATCGACGGACGACATGGCAAGATGCCACACTACTCGTGGCCAAGATCAACCGGGCGCTGCGCGGATGGGCTAACTACTTCTCGGTAGGGACCACGAGCAAAGCATATCGGGCGATCGACAGTTACACGGTGGTGCGGCTGCGTCGGTGGCTACGGACCAAGCATAAGAAAGTGGGATATGGAGCTGGGGCATATCTGGACCAGCACCTGTACGAGCAGTTTGGGCTCGTACGTCTCACCCAACTTGGCCGAAGCGCGCCGTGGGCGAAGGCGTGATGTCTTGTCCGAGAGCCGGATGCAGGGAAATCCGCATGTCCGGTTCGATGAGCAGGGGGTGGAAACGGATCGTCTAGCGAGCCCCACAGGCGAGCTGCACGACACCGCGCCACCTCCTGACTCTACCGCAAGCCGTACTACCGGTGCGCCTCGCCTTTCAATGTCGCCTGCGCAAAAAAAAAGCCGATCAGGCTATTTCACGCAGATTCGAGATGTCGCGGATGGGCGGATTGCCGAACATGCGGCGATATTCGCGGTTGAACTGAGTCGGGCTCTCATAACCAACCCGGAGCGCAGCAGTCGCCGCGTCGATCGGCTCGGTTAGCAATAGGCGTCGCGCCTCGTGCAGACGGATCTGCTTCTGGAACTGGAGCGGGCTCATCCGGGTGATGCCGCTAAAATGATGATGGAAGGTGGAAATGCCCATCGCCGCCATCTCGGCAAGCTGCTCGACCCGCACCGGGCGGGCGTGGTTCTCACGGAGCCAGGCGATGATCCCGGCGATCCGATTGCACCGCGTGCCCAGCATGGCGATTTCCCGCAGCCAGGCGCCAGCCGGGCTTAGCAGGAGGCGATAGATCACCTCGCGTATCAGCAGTGTCTGCATGAACGGGATGTCGCCGGGTCGGTCCGCCAGCGCTTCCAGCCGAATGACGGCATCGAGCAGGTCAGCCGTCACAGCACCGAGCGCCATCGGCGAGCGCGGCGCGCTGTTGGTGATGCCGTGGCTGTCGATCTCGGCCGCCACCTCCTGCGCAATCGACAGGTCCAATTTGAGCATGATTGCGAGAAATGGACGCCCCGGACTGGCCTCGATGACCTGGGACATGGTCGGGAGATCGACGGAGGTCAGCAGGAAATGGTCCGCGTCATACTCGATCCGGTCGGTGCCGAGGATCACACGCTTGCGACCCTGGACCGGCAGTGCGAGGCTCGGTTCGTAAAGAGCTGAAACAGCCTCGCATGGACTGTTGCGGCGAACGAGAATCAATCCCGGTACAGCGGAATAATGTTCGTCGTCTCCGGGCAGCAGTCGGCTTATTCTCTTCGCCAGCGTCTCTCGCAGGCGAGGGAGGCGCTGCCTCTCACCGTCGGGCACGGGCGGTTCGGCGATCGTCAGCAGCATTGCTACAACCTGGGCCGCGCTCGACCGGCGGACAAGTGCAATCCGCCCGATCAAGAGGAATGGGCAATCATTCGGAAGGATCGGGCTAACCAGCCCCGCTGGCGAAGACTTAGAGATGCGCCATCCTTCAGCCAGATCGGATCCTATCGATGCAGACAATTGGATATGCCGCGCAGAGCGCGGACAGCGGACTTGCGCCCTGGAGCTTCGAGCGCCGTGCACTGCGCGAGAACGACGTCGCGGTTGAAATTCTTTATTGCGGCGTTTGCCATTCGGACCTCCACCAGACGCGCGACGACTGGAAGGAATGGGGGCCGACAGCCTACCCCTGTGTGCCTGGGCACGAGATCGTCGGCCGCGTGATCGAGATCGGGGCGACCGTCACCCGCTATGCCGTCGGCGATGCGGTCGCGGTCGGAACGATTGTCGACAGCTGTCAACACTGCGACCAGTGCCATCGCGGCGAGGAGCAGATGTGCCGTGAATATCCGACGGTCACCTACAACGCCGAAGACAGGGTCGACGGCACGCCGACTTATGGCGGCTATTCCAAGCATATCGTAGTGCGCGAGGATTTTGTGCTGCGTCTGCCCGAAGGGCTTGATCCGGCGCGTGCCGCACCGCTGCTGTGCGCCGGCATCACGGTCTATTCGCCGCTGCGGACCTGGCATGTCGGACCCGGCAGTCGGGTCGGCGTGATCGGCATCGGAGGCCTGGGCCATCTCGCAGTGCGGCTTGCAGCGGGACTGGGTGCGACCGTCACGGTCATCACGAGGACGGATGCGAAAGCCCGCGAGGCGAAGGCGCTGGGCGCCGATCATGTCCTACTCTCGGCCTCGGATGAGGCGATGCCGAACGCAGCCTCCACCTTCGACGTGATCATCGACACCATTCCTGTCGCGCACGACGTGACGCCTTATGTCGGCCTGCTCGATGTCGAGGGCGCGCTCGTCATCGTCGGCAATCTCGGGGCGATGGAGGGCTTCAGCTCGCTGCCGCTAATCATGGGCCGGCGGCGGATCACGGGATCGCCTTCCGGGGGTATAGCTCAGACGCAGGAGATGCTCGATTTCTGCGCGCGCATGGAGATTCTGCCCGAAACCGAGACGATCCCGATCGATGGGATCAGCGAGGCATTTGAGCGTATGGAGCGGGGTGATGTGCGCTATCGCTTCGTGATCGACATGGCGTCGCTTCAGCCAGGAAAATGAGGCGCGAGAACGGCCGCTTCTATCTGAAGCGGCCGTTCCTTGCCCGTACCCGGAACGATCGGCAATGGTCGCGAACCGTCCGACCGATTCTGGCGACCGCCTTCTCCGCCCCGATCGACCGGCGCTGGGACATCGTTGCTAGCCTGCTTACAGTCGCGAAAGGTTCGAAGCAGCCGGTCAGAAAATAGTCGATTGCCGCCGAATAGGCACTGGCGAGTCTGTTTAATGTGATGCGGTGCTGAAGGGGTTTCGGATGGTCAGGCGATTGTCGATCATTAGTCCATCTTGCATGTCCTCAGACCACAGCGTCCCGCAATCGGCGAGAAGAGCGGCTGCGACAATCATGCCGTCATATACCGAAAGCTGATAGCGGGACGCTATTCGGAGCCCCTCATCGTGCGTATCGAGACTGACAGGTTCAACCGTGGTCAAGCTACGTATCAGCCCCAAGAAATCCAGAGTTTCCTGCCAGCTCAAACGCATCTTGCGCCGGGCTACGTTGGCGATCTCATTCAGCACTTGGACGCTTATCGCGCATTCATTCTGCAGGAGGTCTTCGACACGCAATGCTTTCTCCGGCTCTTTCGAGGCCAAATAGATGAAAACGTTCGTGTCCAGAAAGTTACCGGGCATTCGCCTCTTCTCGGTCGAACTTGAAGTCAACGGGAAGACGCCCCCGATATTCCCGCAGGCGCGTCAGCATATCCTCACGACTGGGCTTGAGCGCGACGCCCATATGATGAGCATCTGCAACATGCAATTCGATATCGTCGCCCTCTCGCAACCCAAGCGCATCGACTACGGAGGCGGGAAGCCTGACAGCCAGACTGTTACCCCACTTTGCGACCTGCATGATGACCTCTATGATATCCATGAAACAGAATGTATATCATCCGCTCCCAAAGAGCGCAACCTGCGAGCGCGAACGATAGGTTTTGGCGAACACATGAGCGGGCCAGAATGTCTGATCATGGTTGCCTGCCGTCTGGCAGCTTAGCGCAACAGTTCGCGCACCAATGAGGGTTTGCGCGCCAACATGGCGAGAAGTACCTGCGCGGGCCCGGTCGGGCGACGCCGGCCTTGTTCCCAGTTCAGCAGCGTCCCCTTGGCGACGCCGATACTGCGCGCGAACGCACCTTGGGACAGGCCAGTGCTCGCCCGGATAGCCGACACATCGACTGCCGGTACCTCGACCTGATGGACGACGGCGCCCATCTCCTCGCCGCGTGAGAAGGCCAACGCTTCGTTCAGACCCTGCGCGATGCTCTCATAGGCACTCATGCTCTGACTCCATATGCTGCCACCAGCGCCTTGCTCAACTCCACCAGCGCCGCTTGCTCCGCCTTCGCGAGATTGTCCTTCTCATTCTTGGCGAACACCGTCACCAGAAAGATGGGCATGTGAGTTCCGCCGAACACGTAGACTGTCTGGTAGCCCCCGCTCTTGCCGCTTCCCGCACGCGCGACGCGCATCTTGCGAAGCCCGCCGCCCGAGATGCCCGCTTGCGGATTTGCCGCGATCGCATCGATCAAGGCCGCCTGCTCGTCGATCGACATGATGCCTTCGCGCGCCGTGAGAACTCGGGCAATTCCACGACGGTCTGCAACGCTGCTATGTCCTCTATATATACGCCGCTGACATATGCGTCAATGGCGCACATTCAACGCTGCCTTGGCTGATGAATGTCGGGTTTCGTGACGGCCGAATCACCATCCAATAGGCAATAAGTGGTCGCGCACCGACCGGCAGGTCGCCATTCAATGATCGATGGTAGCGTCGACATCCAGCCGGGCAGCAGTTTCGCGTAGACGTTTGTCCCGCGTCCACAGTCGCGCATCCCTGTTCAAAAAGGTTGCCGCGAGAAGGTGCACATCGACGTAACCGATGCCCAGACCATAAAGTTTGTGTCGTTCGATGAAAGTCTGTGCCTCGCTGTCGCTCGCAACGAGCGATTGGGGCAAATCCCGCAGCGCACTCAGAACCGCCTCTCGTTGTCGCAAGCTACCCAGTGCCAACTCACCCACGACGAAGGGATGAGCCAAGATTTGGCGGCCTTGGAGAAGCTCCGATAAGACCGGATCATTGTGCCGCAGATGATCAATCCAGACGGAAGTATCGACCAGTATCATGCGCGCTCATCGGCGGCGAGGTGGGGCAGTCATCTCTGGCTCTGAGCCGCCAAGACGAGCAAGCCGCAATGCGCTTTCGCGTTCGATCAATGCCTTCAGAGCCTCGCGCACCAGGGAACTTTTCTCCGTGAGCCCGGTGAAAGCCTGCGCCTTGGAGACAAGTTCGTCATCGAGCGCGATGGTCGTTCGCATGAAAATGCCTCCCGTTGATTGGCACGATATATGTCATCAAATGATGCCGTTTTCAATGCCGGATTGGCGCGTCACCGCTATGCCTCAAAAGGCAGCTGTTGGGAGCGTCAGCCTAGCTCGGGAACGGCAGCTTCGGTGCGCTCGCCCACAAGCTCTCGGTGGACCACGAGCCCGGTAAGACGGACTGCTCCAGGGTAGAGATGCGGATTCGAAATTGGCGGGCGGCCCGGCAAACGGAACTGGCAGACCTGGTCGAGGCTGCGATCAACAGCAGCGGTAGAGTCCGATCCGACCGTTTGGGCCTCCTGACGAGGGACCCCGCCGATCGCCGGCGGGGTCATTGAAAGCGTGATCGGCAGGCACCGGTCACGAAATGATAAAGATCAGGCTTCCGTCGGCGCGGACTCGACGGGGGCGGCCTTCGGCTTGCGGCCGCGCTTCGCCGGAACCTTGGCCTCCTCGGTTCCGAGATGCGCGCGCGCGGCCTCGAGACCCTCACTCACGCTCTTCGCCGCCTTCTTCGCGGCGGTCTTCACGGTCTTGACCACTTCGGCGGGCTTTCGACCCAGACCGATCTGTTTGGCGAGGCCGCGGCGCTGCTCGGCATAGGCCGGTGCCACCATCGGATAGTCGCGCGGCAGGTTCCATTTCGCGCGATACTCTTCGGGCGTCATGTTGAAGTTGGTGCGCAGATAGCGCTTGAGCATCTTCAGCTTTTTGCCGTCCTCGAGGCAGACGATGTAGTCGTTCTTGACCGACGAGCGGACGGCGACAGCCGGTTCCTGCTTCGGCACCTCGGGAGCGGCCGGCGCCCCGGCCGACGACAGCGCCTCGTAGACATTGTGGATCAGCTTGGCGACATCGGTCGTGGCGACCGAATTGTTCGAGACATGGGCCGAGACGATGTCGGCGGTCAGGGTGATGAGGTCGTGATGGGCGTCAGCCACGCAGGAAACTCCATTTTGGGGGAACACGCGCCCTACATTCAAATCCGGACGACGCCAATATCCAGAATGGACTATGATCTGTCGGTATCGACGACTGCAAATCACGGTCACTCGCCAATGGGCGTCTCGACAAATCGATATAGCATCGATGCGGGACAAAGTCTCCATCTGGCTTGAGTATCTGCGTTGCTGTTTGCGCCATCTCTTCTCGACGGGTTGGGACCGGCAGCGGTCAAACCGAAGGGCATGAGGGAGAACCCTCCCCTGCCGCCGAGCCGTGCCGCCTTGGCAGACCCCTTCTTTCATGTCCGGTTTTGTCAAGCGCAGGCATGGCGAACACTCAGCAGAGAGCCGAGTATGATGATAAACGTCCACGCGCAGGGGCGGAGACGGGGCTCAAGACGACGGTCGATCAGACACTCATGCGAGGGTTGGGTGCCGCAGGGCCACGGTTTTCGTCTCGGAGCTTCCTCTGTCAGTGGGCGTGCGTCGGTTCCATGACCGGCCAAGAAGGGGGCGAGGGTTTTCCTGACCGGCCCCTCCTCGTTGCTTCTGGAAGGTGACATCGGCACTTGGGCGTGCCACGTCTCGGCGATGGCCCGGGATCCGAAGTTCGCGCTCGAGGTGACGATCGCCTACCTGCGGCTCGCCACGCGTGAGGGAGGGCTTCCGCTCGACGTACCGGGAGGCCGCGCTTACACGCTGGATCTTCGCGGGATGGTCGAGCGGGGCGACCTGGTGATGATGCGCGCCGCGCGGGGAAGCAATCGCCCCGACGTCCTGCATGCTACGCCGCAGGGCTTAGACCGGCTTGCGAGCATCCTGGAGCGCTACGGCGAGGACTTCGGGCCGGTGACTGTCCTCGGCGCGGTGGAGAATGTACGCGGGAAGTAGCTCGGCGGGAGCCGATCGCGAAGCGCGCCGTTGTGCTGCCATCGACACCAACTCCGAGAGACCCGATGACCCAGATCGACGCGCGCTCCTCAGGACAGTTCGCCATCGGTGGTGACATGACCGTCAACCGCCTCGGTTTCGGCGCGATGCGGATCACCGGACCCGGCATCTGGGGCGAGCCCGAAGATCGCGACGCGTGCATGGCGGTGCTCCGGCGCCTGCCTGAGATCGGTGTCGACCTGATCGACACGGCCGACAGCTACGGACCCTTCGTCAGCGAGACGCTGATCGCGGAGACGCTTCATCCCTATGAGAGCCTGACGATCGCCACCAAAGGCGGTCTTGTCCGCTATCCCGATAATCCGAGCCCGTGGCCGCAGATCGGCGATCCGCACTATCTGCGGCAATGCGTGCATATGAGCCTGCGCCGCCTCAAGGTCGATCGCATCGATCTGTGGCAGCTCCACCGTATCGATCCCAAGGTGCCGCAGGACGAGCAGTTTGGTGCAATCCGGTCGTTCATCGACGAGGGTCTGGTCCGGCATGCTGGCTTGAGTCAGGTCTCGGTTGAGCAGATCGATGCCGCGCGGAAGGTCTTCCCGGTGGCGACTGTCCAGAACCGCTACAACCTGACTGACCGTGCCGATGAGGATGTGCTCGAATATTGCGAGAAGAACGACATCGGCTTCATCCCCTGGTTTCCGCTCGCTGCCGGCGAACTTGCAAAGGATGGTGGGATCGTCGACACGGTGGCGAAAGGGAGAGGTGTGACGCCCGGTCAGATTGCGCTGGCGTGGATCTTGAAGCGGAGCCCGGTCATCCTTCCGATTCCCGGCACCAGCAAGGTCTCGCATCTCGAGGAAAACGTGGCCGGCGCCGCGATCGAACTCAGCGACGAGGAATTCCGCGATATCGATACCGCGAGCCCAAGTTCGTGACCGAACCGGCGACGGCGCTCGATATCAACAGCGCGACAGCGGATGAACTTGACGCCATCGATGCGCTGCACGGCCACGGTCCTGAGATCGTCCGCTATCGCGAGGAGCGCGGGCGTTTCACTGACACGCGGCAGCTCGACGAGGTGCCCGGGCTGGCGGGCGTACTCAGCGACGAGCAACGGTCGCAACTCGTCGCCGGCTCGTAGGCCCGCCATAGCGGCGCTATCCGCGCGCGGGACGTGCCGGTGACCTTTCGTTTTTTTCGAACAACGCAGCGGACTTTATGCGCCTCCCGTCGGACCGCCGCGATCCCTACATATCTCGCGAACAAGCCCGGAGAAGCTGGCGACGCGTGGCCGGGCTCCTGCTCGGCAGTCGGAGTGTTGCATGAAGAAGATCGGCTTCCTTTCATTTGGCCACTGGTCTCCGGGGACGGGTTCGCAGACGCGCTCGGCGAGCGACGTGCTGCTGCAGTCGATCGATCTCGCGGTCGCCGCCGAGGAGCTCGGTGCCGACGGTGCCTATTTCCGGGTCCATCACTTCGCGCGTCAGCTCGCATCGCCATTCCCGCTCCTGGCCGCCGTTGGCGCGCGGACGAAGCGGATCGAGATCGGCACCGGCGTGATCGACATGCGCTATGAGAACCCGTTCTACATGGTGGAGGATGCGGGCGCGGCGGATATTATCTCGGGCGGGAGGCTCCAGTTGGGCATCAGCCGCGGATCGCCCGAGCAGGTGATCGATGGCTGGCGCCACTTCGGCTACGCGCCGCCCGAGGGCGAAAGCCCCGCCGACATGGGCCGGCGCCACGGCGAGGTGTTCTTCGAGCTGCTGAAGGGGCGCGGCTTTGCGCAGCCCAACCCGCAGCCGATGTTCGCCAACCCTCCGGGACTCCTTCGCCTCGAGCCACACTCCGATGGGCTGCGCGACCGCATCTGGTGGGGCTCCGCCTCGGATGCGACCGCCGTCTGGGCCGGACAGAAGGGTATGAACCTGCAGACCTCGACGCTGAAGGCAGACGAGAGCGGCGAGCCGCTCAGCGTCCAGCAGGCGCGGCAGATCCGGAAGTTCAAGGCGGCCTGGAAGGAAGCCGGCCATACCCGTGAGCCGAGGGTCTCCGTGTCCCGCTCGATCTTCCCTCTGCTGACCGACACCGACCGCGCCTACTTCGGTCGCGACCAGAGCGGTGATCACATTGGCGCCATCGACGACATGCGCGCAATCTTTGGTCGATCCTATGCCGCCGAGCCGGACCGACTTGTCGAGGAGTTGCGGGCCGATGAGGCGATCGCCGAGGCCGACACACTCCTCCTGACGGTTCCGAACCAGCTAGGGATCGCGTACAATGCGCATGTTATTGAGGGTGTCCTGACGCATGTCGCGCCCGCGCTGGGATGGCGGTGAGGAGCGTATCGACAGCATGGCGAAGCGGAAGCGCATCCTGACGGCGACCATGTCGGACGGCTACGTGAAGACGATTGGGCCGACCTCGGCACCATTCACGCATTATTGGCGCATCGTCGCGCATTTGGGCGGCGGCGGGATGGAGGTATTCTGGGGCCACGAGAAGTCTTACCGGGAGGCTACGGGCAAGCGGACGGCAGCCGAGGAGGCCGCCCATCAGCGTCGATGGGAACGCTACGATTTCGAGGTGGTCGAGCTCGTCGAAGGGCAGGGTTGATCATCACGACGTCTTCTCTGGCCCATTCGCTCGCCTGAGATTGCGATGGTCGTCTGTGGCGCAACGCCATGCCTACTTTGGCCCGGGGCCGGGCTCTGAGCCGGGCTGGTGACGCTGGAGCCGCCCAACTGGAACGGCCCCAGACGATGCCGTTCAGCACATGGCGGTCGTCGACGCGCGGCACGCCTCGCGGATTGTCGGGAAGCAGCGGTTCAATCACGCCACTCGAAGTCGGTCAGTTCATATCGGCTCATACCGATGCTCAATCGAATTCCATCAAGTTGAGAAAACGTAGCCGCCGCCGATCATCTCAACTGGCAAATAGCGGGTTATGATAGGACGGATTGCTTTGCTCGCCACGGTTGCTCTGTCCGGCTGTGACACGTCGGCCCATGCGCCTGACCCGTCTCGTTCCGCAATGCGAACCCCGACCACAAGCATACCTCGCGGTCATTCTACTGGATTTCGCGGTGGCTACCTCATTCAAGTGGACCGACGTGGTGACGTTGTATGCAACGGCCAAAGCGTAGACGGCACGACACTTGAGAGCTACCTGAATGAGTACTCGAAGCTGCCGCGAAATGCTGGCCGACTATGGCTTGAATTTGAGCCTGGTCTTTCCTCCAGAGCGGCAGAGGCGATCCGGCAGGCGATCGTCGCAAGTGCACGCAACAGCGTTGCGTAGAGGGTAGTTGGGGCGTGGATAGACCGGTGGTGACCTGATCGTAGCCAACACCACGGTTTCAGCTTATGAGTTCACGGCCGAGCTAAGGCGGCAACACAGTCAGACACAAAGCGAAGATCTTGGGACGACGACATCGGAGCGTTCGCGAGCAAACCGCATGCCCGGCTGACATGCAATCGATTGGAACCGGGCCATGGGGAGATCGGCTATGCTGTAACAACGCAATTTCATCGTTATCCCTGCCTCCTTCAGCAAAGCGGATTTGCAGCTCACCCCACCCGGTTCTTCACTAGATCCTCAACTACCGACGGATCGGCCAGCGTCGAAATGTCGCCGAGCGCGCCGATCTCTCCTTCCGCGATCTTGCGCAGGATGCGGCGCATGATCTTGCCTGATCGGGTCTTGGGTAAACCGGGCGCGAACTGGATCGCATCGGGCGTGGCAATCGGGCCGATTTCGCGGCGGACATGGACCTTGAGCGCCTTGAGCAGCTCTTCGCTCGCCGCGACGCCGGAATTGAGCGTCACATACGCATAGATGCCCTGGCCCTTCACGTCGTGCGGAAAACCCACAACTGCCGCCTCGGCCACGTCGTCGTGCAACACCAGCGCGCTTTCCACCTCGGCGGTGCCCATGCGGTGGCCCGAGACATTGATCACGTCATCCACACGGCCGGTGATCCACCAATAGCCATCCGCGTCGCGCCGCGCGCCGTCGCCGGTGGTGTATGCGCCGGGAAAGGTGCGGAAATAGGTGTCGAAGAAACGCTTCTCGTCGCCCCACACACCGCGCATCATGCCGGGCCAGGCGCGGGCGATGATCAGATTGCCCTCGGCTTCGCCATGCAATTCCTGTCCCTCGCCGTCGAGCAGCTTGGGCTCCACACCGTAGAATGGCAGGGTTGCCGATCCCGGCTTGGTCGGCGTGTCGGGGAAGGGGGTGATCATGTGGCCGCCGGTCTCGGTCTGCCACCAAGTGTCGACGATCGGGCAGCGGCCGTCGCCGACGACGTCGCTGTACCAGCGCCAGGCCTCCGGGTTGATCGGCTCCCCGACCGTGCCGAGAATACGAAGCGATTGGCGCGACGTCGCCTTCACCACGTCGTCGCCTTCCTTCATCAGCGACCGCAGCGCGGTGGGTGCGGTGTAGAGGGTTGCGACCTGGTGGCGGTCCACCACCTCCCAGATGCGCGCGGCGGTAGGCCAGTTGGGCACGCCCTCGAAGACGAGGGTGGTCGCCGCATTGGCGAGAGGTCCGTAGACGAGATAGCTATGGCCCGTCACCCAGCCCACGTCGGCGGTGCACCAAAAGACCTCGGGGGCTCGATAGTCGAAGGTTGTCCGAAAGGTCAGCGCCGCCCACAGCAGATAGCCGCCGGTGGTATGAACCACGCCCTTGGGCTTGCCGGTCGAACCACTGGTGTAGAGGATGAACAGCGGGTCTTCTGCCTGCATCGGCTCGGGCGGGCAATCGGTGGAGGCGCTCTCGGCGGCCTCGTGATACCAGACGTCGCGGCCGTCGGTCATGGGCACGGCCTTGCCGGTGCAGCGGACCACCAGCACGGTCTTGACCCCGGCGAAGATCGCCGCGGCCTCGTCCACGGTCGTCTTGAGCGGCACGGTCTTGCCGCCGCGCCGGCCCTCGTCCGCGGTGATGACGACATGGCTGCCGCAATCCTCCATGCGCCCGGCGAGCGAATCCGCCGAGAAGCCGCCGAACACCACCGAATGGATCGCGCCGATCCGCGCGCAGGCCAGCAGCGCGAAGGCTGCCTCGGGGATCATCGGCATATAGACGGTGACACGATCGCCTTTCTTCACGCCCTGGGCCTTGAGCACGTTGGCGAAGCGGCAGACCTCCTCATGCACCTGGGCGTAGGTGAAGCGCTTCGCCTCGGCCTTGGGATCGTCCGGTTCCCAGACGATCGCCACCCGGTCGCCATGTTCGGTGAGATGACGGTCGAGGCAATTGGCCGAGACGTTAAGCACGCCGTCCTCGAACCAGCGGACGTGAAAATCCGCCTCGTCGAACGACCAGTTGCCGGCTCTGGTGGGCGGCGTGACCCAGTCGAGCGACTGAGCCTGCTCCAGCCAGAAGCTGTCGGGATCGTCCAGCGAACGCTGATGCTGCGCGGTGCGATTGTCGGCCATGGCGTCCTCCCGGTCTGCTGCGGCGTCTTGTGATGCGGGGCCGGTAAGCTTGCAAGGGGGCTGTCGCCGTTGCGCTCCGATATCGGCATGCTATCGCCTGTCGAAGGGGAGCATCTGACGAACAAGGGTCTTATTGTGCGCATCAGTATCGCTTCGGCCACGACGTTCCTCCTGGCCTCGGCCGCTCCGCTCGCGGCGCAGCCTCTCCATCAATATGGCGGCCTCGCGATCGCGCCGGCGGGTGAGGCCGTGGCGAGCATCGAGACCGAGCAGGAACCCGATGCACTCGCCGCATCGCACGGCGAGATCGTGGTGCGGCGGGCGGCTGACGGGCTGATCGTCTCGCGGATCGATCCCTGCAAGGCCTGCGATTATGCGAGCCTCGCTTACGGGCCGGGCGGCGAGCTCGCGTTTGTCGCGCGCGACCGCAGGCTCGGCACTGCCACCCTCATAGTGCAGGCTGGGCGGGTCACGCGGCGGCTTGCCACCGTCGACGGCCTCGCCGCCGATCCGCGCTGGTCACCGGATGGCAGGAGCATCGCTCTGCTGGTCACCATCGGCGCACAAAAGGAGACGGGCGCGGTGCAGGCCGGCACTCGCCAGGTTGGCGAGATCGGCGAGGCCAATGACGAGAAGAGGATCGCCATCGTGCCGGCGGTCGGCGGCACGATGCGCACCGTCTCGCCGGCGGGCCGCTTCGTCTACGAATATGCCTGGACGCCGGATGGCAAGGGCTTCGTCGCCACGACCGCGCTGGGCAATGGCGATGCCAATTGGTGGGTGGCGTCGATCGACGCGATCGATGCCGCGACCGGCGCGGTGCGCACCATCACCGCGCCCGCGACCCAGGCGAACTTCCCCCGCGTGTCGCCCGACGGGCGGACGGTCGCCTTCATTGGCGGGCTGATGAGCGATTTCGGCTCGGTCGGCGGCGATGTCTGGACCGTGCCCATCGCCGGCGGTACCGCGACCAACGTCACACCAGGCTATCGCGGCACCTTCACCTCGCTGCTGTGGGGGGCAGACGGCCTGCGCGCCACGGCGTTACTCGGAGACCAGGCGGCCGTCGTGCCCATCGATCCGGCGGCAGGTCCCGGCCAGCCGCTCTGGACGGCGCGCGTGAAAATCGAGGCGGGGGAGGCGAGAGTCGCGCTCGCGCGCAACGGTACGATGGCGATGGTCGCGCAGGATTACGAGCATGCGCCCGCCATCTTCGCTGGCCCTGTCGCGGCGCCCGTACAGATCACCACCGACAATAGCGGCTACCGCCCGATCGTCACGGCGCGCAGCCTGACCTGGAAGAGCGGCGGGCATGACGTGCAGGGCTGGCTGCTTGCGCCGCGCTCAGCGAACGCGGCGGCGGGCAAGGCACCGATGATCACCGTCGTCCACGGCGGGCCGGCGGCGGCGGTCGTGCCGGAATTCGTCTGGAGAGGGGACGATGCGGCCCTGATCGCGGCGGGCTACTGGCTCTTCTATCCTAATCCGCGCGGCAGCTACGGCCAGGGTGAGACCTTCGTCCAGGCCAACAAGCGCGATTTCGGCGGCGGCGACCTCAAGGACATCCTGGCTGGGATCGATGCTGTCGAGCAGGTCGCGCCGATCGACGACCGGCGCCTCGGCCTCAAGGGTCATAGCTATGGCGGGTTCATGGCAATGTGGGCCAACACCCAGACCAGCCGCTTCAAGGCGATCGACGCCGGTGCCGGCATCGCGAACTGGATCAGCTATTACGGCACGAACGGCATTAACACCTGGATGATCCCCTATTTCGGCAAGAGCCTGTACCAGGACGTGAAGCCTTATTGGGATATCTCGGCCATCCAGTTTATCGACCGGGCGAAGACGCCGACACTCATCACGGTGGGCGAGCGCGATATCGAGGTGCCGCCGAGCCAGTCCGTCGAATATTGGAACGGCCTGAAGGCGCATGGCGTGCCGACCAGCCTTGTCATCTATCCAGATGAAGGCCACGGCTTCCATGATCCGGCGCATGTTGTGGACGAGCGGCGGCGCGTCGTCGAATGGTTCGATCGCTATTTGAGGGGGAATGACGGATGATGAACAAGCCCTTCCCAGTATTGGTGACTGGCGGCGCCGGTTATATCGGGAGCCACGCCGTGCTTGCGCTCGCGGATGCCGGTTGGCCGGTGGTGGTGCTCGACAATCTCCGCACGGGCTTCCGCTGGGCGGTCGATGCGCGGGCCAGTTTCGTCGAGGGCGATGTGGGGGACGCGGCATTGCTCGCCCGCACCATCGAGAGCTTCGGCATCGGCGCGATCATGCATTTCGCCGGATCGGTGGTGGTGCCGGAATCGGTGTCCGATCCGCTCAAATATTATGGCAACAACACCGCCAACAGCCGCACTCTGATCGAGGCGGCGGTGGCCGGCGGGGTGCAGCATTTCATCTTCTCCTCGACCGCCGCGACCTACGGCATTCCCGAGCACAGTCCGGTGCGCGAGGACATGCCGACCGTGCCGATCAATCCCTACGGCATGTCCAAGCTGATGACCGAGATCATGCTGAAGGACACCGCTGCTGCGCATCCGATGAACTATTGCGCGCTGCGCTACTTCAACGTCGCCGGGGCCGACCCCGAGGGCCGGGCAGGGCAGGCGACCGAGGGCGCCACCCATCTGATCAAGGTCGCGACCGAGGCGGCGCTCGGCAAGCGCAGCCATGTCTCGGTGTTCGGCACGGATTTCCCGACACCAGACGGCACGGGCGTGCGTGACTATATCCACGTCACCGACCTCGCCGCTGCGCACGTGCTGGCGCTTGACGCCCTGATCGCCGCGCCGGAACGCAGCCTGACGCTCAATTGTGGCTACGGGCGCGGATTCTCGGTGCTGGAGGTACTGGACGCGGTCGAGAAAATCAGCGGGCTGACGATCGAGCGCCGTCTGGAAGGTCGGCGTGCGGGCGATCCAGATGCACTGATCGCGGGTAACGAGGCGATCCTCGAAGCGTTCGGCTGGCAGCCGCGTTATGCCCAGCTCGACACCATCGTCGCCCATGCGCTGGCTTGGGAGCGTGGGCTGGAGCAGAGGCGTGGCGAGCGCTGAGGGCAAGTCTCTTCGGAGGTCAACGGGCGGAGCTGCTCTCGTCGAGCGGCTCCGACTGCCTGACCCGCATGCCGATGAGAGGGCCGTGCCTTTGCGTCGCAAGTCCGTCCAGCAACGATGCCCACTCAGATCCTGCAAGCTGCCACTCGCCCCCGGAGATTGGGCTCCGCAGCTCGCAGCGCCAAAATGTGGTTGGTGCTGATCAGGATCACCGTTCGCCGTTGGGGAGCGAAGACGCCCCGCATCAGCCTCGACCTGCCGCTCCTGGATGGCGCTGTTCGGCATCATCGCCGAAAACCGTGCAACGCCCGTCGATCGTCATAAGCGATCTGCCCGTCGAGGGATTATCCTGGACGTAGTGCGTCTATGCCCTGCACCAACGCATTCTTGACGACTGTCGGCTAGGAGCGTCCAAGCTCGCGGCGCCGAGCACAAGCGATGGAGGTTTCTTGACCATTCTCGTCACCGGTGCGGCCGGATTCATTGGAAGCCACGTCGCACGCCGGCTGATCACGCGAGGAGAGCGCGTGGTCGGGATCGACAATCTGAACGACTACAATCCCGTGGCACTGAAACGGGATCGTCTTGCGGCGATCGCGTCGACCGACGGTGCGTCGACATTGTTTCGTTTCGGCCAAGTCGATTTCTCCGATCACCGCGCACTGGACGCTGCCGTGGCGGGTGAAGATGTCGATCGCATCGTTCATCTCGGTGCGCAGGCTGGAGTGCGCTACTCGATCGAGAATCCGCGTGCCTACGCGGCCTCGAATCTCACCGGGCATCTCAATATGCTGGAACTGGCGCGGCATCGCGGCGTGCGGCACATGGTCTACGCGTCATCATCGTCCGTCTATGGGACAAGCCCGGACCTGCCGTTCCGTGTCGAGCAGCGCGTCGACTTTCCCATTTCGCTCTATGCCGCCACGAAGAAAGCGGATGAGCTGATGAGCGAATCGTATTCGCATCTCTACCGCATCCCGCAGACGGGCCTGCGTTTCTTCACCGTCTACGGACCGTGGGGACGGCCAGACATGGCGGTGTGGGGGTTCACCGACAAGATCCTGCGCGGGCAACCGATCACCGTGTTCAACGGCGGTGATATGCGGCGCGATTTCACCTATATCGATGACATTGTCACGGGCATCCTCGCGGCATTGGATCATCCGCCCGTCGACGACGGCGCGGAGAAAGCGGGCGGTAGCCGGTCTCCCCATGCGCTGTACAATATCGGCAACAACCGCGCCGAGCCGCTGGAGAAACTGATCGCGTTGATCGAAGAGTGTTGCGGGAGGGAAGCGATCCGCGTCGATCAGCCCATGCAACCCGGCGACGTGCCGGCCACGTATGCGGAGTTGTCCGCCATCCAAGGCGATCTGGGGTTCCGACCGACGACTCCGATCGATACCGGCATCCCACTCTGGGTCGAGTGGTATCGCGGCTATAGCGGCCTATGAAAGCGATGCGCTCAATGAGCGACGGGCCGCTCGGTCCGGGACGAGGGCTTGTTCGTGCCCGCGTGTAGCAATGCGCGCTCCTCGTCGACGCCCTGATATCCACTCTCGGCCTGTAAGGCGCGTACCTTCATTTCCAGCACCTCTACCTGCATCTGCAGGTTTTTGATTTGCCCATCCTGGGAGTCCATCCTTCGCTCGTCCTCGCTACTGGCGCTTGGCGCGATCGCCTGGCGATGATCTCCGGTGCCGATAGGCAGACACAATATGATCACAGCCAGCGAGGAGATGATGATCAGGAAGGCAACGAGGCTCCGTGTCGTAGCCCGCCGCGGCCTGGGAGGCGGGATTGGGGCGGGTCGCCGCGGAGCCGGAATATTAGGCGCCGGCGTCAGACCCAACCGCTCGTAGATCGAACGGCCTGAGCCGGGGGGCGTGGGAGGGGCGCCGGGTTGCGTCATGTCCGGATGGCCTTGTGTATATCGCCGTTGTGGTGGGATCAAATCGATCGTCACCGTCTTCGTATCGGCATCTCATGATACGACATAGCGAGCAAGCCATCCGGGTGTCTGCATCGGGCAACAGGCGTAATCGGCTCGGCCGCGCGCGAGTTACGCCGAACCAAGGAGGTCAAGGATTGATTGGATCCGCAACTGGAATTGAGCCAACTTCCTGCTCCAGCGATGCGGTATCGCTATCTGCGACATCGTTAGTGTCGGCGCCGTCTCCTTGCGATGAGAGGAGCGCGCTCATATTCTCCGAGTCAGCCTGTTGCTCGGTCACTGTAGTGGCCTTGCGGCCGAGTCCGGATGCGCGAGCGAGTTCCGCACGACGTGCTGCGTAGGATGGCGCAACCATCGGATAATCGCTGGGGAGGCCCCACCTTGCCCGATATTCCTGCGGCGTCAGATTGTACCGAGTATTCAAGTAGCGCTTGAGCATTTTCACTTTTTTGCCGTCCTCGAGGCAGATCAGATAGTCTGGCTTGATCGACACGCGAACCGGCACGGCGGGCTCGAGCGTAGGCGCTTCGGGCAGTGCTGGCTCGCCGGCCTTTTCGAGCGCAGCGTGAACCGATTCGATCATTGCCAGCAGCTCGGAAGTCGCGACGGCATTGTGACTCAGATATGCACTGGTGATATCGACAGTCAGGGTAACGAGATTCAGATTCGACTTATCAATCATATACTTAGGTCCTCATATTGGCGCGCTATCTCGATCAGGAATCGAAACGCAAATGGGCCTGAATGGTGAACCATGGACGTGTCATGAGCGTAGATCAGTGATGATTCTCATCCGGGCAGCTAACGAACGAAGCAACTTGCTGGCGCTGATAATCCCGCTGGATGTGGGTGCGATGAACGAGGCTGATACCCGCTGGATGGCGATAGCTCTTTTGGGCGTGAGGGCGGCGACCCGTGCCGATTTTAAGGTGATTTATCCCGTCCGAAAGGCGACGAGCGGCCGGCCAGGGGGCCTGGCACATCGCGACGGACATTGCATCAACCTGGTGGGCAGCGGGGGGCGGTGGTGTGATCGCTCAACGGTTCGATGAAGTCCGTCGCCCTTACCAGCCGCACTAGCGGGCGTGGCGCGGACAGGATCGGGGCTCGCCAGATGCTGAAGCCCAGCATGCCGCACGCGTTCCTCCCGTCCAGAGCGCGGCGCATTTATCACCTGCGGCAAGAGTTTTCGAGGCAGGATCCGCCAAATTCTGACTGAGTCGCGGAGGTTCAACGGCTCATCAGTGCTCCAAGCTGGCGACGAAGATTGGCTTTAACGGCCTCGCCTATGGGGCCCCTGATGCCGCGCCGGCTCTCGGGTATATGGTCGGCATCGGCGTCGAATACCATCTGCGCGAACATGCCACGCCACGCCTCGCGTTGGCTTTCCGGCAGATCCTTGATGGCCAAAAGCGCATGTACCAATGCGTCGATCGGTGCGAGGCCTGGCTGCGCGGCCGGCGTCGCACTCCACCAATAATTGACCAGCATGCTGAGCGGATCGAGTGAGCGAACGTGGTGCCACCACATGTAGGGAATGAAGATGGCGTCCCCCGGTCCGAGCTCTGCCATCTGCGCATGTGGCCATGCGTCTGCGAAGCGCGGGAAGCGGTCAAGATCGGGTGATTCGGGATCGACGAGGCTGACCGGTGTGCCGGCAGGCGTGAATTCGAAAGGGCCAATATAGAGATTGTGTGTCTGGGTGGGCGGAAAGAGCGTGAAACGTCGGCGCCCGGCCACCACGATAGCAATGTTCTCCATCACGTCGTGGTGAGTCGCCACAACGATACGGTTGCCGATCCAAAGGCGTGGACCGATGGATGGGTCGACGAGATCGATGGCATTCTGGGCGGCGAATTCGGGCAGGGCATCGCGCGCTGACAGTGATTGCACCGCGAGGGCGGGGGGCGCTTCGAGTTTCGCCGCCGCCTCGATTCGGTCGATCAGCACGGATAAAGAGCCTCGTTCTTTGCCGAAGGTGAGGCCGCTCATATCGGCATTGTAGAAAATGCGGGCCCCAATGTCGGACGGGCCAACGATCATGTCGCATGGCGCATCCCCGAGTCGTCGCATATACGGGCCGATGCCGCCCGGTTCGTGGGACGCGCGGACCGCCGGCCAATCCGCTGCCAATCCCCGAAATACGACCGGTTCGGAGGCGGGCAGCACCTCTCGTTCGAACCGCGCCCGATCGATCGGGCTGCTTTCGGCTATGGCGCGCACACTACCTCCAGCGCCGACGCTCAGGCCGTTTCGCGACCCGAGATCCAGCTTCGCTTCATCTGCCAGCCATCGTCGACTAAAATGAGGTCTGCCGACAAGCCCGGCGCGATCGCCCCGGTTTCCTCGGCCAGTCCCAGAAAGGCAGCCGGTGTCGCCGACGCCATCGCTACGCCGCGGCGCAGATCGATGCCCGTCTGTGCGATCAAGTTGCGCACCGCGTCTGCCATCGTGAGGGTCGAGCCGGCGAGAGTGCCCTCCGCATCCACCAATCGGTCGCCAATGCGGCGTATCTCGCGGCCTTGAAGCAGGAAATGATCGTCGTCGACGCCGGTCAAGGCCATCGCGTCCGTCACGAGCATCAGCCGTTCATGCCCTTTGGCCTTGAGCGCAATGCGGATCACCGCCGGGTGGACGTGATGTCCGTCGACGATCAGGCCGGCGGTTGTGCGATCGTCGTCCAGCGCGGCGCCGGTCACGCCGGGCGCGCGGTTCGCCAGCGGCGACATCGCGTTGAACAGATGGGTGAAGCCCGTCAGCCCCGCGCTGATGGCGCGCCGGACGGTGTCATAATCGGCTTCGCTGTGGCCCGCCGCCACGATCACGCCAGCATCGACCAGTGCCGCGATGTCGGCGGGTTCGACGCATTCGGGGGCTAGCGTCACCAACGTGCGGCCATGCTTTGCCGAGCTGAGCAGGGCGATGGCGTCGCGATCGATCCGGCGCAGGCGGGCTGCATCGTGAATACCGCGCCGGGCGTAGCTCAGGAACGGCCCCTCAATATGGATGCCGAGGATGCCGGGTATGCCGGCCGCGATCGCCGCGTCGACGGCAGCGATTGCGCTTTCCACTACGTCCAGATCGTCGCTGATCAGCGTGGGCAGCAGGCCGGTCGTGCCAAAGCGGCGATGCGCCGCGGCCATGGTGGCGACGGTCTCGACGGTCGGCGCATCGTTGAACAGGGCGCCACCGCCGCCATTGACCTGGGTGTCGATGAAACCCGGCAATAGCAGGTCACCGCCGCAATCGACAATTGCCGCGCCGGCCGGACGCTCGGACGATACGGATCGGATGCGGCCGTCAGCGATGGTGACGGCGAGGCCTTCGCGTAAGCCCTGCGGTAGCATCACGCGGGCATGGACGAGCGCGGTTTCCATCACAGCGTTTCGGTGACCTTGGCGAGATGCGGTGGGCGATCCGGGTCACGCCCGCGTGCGATCGCCAGCGCATTGGCGAAGCGATAGAAGCTTTCGACGAGCAGGATCGGCTGGATGATCGGGTCCGCCTCAAGTGCGGGCAGAGCGGTGCCTGGCGCGCCGGCCGTTAGCCCCGCGGTCAGCAAGGTGGCGCCGCGCCCGCTGAACTCGGTTGCCAGCGCTGCGACGCTTTCGAGCGACTCGTCGTTCTGGCCGAGCAGGAGCACCGGAAAACCATCCTCCACCAGCGCCATCGGGCCATGCCGGACCTCAGCGGCGCTAAACGCCTCGGCATGAAAGCCGCAGGTTTCCTTGATCTTGAGCGCGGCTTCCTGGGCGATGCCATAGCCGTGGCCACGGCCCACAACATACAGGCTGGTCGCATGCTCCAGCGGGATGAGGGCGGGTGACCAGTCGAGCCGCCAGGCCTGATCCAATGCGTCCGGCAGCGCGGTCAGCGCGGCATAGAGCGCTGGCGATTGCGTCCATTCGGCCACGAGGTGGAGCAAAGCGGAGAGCGATGCGACGAACGACTTGGTAGCGGCGACGCTCCGCTCCGGCCCGGCGCAGAGAGGGATCGTGACATCGGCGGCGGACGCCAGCGGCGACTCCTCGGCATTGACCAACGCCACCAGCAGCGCACCGCGCGTTCTGGCCGCCTGCGCTGCCGCGACGAGATCGGGGCTGCGGCCGGACTGAGAAAGCGCAATCATCACAGTGCCGCTCATGTCGGGTGCAGCATCATAGACCGAGGCTATCGATGGGGAGGTCGATCCGGTCAACACGCCGGCGTGGGTTTCGATCAGGTATCGACCGAAGGTCGCGGCGTTGTCCGAACTGCCACGTCCTAGCGTCGCCACCGCGACGGGGCCGAGCGCGCGCAGGCGTTCGCCCAGCGCGGTCATCGCGGGCTGATTGCGCGCGATTTGGCCGCGGACCACGGCACCGGACTCGGCTGCCTCGCGGTGCATCAGGGTGGCGTCGGCGCGGACTGCGGGACGATCGGTCAACACGGTACTCCGGTCATGTCTGGGTCAGGGCTGGGCGTGGAGTTCGGCCACGAAATCGTAGGAATCGCCGCGATAATAGGATTGTGTGAACTCTACGGTACGGCCGTCGGCGGCGAAGCCGCGCCGCTCGATCAGCAGACCCGCCGCACCCTGCGTGATATGGAGTAGGGCGGCCTGCTCGGCGGTAAACAGGACGGCGCGGAGCCGCTGCAGCACGCGCACGGGCCGCGCCGTACCCAGTGCCGCATAGAGCGAGGTGCCGACCGCATCCAGCGAGGGCAGGGAAGCGGCGGGGACCGTAGTGTATTCGAGTGCCATCGAGACGTCATCCGCATAGCGGATGCGTGAGAAGCGCAGGACTGCGCTGCCGGGGCTAAGTCCCAGAGCCATGGCCTCCTCCGGCGTCACCACGCCTTCGGCGCGGGACAGCCACTCGCTCGACGGCCGCCGACCACGGCTTTCCATGTCCTCGGTAAAGGAGGTGATTGCGGCGAAATTCTTCTCAACCCGGGTTGCGACGAAAGTGCCCGCGCCTTGGCGTCGCGTCAGCAGCCGTGCATCGACCAGCCCGTCCAGTGCCTTGCGGACGGTGACGCGCGAGACGCTGTAGGCCTCGGCAAGATCGCGCTCGGGTGGCAGTGCCTCGTCGGGCGCCAGCACCTGCCGCTCGATCGCATCGCGCAGCAGCCGTTGCAGCTGGAGGTACAGCGGTGCGCTGTCGCTGTCCCTTAATGTCCCCACCCGTTCGACGAACATCGTCCCGCCCCTTGTTGATGTCTGTGTCATGCACGACAGAAGATACCAATACAATACCGAAATGCCAAAAAGTTTGGATTGGAGTCATTTTTGGTATTGCAATCCGATGACGATCGCGCCCTTATTGCGCCGGACACTCGCTCTGCACAGCAAAAGGGTAGCGAGTCTGGGGACGTAGGACGCATTTGGTCATGGATTGGCCTGCCTCCGGCGCAAAAAGGGGAAGAGACATGGTGGGAGCTACCAAGACTCTATTGGGCGTATCGGCCAGCCTGATCGCACTGGCATCGGCGTTGCCGGCAGCCGCACAAGATAGTGGCCAGAAGGACCCGGCGACCTCGGTCACGCCCGATCAGATTCAGGGGCAGGTCGGTCCAGCGCAGCTGCGCAGCGGGTCCGGGGATGACGGCGAGATCGTCGTCACCGGCATCCGCGCCTCGATCCAGGCCTCGCTCAACCAGAAAAAGAGGTCGGACATGGTGTCCGAAGTCATCACCGCGCAGGATATCGGCAAATTTCCGGACAAGAACGTGGCCGACTCGCTCGGCCGCCTGACCGGTGTCAACACCGTGACCGGCTCTAGCGCTGGCGGTGGCTTCGGTGAGAACCAGAATGTCTCGATCCGCGGCACCGATCCCAGTCTCAACCTCACCTTGATGGACGGCCACAGCGTCGCGACCGGCGATTGGTATGTGACTGACCAGCAGAATGGCGGGCGCAGCTTCAATTTCTCGATGCTGCCTTCCGAGCTGGTCGGCAGCCTCGAGGTCTACAAGAGTGCGGAGGCTGATATTCCGGAAGGCGGCGTCGGCGGCACGATCAATGTGCACAGTCGGATGCCGCTCGATTTTCCGTCAGGGACCTTCAGCGTCACCGGGCAGGGTGTTTACAACGATCTCTCCGCCAAATGGGAACCGCAATTTTCGGGCGTCGCCAGCTGGCACAACCAGTCGGGCACGTTTGGAATCCTGGCCGGGGCCTTCTACGAAAAGCGCGCTTTCCGCCGCGACGGGCAGGAATTCCTAGGGTATCTGGCCGCGCCCAATTTCGATGGCTCGGGCAAGACGGTCTATTATCCGTCGTTGATCGGCAACGCCTATTTCACGCAGCAGCGCATCCGCAAGGGCGGCAATATCGCCGTCCAGTGGAAGCCGAGCGACACGCTCGAGTTCACCGCGACCGGCCTCTACACGCGGATGGACGCCAACAACACCAACGTGAACAGCATGGCGTGGATCACCCAGTTGGTCGGTGCCAATTCGACGCCCGGATCTGATGCCCACACCCTTCAGCCGGGCTACACAACGACGCAAGGTTCAGACGGCAACACCTATCTCACCGGCGCGACCTGGGGCGGTACGGCGGCGGATGGTTCGCCCGTGGACGGAAAGATCCAGGACGACATCTTCCGGACGGCTTATTCATCTACCATGGTCGGCAATCTCGACGCCAAGTGGAAACCAACCGACGCGCTGACGCTGACAGGCGAGGTTGGCTACACCAAAGGCAAGGGTGCCACGACCGATACCGAGGCATGGGAAACCTTCTGGCATACCGGTGTGAGCTTTGCCGACGCGGGCAATCACGCCAACATGACGTTCCCGGATTTGCCGAGCAACACGACCTCACCAGGCTATCTGGACAATTTCTACAATTACAGCTGGGGTGGGAAGATCATATCGCCCGATCGGGAACTCTACGTGAAGGCCGATGCCGAATATGCTTTCGATACCGACTGGCTAAAGTCGATCAAGATCGGCGGGCGCTACACCAATCATAAGCGATCGCTGAATTACACCGCCTATAGCTGGGGCGGCAACGCGATGTTCAGTAGCACGGACACAATTGGCCTGGGCACCGTATTCAGCGGTACGAGTACGCCTGGCGATTATTCGGACGGCGTGGCCGGCGCCGCGCCTTATCCGCTTGCCGATCGCGACGCGGTGCTGGCGGAACTGGCCAAATATGGCGGCCGGGTCTTTGGTTTCTATCCGCCCTCCAGCTTCGCCGTGAAGGAGAAGACCGAGGCGGTTTATGCGATGGCCAAGTTGGGCAACGATCGCAACTGGCGTGGCAATATCGGCGTGCGCGCAGTGCGCACTGACGACGATGCCATCCAATATGCGCCCGACATCACCGATCAGGCCGAAATCAAGACGCCGTATGGCGGATACGACCAAGTCGTAACACCCAGGAAATATTGGGATATCCTGCCCAGCGCGAACCTGACCTATAACTTCACCGACAAGCTGTTGCTGCGTGCTGCTGCCGCCAAGGTGATGTCGCGCCCGGGCTATGCCCAACTGGCGGGGGCGGTTTCGCTCAACGACGCCAACCATACCGGCACGGCGGGCGGCAATCCGAATCTGAAGCCTTATCGAGCTTGGCAGTTCAATCTCGCGGCCGAATATTATTACGCGCCGCAAGCCTTGCTGTCGGTCAACCTCTTCGATCTCGACATCAAATCCTACATCACGAGCAAGACCTTCACTGCCACATATTATGACGTCATCCTGAAGCAGAATGTGCCGTTTCAATTGAACGGTCCAGTCAACGGCGGTGGCGGCACGAACAAGGGCGTCGAGGTCAGCTGGCAGCAGCCGCTCAAATGGGGCTTCGGCCTGATCGCCAATTACACCTATTCTGACGCGAAGAAGAAAAAAAGTGCCGTCACCTCTGACGATGGCTTCAGTCGCGTGATCGATGGCAATTCGAAGCACACTTACAATATCACCGGTTATTTCGAAAACAGCCTCGTTACGGCCCGTCTGGCCTATAGCTTCCGGTCCAAATTCCGGGTTGGAGTCGATCGCACCACACCCAAGTGGCAGGCGGATTACGGTCAACTTGACGGATCGGTGCTGTTTCACCTGACCCCACACATCGCGCTCAGCTTCGACGCGCAGAATATTCTCAACCACAAGCTCTATTATTACGTCAGCGATCCCCGCATCCCCTACGCCATCTACAATAATGGGCGCACGGTCTACGCTGGCGCTCGCGTTACGTTCTGAGGCAGGGTCGGCCCGAACGATCCAGGAGTGGCCGGCCATGCGGGTTGCGTTGCGTTTCACCGGATGGGCGGCCGCTCTCCTTGCGGGGGTGACAACGGCGGCGGAGGCCGTGCCGCCGTTGCTGCCCATGCCGGCTTCGGTGGTGCCCCGGAGCGGCAGCTACGACCTCTCGGGACGCGGTGCCCTTGTCGGCGCGGATACCAAGGATCCCGGCACGGTTGTCGCAGCGGAGCGGTTGCGTGAGTTGGCCGCGCGTAGCGGCGGCCCCAGCCTGTCGCCGAACCTCGGCGCACCGGCCGGAATCTCTTTTCGCAGAGACCCTTCGGTTGTGGGGGAGGAGGCCTATCGCATAGAGATTGGGCCGAAGCACATTATCGTCCGGGCAAGCGGTGATGCTGGCCTCTTTTATGGCGCGGAGACGCTGTGGCAATTGGTCGCCTCGGCGAAGGATGGCCAAGTCCGCTCGATGCAGATCGACGACAAGCCGGTTTTCGCCTGGCGCGGCGTGATGCTCGACAGTGCGCGCCACTTCCAGCCCGTCCCCTACATCGAGCAACTGCTCGACCGCATGGCGGCGGAGAAGCTCAACACCTTTCACTGGCACCTTGCCGACGATCAGGCCTGGCGCATTCCAATCGATCGCTATCCGCGCCTGATCGAAGTCGGCGCCTGGCGAGTGCCGGCTGGCGCGGAGGGGCGCGATACCAAGACCGGCCGGCCGGTGCGCTATGGCGGTTTCTACACCAAGGCGGAGATCCGGCAGGTCGTCGCCTACGCCGCCGCCCGGCACATCACGATCGTGCCCGAGATCGACATGCCGGGTCACGCGACGGCGATGGTCGCTGCTTATCCAGAACTCGGTTCGACGAGGACGCCTCCCACCGCACCGAGTTCGGACTGGGGCGTGCTGCCCAATCTGCTCAATACCAACGATGCCACATTTACTTTCGTCGATCATGTGCTCGACGAGCTGATGGCGCTCTTTCCTGGCCGCTACATCCATGTCGGCGGAGACGAGGCACCCAAGGACCAGTGGAAGGCGGACCCGATTGCGCAGGCCCGGATCAAGGCGCTTGGGCTGAAGGATGAGAATGCGCTGCAGGCTTGGTTCACGGCCCGGATCGGCGCCTATCTTGAACGGCATGGCCGCCGCCTGGTCGGCTGGGACGAGATCCTCGAAGGCGGCGTACCGGCGGACGCGACAGTGATGTCGTGGCGCGGCATGGATGGAGCGTTGCAGGCGGCGCGAGCCGGGCACGACACGGTGCTAGCGCCAATGCCCGTCCTCTACCTGGACAACCGCCAGAGCGATGCTGCCGACGAGCCGCCAGGGCGCGGCGAAGTCGTGGACTGGAAGCGGCTTTATGGATTCGAGACCGCGCCGGCGTCGCTGAGCGCGCAGGAACGGCAGCATATCCTCGGCGTGCAGGCCAATTTGTGGACCGAGCACGTCCGCACGCTTGATTACGCCGATCGCATGCTGTGGCCGCGTGCGGCGATCGTGGCGGAGCTCGGCTGGTCCCTGGCCTCTACCCGCAACTGGTCGGACTTCAGTCGCCGCCTGACGCCCGAACTCGCTCGCTGGCAGCGGCTTGGCTGGGGCTACGATCATACACCGCTGGAACCACAGGCACGGATCGAAGGCAAAGCAGTCGCGCTGCGCCAACCCGCCGGAATCGGTGACCTGCATTATACGACGGATGGTAGCCAACCGACACTGTCGTCTCCCGTCTATGCGCGCCCGCTGCCGATCCGGCAGGCGACCCATGTCATGGCCCAGGCCTTTCTGGATGGAACGGCGATTGGCCCCACGCGCCGCTGGTCGTTCGATGGCACCAGCCTTTTCACCCGCGCTTCCGCGGACATGCGGCTTTGCGCAAACAAGCTGCCGCTGCGCATCGAGGATGACGGTTCGACCGATGGGGCTCGCCGGATCCATTGGGTCGACATCATGCAGGCCTGCTGGATCTGGCCTGATGCCAAGTTGGACGGGGCCCGGACGGTGTCGGCACAGGTGGGCAGCGTGCCCTTCAATTTCTCGCTGGGTGCGGACATGGCCGGTATCACGTTTCGTAAGCCCGAAACCGAGGCGGGCGAACTGGAGATACGCCAGGATGGTTGCGACGGCCCGCGTATCGCCGTCGCGCCCCTCGCGGCCGCGACCCGCTCACCGGGCGTAACGACCATCTCCGCGCCGCTTGCGGTGCCCGTCTCGGGGACGCACGATCTCTGCATGACCTTCACCCAGAAAAGTCCGGATCCGCTGTGGCTGCTCGACCGCTTGACGCTGAATCGATGAAAGTGGCCGTCGCCTGTCCGCTGTCCGGATGGCTGATCGATCTCGCCGCCGTGCCAGATCCGGTTTTCGCCGAGCGGATGCTGGGCAACGGTGTCGCGATCGACCCGACCGAAGGCATCGTGCGTGCGCCGTTTGATGGCCGGGTGGTGACGCTCCATCCGGCGCGTCATGCGGTGACGCTGGAGAGCGACTCCGGTGCCGTCGTGCTGATCCATGTCGGGCTGGAGACGGTCGCGCTCGGCGGTGAGGGGTTCGCGGCGCTTGTATCGGAAGGGGACCGCGTCGGTCGGGGTGATCCGCTCATCACCTTCGATCTCGATGCCGTCGGCCGCGGGGCGAAGAGCCTGATCACGCCAATCGTCGTCACCAATGGGGAGGTGTTCGGTTTCGATCAGCCGGACGTCGATCGCCTCGTCGCAGCGGGCGATCCGTTGCTTGATTTGGCACCGCTGGCAAGCGGAGAAGCGAATGGTCCCGACGCAGCGGCTGCATTGGTCGAACGGTCGTTGCTCGTTCCGCTCCGTCACGGCCTGCACGCCCGCCCGGGCGCGCGCATCGCCGAATGCGCGCGTGGTTTCACGGCGCAGGTCGAGATCGTCGCCGAAAATGGTCGCACGGCGTCCACGCTGAGCCCTGTATCGATGCTGGCGCTCGCCCTGCCACACGGTGCGCGCATTGTTTTGCGCGGCCGGGGAACCGATGCCGAGCAGGCCGTCGCCGGGCTGGCGGACCTGATCGAGAGCGGGATGGGAGAAAAGCTGGAGATAGCGCCGGCGCCGGTCTTTTTGCCGGCAGAAGCGGCCTTGCCGCCCCGTCTGCGTGGTGTGACCGCATCGCCTGGCAGCGCGATCGGCCCGGCATGGCGGCCTGCGCGGCACGCCTTCACAATCGTCGAAACCGGGGCTGGGGAAAATCGGGAACGGGCCGCTCTCCACGAGGCCCTCAGGACCCTGCGCGAGGAGCAGACGGGAGCGGACGGGGCGGTGGCCGCGATCGCACAGGCACATCGCGCTTTTCTCGCTGATCCCGAACTGATTGGCGAGGCCGAGCGGATGATTGCTGACGGCAAGAGCGCGGCCTTTTCATGGAGTCGGGCGATCGCGCGCTTCATCGCGTTGCTCGGAGACACCGGCGACCGGCGCTTCATCGAGCGTATCGACGACCTGCGCGATTTGGAGGAACGGGTGCTCGCCGCCCTGCTGGGCCAGCCGCAGCGCGACGAGGTGCCGGTGGGCGCGATCCTCGTCGCCGAGGACCTGTTGCCTTCGCAGCTCATGGCGCTGGCCGGCAAGGGTCTTGCCGGCATCGCGACTGGCGCAGGCGGTCCGACCTCGCACGTCGCGATCATCGCCGCCGGATTGGGCCTGCCGATGGTGGCGGCGCTGGGTGGCGATGTGCGGCGTATCGATGACGGCACGATGCTGCTCCTTGACGCCACATCAGCGATTCTGTCGATCGACCCCTCACCTGAGACAATCGAGCGCGACCGTGCCGAGAGCGCAGGTCGGGCCGCTTTTCGCGTCGACGCGCAATCACGTGCCCACGAACTGGCGATGACACGCGACGGGACGAGGATCGAGCTGTTCGCCAATCTCGGCTCGCTCGACGATGCCATTGCCGGGGTGCGCGCGGGGGCTGAAGGCTGCGGCCTGCTGCGCACCGAATTCCTCTTCCTCGATCGCCCGTCGGCGCCGGGCGAGGAGGAGCAGGTCCGTGCTTACCAGGCGATCGCCGATGCGCTGGACGGGCGCCCGCTGATCGTCCGGACGCTCGATATCGGTGCCGACAAGCCGGCTTCTTATCTACCGATGCCTGCCGAGGAAAATCCGGCGCTTGGGCTACGGGGATTGCGGCTCGGCCTGGCTCGGCCGGAGCTGATGGAGACACAGCTCCGCGCGCTCGCCCGCGTGCGCGGTGACGTCCGCATCATGCTTCCCATGGTGGTCGAGCCCGATGAGTTCCGTCGTGCGCAAGCGATGTTGAGGGCGACGGGTGCCACGATCCCGCTCGGCATCATGGTCGAGACGCCGGCTGCGGCGATGATGGCGGACCGACTGGCAATAGATGCTGCCTTCTTCTCGATCGGCAGCAACGATCTCAGCCAATATGCCCTCGCAATGGACCGGGGCAATCCCGCGGTGGCGCCGCAGCTTGATGCGCTACATCCGGCGGTGTTGCGGCTGATCGCAGCAACTGTGGCTGGTGGGGCCGAACATGGCCGCTGGACCGGCGTGTGCGGTGGCATGGCGGCCGATCCGCTGGCCGTGCCCATTCTGATCGGGCTGGGCGTCACGGAGTTGTCGGTGCCGCCGGCGATGATCGCCGAAATCAAAGCCCATGTGCGTCGGACTAGTCTTTCTGCCGCACGGGATCTGGCCCAGGCGGCGCTCGCGGCGGATGGAGCAGCGGCGGTGCGGACCATGGCCAAAGCGTTCGTGGAGAATGCGGCATGAAATTTTCGGTACAGTCGCTCCAGCCGCTAGGCCGCGCTTTGATGCTGCCGATCGCGGTGCTGCCGATCGCCGGCCTGCTGCTGCGTCTCGGCCAGCCCGATCTCCTGAACATCCCCTTCGTGGCGGCGGCCGGCGCGGCGGTGTTCGACAATCTCGGCCTGCTCTTCGCCATCGGCATCGCGGTGGGCTTCGCCAAAGACGGTAACGGGGCAGCGGGCCTTGCCGGCATCGTCTGCTTCTTGGTGGCAACGCGTGGGGCGGCGACCCTGCTTACCGTGCCGCCCGGCATCGGCACGGGATTACCGGCGGACGCTCTGGCGCTCGCGACCGAGACTTTTCGCACCAAGGCGATCGACAAGCTGTCGGTGCCGATCGGTATCCTGTCCGGCGTGATCGCGGGCGGTGCCTACAATCGCTACGCGGGCATCCGCCTGCCGGATTACCTGTCTTTCTTTGGCGGCCGGCGCTTCGTACCGATCCTGTGTGGCGTGGCCGGCCTCGTGCTCGCGGCGATCGTAGGCTTCGCTTACAGGGGGATAGCGGGCGGCATGGACGCGTTGAGTGGTGGCGTGATCCATTCGGGCGTGTTTGGCTTGTTCCTTTACGGCGCGCTCAATCGGTTGCTGATCGTCACCGGTCTGCATCACATCCTGAACAACGTCGCCTGGTTCATCGTCGGGGATTTCCACGGTTCGACCGGCGATCTCAATCGCTTCTTCGCGGGCGATCCGAGCGCGGGCGCGTTCATGACCGGCTTCTTCCCGGTGATGATGTTCGGCCTGCCCGCCGCCTGCCTCGCCATGTACCACGCCGCCCGACCCGAACGCCGCAAGGCGGTGGGCGGCATGCTGCTGTCCATGGCACTGACCGCTTTCCTTACCGGGGTCACCGAACCGATCGAGTTCAGCTTCATGTTCCTGGCGCCACTGCTCTATGCGCTGCACACGCTGATGACCGGAATCGCGATGGTGGTGATGGACCTGCTCGGCGTGAAGTTGGGTTTCACCTTCTCAGCCGGTTTGCTGGATTATGCGCTCAACTTCTCCAAAGCGACCCGGCCGCTGCTGCTGCTGCCCGTCGGCGCGGCCTATTTCGCGCTCTATTACGGCGTGTTCCGCTGGGCGATCGTTCGCCTGGACATCCGGACTCCCGGTCGGGAGGATGAGGACGTTCCGACCGAAACCGCCGATGCGCCGCTGGCCGAGCGTGGCGCGGCGTTCGTGCGGGCGTTGGGTGGGGCCAGGAATCTCGCGTCGATCGACGCCTGCACGACGCGTCTGCGGCTCGTCGTACGCGACCAGGCAGCGATCGACGAGCCGGCGCTCCGGCGTCTTGGCGCCAAGGGGTTCGTCCGACCGGGGCGAGATGCGCTGCAAGTCGTGCTTGGGCCCGTCGCAGACATGGTTGCGAGCGAGATGCGGAACGCTGCCGGACCGCTCGAGGCGGTCGTGGCGGTGCCAGCGCGATTGGCTCCGGGCCTTCCTGTCGCCGATCCGACACCGTGGCTCGCCGCCTTGGGCGGGCGTGGCAACATCGAAGAGGTGGCCAGCAATCCGAGCCGGGTCATGCTGCGGCTCCTCGACCCGTCTCTTGTCGACGAGGCGGCGCTGGACGCGCTTGGCACGCGTGCTCTGGTCCGGCAGAATGAAAAGATGCTGCATCTGCTGATCGACGAAGCGGAACCGATTGGCCGGGCACTGGCGGCTTGATGGATAAGGCCGCTCGGCCGGGGCGTTTGAGGTCGCTCGATCTGCTGCGCGGCCTAACGGTGTTGGGCATGATCGTCGTCAACGCCACGGCCGGCGTCGCGCACCGCGACGGGCCGGTCTTCTCCTTGCTGCTGCATTCCGACTGGGCCGGTTTCACGGTCGCGGATGCTGTCTTCCCGGCCTTTATCGTCATGCTCGGCGTGTCGATCACCCTATCGTCGCAGGCGCGGGTTAGCTTGCCGGGACCCATAATCTGGAGGGCGATCCGGCTGATCCTGCTCGGTCTCCTCCTGTCGAACATCTTCTGGCTCTACGACATGAGCGAATATCAACCGCGCCTGCCGGGCGTCCTTCAGCGGATCGGCATCGTATACGCCGCTGCGGCCCTGCTTTATCGGGTGACGGCATGGCGGGGGCGGCTGATCATCGCTGTGCTCCTGCTTCTGCTGTACTGGCCGCTGTGCTTACTGCCCTCTCCGGACGGACTGGCGACAAACCTTTGGATGCCGGGCCACAATATCGTGTCTTGGTGCGATCGGGCGCTTCTGGGCGGTTTCCGCTTCGTAAAAGGCGTGGATGGGTATGATCCGGAAGGTGTGCTCAGCAGTGTGCCGACGCTGGCCGAAGCCCTGATCGGCACGTTGGTTGGGGAGTGGCTTCGCCGGGGAATTTCGCCGCGCGAGGCGGCGCAACCGATGGCGATCGTGGCGCTGGCCATGATCGCGGTAGGATCTGGCTGGGGTTTGGTCTTCCCGATCGTCAAGAATCTGTGGACGAGCAGCTTCGTCCTTCTCTCGGCGGGCATCGCGCTGCTCGCGCTCGCGGCCTTCCACGTTGTGTTCGATTGTGGAGAGGCAAAAGCGAGGCGAGGGGACCTGCTGGGTAGTTTCGGGCGCAACGCCATTGCTGCCTATGCGCTGCACGAGTTTGCGGCCTTCACCCTCACCGCCGATGCCATGCAGTGGCCGTTTCGCCAGCTCGCGCCGCTGACCGGCACGCAGGTGGCAGCGTTGACGCCCGTGTTGATCTTCACAGGCCTCGTCTGGTGGCCGATCGCCGCCATGGACCGACGTGGCTGGTACTGGACGATATAGGTGCCTAGCCCTGAGGTGTAGCGATACGGATCGATTTTAGATTGGCCCGGATTTTTTGTTCAATCACGGCAAATAGGACCCTTCGGCTCTTCGAGTTGTCTTTTGTGGTGTCGGGCGCGTTCGGCCTTGAACACCAGACAGGCCTTCACGCGCTCGTGTCGCCTAGGCGTATCGTCGGTCAAATGCCCCACTCTTATCTCCGAGCGAGGACTTCTAGGCGACGTCGCGGCGAACTCAGTCAGGCATCAAAGGCAGTTGAACGAAAGCGAATTTCGATGTGCGGTCGATGCCGACGCGGAGGTGGACATTGACCTCTACGATACAAGCCTTGGTGATGTCGTCATATCGCGGTGATCTGAATCAGCGTTTCGGCAGTGGACAACTCTCGTCGGGTTTGCGCCGATGTCAATGCGACTGCCACCGACGTCAGTGCGTTATAAGGGCGTTCGCGTCATTTTTCGCAATCGACTGGCGCGCTGAATTGGAGCCGAAATGACGTTGATCGACCAGTTGGAAGACCTGATAGAGCAAGCGCGGGAGAAGGGGCGCGAACCCATCCTGGTCCGGATCATGGCGGAGAAAATCGCGATCGTAGAGGCGGATGCCGATGCCCGCCAGATTCTTGGGCGCGGTACGATCTTTGGTGTGCCGTACGAGCCCCATCACAATCTGGACGGACAAGGCGTGACGCTTATCTACAAGGACAGCCTTCCCGAATGAACGGGCTTGAGCAGCGCCGGCCCGAAAACCGGCGCCCCGGCCATCACTTCGGCGTAGTGGTGGACGTCTTGGTTTCCGTGTGAACCAGCGTGCCGTGCGGTGTCTTCACGATCGTCCGATGGCGATAGTTCGTGACCTGACGATGTGGTTTGCCGTCGTTATGCGTCGTGGTTTGTACATGGACCGCCTTATGGTCCACGACCGCGGGATGATCCTGAGCGATGGCAGGTGCCGCTCCAAGGGCGGCCAGGAGTGCGAGCGAAAGTGCTTTCATAGGTTCTCTCCGTACCGGAACGCCGGTGTCAGACAGCGCGTAGCCTCCGCACTTGGTTGCAATGGATCTATGGCCTATCGTTCTCAAAGGACGTCGGGCTGCCTTTGCACAGCGAGATCATGACCAGCACCGCCCTTCGATCGTGGACCTCATTTCCCAATATTTCCATGCTGCGAGAGAAGATTTTCGCCCGGTACAAGGATCTTCAGGGCGACGGCCGGACGAAGCTTACTGGCGCCGGCATGCCAAACCATCGCCGCAAGTTCCTCAGCTAGGGTGATCATTGGTCATGCAGAGGCGACGGCGCTCGGTCATGCTCCGTTTCGTCGTTCTGCGCGCCGAGCACTTCCCACTCTTCTGGTGTCATGCCCAACCACTGCTCGAACAGGCCGAAGTCACTCGGCTCCCCTGTGGGGTAATCGAGGGGATGCGTCATACCAACACCAGCTGCCGCGCCTGGGCGACCATCTCGCGTTCGGCCAATCGAGCGTCTCGCTCAGCGTACAGAGCTTCGAGGTAAGCGGGAGTGCAGCGTCGCTCGGCAACCTCGAACGGCGGGTTTTCAGACGGTAGATTGGCTAATTCATACCTGTCTCGAACGGCGGCGCGCAGCCGCTCGTCATGCCGCAAGCGCCGCATGGTTGATGCTCCCAACTGTGTCCGGTGCCCGAATCGGGCGGACGACGTTGATAGAACATAGGCGGAACGAATGCCAACTGCCGTCTCACCACACCCAGTCTCGCCGCCCAGTCGGGGGCTTGTGACGAACGACGAGACCGACGCATACACGGGCGCGTCTGGGGGAGCGTGCCGCGCCCAAGGACTAAAACGCATCACGGCTGTGGTCGGCTTGCGGAAACATAGCTCCGACGCCAACCTATGTTGTCGTCAGGGAGAATATTTTGCGAAAGAACGATGTATGGAGATTCCGGCGTCAATTTGGAAAGAAGCAGCAGTTCTGAGCCGAGACATGGGAAGCGGCGAGCGTCGGGTCGCCGGCGAAGGGTCGCTCTTCGCAATGGCCCACAGGCTTAAAAGTTTGCCAGAGAACGAGTGGCATCGATATTCGATTAACCTTCCGGATCGAGGCGCTGGGCCCTTCTCTTACTCGTCCGATCAATTCGCAACCCTGCTTGCGGCCCATGACAGGGCAAGGGTTTGAACTAAGGCGCGGGAAGCTCAATCCGCTGGCGGTGACACAGGCGGCTGTCTTCGCGGGATGCTGTGTGGCGTGTCCGCTTCTGGTGCTGGATTTTCCGGCATATAAGGCGGCAGCTCGTCCGGCGGTCGGGACGCCACGGGTATCGATCCTGCTCGTGGCTCGTACTGCCAGTGCCGCTAGCGCGACGATGTGAACGCGGATCTTCTTGGTGGCGGCGTCGGCTTCTTCTGTAACCGACCGGTTGCTACGCCGCGTAGTGGGCTTTGATAGCCTCCATTTCGTCGTCGTCGTAGACGACGCATTCGAGGAAGCTGTCCCACTCTTCGGGAGATTGCCGCGCCTCGGCAATCATGGCGCGTAGCTCGTCGATGCCATCGTCGGTGATGGCGCTGCGCATGTCGTCCGGCCCGAAGCTGACGCTGATGATGGAGCCCCAGGTCAGGTTGTCGTCGTTACTGACGATGGCATGGATGAGGTCGGGATGTTCGCCGAGGATCTCTGCGACGTAGTCGAGCAGGAAGACATGTCTGACGGTCGCCATCAGGCTGCCTGTGCCAGGGGCGCTAGCGGACGCCAGTTCCATGGCAGGAGCTCGTCGATCCGGTTGATCTTGTGGTCGTGGATGCGCTGGAACAAGTCGGTGAGATAGGCCTGGGGGTCAAGGTTGTTCATCTTGGCGCTTTCGATGAGCGTCATGGCGCGCGCCAGGGTCTCGGCACCGGCCTCGGAGCCGGCGAATAACCAGTTTCGTCTTCCAATTCCAATGGACCGCAGCGCGCGTTCCGCCACGTTGTTATCGATGGCAACACGCCCGTCGTCGAGGAACAGGCAGAAAGCCGGCCATCGGGTCAGTCCATAGCGAAAGGCCTTGGCAAGATCGCCTTTGCCCGGGATGCGGGTGAGTTGCGTCTCGGCCCAGGCATGCAAAGCCTCGAGCTTCGGTTTGCTCCGCGCTTGTCGCACGGCACGGCGAAGATCGGCCGGCTGTCCACTGATCTCGCGCTCGATGTCGTAGAGTTGCCCGATGCGCTCGAGCGCCTCGTAGGCGATCTCGGATTTTTGCGACGTCCAGATGTCATGGAAATCGCGCCGCCAATGGGCGAAGCAGGCTGCCTCGCGGAAACGCGGCTCACCATCTGCGCGGGGTTCGTAGAGCTTCGCATATCCTTTGTAAGCGTCGGCCTGAAGGATGCCGCTCGCGCTGCCCAGGTGGGCCAGCACGTGCTCTGCCTTCCAATTGGCAGCGTAACGGTAGAGGGCGCCGGGCGGCGCGGTGCCGGCCCAGGGCCGCTGGTCACAGACGTAGCCCCAGATCCGGCCTTGCATCACGCCCTTGCCGATGCCCTTGGCCCGTCCTTGCGGATCCAGCACGCGGATCGGTGTATCGTCGGCGTGAAGGATGTCGCTGCCAAGAACCGAGGCTCCTATCGCTTCAATAACAGGAAGCAGGATCCGCATGCCATGGCCGCACCAGTCAGCGAGCGTGCTGCGCGGTATATCAGCACCCATGCGCGCCAGGATCTCGTTCTGGCGATAGAGCGGCAACTGATCGTCAAACTTCGAGACCAGGATGTAGGCAAGCAGGCTCGCGCCGGCGATGCTACCCGGAATCGGACGGCTCGGCGCCGGCACCTGGACCATCTTCTCACAGCAGCGGCACGACTTCTTGGGCCGTGCGATCTCGATGACCTTCAGCTTGGCCGTGATCATCTCGAGGATCTCGCTCACGTCTTCGCCAACGACACGCAGCGCCCCACCACAATCCGGGCAGGTACTGCCCGGGTCGAGTTCGCGTCGTTCGCGCGGCGTGTCCGCCGACACGCGCGGACGCCGCGACGGACGGGCCGTGGCAGAAGTGTCGGTGTTGGTTGCGGCAGGTGCCTCGTGGGGATCATCCTTGTCGTTCGCCACGACACCTTGCTCGGCGGCGGTGACGAGCAAATCTTCCAGGGCAAGCTGGAGCTGCTCGATCTCGCCCTCGATCTTCTCGGAGGATTTGCCGAAGGCTTGCTTCTTGAGCCTGGCGATCCGCAATCGGAGCGCCTGCACCATCAGATCATGGGCGCGCAGCGTCGCCGTCAGCTTTGCATTTTCGGCCTGCAATTGAGCGACCATCGCCTTGAGGCGGGCTGGGTCATCTGGAAGATTGGCGGCCGCATCCAGCATGGTCCCATGCTACGGAAAAGCCGCCAAAAGTCCAGCATTTCCGGCATTTTCAACGAGGAAATCACCCCACGCGTGCGGGCGGCGCACCCCAGTTCGGACGCCTCCAGTCGATCCCTTCCCACAGCATCCCAAGCTGGGCCGACGTCAACCGGGCCGTTCCGTCGCTGACCGAGGGCCAAGGGAAACGGCCCTGCTGAAGGATCTTGTAGTAGAGGCAAAACCCCTGACCGTCCCAATAGAGAAGCTTGATCCGGTCACCGCGCCGCCCGCGGAAAGCGAAGATGGCGCCGCTTGTGGCTTGCTGACGCAGCACAGTCTGGGCCAGCATCGCCAGGCCCGAAATCCCCTTGCGCATGTCCGTCGTGCCGCAGGCGAGGTAAACGCGGACGCCGGTCCCAGGGCCGATCATGCCCCTTCGACCGCACGAATGAGCCGCATCAAACTCGCGCCGTCGATGCCGCTATCGAAGCGAAGACGCCGTCCCTGCATCAGGCACAGCTCGACCATCGAGGGAGCGATTGCCTCTTCCCATGCGGGGGCGCCCGGCGGCACCGATGTCGCAACATCGATCGGCACGAATGCCGGGCCAGGCAACGAGCCCAGCTGCCCTCTCTTCTTGAATGTGTGGCGCCAGCTATAGATCTGGGCTCGCGACACATCGTAGCGCCGGGCAACGCGCGACAGGGTCTCACCATTCACGCCGATCGCAGCAACGATTTCCAACTTCTCCGCGTCCGTCCATCGACGGCGACGTTCCCGCCCCAGTATCTCCATCACGTCCCGCGCTCCCGATCACGACGACCATAAGGACGTCCTTATCGACGTCCCTTACGCCCTCCCATCGGCTCGCGGCAGGCGGCCTCAACCGGCCGGTTACCTTCTTCTTACTGCCGGCTTTGAAATTGCTTGCTGCCCCTACCTTGTCGATCGCCAGAGGAAGGTAGGTTGTCGGTACGGTCGCAACCTGACCGTCGCCACGCCTCGGAACCAAGCACCTAGAGCGAATAGCCGCCGCGTCGCATTGCGTCTTCGATGATCGGGATCACCGATTGCAGGTAAGTACGATATTTCCGCCAGCGCCCGATCGATCGATCGTGGAGCGGCTCACGAACCTGCGCATAGCTCGGTGTCGGGGCGTGGCGACGATTGGCGTAGAAGTGCACTTGGGCCGGATCGACACTCAGTCCAACATGCGTCATCAGCTTCGCGGTCTCGCCGGCCTGATCGGCGACAAAACGCTCATAACCGAAGAGGTGGGGGGCGGGCGCGATCGTCTCGCGATATCGGTCGATGAGCGCGGAAACGGCTGCGATCTGGTGGGCAGCATCTTCGAGGCGATAACCGCAGTCGAAGCCGTGGGTCATGTCGTGCGACATGATGGAGACCAGAGTGTCGAGCGGATGGCGACGTACCATCACCATCGGTGCATGGGGAAACGCAAGACGGAGCAGCGGAAGATAGATTTCGTTCAACGGCATCTTGTCTGTGAACAGCTCCGCTCCAGCACTCGTCAGACCGTAAATCTCAGCCCGTCCGAGGTAGAAGTCGCGAAACAGGCCAGGCAAGTGATGATGGTCGGCGGCGACCAGGTGGCCGAAATCCAGCGAGCAGCTGGCACCGAGCATCTTACATGCGAAATCCCGCAACTGGGCGGTGAAGGGCAGTTCGCCGCCCGCCCGGACGGCTGGATGGCTGGTCAGGAGTTGCTCGGTCATGGTGGTGCCGGAACGCGGCATGCCAAGGATGAAAAGCGGCTGCGGCCCATCGCGCCGTGCCGGCCGTGGTAATCCAGACAAAGACAGGGTCGCCAATCCCGTAAAATGGGCGTCCACGGCTCGTGGATCGTAGCGACGGCCCGACACCTGCGCCAAGGCAGCCTTGCCGGCGACAAAGTCACGCCAGGCCTCGTCGTAGCGGCCAGCTCGGTCGCGGAGACGCCCACGCAGCAGCTGAGCAGCGCCATGCAGGTCCGAGAGGCCATCGAGCAGAGTCAGTGCTTCGGGCCAATGCGCATCACGCGCGAGCAGGGTGGCGCGTAGCATCAGCGCATCGCGTCCGTCCCGCGCGGCGAGGCGCTCGGCATGCTGAAGAGCGCGATGCGCGCCGTCGAGATCATCGCTCTGCTCGGCGATCTCCGAGATGAGCACGGCAGTGGCGAGGACGTCGGGCGCTAAGCGGTCAGCCTGGGCGGCGAGCTCCGCCGCTTCGTCGAGCGCGCCCTGGCGCAGCAGGTTGCGGCCAAGGTTGGTCAGGAGCTGGGGGTGCGGCCCGGCCAGCGCCATCGCCCGGCGGAAATGGATCGCCCCTTCGACTAGCATTTCGCGCTGTGAGAGCATCGTGCCCAGCATGGCATGGGCATCCGGGTGGTCAGCGTCGACCACCAGCGTCGCGCGGACCTCGACTTCCGCCTCGATCTCCCGCTTGTCCTCGATGAGCAGTCGCGCAAGATCATCGCGCGCCCACATGGCGTCCGGTGCGACGGCCAGGATATGACGAAGCGTTTTCTCAGCATCAGTTCGGTCGCCTCTGCGCAGCGCTTCCAGGAAGAGGATTTCAAGCGCATCCACCGAGCGAGGATCAGTCAACAGGACCTTTCGCGCCATATGGATCGCGTCCAGCGGCCGGCCCGCATTCATGGCCGCGCGCGCGGCTTCGATCATGGTGCTCGACATGAGGCCTGCATAGCGCGAAATCCGATGGGTGCGGCGCTTTTCCGCGTCAGCAGATGCTGCCGTCATGCTCGAGCGTGAGCGTTCGGCCGGCGGCTCTCGTCATCGCGAAAAATACATCGTTGCCGTTCTTTTCGTCCTTCGAAGCTCTCTCTCTCTCTCTCCTCGAAGCCACCAATATTCCCTTGCTTAATATGGGATCGGCCGTGTGGGGTCATATATCTCATTGAGTCCGCGGATCGGAGCGCAATCGTGGGCCAGCATCTCGCGCGGTTGGGGCATTCAGGCTCAATCGAGAAAGAGCTCGCCGCTTAGCGATAGCTTCATTGGGATCATTCCCAAATCCACGCCGCCGGCCCCGCACGTCACCCCGCACTGAAAGCGGAATTGCGCGTCGCTTAGCTATAAATGCGGAATTCCGGTTGACGTGTGGCAGCCTGCAAATAACGGCACTTGACAGATTTCGGCCGATTAGCGCGCTAATGCGGCATCTGCTCCCCCGCCTCGTTGCGCTTGAGCAGGACGCCCAATGCATGGTCCCATCCACTGTCCACCTTCGAAGAACCCGCTCGACTGTCCGGCAACGGAGAAGGGGTGCCGGCCAGCTACATCTTGGCGGGCGATTTTCCAGGGAGTCCGTTTCCGGCCTTTGCTGCGAGCGCGGAACAGAAGGGATGGCCATGGAGTACGATCCCAGGAGGCCCCGATCTGATACTGGATTCTCCAGCCCAGGTCGCGACCGTTCTTCTGACGCATGGGTAAGAGGCTTTCGCGGGGCCGACTCCCACGATTTCGCGATCGACCAAACACGAGATCATCTCGAATGAGAATGCGCCGCGATCGATCCGATGTTCGCCGCCTCCGCCATCGATCGACTCAGCAACCGGCTTTCAGGAGCCCAGCATTGGCGGAACGATCTTATGCTAGCCCGCTTGGATCCACCGACTGCTCGTCAGTGATCAGCTTACAAATATGTTTCGCCCGGTCTTCAACGTCAGAAAGATTCTGCGCGATGAAATCTGCCGAAAAGCCCTCGACGACGCCGCCAAATTGGAGATGGTCGGCATATTTGATACCGAACGCGTGGAAGAGATAGCGGGCCATGACGTCTTTGAGCGCGTCGATCTGCCCTTGCTCGTCGAGCCATAATTCGCGTGCGCCCGAGGTTATGATGCTGAGCAATCGCTTGTCCCGAAGCACGCCTTGCGCCTCATGGTGCTGGATTTCATCGGACGTTACACCTGACCCGATTACTCTGTCGATATAGCCCTTTAGTATGGCCGGCGGCATCCCGAACCAGATCGGGTAAATCAGGATATAGACATCGGCGTCAGCTATCATTTCGATCTCTCGTTGGACGTCAGGCGAAATCGAGAAACCTGCCTTGCCCGGCCGTTCGTGATTCTTGAGAACGGGATCGAAGCCTATACCATAGAGGTCGCGTAATATTGCCACGTGGCCCAAGCTGTGGACTGTTCGGCAATAGAGCTCGGCGATCGCACCGTTGAAACTGGTGGGATCGGGATGCGCGAGGATAACAATATGGCGCGGAACTTTGCTGATCTGCTGTTTGGCCTTGGGCATATTAATCATTTCCGACAACCGGTCTCGCCAGCGAGGCCGCGATCTCCGTCTCCTGGATCTCCCAGATGGCCTCCGCGTACCGCTCGGCTAATTCCTGGTGGACGTCTCGAATGCGCGGGTCGGTTGCGTCGAGATACGCGACCGTCTCCTGCTGCTCACGGTCGAGCAAATATTGAATCTTTGAAGCTTGCATGTCTGATACCCGCCTCGCAAGCGGGGGCGCTATCGACCCTCGGTCGCCATCATGCTCACGGCGTATGTGGTGGCGATGTCCGACCGTGGGCGCAGATGAGACGCAAAGCGAATCATTTCAGCATTGAGCGCGCCATGGCACTCGAAATCCGACTATCTCAGACCGATCGCTTCTGGCGCCGAGCGTGAGTAGCTCAACCTCGTGTCGGTGCAACGGTGAGCGGCTCATTCAAACTATTTCGCCGCCATTATCGCCTCGGAAATTCATGAGGCTGTTGACGGTATTGGGATTGGCTGATGGGCGCGGCACCACCACCACAGGAGCTAGGTTCATCCCGTTGGCGGCCCAAACCGCCACCTTGGTTCGATTGGCGAGGTTCAATTTTCTCAAGACGGCGCCGACGTGGACTTTTACGGTCGGCTCGGAAAGGCGTAACTCGCGGGCGATGACCTTGTTGGACATGCCCGTGGCGAGACATTGAACAATATCGCGCTCTCGTACCGACAGCCGTTTGGCCGCAGCGTCAGTAAGGTTTGTGGCCGCTGACTTCTGACGCTGTGTCAGGGCGTCGATGAACTTCGATGGGATCACACATCCGCCGAGCGCGATAAGTTCGAGCTGGCGAACGAGAATCGCGCAGCTGACACTTCGATCGACGACGCCGATCGCCCCGACCGCGAAAGCGCGCTGTACAAGTTCCGTCGATGCACCCTCCGCAAACAAGGCGATCTTGAGTGCCGGTGACAGAGCATTAAGCGAAGCAAGTTCAGCCAATGGATTGGAAATACGAGCATCGATGAGTGCGATCTGATAATCTGCAAGGGGCAAACCGGTTGGCAGTTCCAGGCCGGTTGGTAGATCCAGGTTATCCGCCGGATCACGTACTCCTATCTCGAAGCCCGCATCCGTCAATATCGCAGCCAGCGCTTCTCTTTCAAAATCTCGTCGCGCGACGATAAGAATTGCTAGTCTCTGAGCCATATTATTCCCCGTTCAGATGGTCCCGGCACCTCATCCCAGTCGATCACCAGGAAAGGTAACCGACATCGTTTTCAATTTAGTGCTTTGTATTTTCAGATATGCTGGCGTTCGGACGCCATTTTTAGGGGGAGTTGATGGTCCAATCCGGGCGACGTAATGACATTTACGGACGCTCGAGGGCGAATTTAGGAAACGCGCTTAAATCGTAAATTTACGTGGATTTCGCGCAATCCGCTACGTGGACCTAATGTTGCGATATTGGCTCGGCGCGGTGCATCTCTTTGATTTCAGTGAATAAAGTCAATATCTCGGGCGGCGACAAACGACCTCTTTTCACGCTCCCCGCCAGTGCGAAAGAGTTCAAGCATACCGCCGCCCGCCAGCCCGAAGGTCCCGATCAGGGGCCCATGGCTAGTCGAGTAATAAATGGATGTCTGCGCGCATGGCCTGGTAGGCATCTGGGAAAATATCGTCCTCAGGTATGTACATCTGAATTTTTACTACTTAAGTCTTATCAGCCGGAATCGCAGATCATCAAACGCAAAATGGTAAATTTATGTTCCGTAGCGTCCTCCACTATATTTCTCCATTAACTACAATAACACGATTCTTAAAAAAGAAGTACGGATTGTGATTAAACATTGGAGGGTGATTATTATAGATAATCATCTATAACCTGGATCATGGTTGCTGGTCGGGCCGACGCTGCCAACGGTCATCTCACCCACGCAGGCAGGGTCTCGCAAGCGTTCGCGATCGAGTTTTCGAAGCTACGAAGCGGAGGCGACGGTCGAAATTCGATCAGTTCGCGCGAAGGCGCCGGTGCAAGTAATTCTCGTCGAAGCCCGCGATGCTGATCAGCTTTTCCGGACCGGTGACGACGAGCATGCCGCGCTGCAGGGTCATCGCTCCTTGAAGTTTTAATTCCTTGAGCACCCGGTTCAGATGGACCGGCGTCATTCCAAGCGCGTCCGCGAGTAGCAGCTGTGATAGAGGCAGGGACAATTGCGAGCTGGAGGTAAGTCCGATATTGCGGGCCCGCACATAAAGCTCGCAGATCAGGTGAGCCGCCCGCTCCAAGCTGTTGCGCCTTCCCATGCTCGTGATCCAGGCGCGCATGGTGCCCCCGTCGACCAATTGAGATATGTACATGGCGCGGGCGATCTTGGGATGCGTATCCATCAACGCATCCATTTGCTCCCTCTCGATCGTCGCGACCTCAGCGTGCGTGATCGTTCGGATGCTGTGGTCCATCTCGGCCAGCAGGCCGACATGGAGATCGCAACAGTCGCCGGGCATGAGGAACGCCATGATCTGGCGAGCCCCGTTCGGAAGGATCTTGTAACGAAACGCCCAGCCCTCGAGCATTACGAAGACAGGACCGGGGCGATTGCCCTCTCTGATGAGGTCGACTTTCGCCCCGATCGATCGCCCACGGCCCGTCGCGGTGACGAGCGCCGCGATATCAGCCTCTTCGAGCACGCCGAAGCTTTTCAACTTGTCGATGAAGCGGTTACCCATGCTCCATCATCCCATAGGTTATCGATATATAATATTGCTGTAAGTTATAAACAATTATTGGCAAGCCTATATCCCTCTGTCCCGATTTCGGCTATCCTGTTTTCATCGTCGGCTTTTATCGGGCTCCGACGGCTGGAAGACCCCCGTGCTTCCGCCTTCATCGGAGTGCCGACAATGGGGCAGAGCAGCGAGCAGCCGGAATCCCACGGTTTGTGGTCGGGACCAGACCCCCACGGGCAGGCAGCCTTGTTCTTGATAGAGAGCTTGCTCCATGGCCTTATCGAGAAATCGGCCCTGACGACGTGGGAAGCGTTGGCGATCGTCGAACGCGCGGCTGAGGTAAAAGCCGAGAATGCGCCAGATCTCGGAGACTCCCCCGAAGCACTAACCAAATCTCTGGCGCTGATCGATGCGATCGCGGCGAGCCTGCACCACGATATCCGGGATTGAAACGCGAGCTCCCGGATCGGGCTGAGGCTTCAGCTGTGTCGTGCCAGGTGTCCTTATCGCGCGGCGATTAGGATTAAGACACCGCGTCCGTGAAGGGAGCCTGTCGCGGCTGGCCGGGCGGGGGAGGTCAGGCTGGAACGTCTGGAACGGTTTGAGGCGCCGCGCCGAGACCGCCTGTTAGGTCTCCTGGATCGCCGACAGCTTCCAGAGCCCGTTGCCGCCGCGCACGAAGGTCCAGTATTCCAGCGTCTCGGTGATGTTGCCCAGCGCCATGTCCTTGATCGCCCCGCTGGCACGGTCGAGCATAACATCCCTGCTCTCGTAGCGCATCGCGATAGTCGCATATTCGCCGCTCGCCTCGCGCCAGGCTTCCGAAACCTCGGCGTCGAGCAGCCGGGTGTTGGTCACCCCATTGCGGAGCCCGCGCGTCGCATTCTGGCTGAGTTCCTCGGAGAGATAGGACATGATCTCAGGGGTCGTCAGCTGACGCAACCGGGCATAATCCTCGCGTCCGAAGGCGTCCTGGATGTCGATGAGCAGACACTCGAAATCGCGCTGATCGGACGCGGTGACCGGGATGTCCGTACGCTGATCGGCCGCCGGCTTATAGGGTGCGCCCGGTCCGCCCCATGGTCTGCCCGTCGGCGCCGGTGGGGCATAGCCCGTGAAGGAATTCCGCTCATCTGCTGGCTCTGCGGCTGCTGGCACCGGCAGATGAAGCCGAGGACCAGCCAGATTAGGCCACCGATCACGGCGAGTTGAGCCAGTGTAGAAGAGGAGCCCGCCTCCGCCGCCCTGGCCTCAGCCGGCATTCCGTCCGCCGCCGAAGAAGTGGCCGATCAAGCCGCCAGCGAGGAGGCCGCCGATCAAGCCGCCGCCGAAGCCCCCGAAACGACGTCCAGCCGGGGCGAAAGGTTGGTTCTGCCGATAATTCGGATAAGCGTTGCCCGCATGAGTCTGGGAACGTGGTGTCATCGAGCGCTCGACCGGCGCGACGGTCCCGGGCGACCCGAAGGTCGATCGCGGCGCCACGTAGGTGCGCGAACCGCGACTGCCGAAGCTGCCGCCCCGCCGGGCATCGGCGCCGGTAGCCGCCAAGCCGGACAGGCTTAGCGCCAGCATCGCCGCTGTCATGGCCAGGGTGAAGGTCGGCTTGCTCATGCGTGTCTCCTTGGCATGTGATATAGGTGAGCAAGACACCGACCGCCAGATCGGCGGTGCACCATGCCGGTCGGATGCTTTTCGACAGAATACGATCATATCAGCGCCTATCATGCCCAAGCACGACCTTCCCGACGGCAACGAGGCCGGCAGCAACCTGATCGACTTCCGGGACTATCCGCGCAGGCGCGTGAACCAAACCTTGCAGGACAATGGCGACCCGGAAACCGGAAGATCGGATCGAGCGGTTTATCGGTTTGCGGAATTCGACGACAGGACGCCGCCACGCTTTCGTGCCTACGGTCCGTTATGCATCGCGATGGCCCTGGTTTTGGGATGGATCGTCTGGGTGGTCATTCGTCGCTGAGGCTCGACGTCGTCAACGTGATTGAGCGCTGGGTTCTTACGGATCAAGAACGCCAGTGAGAGGTGCGGTTGGGGCAACCTTGCGATGGAACTTGATCGTATCGCCCGCTCCGATCGTTCGGGTCGCTGACGTTGCCGAAACCGCTATTTTGACGTTGCCGGCTCAGAGATAAAATCGACCATGATCTCGCCCGATATGCCCTCGAGCGCCTCGCGCACCTCCCGCATTGCGAGCCCGGCAGGTATCAGGAGCTCTGCCTTCGCGCGGAAGAGCGGTGCGCCGGACCACGCGCTGCCTTCGATCGAGGTGGTGAACGCTTCTATGTTGACATCCAGTCCTGCGAGCACCGTGGTTACGGTGCGCACGATGCCCGGACGATCCTGGCCGACGATTTCGATCGTAAGGCGCGCGCCTTCGCGCTCGGTCGTTTCGATTGGTGCAACGAGGTCGACTTTGATTCCAATCGCGTCAATTTTGCGCGTGGCGTCTTCAAGTTCGGAAAGCCGGTCCGCCGGCAGGTCAACCAGAACCGATCCGACATATTTGCCACCGAGGCGCGAGAGGTGGCTTTCCAGCCAGTTTCCATCGACCTCGAACACTGCGTCAGCAATGGCACGGGTAAGGCCGGGGCGGTCGCTTCCGACTACCGTTAGGATGATGGCTTGGTTCACGGCTCACCTCGATGCAGAGTCTCGGAGAACCCGCTGTATACCGTTTCGACGCGATTGATGAGCGCGTAGGAGTTGCCATGATCGCGTAGCGACCGACAACGAAGACCTTCCGACGTCGATGTCGGCGACAAGACAGCTGCTTCGCACGCCAGCCCGATGCTTCTGAGCGGTGGATCCGCGCATGGCGGTTGGCGGTTCGCTGATGCTTACCTTACTCACGTCGAAGCCTATGATCGCAGGGTCTTTGCGATCGTCCGGTCGAGGTCACATCCGTGTCACCGGTTTCGGTCGAGCGGCTGGTGCGGTTAGATGGGGCGACGTGGATCGATCGCAGCTGATTGGGAGGATGCTGGCGCCCGATCTCGGCCTAGGTCGCGAGGGACGGGAGGCGGAAGCGCTGTGGCGGCAATGGCTGGTCGAGCAGGATCTGACGGACGAACAAATTCGGGCGGATGGGCTATGCAAGCGATCTGCTCGATCAGCTTCGAGGGCGCGAGTTGCTGCGTGTTGCCGATAAGCTTTCCGGCGAGACCAACCTGGAATTCTCCGAGGCGCGGCAGGACGAGCGGATTGAGGCCGTGTTCAGGTGGTCCGTCGCAAATGTGGACGTCGGCATGCACTGATGGAGCGCGCCAGCGATTTCACCTTACACCCTGGTGCCGACCCTCGAACACCAGATTGGCGAGCTCGCGTTCGGCATCATGCGAGAAGCGATTACAAGTTGGATGATCGGCCGTGAGCACGGCGGGCAGGAGCATTGGTTGATGACATCGCGGCCCAAGCATAAGGTCAACGTCATGACCCGACTCGACAGACCGACGTTCTCCGTCACGATTGAGACCTGCAACGCTGCCCATATCGCCGATTGGGCGACGCTGCGTGCTGAACTTTGGTCCGACGGTACCCACGAGGAGCATCGCGAATTTGCGGCCGTCGCGATCGAGGATTCGACCCGGCTGGCCGCCTTCCTGGCACGTGATGATGACGGGAACGCCCTGGGCTTCGCAGAGGTCTCGCTCCGCTTCGACTATGTGAATGGCTGCTCGACCTCGCCGGTGGGCTTTCTCGAAGGTCTGTACGTTCGCGAGCCTGCGCGTCGCGGCGGTATCGCGCGGGGACTGGTCGCGGCCATCGAGCATTGGGCGAGAGAACGGGGTTGTACTGAACTCGCCTCAGACGCGCTCCTCGAGAATGAGACTGCGCACCGAGCGCATCGAGCGATTGGTTTTGCCGAGACCGAACGCGTTGTGTTTTTTCGCAAGGCGCTGGATATCGTGGTCGAACAGTAAGACGGCCAGGAAAGCACGTCCTGAGGGTGCCGCAGCGGTAAGCGCTATTCTATCAGCGGCCAGACCTCGACGACGCCATGAGCAACGGCACATGGAGACCGCGAAACGAGGCGGATCGCCTCATCCAGGTCGACAGCTTCGATAATGGCGAAGCCCGCGACGGGAAGGTCCGAAGACATGAAGGCCGTGTGCTCAACGCGGACACCAGATGCGTCCGGGTTGCAGACCTGAACCGGCGTACCCGCGATCCCGATCAGAGCGCCGCGCTTCTGGAGTTCGGTATCGTGGGCGTGAGCGGCGTCACGCACGGCCGGCGCCGTGCGCTCATAGCCGGCTGCGTCGCCATATCCGATCGTGAAGAACTTTGGCACCCTGGCTCTCCTTGGTGAGTAAAGCTGCGATACGTCCGGCGTTCCTTCTCGATGATACGCTGCTTCTGCCAGGTGTTCGACGGCCGTTCTAGTTTGTGTGGGGGCGGTCGAGTTGCAGCAACTACTTTGCTAAACCTGAACGGCCGCACTCGCTTTTTTTCAGCTATGCCAAGGCGATCTTCGGGCCTGCATTCGCAGCTGCTTGGGTTCAGGCTCCGTGAGGGTTGAGACTTCACCGGGCGCTACCTCGCAGGAGCGAGCCGCTTGGGGAACTGGGAAGCAGAAAGGACACGTCTTTCACGTCATCCTTCCGAGCAGATCGCCGACGTCGCAGCTGGCGAAGCTGGCGAAATTGTCGGCGACGCCGAAGGGAAGCAGCAGCGTGCGGTCGTGGACGATCCCGCCGCAGCTGTAGACTACGTTAGGCACGTAGCCACTACGTTCGCCAGGGCTGGGCCGCAAGATTGGCTGAGGGGCGCGCGCGAGCAGTTTGCCGGGATCGGCCTTGTCGAGCAGACATGCGCCCATGCAATAGTTTCGCATCAGCCCGACGCCGTGAGTGATAAGCAACCAGCCCTCTTCGATCTCTATCGGAGATCCACAATTGCCCATCTGCACGAACTCCCATGGGTAGCGCGGGCCGAGGATCTTCAAACCGCCGTCCCAAGTGGTGATGTCGTCCGACATGATCAGCCACAGATTTTCGCTGTCCTGGCGGCCAATCATGGCGAATCGCCCGTCGATTCGACGGGGGAAGAGGGCCATGCCCTTGCTCTGCGGCACCGTGCCCTTGAGGGTCGTTAGTTCGAATGTATTGATACCCGTTCCTCGAAAGAGCTCACAGCGCGCGTCGTGACCGTCGAAGGCGGTGTAGGTGCCGAGGAAAATCGGCGTCCCGTCATCTTCAACGAACCGTACCATGCGCATGTCTTCGATGCCTTGCCGTTGGCTGGCGAGCACCGGGAACAGCACGCTCTCGGACGGATCTTGGCTTCCCTCGCAGATTACCCGGGTCGTACCAGTCTCCCCACTCTCGTCAGGTCCCTCGATGCGCGGCGAAGTCACCCAGGGACTTGGATCATCGATCGAAAAGCCCGTGCTTGGGCACCAGCGGCCGGTGCGGAAGGTGACCGAAGAGACGTGCCCCTCACCGATGCCGCGCAGCGAGAGAATGAAGCTGATCCCACCGGCCGGCGCGTCGCTCTGGTTCATGCGCAGCAGCATGCTGGGATTGAACAGCGCGGCGGCTTCGAAGGAGAATTCCGCGCTCAGATAGGCGCCAATCAGGAGCTGTTCCTCGGGCATGGCCGTGACCTGCTCGGGTAGATAGTCAGAGACTTCTTCGAAGCGTCGCATTAGCATGCTCTCGACGTTGCGATGGCGTTCGGACAGTGCGGCGATCGCGGTCTCGCAGGCGACGCGCCGTGTCGCTTCGTCCAGCGACAACACGCGTTCGATGACGGTCCGCATGCGCGGATGGGCGGGATCGCGAAACGCCTTGGGATAGTCGACGCCGAACGGCTTGATTACCGTGCGCGACGGGTCCGGGCGAAGATGGACGCCGGAAAACGTGAACAGGTCGTCGCTCATGCGGTTCGCCTTTGATGTCGAACCCGCAGCGTCTGCACGGGATCTGTCGCATGCCGGACGGGTGGCGGCGCGAAGGGTTCCGCGATGATCGCGGCGAGGCGAGTGTTCGCGAGAGCGGTGAGGCTTCCTGTCCGCTGTCTTGGCCACTCAACACATAAGTGTCACAGCAGAACCTCGTGTGATGTAGTGAGATGTGAGAAGCTTCCAACTGCGCCGAACGCGCCCGTGGCGCGACTAGGGCACCCATTGGATCATGGTAGCAATCAATCCATCTGCGGCGGGATGTCCTGCTCCTGGTCCGATCACAACGAACTCGACATCGGGCAACGGCGGAAGCACCGCGTTGGCATTGATCACCGCAAGCCCGGGTGGAATCAGCCGAGCCGAGTGCAGCATGATGCCGATCCCCGCTCGCGCCGCGGCGGTGAGGCCCGTCAGGCTTGCGCTGGTGAAGGCAATACGCCAGCGCCTTTCCAGGCTATCCAGCGTCTCGATCGCGCGGGCGCGGGTGACGCTCGGGGACGGATAGAGCAACAGGGGCAGCGCAGCATCGGGATCGATGCGTAAATCTGGGCGGCCAACCCAACGGATCGGTTCTCGCCATGCGACGATGCCACGACGGTCCCCTGCCTTACGCTTGACGAACAAGACGTCCAGCCGGCCGGCGTCGAAGGCGTCGTAGAGATCGTGACTGAGCCCTGCGCTCAGCTCCAGATCGACCTCGGGATGGCGTCGCGCGAAGGTGGCCAGCACATCGGGCAGGGCGGACAGCACGAAATCTTCTGACGCACCCAATCTCAGCCGTCCACGTAACGGAGCGCCCGACAGGCTTTCCTCTAGCCGGACATGGGCATCGATGATGGCCCGCGCCTGATCGAGCAGCCGCTCGCCTTCAACCGTCAAGGCCATGCGATGAGTGTCGCGATCGATCAGGCGTCGGCGGGCGAGAGTCTCCAGTCGAGCGATCTGCTGACTGACCGTAGACTGGCGTACACCCAGTAGTCGGGCTCCACCGGTGAAGCTGCCAGCGTCCACTACCGCTACAAAGGCTTGGAGGGAGGTCCACCGGAATCAGAGGCTGGAAGGAAGCGCAGAACCTGGATTCGAACGAGATCCGATAACAGATCGTTCTGTAAGCCGATCGTGTTCTGGCAACTCAAAGCCTGATCGAGTTCGGCGGCCAGCGCTGGCTTCTGGCATCTAGACGCGGGGTGATCTAGCAGTTGCGGCATGATACCAGAGATCACCGATGCCGTCTTGACGCGCACCGTCCAAACTTCACGCATGGTGAGCGCTGGCCGCGACTATTGGCGAAGTGGGCGCGTCCGAGATCTGCGCACAGATTCTGATCGTGGCATCGTCCATGCCTCGGTCAAGGGAAGCGCTCTGACGCCCTATGGGGTCGAACTGCAATTCCAGTCTGGAGCCGGCGTAGTCGCAAGATGCAGTTGTCCGGTCGGGATCGACTGCAAGCATGTGGCGGCGACGATGTTCGCGTTGCAACACGATCAGCACGTTCGCGGCGCGGCTAACGACCTGTTGCGACAGCCGCCGCAGGTCGTTCCAATCGAGCGTGCCGGATCCCCCGACATTCTCCCGCCTACATTGTCGCGATGGGCAGCGGCGATGGGTCCTCTGGTCAAACGGGCTAGCGAAATTGTCACCGGGCCATCACGGGTTATCCTCTACGTTGTGCGCGCACAGGCTCCTGAAGGAAATGTCCGGCTTTCAAAGAAGCGACCATTATCCTCCTTGGCGCCGTCCGGTTGCGCCGTGCGTCTGCTGGTGGAAGCAGTCGATGTTGCTCTCAACACGGACGGAAGACCGATGGGCAACGGCACGAAGGTGTCGCCGAGCGGAATATATGGAGTATCGGCTGGGCCCGCGCATATGGAGGACGAGGATCGGCTTATCGTCCGCCGCCTTCACATGCGGATTGGCGACACCGATCATGAAGGCTGTTTAACGGGCGTCGGAGGCGCGGATCTGCTCGAGCGCGTACTCGCGACCGGCCGCGCACGATGGGCGACGCCGCACGGACCATCCCTCCACAGCGAAGCGCCGATACCAGTACAGCTCAACTGGATAGCTGACGACCTCGGCAGAACGAGGTTGTCGGTCGCGGGGGTGTCGCTGGAAAGCGCGGTGGCATTGGTCGCGCCCCCGGTGTTGATCGATTCCTCCACCGGTGCGGTCTTTCCGCTCGATCTTGGCGTCTCGCCGCTCATCGCCGATCAGTTGTTGCGTCTCCCACCGGTCGAGCCTGAGGCAATTTTGGCCCTGGCGGCGCGCTGGAGCGAACTGGTCCCGGCCGATGTGCCCCCGCCTGCGGTTCCGGAGGTTCGTGAACTCGGTTTGGTCCGGCCGATCCCCGTGCTGTCCCTGCGCGTGGATCGTGTCGAACTGGAGGAGCGCTATGGTGGCCGCTACCGCTATGCAAATAAGACCCGTGTCGACTGCGCTATTGCACGCCTCGGGTTCGATTACGCTGGTACCGTTATCGACGCCACTGCTGATAAGCAGACAATGCTGGTGCGGGACGGCACAGGCCTAACCCGCTTCACCCGTGACCTCGATGCGGAACTCGCCGGAATGGCCCGGCTCCTTCACACCGGACTGATCCCGCTGATCGAGTTCGAGGATGTCGATCCCGCTCCCAGGCAGGACTGGGATCATGCACCGGAAATGCCCGCGTCGGCGGAGGATTTCACGCCCTTCCTGCTCTACGATGCGGAGACGCTGCGAGCCGAAGGGTGGCGCGTCGAGCTAACACCGGACTTTCCGCTTCGTGTCGTGGCGGCCGAGGCCGAGAGCCTCGCGGTTGACGTTGTTCCGTCGGGGATCGACTGGTTCGACATCACGCTCGGAGCCACGATCGAGGGGGAACGTATCGATCTCGTACCTGCACTCCGTCGCCTGCTCGCGACGATTGACGAAAGCGAGTTCGAGAGTCTCGAGCACGAACTTGCGACAGCAGGCGATCTCCTTCCAGTCGCGCTCGGTAATGGTAAGGTCGTGACGCTCGAGGCCGCACATGTGCTGCCGGTGCTGCGCGCCTTGCTGTTGCTGGCTCTGAACAACCCTGCACCAGGCTCCTTAAGCAGCCGGCCTGGCTTTTCTTCCCTCGACCTCGGCTTGCTTGGCGAGATCGAGACCGCGACATCTAATCTGCCTTGGAGCGGGATCGAGCCGTTGCGACGGCTAGCTCGTGAACTGACCGAACTTCGGCTTGATCCGACGCCGCTCCCGGCAGGCTTCAAGGCGACCCTGCGTCCTTACCAGCAGACCGGATTCGACTGGCTTGAAGCGCTGGCGCGGGCGGGCCTCGGCGGACTGCTCGCCGATGACATGGGGCTTGGCAAGACTGTGCAGGCGCTGGCGCACATCGCGTCGCAGAAAGCGCGCGGAACACTCGAAAAGCCCGTGCTGATCGTTGCTCCGACATCGGTGCTGCCCAATTGGCAATCCGAGATCGCCCGCTTCGCGCCATGCCTGTCGGTGCTGCTCTTGCATGGTCGTGAGCGGCACGATCGCCAAGATTTGATCGCTGCTCACGACATCGTGCTGACCAGCTACCCCTTGCTGGTCCGGGACCAAGCCGCGCTAGCCGGCGAGACGTTCAGTCTCGTGCTGTTTGACGAGGCGCATATGCTGAAGAATCCGCAGACCGCAGGTCACCGCGCGTCCAAAGGGCTGGTCGCCAACCGCAGGATTGCGCTCACTGGTACCCCGGTGGAGAACCGATTGACCGATGCCTGGGCGCTGTTCGACCTCGTCGTGCCGGGACTCCTTGGCAACCAGCGCGCGTTCGTTCGTGACTTTCGCAATCCAATTGAGAAGCGTGGCGATATCGAGGCTAAGGCAAGACTGGCGCGCAAGCTCAGGCCGTTTCTGTTGCGACGGACTAAGGATGCGGTGGCGGTTGATCTGCCGGCGAAATCTGTCGTGCCGCTCGCGATCACGCTTGGTTCGGCGCAGATGGCGCTCCACGAGAGTCAGCGGATCTTGATGCAGCAGCGTGTTCGAGACGAGATCGCACGCGTGGGATTGATGCGCGCGCAGATCGTGATGCTGACAGCTTTGACGCGGTTGCGTCAAATCTGTTGCGACCCGCGGCTGCTGCCGGGGCAGGCGAGTAAGCCTCCTGCATCGGCTAAGCTTGAGCGGCTCCTTGAACTTATCGATGAGATGATCGCCGAGGGGCGGCATATCATCCTATTCAGCCAGTTCACCTCGATGCTCGATCTGATCAAGCCCGAGCTCGATCGACGGCAGCATCAATGGGTCGAATTAACCGGGAAGAGCAAAGACCGCAGGACGCCGGTTGACCGCTTCCAGGCTGGTGAGGTGCCATTGATCCTCGTCAGCCTCAAGGCGGGCGGCACCGGGCTCAACCTGACAGCTGCGGACGCCGTAATCCTCTACGATCCGTGGTGGAACCCGGCGGTCGAGGCGCAAGCTATCGATCGTGCCCATCGGCTAGGGCAGCACAAGCCAGTCTTTGTCTATCGCATGATCGCGACCGGTACGATTGAGGAGAAAATCCTTGCGCTTCAGCAGCGCAAGGCGGCCCTTGCCGAAGCGTTGTGGAGTGAGGATGCCGCGTCGCCAGCCCATCTGACTGAAGACGATATCGCCTTCTTGCTGGGATGACGACGATAGCAGCCTCGGAACATGGATGACGGCTGGTCGACCGTCCGGCCCGCGCCCTAGAAGTTCGGAACCGACACGGCGCCAGATTTTCACCGAATGCGTTGGTCTGATTATGATCGTAGCACTGCGGGGCGGAGGCGTCGGACGACGATGCGCGAGTTTCTCCTTCAGCGGCGTTCAATCGCCATCCAGTTCCTCCGCCGTCTTCCAGCTAGGTCCAGAAAATGGCGTGACCTCTACCGGGTTCGAGGAGCGGGATCTTGTCAGGGTGCCGCAAATGCACGCGAACACGCCAGTAGTCTTCAGTTCTCTAAATGGCGCCGACACCATGCGCCCACAATTGGAGCATCGGGCGCTCACGAGGATATGATCGAAATCGCCAGGCATGCGCTTGCATCTAGCCTGCTGTGGCGTGCGGGCAAGAGGTTGACGGCCTATCGGAAATGCCGGGACGACGCCTGGGATTGCGAGGGCGAACTTATGGGTAGGCTGGCCCAGTGTGACGACATGCCTTTATCTCGAGGGATTCGTTCTCGTCTCCGTCTCAGTCCTCGGAATGCCGGGAATGGCAATCGCCGCCTTTGTCTGGAGGGCCAGCTAACGTGCGCGCTGAGGAGAGCCGACCGACTTCCAAATCGGACCCGAAGCAGATAAAGTTGAGCTGCACATTCCGTGTGCTGCTCGGCCTTCTGCCCCCAATGATCGTCGAGCGCCCGCCTGCTGAACCGGATGCCGGCAGGCGGGGCGATAGGCGTCGCGAGCGCCATCTTGGGCAGCAGCGCACATTCGGAGTGGTGCAGCGCCGGACTTTCAGTGCGGTGATCGACGGTATCTCGACGTCGAGGATGTTTGACAGCGCCTTGCGGCCCTCTCGCAGGATCTTATCGTAGCCGAGGGGCGTGAAGAAGTCGAAGACGTCAGCGTCGATCGCGTCCATGAACGCGTCGCCAGAGCCGGTGAGGATAACCGCGCGGTTATCACGATCCTCGCCGCCTGAGCCCATTGAAGAGTGCGGTTCCTGTCAACTCGGAAAGGGCGCCAAGCCGAGTCCGATTAGTTCATTGGTGTGGGAACGTTCTGCCAGCGGTAACGGGCGGTCGTGCTTCTTCAACCGCCCGTCGCCGATTCAGGCCTTTTCGGCTTCAGCCGTTGCACCTGTGGGGTGCGCCTGTGCTGCTTCATTGGTCGCCTTGGGGGATTGCGGACGTCCGCGCTTCTTGGGCGCCGGGGCGTCGGCCACGGCGTCCACCACCTTCTTGGCGGTCCGCTTCACGGCCTGTGCCACCGTGGCGACTTCCTCGACAGCCTTCTTGCGACCAAGGCCGATGGTCTTGGCGAGCGACCGGCGCGTTTCGGCATAAGCCGGGGCGACCATCGGATAGTCGCGGGGGAGTTTCCACTTGGTGCGGTACTCCTCGGGCGTCATGTTGTAGTTAGTGCGCAGATAGCGCTTCAGCATCTTCAGCTTCTTACCGTCCTCAAGGCAGACGATGTAGTCGTGCTTCACGGACGAGCGGACGGGAACGGCGGGTTCCTGAGCGGCCTCCTCCGGTGCGGGCGGCGCGCCCGCAGATGCCAGCGCTTCGTGAATGGATTTAATGAGGGTGGGGACTTCGGCGGATGACACCTTGTTGTTCGCAACGAAAGCGCTCGCGACATCGGCGGTAAGCGAAATGAGATCGAGATCAGTATCGGACACGATATTCTCCAGTTCTGGATGCGCGGGCCCATACGCTTTTTTTTCGTCCCGTCCAGAGGGCGTATGATTAATTTCAGGACAGTTTCTTCGGCTCTTCCGCAGGATGCAATACGTGACTTAGCAGATGTCTCCCGTTTCGTCGCGTGCGGGACACGCAATCGCGCTGAACAGTTCCCCCTGTCGGCCCGCCTCGGCGTGAGCGCGCCAGCCGGTATTGAACGCTTCGTCATCGAGCCACGCAATGACCTGTGCGATAGTACCCGGCGCCGTGTTGACGACCCTGGTCACGCGCGGCTTCTATCTTGACCCATCCTGTGGCCTCAACAATCTCGCCATCTCCGAGACGCTGTCGCGCGAAGACTGGTATCGCACCCGCTTGGATCTTCCCGCCGCTGGTTCCGGCGTCCGGAGGCACCCGCTGTTTTAGGGCATCAAGCACGTCGCCGATATCTGGGCGAGCGGCCATGGGGTCGGTTGGGTGAAAGGTGCGTTCATCCGTGGCCAGTTCGACATCACGCCCTATTTTGGTTCCCGGCCGCAACACAGTGGCAATGCGGATCGCCCGGCCGCCCCATCCAGGGATCGGGGACGAGGAATCGATCGCGCGCGGGGGCATTGAGCGACGAGCCTGAAAGCTTGCATGGGTCAAAACCTAGACAGCGGAATTATGGAACTTCATGGAACGATCGCGACAAACCTGAGGGTGGCGGTGGCAAGCGTGGCGCGTCTGTAAGGCCATCCCATCTATCAGGACACGCTCGCCTATTGGACTGACCCTCTTCGCAAGGCCCGCCATGCACGCGATCGTGACGTGGCACGACGCCGATGAGATCGATCAGCTGATCTTGAAGCTTGAGAACGAACTTGCCGCGCGCGGCCGACCGTGGGGTCGTGACCCGAGCGTTGCTCAGGCCCGCCCCGTCGTGCCCGGTCAAGCGCTGACTTGTGCCATCAGGAAACGCCCGTAATTGCCTGCGCGCACCTCGCGGAGCGGCAACTGCGCCGAGCGCATCCCGGCGATCACGGGCTCGAGCGTTAGACCGGACGCGGCGTTCGAGACGTCGATGATCGACGTGAAATCGCGGGCTGCGGGCTGTGGGCGTCTTGGCGACCTGGGTGTCGCCCGAATCGCCCAACGAGAGTCAGTAGGAGGCTGACTCGCGCCACAGATCAGTGCCGCCATCGGTCGCATATTTGTCGATTTCAGCGAGCTCGTCGGGGGAAAAGTCCAGTCGAGCGACGGCGTCCAGTGAATCGTCCAGCTGCTCCACCGTCCGCGCCCCGATGAGCGAGGACGTCACGCGCGGATCGCGAAGCGTCCAGGCGATTGCCATCTGCGCGAGCGTCTGGCCGCGTCGTTCGGCGATCGCATTGAGCGCACGGACGCGCGCGAGGTTGTCCTCGCTCAGCATCTCCTTGTGGAAGGAGCCGTCCCGGCCCACCCGAGCGTCGTCCGGTGTGCCGTTCAGATATTTGGAAGTGAGCAACCCTTGCGCAAGCGGCGAGAAAGCGATGCAACCGGTGCCGAGTTCCTCCAGCGTGTCGAGCAAAGCGTCCTCGATCCAGCGGTTCAGCATCGAATAATTGGGCTGGTGGATGAAGAGTGGGACGCGTTCTTCCGCGAGGATCGCGGCAGCCTTGCGCGTAAGCTCCGGCGAGTAGCTCGAAATCCCGATGTAGAGCGCCTTGCCTTGCCTATGGAGGTGCGCGAGCGCCTGCATGGTCTCTTCCAGCGGCGTCTTGGGGTCGACGCGGTGTGAGTAGAAGATATCGACATAATCGAGACCCAGGCGCTTCAACGACTGGTCGAGGCTGGCGATCAGATATTTGCGGCTGCCCCCAATCCCACCATAGGGGCCGGGCCACATGTCCCATCCTGCCTTGGTCGAGATGATCAGCTCATCTCGGTAGGGGGCAAAGTTGGTCGCCATGACGCGTCCGAAATTCTCCTCGGCCGATCCGTAGGGCGGGCCGTAATTGTTGGCGAGGTCGAAGTGGGTAACACCACGGTCGAAAGCGCGACGCAGAATCGCGCGGCCCGTTTCGAACACATCGGCGCCACCGAAATTCTGCCAGAGGCCCAGCGAGATCGCAGGCAGGTCGATGCCGCTCCGGCCGGTGCGCCGATACGGCATACGGCCATCATAACGATCAGGCGAGGGGGTGTAGGTCACGAGACACTCTCCTTTGCGATGGCCGCTCATAATGCATTCCCGCACCGATCCAATTGAGTCGGTTCAGTCGCTCGCTATGCAAAGTCGCAACCAAAGGTCTGAACCGCGACATTTTCGGGAAGCCTGTCGAGAGGCCGGTCCCGGCCGACTTCGCAGGGAATGATCCAGGGTGATCGAACCTGCGACCATGGGCCAGCTTGGCAGGAGAGAGGCAAGCTGCAACCACATGCTCAAACGAGGCCTGGGAGGATGATGTGCGGTGGACATTCTGGTCTTTGGTGATGGGACTCGCGGCATCCGCGGCAGGCGCCGCGCCACAGGTGAGAGTGGCGGAAGGTACCCTTCAGGGTGTCAGCCTCTCCGACCCTGATCATGTGAATGCCTATCTCGGCATCCCCTATGCGGCAGCTCCAATCGGGCCGCTGCGCTGGAAGCCGCCGCGGGCCGCCGTGCACTGGCGGGGCGTTCGCGAGGCAGACAGGTTCAGCGCGCGCTGCATGCAGCAACCGCTTTTCGCCGATATGATGTTCCGGTCGCCTGCGCCCAGCGAGGATTGCTTGACGCTCAACGTGTGGGCACCGGCCGGTGCGAAGAAGGGCTCCAGACTGCCGGTCCTATTTTACATCCATGGTGGCGGGGCAGTCGCGGGCGATGGATCGGAAAAGCGCTATGATGGCGCCAATATGGCCCGGCTGGGCGTCGTGGTGGTGACGCTCAACTATCGATTGGGCGTGTTCGGCTTCCTCGCGACGCCGGAACTGGTTGCGGAATCGCGCGACCACGCCGCCGGAAACTACGGATTACTGGATCAAGCGGCAGCTCTCGCATGGGTCGGACGCAATATCGCGCACTTCGGCGGGGATGCCGCGCGCATCACTATCGGGGGTGAAAGCGCGGGCTCGATGTCGGTGAGCGTGTTGATGACATCCCCTCTCACCCGGACACATTTCGCGCGCGCCATCGGAGAGAGCGGGGGTGTCGTGCCACCGACCTTTCATCCCAAGTCATTGGCCCAAGCGGAAGAGGATGGTGCGGCGTTCGCGCAAGCCGCTGGCGCGCCTTCGCTGGCGGCACTGCGCGCGATGCCCGCGGATCAATTGTTGGACGCGCAGGGGCGCCAGAAGATCGATGCGGGCTTCATTGTCGATGGCCTGTTTCTAACCGAGCCACCGATCGACAGCTTCGCCGCCGGTCGGTCCGCGCATGTGCCGCTGCTGGTGGGCTCGAACTCGCAGGAAAATGGCTGGAGCGCGATCCTGGGAGATGCGCTGCCCACGGTCGCGAACTACCGCGCCGGGCTAAATCGCCTCTATGCCGACAAGGCGGACGCGCTGTTCGCGCTTTATCCGGCGGCAACAGATGCCGATGTGCCGGCCGTCGCGACGGCATTGGCAAGCGATCGCTTCTTGGCGGCCTCGACATGGAAATGGTTCGATCTGCACCGCCGCACCGGCCAACCCGCTTATTATTATTATTTCACGCATGTCCGCCCGGCGGCAATACCTCCGCTCTCCAATCCGGCGCCGATACCGATCGGTGCGGTTCACAGTGCCGAGATCGAATACGCGCTGGGCAATATCGACACCAATCCGGCGTATGCCTGGACGGATGATGATCGCCGCATCTCGGCGACGATGCAGGGGTATTTCGCATCCTTCATCAAGACGGGCGACCCCAATATGCCGGGTTTGCCAAGCTGGGCGCCCGCACCGCCCGGCGGTGGACAGATCATGCGCCAGACGATTGATCTCGACACCCGGAGCGTTCCGTTCGCCGAGCAGGCACGATACGAGGCAGCGATTCCTTTGCTGGAAAGTCGGGCTGATCACAGATAGTCGAGATCGAGATCGCCGGCAGGATTGCTACGGTTCACCATAGCTTGCCGGAGTCAGTCACCAAAGATGATCCACATACTTGATCAGGGCGCGTGCCATTTATTCGAAAATGAATTTTCGGGAGGTATTAAACACGATGTCTCACTTCAGCGATAGAACCTTGAGTAAGACGACAGAACGGTCATTAAATTGATCTTTGAATACGTTCCAGATACGCTTCTTTAGTGTAGAGAATCCCTTCCTTCTGGAAAACACAAAGGCGGCTACACCGGAATCAGGCGTCGTGGTCCTCGATCTACGGTGCGCGCAGACGATCGGCTGCCACCCGGCGCAACAGGCTGCCGAGCTGGCGATCCAGTGCCGTTAACTCGGGATCACTGCAGATCAGCTGATCGACGGCATAGGATGGCCGCTCGCGATCAGCAGACCACTGCGCGATCGGCGGCGGGACCGGCGCGGTCATGGCCGCCGCCGCCAGCAGAAGTAGTCCGCTCATCGCGTGAAGAGAAAAGCGAGAGGAACGAAGATCAACAGGCTACCCACCATGCCGATCGTTGCGTCGAGGCAGGCGCGTATCAGCGGTTCGTCAAGCTCCGCCCGGAACCAGCGTATCTGGATCACTCCGTAGACGAGCAGTGACCCAAGAAGAAGGACAAGGCCGCTGACCTGCCATCGAATGTCGGGATAGGCGAGCACGATCCCCGTAAGCCCTACCGCCAGCGCGAAAGGCGCGGTGGCATAACATTGTGCGTAGAAAGCCGGCTTGAGACTGTCGCGGTCCAGATCGATCTTGCTCCTGTGGACTTTCCAGGTCGCCAGCACGAGCGCGAAGATGCCGAAGAGGAACAGGCGCAGGATCAGCAAGGTAGTATTGTCGTTGACGAGGCCGGCCAGTCCACGATGGTCGGCGACGATCGGGCTAGCGCCCTCGAATGCAAGCCCCAGCGCCTGGCTCAGAACGATCGTCAGGATCAGCATGATCGGCGGACTAAGAGTGGCGGCATATTGCCTGTCAGGTTCCAAGGCCAACTGGTCCTCGGCGTATCGCATCATGGCCAGCGGCGCCCGCAGGATCCGCCACACTGTGATCGGCAGGAAGATCAGCCAGCTCATGAGCTCGTAGAGCAATTCGTCGAGCGAACTTAGTAACTGGAGAAAGGTCATGAATTGCTCCGCCGGGCCGGGCGCGCACGGTCAGCCCTCATGCGTTTTGAATGTGCGCATTCCCGGCCTCTTGCGAGGCCCGATCGGTATCCGATGCTTGCACGACAGGCATGAGTAGACAATCGCGTGCCATCGACTTTCGCGCCTATCGGACCCGCATGGGCATGGCGTCCGGTCAGAACCTTCGCTGGTCTCGTCCGTCGAGCAGATCGCAGGTGCCGCGGAACTGATAAGGCGATGTGCCCTCCACCGTGATCTGCCCGCTGCGGCGGTCGATGCGCACGGATGGCTTGTTGAGACCATTGAGCCGGTATTTGGCGGTGATCATGTCCGGCCCGGCCGAGACCTCATACAAGTCCCACCATCCGTCGTTGCCGCGCGAGTTGATCGGCGGAATCAGCGAGCGGGGAAGGCGAATACGGCCGCCGCCCGGCCACAGCTGGATCATCAGCGACGCATCGACATATTCGCTGTCGAGCTCGGTGCTGCTGCCATAGGTGTAGCGATTGCGCCGCGAGTCCCAGGTCCATCCATAGCGTGTGGAAAGCTTGGGACGCCGGCCGTCGCCGAAGCATACCAGCCCGAGATCGACCTGGTAGCCGCCAACCGCGACCGGTCCCGAGCCGACACCCGGTGCGGGAAGCGTCGTTGCATAGCCGGGCCGGGGCGGCGGATAGTCCGAGCCATAGGACGGGTCACCGCCATAGACCGGGCGCGGCGGCGGAGTGTAGCCACTTCCGGGACGCGCCTTCTTACGGCAATCGGGAGGCAATGTCGGTGTCACAGAGGCGTAGCGTCCGTCCATCGTCGCGATCGTCACGCATTGCTGACGCTGGTCGCTCCACCAATAAGCATAGCTGCGATCGTCGCCCTTTTCGGTGCGGACCCAGCGGTAGCCCCGCGCCTGAACGCCGTTCTCGGCCTGTCCTGCTCGTGCGCCGACCATGTCCTCGAGCCCGGTCGATTGTGCCAGCGCCGTCGATGCGAGCAACGCACCCGCCGCGAGCGGCAGCAACGGCGCCGCTGTTCTTTGAAGTTGCATCGGTCCTCTCCCTGTCCCGCCGCAAAGCCCGAAAGGTTTATGCGCATTTCGGTATCGGGACGCGAGGATTTTCAGCATCTCTGCGACGCGATAATCCCTGGGCTCCAGGACAATTGGTAAGTGACGAGAAACCCGTCGTGATCCGACAGTTTGGGACTCGTCGGCGATCCGTCGAACATCGCCTCCACGCGGATGGGCGAAACGTCCACGCGATCGCCGCTTGCGAAGAATTGCAGATCCTGCGTGTCCATCCACGGCGCGTCGCCGTCCCATGACATCTTCACGTCGCAGCCGGACCCGCGCGCCATGCAGGCCTGATGGACGAGCCGGAGCGCGTGATAGCGCGAGAAATTGTCCCAGCGTTCCGGAGATCGGCGCATGTTAAAATCGCCCCCGAAGATGATCGGATGCCCGGCACGGCTCGTTTGCGCCATGAATTCCGCTGCTTCCGCGGTCTGCCGGTCGTGCGCTGCCAGGTTGCGCTCGGCCGGCGCCCGCGATGCGCGCCGCGCATTCAGGTGCGTATCGTAGAGATCGACCGGCGTGGGCACGCCCGGGATCGATATCCGCGCCAGCAATATGCCCTTGTTCGCCAGGCAGTCGAAGCCCGCGCAGGAGCGCTTGCCATAGGCACGCAGGTCGCTGTCGATGATCGGGTAGCGCGAGGCGATGGCAAGCCCGCTGCCCATGAAGCGCAGGCCCAGCTCACCGCGTTTCAATCTGGCCTTGCCAGGCAACGGGGCCAGGCCGGTCGGCTGCGACGCGGTCGATCTGCGCGGATCCGAGACGATGGCGGGATAGCCCGTTGCGGCGACAGCCGCCTTGGCGGGGCCGCTGAACATCTCCTGGACCATCACCACGTCTGGCGCGGCCCCTGATTGCCGCAAGGCGGCGAACTGTTCGCCGATGGCATGCAGCGCCGGTGATCGCCCTGTGCGGGCCGGCCAGGCCAGTCCTTCGATATTGTATGTCAGCACGGAAAGTGTCGCGTGCGATCTCCCCGCGTTTGAGGCTTGGGTCACTGAGGTGGTCCCGCCTTGTCGGACAGTTTGGCGGCTGAGCTAAGCTATACCCCCGGTTGTTTTACGCCGCCATGCTGGTGAGCGCCATATCCGGGGCATGCCCCGGATATGGCGTTGCTCCGAACCGCCCATATACCTCGTCCGGTGTTCGTCCGCCGAAGCGGGAGTGAGGCCGGTGCTCGTTGTAGAAGCCGAGTAGCGGCCGATGCCTAAGCGAGTCTCGGGAACAGATGCATAATAGGCGTTGAGGAAGACCTCTTCGTACTTCACCGAGCGCCAGAGGCGCTCCACGAACACGTTATCACGCCAGCTACTTTCTCCGTCCATTCTGATAGCGATCTGCTCGCGGTGCAGGACGGCGGTGAAAGCGGTACTGGTGAATTGCGAACACTGATCGATGTTGAAGATCACCGGCTTGCCGTAGCGCGCCAGCGCCTCCTCCAGCGCCTCGATGCAGAACGCGGCATCTGCTCTCGATTATGGCCTAAGCTTCGTTAATGTCTGCTTTGGCCCACGCCGCCCGTCGCCGGTCTCCCCTTCTGTCAGAACGCCCCGGTTCTCGCGATCGTGCTCCAGGCGGTCATCCGGATAGGATCCAGATCGTTACGGAACCGCTTCATATTCCACCTCGCGGCTTCGTCCTGCGCCCGCTCGCGCGCGACCGAACCGGCAGGTAGGCTCAGGATACGGGGGCGGCCATGCAGATCTAACAAAGCGCGCCGTCGAGGCTTGTGTTTACGCCGCCAGCTCCGTTTCCCAATGTCGGGTAAGAACCTCGTTGGCAGGTGCGACGGGGGCCGGGGCTTTCGAGCGTGACGGTGCGGGCGTGACGACGGCATGCGCGCGCTCCTCCTGAAGGTCGCGGTAATGGAAATAGAGGGCGATCAGCCGAAGCATGGAAAATTCCAAATTGTTGCGCTGCAATATGAAACCATGTGACTATATCGGAAGGCATTATCAATTGCGTTCCGTGCAACTCATGTTGCGCTGCGAGAGGATGGCCAGGCCCGCGCAATGGTATCAGCCGCCGTTACCCGTCCCGAGTAAAGGAGCGAGCCTTTCCACCTGCTCCAGCAAATGCTGGCGATGCCGTCGAATGGAGGCCTCGTCGAAGCGGCCGATCAGCCCCGAGATCGTGAGTGCGCCGATCGTGACTCCCTGACCGTCGCACAGCGGGCAAGCGACGGCCGCGAGATCGGGGTCCCGGTCGCCCAGCGACAATGCCCAGCCCCGTTCGCGAACCGCCCGTGCCGCGGCCGATGCGTCTCCGCTCCCGGCCCGCAGCACGAGTCCGGCCGCGCCTTGGCCCAGAGGATGCCGGGACCCTTCCTCCAAGTGATGGCGCGCGGAGCGGGGGGAATTTTCCCGGAAAAGGCAGATACGCTCCTCCCCGTCCCGCACATAGAAAGACGCCGTCTCCTGAGCGCGCTCGGACAGCAGGCGAAGCGCCGGTCGGATGACGTCCGCCAGCGTGGGGGCGGAGCGTGCGAGGCCGCCCAATCGCGCGAGTTCCGGCCCAAGAAGAAAGCGGCCGCGCGCGTCCCGATACAGGAAGCCCTTCCAGATCAAAGAATTGGCAAGCCTGAGGATAGTGCTCTTGGGCAGCGCCGACCGCTGGGCCAGAATGGCGAGGGTCAGTTCCTCACCGGGAATGCGGAAACATTGCAACAGGGAGAGCGCCCGACTCACGGCTTCCACATTGGGGGCGGTTTCGAAGGCACTGTCCATATCTCTCCTTAGATATTCCGTACAGTGGAATGCAAGCCGTTTGACGGAACCGTGGTTGCACCCTTAATTGTCCTACGAAGCGGACAAGGAACCGCCTCGTGGAGAAACGGATGCAGATGGCCCAGGAGGAAAATGTCGTCGCCTGCGGAACGCTGGATCGGCGATCGATGCTGACGCTCGGGGGCATGGCATTGCTCGCGGCATGCACGGGGAAAGCGGGCAAGCGACCCGATATCGATTTCATCATCCCCTATGCGCCGGGCGGCGGCTTCGATTCCTATGCCCGCATCGTGCTGCGGCCGCTGCAAAAGACCCTGGGCGTGCAGGTGCACCCCGACAATGTCGACGGCGCCGGCGGTGCGCGCGCGGCCAACATGCTCTATCGCGCCAAGGCGGACGGATCGACCGTCTCGATCGTCAACATTCCGGGCGCGATCATCCTGCAGCAGCAGGGCGGCCTCGCCTTCGATCTTGCCCGGCTGACCTGGCTCGCCAATATGGGGCGCGATGCCTATGGGGTGGTGGTCGCCGCCAATTCGCCGATCAGGACGATCGACGACCTGCGGGCACTGGGCAAGCGGCGGACCGTGCAATTCCCCTGCGTCGGCCCGGCCGGCATGGCCTATTCCGCGACCAAGATCGGCATGCACCTGCTCGGCGTGCCGGCGAATTTGATCTCCGGATACAAGGGCACCAACGATTATATCGTTGCCACCATGCGCGGCGATGGCGACGCGGCGATCGCGTCGCTGACGGCGATCGAGGCGTTCCGCCAGGCCGGCACGGTGCGGCTGCTCTGCACGTTCGAGAAGACGTCGAGCATTCCCGGCGTGCCGGATGCGACCATGCTCGGCCAGCCCGATCTCGCCGATATCGTGCAGCTGCGCTCGATCGCGGCGCCGCCGGGCCTGCCGGACGATCTCCGCCAATCCTACAGCAAGGCGCTGGTCGCGGCGATGCGCGACCCCTCGGTCACCGAATGGGCCAGGAAGAAGCATGCCAGCCTCGCGCCCGACGATTCCGACACCACAATCAAGCTCATCCAGCAGCAGAGCCAGTTCGTCACGCGCTGGAAAGGCCTGATCGCATCCTGATCACTATCCCGAAGCCCTGCTGAATAAGGAGTATCCGTGATGGAAGGCAGCCCCCGGCGGGATGGCTCGAGGGTCGGCAAGGACCCGACCGCCGCCGGCCACAACTCGAACATGATGACCGTCGACGAGAAGGTCGCCAATCTCTATCATTCGAAGAAGGACCGGATCTTCGTCCGGGGCTTCCAGGGCGAATATAACGTCAAGAAGGAGCTGGATCGGCTGCGCGACGCGCCGCGCGTGCTGAAGGCGAAGGAGATATCCTTCGTCGATGGCCCGCAGGCCTATAGCCGCCACTATGTCGAGCCCAAGGACGGCATCACCCAGACCTTCCACATGCATCTCGAGGAATATGCGCCGGGCGGCTATTCGCAAAAGCACGGCCATGTGAACGAGGCGGCCTTCTATATCCTCGACGGCGAGGGCTATGAGGTCCACGACGAGGTGCGCTACGACTGGAAGGCGGGCGACATCGCGATCGTCCACAACAATTGCGTGCACCAGCATTTCAACGCGTCGAAGACGAAGCCGGCGCGCTGCCTCGTGATCAAGACCAAGCCGCTCTACCTGTTCCTGAACATGCTGTTCCAGAAGCAGGTGACCGCGCGCCACACCGAGGACACGCCCGAAAGCGCCGGCTTCGAGGTGCGCGAGAACGAGATCGACTACAATCATCCCGAAGGAGGCTATTGATGGCCTGGGGCGAAAGCGGCGCCTGGATGCAGGGCGCGGGCAATGAGCGGCTCTACCAGAAGCTGCTGGACGAGGCGCGCGACGCGCCTTCGCGCAACGCGCGGCGGCGGAAGATCGTCCGGCCGGAGGAGATGCCGTGGGAAATGTCCCGCCAGGGCATCCTCAAGCACCTGATCAACGAGGATATGAACACCCGCATGGAGACGGTGGACGTCTACATGCAGCTGATCCCGCCGGGCTCGCGCTCGGGCCGGCACCGGCACCTCGCCGAGGAATGCCTCTACGTGCTGGAGGGCAAGGGCTACGACATCCATCAGGATTGCGATGTCGAGATCACCGACACCTTCGTGTGGACGCCGCAGGAGGAGACGAAGCGCTTCGAATGGGAGGCGGGCGACTATATCTACATTCCGCCGAACACGATCCACCAGCATTTCAACGCCGATCCGGAGCGCCCGGTGCGGCTGATCTCGTCCACCGCGCGGATCTTCCGCCAGATGGGGCTGAACACGCTGGAGCAGCTGGAGGACGCGCCCGAATATGATCCCAACGTGGTGCTGACGCCCGAGCTGGTGCGGGATTACATGCGGGGCGGGAAGGTCCCGGCCTGACCCATGGCACAGGAGGGCGGCCGATGACCGGCGGCAGGCACCACACGCTCGCCGACCATGCGCTCGGCGCCCTCTTCGATCATGCGCATGACGACCATGATCATGACCACGATCATGATGTCGAGGGCGCGCACTCCGGCCGGCCGCTGATCGCGCTAGGGCTCGATATCGGCTCGTCGGGCACCCAGGCTGCCTTCTCGCACATCCCGGCGGATGGCGGGGCGGGTGAGCCGTTCTGGCTTTCGCCGGTGGCGCTGACGCCGATCCGCCGCGACGGCACGATCGACGAGGCGGAGCTGTGGCGGATCGTCGCAGGTTTTTTCGACAAGGCGGGCGTCCGGCCCGACGATGTCGATACCGGCGCGGTGATCCTGACCGGCGCGGCGGCCTGCGGGGCGAATGCCCCCGCGATCGCGACGCATGTTTCCGAGATGGCCGGCGATCTCGTTTGCGCGGTGGCGGGCGACCATATGGAGGCGCTGCTCGCCGCCCATGGATCGGGCGCGGTGGCGCTGTCCCGCGAAGGCGGCGGGCGGAGGCTGCTGCTCGTCGATATCGGCGGGGCGACCGCCAAGCTCGCCATCGTTCATGAGGGCCATGTCGAGGCGACCGCCGCGCTGGCGATCGGCGGGCGGCTGATCGCGATCGACCGCGAGGACCGGATCGTCCGCCTCGACCCTGCGGGGCTCCGCCACGCCGAGGCGGCCGGGTTTCGCTGGAACCATGGCGATCGGATCGCGCCTGCCGCTCTTGCCGCCGTCGGGATGCGGATGGCGCAGTGGTTGGGCGGTGCCATCGCAGCCGTGATGGCCGGCGACGAGGCACCCGCCGATGCCGCCGATCTGTTGCTCACCGATTGGCCGCGCGCGGCCGGTCCGATCGGTGCCGTGCTGGTCTCGGGCGGCGTCGCCGAATATCTCTACGCGCGCGAAACCCGGCATTTCGGCGATCTCGCGCCCTCACTCGGCAAGGGCCTGTGCGCGCGCATGGACGAGGCTGGCCTGCCGCTGCTCGAACCGCGCGAGCGCATCCGGGCGACGGCCTTGGGTGCCGCTTCCCATTCCATGCAGATGAGCGGCGACACCATCTTCCTGTCGTCGCACGCGCGGCTGCTGCCCAGGCGCAACCTGCCGGTGGTGCGGCCCGGGCTCGATCTGTCGGGCGAGATCGATCCGGCGGCGCTGGCGCAGGCGATCCGGGCCGAACGCGCCCTGCTCGGCTGGGCGGATCGCGAGGTTGCCGTCGCCGTGCCGTGGCGGGGGGCACCGGCCCATGCCCGTCTCCGCGCGCTCGCCGAGGGCATCGTCGCCGGCGTCGAGGATCGGCTGGCACTCGGCAATGCGCTCTACGTGATGGCCGAGGGGGATATCGCCCGCAGCCTTGGCGCGATCCTCCAGCAGGAGCTGGGGCTCGCCGCCGAGGTGCTGGTGATCGACGGCGTCGCGCTGCGCGCGTTCGACCATGTCGATCTCGGGCGCATCCGCCTACCCTCGGGGCGGGTGCCGGTGACGATCAAGTCGCTCCGCTTCGGCACCTTGCTCGCCGCCGCCGGCTGAGCCGGCGACGTCAGGACGCGGCCAGCGGCAGCGCGCCTGCCTCCTGCTGCGCCTGGCGGGCGTGAAGCTGGGAGAAGCCCATGCCCAGCATCCGCCCGGTCCATCGCCAGGTGATCAGAAAGAAGCACAGCGCGCCGATCATCATGGGGATCACCGGCACGGAGAAGAGCGTGGCCAGCGAGGCCTTCTGCGCGATCAGCGCGCCCGCGATCAGTGGCCCGCCGATCGCCCCAATCCGCCCGATCGCATGGGCGGTGCCCGCGCCCTTGGACCGCACCGCCGTCGGATAGAGCATGCCCGCGAGCGAGCTCATGCCGACCTGGGAGCCGAGCACGCCGAATCCGATCAGCAGCATCAGCCCGTCCACCACCGCGTGCGAGGCGTGGAAGGTGCCGAGCGCCGCGATCGCCACGCCGCCCGCCGCCGTGGTCACCGCCAGCACGATCGCGCCGATGCGATCGAGCAGGAAGCCGATGATCAGCCCGCCGATGATGCCGCCGACATAATAAAGCGAGGCGGTCTGCGCCGATTGCGAATGGGTGAAGCCGATGTCGCGCAGCACCACGTTCATCCAGCTGTTCACGAAGAAGTTCACCAGCATGATCGCGATGAAGCAGCCCCACAGCAGGGGCGTGATCAGGCGCAGGCCGCCGCGGAACATCGGGGTGAAGCCGCCCGCCGCCGGCGGCTCGTTGATCACGAACCGCGCGTCCGGCGGGATGGCGAGGCCGGGGGCGATGCGGCCGAGCCAGAGGCGGATCGTATCCGGCCGCTTGCCGCGCACCGTCAGGAACTTGAGCGATTCCGGCAGGAACAGCATCAGGATCGGCAGCGCGATCACCGGGATGATCCCGCCGATCACGAACAGGGTCCGCCACTGATCCTCCTTCACCATGCCGCTGAACAGGCTGGGGATGACGCCGCCCGAGGTAATTCCCATGAAGGCGTAGGTGGTGAAGGCGCCGCGGATCTTCTTGGGAAGATATTCGGCCATGATCGCGGTGATGTTGGGAAGCAGGCCGCCCAGCCCGATGCCGACGAACAGGCGGCACCAGAACAGCGCCTGGATGGTCGGTGCGTAGGCGCAGGCGAAGGAGGCGAGCGCAATCACCAGGCAGGAAAGCAGCACGCCGCCCTTGCGCCCGAAGCGATCGCCGATGATGCCCGCCGCCAGCGAGCCGACCAGCATACCGAACAGCGCCATGCTGAAGATCGGCGCCATTTCCGGCCGGGTGATGTGGAAACCCTTGAGGATGCCGGGGGCGGCATAGCCGACCACGCCGAGATCATAGCCTTCGGACAGCATCGCCAGGAAGCACAGGGCGAATACCTGCATGGTGACGCGGCGGATCGGCTGGTCGTCAACCGCCCCGCTCACATCGATGATCGTCTCGCTCCGCATGTCTGTCACATCCTCTCCGATGCCATGGTCTGCGCGGATTGTCGCTTATGGGTGGCGCGCCCTCATTCCGCCCGGCCGAGCCTGTCGCTGGCCGGGAAGACGAGGGACTTGATGATCACCGGCACCGAACCCGATCCTTCGAGCATCGCGCCGATGTCGACGAAATCGAATTCCTGCAGCGCGATGCCGTCGATCGAGACGATCGTGGCGTCGGCTTGCATCTCCTCGCGGAAATGGACGCCGATCAGCCCGCCGACGTCGCTGTTGCCGATCAGCACGATCGGGCAGCCGGCGGCGATGCGATCGGCCAAGGCGGACGCCACGCCCCGGCAGAAAGCGTCGAGCCGCCGGAAGGTGGCGGATTCTGTCCAGCGATAGAAGATGGCGATCGGCTGATCCGGCTCCAGATGCTCGAAGCGGGCGAGCGCCGCGCGGATCGCGTCCGCCACGGGCTCGGGACCGGCCGTCTCGTCGGCCAGCGCGAAGGCGGGCAGGATGGTCGGCAGGTTGCGCAACGGCAACATGGCGAGATCGGAGACGAAGATCGTCGAGCCGCTGATCTGCACGGTATATTGCGAGGCGCCGATCACCGTCGCGCGGATACCCTGCCTGGGCGCGAGGACCTCGGGCCCCCATAGCCGCGCGCGCGCGGCGATGCGCGTGGCGAGGCGGGGCCCGAGATCGCCATGCTCTGCCGTCTCGCGGGCATAGACATATTCGGAGACGCCGCCCGAGAAGGTGACGATCGCCGGCGCCTGCGCGGGCCGCAGCGGGGCGAGGCGCAGCAGCGACGCCGTGCTCTCGTCCAGCGCGCCGTCGGACATGGCGTGGATCAGGTGATCGGCCATGCGACCGGCGATGCGATCGAACGCGTCCGCGTCCGGCCGCTCGCCCTCGGCCACCATGATCCCGCATTCCTGGGCGATGCGGGTGCCCGCCGGCTCGATGCGGACGAGCGCGCCGTCCGCGTCGGTGGCGAGGATGCGCGCGCCGATGTCGATCGCGGTGATGTCCACGACCTCGCCGTTCGCGCAGCGCGCGATCTTGGTGGTGCCGCCGCCGATATCGACGTTGAGCACCACCTGCCCGGTCGCGGCGGACAGCGCGGCGGCGCCCGATCCGAAGGCGGCGAGCACCGCCTCCATCGCGTCCCCGGCGCTGACCGAGACGAACTTGCCGGCGGCTTCGGCGAACAGGTCGGCAATGGCCCGCGCATTGTTGCGGCGCACCGCCGTGCCGGTGAGGATCAGCGCGCCGGTGTCGATCTGCGCGAAGCCGATGCCGGCGGCGGCATATTGGGCCTTTAGGAAGCGATCGAGCGCCTCGGTGTCGATCCGGTTGCCGCCGATATAGGGGGTCAGCAGGATGTCGGATTCGAACAGCACCTCGCGCGCCGCGACGACGTAGCGGGTGTCCACCCGCTCCAGCGTCACGCGCGAGAAGGCGCAGTGCGAGGTGGACGAGCCGATGTCGATGCCGATGCTGACGAGCTGGATCTCATCCTCATCGACAAGGCTGCGGCGCGCGTTCGTGAAGAAGGTGCGGCCACCGATCTCCCCGGTCATCCTGTCCCCTCCGGCCTCGCGCCGTTCGCCTCAGGCCTGGTCCTTGGGCTTCTCGTAGAGCTTCGGGTCCATTCGGTTGGCGACGCCTTCCTCGGCCAGCTTCGCCTCATATTCCTGGCGGATATAGGGGTCCTCCATCCAATAGGGGATGGCGGTGCCGCCTTCCTGGAGCTCCATCGCGGTATAATCGGTGTGCTTCGTCCCCGGCGCGCCCGGATCGCGGCCCGGCGAATGCGGGCCGAACCAGGCGGTGAGGCGGAACGGCTCCTTCGAGACGCTGAAATGCTGGTGGTACCAGCGTGCGCCGCCCGGCGCCGCCGTCACCATGCCGACGGGCTCGTAATCGAGGCGCTGCACCTGGTCGCCGTTGCCGTCCTTCCAGGGGTTCGGCCCCAGTTTCTCCGGCCAGGTGTAGGTATAGCCCTTGCCCTTCACGCAGATCAGGATCGCCGCCGACGTATGGGCATGCGCCTTGGAATAGCGGCCATTCTCATGCTGGCCGATCCACAGGTAGAAGCTGTTGTTGGTCATGAACGGCTCGACGCGGCGATAGCCGGGCGAGCGGCGGTTATCGAGCGGCAGGTCGCAATTGATGATGTCCGGCACCAGATTGGTGCGGCGCATGGCGAGGCCGCGCACGGGATCGGGCTCGATATCCTCGCGCGGCTTGTAGAAATCGTCCGACTCGTTGAAGCGATCGCGGAACTGGAAGGGGTTGTCGAACACCGCGTCCTGGTTGTTGAGCGCGTTGATCACCACCGGGGCGGTGGTGCCGCCGAGCAGCAGAGCGGGCGACGAGGAGGCGTTGACGATGCGGTGCATCGCATTGAGCGGGATCGAGAAGAGCGAGCCCTTCTGCCATTCGAACACATGGCGCTTGTTCTCGTTCTCCAGCCACACCTCGGTGGTGCCGCGGCCTTCGACGACGAGGTAGATCGCCTCGTACATGTGCTTCTGGGCGTTGAGCGCACCGCCGCCGGGCACCTCGACGACATAGCAGCCCCACTTGCCCTCCGTGCCGTAGAGCTGGATGAAGGAGCCGTTGCCCCCCATCCGCGCCCAGGGCTTCAGCGCCAGGTTCTGCACCTTCTCGATGCCGAGGCCCCGGAAGATCGGGATGCCTTCCCCCTCCATATACTCGTCATAGGGGGTGGCGAGGCGCCGGAAGGTGCCGAAGCCCGCGCGCTTCTGCTCGCCCACAGGCTCGTGCCAATGGGTCTGGCCGGGTGCGTCGTGCGGCATGTCAGCTCCTCTTTCGCGCAGGCGCCGGGCGGCGCGGCTTCGATAGTATGTGCGCTATTCGCACTATATGACCAATATACGAACCGCTCCGAGGGGATGTCAAATCCCCCCGGCCGATTTTCGCCCGATGTGGATCAGATCTTTGCCATTTCCAGCGAGCCGGGATGGAAGAGGTCCTCGGGCGCCAGCAGGCGGCTCGACAGGCCTTCGCGATGGTGCTGGGCGAGGAAGCGGGTCAGCGCCTCGCGATTGGGTTCCAGGCCGTAGGACCAGAAATCGTGCCCCATCAGCGTGCGCGCCTCGGCCAGCCGTTCCTCGACGAAGGGGAGGGTGACCTTGGTGGCGGACGTGTCCTCCAGCCGCTCCATGGCGATCTGCTTCGATCGCTCGAAGGCCTTCACCACCGCATAAGGCAGCCAGGGATGCGCCTCGGCGACGTCGCGGCGGATGCCCAGCGTGTGCATGATCGGGAAGAGGCGGGTCTTCCCGTACCAGGCTGCGGCGGCGGCCTGGGGATCGGGGAAGAGATAGCCGACATGGGGATGCCCGGCGCGGAAGCAGGAGGGTGCGCGGGGCCCGATCACCGCGTCGATCGCGCCCGAGGCGAGCATGTTCGAGATGGTCTCCCCGGCCGTGATGTCCTGTAGCGTCACGTCGGCGGGCAGGTTGAGGCTGATCTTCTCGATCCGGTTCGGCTCCTCATAGCCGCCGCGCAGCCAGGTCACGTCGGAGGGGGCGATGCCATATTCCTCCTCCAGGATCATCCGCACCCAGACATTGGCGGTGAGCTGGTATTCGGGCAGGCCGATGCGCTTGCCCCTGAGGTCCTCCGGCGACCGGATGCGATCGGTGCGGACGTAGATCGAGGTGTGGCGAAAGGCGCGCGAGGGGAAGACCGGCACGGCGATATAGGGCGAGGTGCCGGCCGCCGTTTTGACGCTGTAGCTGCTCATCGAGAGTTCGCAGATGTCGAAATCGGCCTGGCGGAAGGCGCGGAAGAAGATCTCCTCCGGCTCCAGCTTCATGAACTGCGGATCGACCGCGTCGATCTGCACGTCGCCGTCGATCAGCGGGCGCATCCGGTCATAGTCGCCGATCGCGATCGAAAGCTGGAGCTTGGACATGGGGCATCCTTTCCTGGTGGGGGGCGGGCTCAGAATGTCGCGGTGACGGACACGCGGAACTCGCGGGGTTCGGAGGGGTGGGTGTGGATGTCGTCGACACCCGCCAGCGGCTCGCCGGGCAGGCGCGAGGTGTAGAAATAGTCGATGTCGGCGTCTTTCGCGTCCAGCAGATTGAACACGTCGAGGCCGAGGCTGATGCGCGGCGTCAGCCGGTAGCCGAGATCGGCGTAAAGCAGGGTCGTCGCCTTCGAGCGGACGCTATCGTCCTGGGTGAGCGGGCGCGGGCCGAAATAGCGCAGCCTGAGGCCGGCCGACCAGCGGGAGAGGGCGCCCGGCAGGTCGTGCACCGCGACGCCGCCGTCGAAGGTGGAAACCAGGGCCTCGGGCACGTAGGGGCCCTCCGGCTCATGATCGGTGAAGCGGGCATGCGACCAGGCGTAATCGCCATCGATCGTCAGCCATTTGGTCGGGGTGTACCAGTTGGCGAATTCGACGCCCCAGCGGGTGGTCGGGCCGCTCGGCTCGTTGTCGCCCTTGTCGCCGGCCCAGACCAGCTCGGACTGGAGGTGCAGCTTCCACAGCGACAGTTCGGAGCGGAGATGGGGGATCAGCGTGGTCCGCAGGCCCACTTCCTCGCCCTCGGATTTCGGCAGGGCCGTGGCGGCATCGGCATGGCTGACCACGCCGCGCGCATCGTTGGAATGGAAGCCGCGCCCAAAGTTCAGATAGAGCTCGGTCTTCGCCCAGGGGCCGAGGACGAGGCTGGCCTTGGGGCTGACTCGGTGGCGGTCGATGTCGCCCGAATTGCCGTCGCCCGCTTCGTGGTCGACGTCCATCCAGACGCTGTCGAGGCGTACGCCGATGATGGTGCGCAGCCAGTCGGTCCAGCGCGTCTGGTTCTGGACATAGGGGGAGAGGCTGGTCTCCTCGATATGGTTGACCGTGGTGGCGCTCAGCCGCGTGCGATCTTCCGTATGGTAGAGCCCGTTGTCGATCGAATCGTGCCGGATATCGAGGCCGGTCGTGGTGTCGGACGGGCGGCCGAGCAGGGTGTGATGCCAGGTCTGCGTGGCATGGCCGCCGACGATCCAGCGACGGTCGGTCTGCTCGATCTGGTCGCCATGGACGGGGTCGTTCAGGAAATAGGTAAAGTTCGAGAAGAGATTGAGATCGTAGCGCAGGGCGTAGGCGCTGATCTTCGTGCTGCTGGCGTCGGTGATGTGACGATAGTCGGCGGTGAGGGCGTAGCGCCCGGTGTTGCCGCCGTCGGACGGATCGATGTTGCCGAAGCGCGAGATCTGTTGGTCTGCGGGGACGGCGGGCACGCCGACCGGATCGGTGCGGTCGCGGATCGCGCGATCGGGGATCTGGTCCGTCGAGCGCCAGACATTGTGATACGCCTCGGCGGAGAGCGTCCAGCCGTTGTGCGCGTCGCCATGGGAATAACGCAGCACGCCGTCGATCTTGCGTTCGTTGTCGCCCTGCGTCCAAGGGCCGTCATTATGCTCCAGCTCCAGCGCGTAGAGCAGATTGTCCCGGCCGATCGCGAGATTGTTGGCGATCAGGCCGCGGACATAGCCAGTCTGGCCGCCTTCGATCCTGGCGATGCCCTGCGGCAGCCGATCGTAATAATGCAGATCGAAGGCGCCCGCCGATCCGAAGTCGCCGACGTCGGCGTAATAAGGGCCCTTCTTGTAGTCGACACGCTCGACCAGTTCGGGGATCAGGAAGTTGAGATCCGAATAGCCCTGGCCGTGGGCATGGGTCGGCATGTTGACCGGCACCCCGTCGACGCTCACCGCGAGATCGGTGCCGTGATCGAGATTGAAGCCGCGCAGGAAATATTGGTTGGCCTTGCCGCTCCCCGAATGCTGGGTGATGATCACGCCGGGAATCTGCTCGACCACTTCGCCGGGGCGCAGCACCGGACGCATGCCGAGATCCGCGGCGCTCACCGTTCCCTGGTTGGCGGAGGTAGCGATCCCGGTGAGATCCTCCTGCCGGCCGGTAACCACGATCGCATGCGGGTCCGAGGGGGCAGGGGCATCGTCGGCCCGCGCGGGCGAGGTGGCGACGAAGGCGGCGATGGTCATGGCGCACAGGCCCCCCTGCGCGGCCAAGCGGTGCTTGCGCGGCATCTGCATCTCCCAGCGGTATGATGAAATTCAAATATCGTCATATGGCTGGAGATCAAGGGATTTCGTGGCTATATTGTTCGACATACGCACAATGATATTTAAAATCGCACATTCGTGATGTATCGGCAACGCTCCAGGGAGGCCGCTTTGAACAGCCCAGACATCGAGGCCGTCGAATCGGGGCGGCCGGTATCGTCGACGGACGGCCTGCCCCATCCGCGCCGCATATGGTCGGCCATCGCGATCTGGCTGGCGCTGCTGCTGACCGTGCTCGATCAGACCATCGCCAATGTCGCTCTGCCCACCATCGCGCGCGATATCGGCACCACGCCGGAGCAATCCATCTGGGTGGTCAACGCCTATCAGGTGGCGATCATCATGACGCTGCTGCCGCTGGCGTCGCTGGGCGAGATATTCGGCTTCAAGCGCCTCTATCTGGCGGGGATGGTCGTGTTCGTGATCGCCTCGCTGAGCTGCACGCTGGCCGGTGACCTGACGGCGCTGGCGATCTCGCGCTTCGCGCAGGGCCTGGGCGCGGCGGCGATCATGGCGGTGAACGGCGCGCTGGTGCGGGCGACCTATCCGCGCGCGCTGCTCGGGCGGGGCATCGGCTACAACGTGCTGGTGCTGGCGGTCGGATCGGCGGCGGGGCCGAGCGTCGCGGCGGCGGTGATGGCGGCGGCATCGTGGCGCTGGCTGTTCGCCATCAACCTGCCGATCGGGCTGGCCGCCATGGCGATCGGGATGCGCGCGCTGCCGATTGGCATCCGCGCCTCGCACCGCTTCGACTGGCTGACGGCGCTGATGAGCGCGATGGCGTTCGCTCTCCTCTTCCTAGGCGTCTCCGGTCTGATCCATGCCGCTTCCACGACGCTTGCCCTTGCCGGACTGGTCCTCGGCGGTGCGATCTTCGCCTGCCTCTATCGTCGCAACCGCGCGCATCTCGCGCCGCTGCTGCCGGTGGACCTGCTGCGGATCCGTACCCTGCGACTGTCGTACCTGACGTCGTCCTGCTCCTTCGCGGCGCAGATGATCGCCTTCGTCGGGCTGCCCTTCTTCCTGCTTTCGCGGCTCCCGATCAGCCACGAGGCGGTGGGCCTGCTGTTGACACCCTGGCCGCTCGGCGCGGCGGTCTGCGCGCCGATTTCGGGCCGGCTGGTCGAGAGGGTGTCGGCCGGTGTGCTGGGCTTCATCGGTCTCCTCGCCACCGGGACGGGCCTGCTCCTGATCGGTCTGCTGCCCCAGGGCGGCGGTTACGGTCTGGTCATCGTGGCGACGGCATTGTGCGGGGCCGGCTTCGGCTTCTTCCAGGCGCCCAACAACCAGACCATGCTCGATGCCGCGCCGCTGGCGCGCAGCGGGGCGGCGGCGGGGATGCTCGCCGTCGCGCGCCTTACCGGCCAGACGAGCGGGGCGCTGGCCGTCGCGCTGCTGTTCCGGTTGGTGTCGCCCGCCAGCCCCGCGCCGCTGCTGCTGGGCGCGGGCCTTGCCGGCTTCGCCGCGCTGACCAGCCTTAGCCGGGAAATGAAAGTGACGGCCTAGACGCTGGTGTGGGTGTGATGCGGCAGGCCGTCGCCGTGGCTATGCGTAACCTTGCCGGCCTTGATCGGGATGATGTGCAGCGAGGCGTGGCGCACCCCGCGCTGCACGGTCAGGGTGTCGGCGAGCTCGCGGATCTTGTCGATCGGCCCGCGCAGGATCGACACCTCTAGGCAGCTGTCATGATCGACATGGACGTGCGTAGTGGCGATGCCGAGATTGTGATGGTCATGCTGCTGGTCGGTCAGTCGCTGCGCAAGCTCGCGGGTCGCGTGGTCGAAGACGTAGGAGAGGGTGGCGACGCAGGGCGCGCGGCCGGCCGAAGCATGTCCGCGGCTCGCCGCCTCACGGACGAGTTCGCGGATCGCCTCGGAGCGGCTGGGATATCCGCGATCGCGCACGATGTCGTCGATCGTGCCGAGCAGATCGTCGTCGATCGTGATCGTGATGCGCTCCACCGGCGGCTCCCGATGCTCAGCCGACCAGGGCGCGTCGGATGTGGGCGACCGCCTCGCGGAGCGGGGGCAGGAAGCTGGTCTCCAGCTTGTCGAGCGGCACGCGGTTCGCGTCCGAGCTGATGTGGCAGGCGGCCACGATCCGCCCCGACATATTGCGCACCGGCACCGCGATCGCGCGGAGGTTGGGCTCGAGTTCGCCGTCTATAATCGCGAAATCGTCCACCTTCACCTGGGCGAGTATCGCACGCAATTCCGCCTCGTCGGTCATCGTTTTAGCGTTGAACTTGCGCAGCTCGACGCGGCGGAAATAGGCGTCGAGTTGCTCGGGCGTGAGACTCGCCAGCAGCACGCGGCCCATCGAGGTGCAGTAAGCCGGCAGGTTGACGCCGACCTCGCGCTGGATCGAGGCAGAGCGCTTGCGCGAGGATCGCGCGATGTAGATCACTTCGTCGCTCGCCAACACCGACACAGAGCAGGATTCGCCGACGGACGCGCTCACCTGCTCGATATAGGGACGCGCGATGTGCGGTAGCGGGCTCGACGAGAAATAGGCCTGCGAGAGCGTTAGTACCTTGGGTGTCAGACTGAAGTATTTGCCGTCGGTCTCGACATAGTTGAGAGCGTTAAGCGTGATCAGACAACGGCGCACGGTAGCGCGCGGCAGGTCGACCAGACGGGAAATCTCGGCGAGGGTCAGCTGGTCGCGCTGGTAGGCAAAGGCGCGGATGACCGAGAGGCCACGCGCGAGTGCCGCGATGTAATTCTTGTCTTCGGCCATGTCCGGCTCGCGCGGGCTCGGCGAGTGGGAAATGGGCGCTTGCGGGCCGGTTCTCGTTGTGCCTCGGGCAGGCGCGTCCTTCAGTCTGACCATGCACCGGGCATACAAAGCGTATCCGTTGCAAGTCAATCGCATCCCGCCGCCGAAGCGTGCGGGATGCGACCGAATGGTTCAGTTTTCGACCTTAGACCCGTGGACCTCGACCGCGAACTTGGCCCAATCGAAGTCACGCTCGGTATAGACGCGCGGGTCGAGCGCGGAGGTGAGGCCGCGCTTGGCAAGCTCGCTCTCGAAGCGCTCGCGAACCTCCGGCGCCTCGTCGATATACTCGATCTGGTCTTTGGCGCGGTCGGTGACCTTCTCGGCATGGCCGTGGAACTGCATCGGCGGATGCATGGCGATATAGCGCGCCGGCACCGCACCGAGATTGAAATGCTGGTGGAACCAGCGATCCGGCGGCACGAACAGGCTACACTCCTGCCACGGGATCAGGACCTTCTCCTTGCCCTCTTCCCACATGATCGAATAGCCCTCGCCACGCGGAATGACGATCGCGCGGCCGGGGCCATGGCGATGCGCCTTCTTGTAGGTGCCGACGGCGAATTCGGACATGTGGGCGGAGAGCTCGGTGTCCGGGAACTGGCAATAGACACTGGTGCTGCCGGCGCCGCGATGGGCGTTGCTGGCCATGCGGTCCCACATCGCCATATTCGGGAAGAGCGCGCCGTACCAGTAGACGCGCTTGCCGAGATAGGCGGAATCCCCCACTTCGTTGGGCTTCACCATCCGCGCCTCGGCGTAGAAGTCCGCCTCTGACTCCTGCGTCAACGTGAGCGGGTTGGAGAAGTAGAAGTCGGCATCTGGCACGACCGACATGGCCATCGGCAGATAGTTGAAGAACATCAGTCGCACCGGCTTCTCGCCGCTAGCGTTGGACAGGCGATAGGCCTGGCGGCGGGGCGTGATGAACATCGACGACGGCTCCCACTCGAAGGTGCGCCGGCCGCCGATCGGGAGTTCGTGAGTGGTGAGGCCATGGCCGTCGAGCGCATAACCGATCTCGTCGAACGCGAGTGCCGGCACGTCGACCGAGCCGCCCGCCGGTATCTCGATCACGCGGGTGGAGGTGACGCCTTCCTGGCCGGTCAGTTGGATGAAGGCGGCACGGCACTGGCCGAACTCCCACCAGTCGAGTTCGATCGTCCGCAGGTCGGCAATGTAATAGCCGCGATGCACGGGGACGCCCTGCGCCTCCATCCAATCGTCATAGGTGAAACGCTTGCTCCACAGGCGGGCGGCGGACTTTTGGGCTACCATGCGGCGGGTCTCCTGAACGATGCGGGGCCATGGCCGGGCGACGCCCGGCGGCCTTCTTCGATGACGGAATCAGCGCCTAGTCGATCTTGGGTGGATTGTCACGTTACCGATACTGGTGTTCGTATATCGAACAAATTAGACTGGGATTTATGGTAAAAAATGAATTTTAAGTAATTGATATCAAAGCGATATTCTCAATTATCCGAAGATCAGCGAAAATCGGATATGATGATTTTTGGTTTACATCCTATCCAGTGCTGCATAGGTCTGCCGCATCGATCGCAGCGGTACGAACCGCGCAGCGGGCAGGAGCGGCATGACGGCACGGAACTCCACTCTCCTGATCATCCTCGGCGCGCTCAACGTCGGTGCGTGGATCCTGGCCGCCTTGCTGTTCCACGATCGGCCGGTGCAGCTCGGCGCGGCGTTCCTGGCTTATGGTTTCGGGCTGCGCCACGCCGTCGATGCCGATCACATCGCTGCGATCGACAGCGTCACCCGGAAACTGATGCAGGAGGGCAAGCAGCCTGCCGATGCGGGGCTGTTCTTCTCGCTCGGCCATTCGACCATCGTCGTCGCCTTGTCGCTGCTGCTGGCGCTGGCCGCCGGCGCGATGCGGGCGCGCTTCGCGATGCTGTCCGATCTGAGCGGCATCGTCGGCGCCTCCGTTTCGATCGCCTTCCTGCTGGTGCTCGCGGCGATCAACCTGACGGTTCTGTGCTCGGTATGGCGTACCTATCGCGCGGTGAAGGGAGGCGCCCCCTATGACGAGGACGGGATCGACCTGCTGCTCGGCCAGCGGGGCTTCTTCGGGCGGATGTTCCGGGGGCTGTTCGGACTCGTGCGACGGACATGGCATATGTATCCGATCGGCGTGCTGTTCGGCCTTGGTTTCGACACCGCGACGGAGGTGGGGTTGCTCGGCCTGTCCGCCGCTGAGGCGTCGCGGGGCATGAACGTGTGGGACATCATGGTCTATCCCGCCTTGTTCACCGCCGGCATGGCGCTGGTCGATACGGCGGACTCGATGCTGATGACCCGCGCCTACGGCTGGGCGCTGGCCGATCCGCTGCGCAAGCTCACCTACAATATGGTGATCACCGGGCTGTCGGTGCTGGTGGCGCTGGGCGTCGGCGCGATCGAGATACTGGGGCTAGTGCGTGCGCGCTGGGAACTGGGTGGGGCCTTCTGGAACGGCGTCGGCGCCGTGTCGGACCATTTCACGCTGCTCGGCTATGCGATCATCGGCGGCTTCGCCTTGTGCTGGGGCATCGCGTTCTGGGTCGGGCGGGCGCGCCGCCCGGCTTTGGTTGAGGCGAGGGCTTATGGCGCGAACGCATCAATGGGAAATGGCTAAGGATGATGGATTTCACCGGGTCCCATTTCGGCGACTCAACGGTTCATAGCGGGCCGTCCGGTCCAAATGCCCGCGCTGAGGGCTTGCGATCCTTCTCAAGCCATTCCGCCGCTGAGGTTCGAAGGTCCGCCCATTCCGAAACTGGTCATTCGCATGCATCCAGCCTGCCGGTCGATCCGCACTTCATTGGTTTCGGCCGCGCCTCGACCAGCGCCGAGGGCATCTATCGCTCCCGCACGATCCGCCCCGGCCGGGTGCCCGGCCCCGGCAACAGCCTTCAGGCGCCGCATCTGGCGGTGTCGGTGTTCGGGCGCGGGTTGATCAAGCGGCTCGCGACGCGGCTCTATTTCGCCGATGGGGAAGGCAACGACACCGATCCGGTGCTCGCCGCCGTTCCCGCCGATCGCCGCGACACGCTCATCGCCCGCCGCACCGACGACGGTAGCTGGTGGCTCGAGATCCACCTGCAGGGCGAGCGTGAGACGGTGTTCGTCGACCTGTGAGCCTGCTGCGGACCCGCCCCGCGACGACGCCCGCGATGCTGGCCGTCTTCGACGATGCCGCGACGATCGCGCATGCACTCGCCTTCGAGGTGGCACTGGCGCGGGCCGAGGCGGCCGAGGGGCTGATCGCCGCCGATGTCGCGGACGCTATCGTTGCAGCCTGCGCCGGCCTGGCGATCGGTCCCGCCGCGCTGGCGGAAGAGGCAGCGCTGGCCGGAACGCTGGCGATCCCGTTGGTGACGCGCTTGCGCGTCGCAACCGCTGGGGACGCCGCAGATGCCGTCCATCGCGGGGCGACCAGCCAGGATGTCGCGGACACCGTCTTGATGCTGCAGATCAGGCGGGCGGCGCCGTTGCTCGCCGCCGAGGTCGATCGCGTCTGTACCGGCCTCTATGCGATTGCCGAGCGTCACGCCGCGACACTCGCGATCGGGCGGACTTTGTTGCAGGATGCGATGCCGATCGGATTCGGGCTGCGGTTCGCGCAGGCGGCGGCCGGGATCGATGATGCCGGGCGGCGCCTCAATCAGGAAATCACTTCGAACGCCAAGATCCAGCTCGGCGGCGCGGCCGGAACCCGCGCGGGGCTCGGTGGCAAGGGCGCGGACATCGCGCGCCGGATGGCGGACGCGCTCGGGCTGGCGCCCGGTGAGCCGTGGCACGCCCGCCGCGTCGGGATCGCCGCCATCGCGTCGGCACTCGGTATGCTGATCGGCGCGCTCGGCAAGTTCGCACGCGATGTCTCGCTGCTCGCGCAGAACGGGGTGGGCGAAGCGCGCGAACCGCTCGTGGTGGGGCGCGACGGATCCTCGGCGATGGCGCACAAGCGCAATCCCACCGGCTGTCAGGTCGCACTCTCGGCAGCGCTCCGCGCGCCGGGGCTGGTCGCGAGCATATTGGCGGGGCTGCCGGCCGAAGAGGAGCGTGGGCTGGGCGGCTGGCAGGCCGAAGGACCGGTGCTCACCGATCTGTTCCTGCTCGCGGCAGGATCGGCGCAGGCGATGGCGGCCGTTGCCGAAGGGCTGGAGATCGACGAGGCCGCGATCGCCCGCAACGTCGCGGCCGCCGATGTCGGCACCAACATCGGCGAGAGCGCCGCGATTGTCGCCGCCCTTCTCGATCATCACCGGAAAGGCTGACCATGCCCTTTGCGACGCGGGACGGCGTGCGTCTTTACTGGAAGCTCGAAGGCGCCGCCGACAAGCCGCCGCTTGTACTGCTCAACTCGATCGGCACCGACATGGCGCTGTGGGATGCCTGCTTGCCGCATCTACTGCCCGCCTTCCGCCTGCTGCGGATCGATACGCGCGGGCATGGCGCCTCCGATGCGCCGCCGGGCGATTATAGCCTGGCGATGCTTGCCGACGATGTCGCGACGGTGATGGACGCCGCTGGAATCGAACAGGCCGCGATCGCCGGCGTCTCGCTCGGCGGCATGGTCGCGATGGCATTTGCGCTCGGCCATCCGTCGCGCGCGTCGGCGCTGGCGCTGATCTGCACGTCGGCGGCGATGGACCGATCGGCGTGGGAAAGCCGCATCGCCACCGTGCGGGCCGGGGGCACCGGCGCTATCGCGGAGATGGCGGTCGGCCGCTTCCTGTCGCCGGGCTTCGCGCACACGCATCCCGCGATCGCCGAGACGCTGCGCGCTGGCATCGTCACGCAGTCCGACGATGGCTATGTCGGCGCCGGTGGGGCGGTCCGCGATATGGACCTGACGGACTGGCTGGGCGCTATTGCCATGCCGACGCTGGTCGTGACCGGCGACAAGGACATCTCGACTCCGCTCGAGGGTCATGGTGATCGCCTGATCGCCGGCCTGCCCAATGCCTGGCACGTCGTCCTCGGCTCCGCGCATCTGCCACCGATCGAGGCACCCGCAAGCCTTGCATCGGCGCTGCGCCACTTCCTGCTCGCCAAGCCCGACCTCGATGCGGCGGCGGACACGCTACACGCGGCCGGCCTCGCCCGGCGCCGCGAAATACTAGGCGACGCCTGGGTCGATCGGTCGCTGGCTAACCGCACGCCGTTCAGCGCGGATTTTCAGGCGATGATCACGCGGGTCGCCTGGCACGAGATCTGGAACCGGCCCGGCCTCGATGCGCGCACGCGCCGCCTGCTGGTGATCGCGATCACCGCCGCGCTCGGTCGCTGGGAGGAATTCGCGATGCATGTCCGCATTGGGCTCACCGCGCGCGGGTTCACGCGCGACGAATTGAAGGAAGTGCTGATGCAGACGGCGATCTATGCCGGCCTGCCGGTCGGCAATACCGGGTTCGCCGAAGCGGGCAAGATCATTGCCGAACTGGACGGAGCCACTGCATGACCGACGCCTTTCTCTACAACGCGATCCGCACCCCGATCGGCCGGTTGAACGGCGCGCTGTCCGGGGTGCGCGCGGACGATCTCGCGTCCACTCCGATCAAGGCGCCGGTCGATTGCAATGCCGGCGTCGATTGGGCGGCGATCGACGACTCCATCCTCGGCTGCGCCAAGCAGGCGGGCGAGGATAATCGCAGCGTCGCGCGCATGGCGGTGCTGCTCGCCGGGCCTGCCCGAACAGGTGCCCGGCGCGACCGTCAATCGGCTGTGCGGATCGGGGCTCAACGCTCCCGGTATCGCCGCGCAGGCGATCCGCAGCGGCGATGCGGAGCTGATCATTTTCGGCGGCGTCAAGAGCATGACGGGTGCGCCCTATGTGATGGGCAAGGCGAGCGGTCCGTTCGATCGTGTCCAGAAGCTGGAGGACACGACCCTCGGCTGGCGCTTCGTCAATCCGGCGATGGAAGGCCGCTTATGGCGTCGATACGATGCCCAAGACGGGCGAGAACCAAGGACGATGGGAGCAAACGTCGCACATCCCTCTGGCTTGATAGCGACGTGTGGCACAAAAAGTGGAGGACATTGGCATTGGTGGCTCGATAACGCCCGTGCCGACGCCACGCTTACAAAATCCTAGCCAAGCAGCGGCCGCTTTCGAACGTAACCTTCACCCCCAAGAGCCGACCGACTTTCGGCGCTATCGCCAACTTTCGACTTTCCACCAGTAGCCTGACTCGAGTTCGGCGACACGGTGACGAGTCACTGCTTCATGCAAGCGAGATAGACGACATTGCCGTCGGTACCTCCCTCCTAAAGCGCGCGTTCGGCAACGCATGTCTGATCGCGGTACGCGAGCCAAGCGCACTCGGCGACCTTGAGCCTTTGGCGGTCGTTCGTCGGTAAAATTCCTACAATTCGCTGGTAGGCGTCCTTTAGATCGGCAATCGCCTTCTTTTCCACGACGCTCAAGCAAGCAGTCTGCTCGACGCCGGCCCCTTTGCAGGGGCATCGGCGGCATTCATGTGCTGTGCTTGTGCAGGCCCTGCGGCTCCGAGCGGGATCACAACAACTGCTAACGGAAACAGTGATTTGAAGTCGGGCATCGTGGGCTCCGCTACTCCTCCGGAATGGCCGCTTATAAACTCTCGCCGCGCGAGTGGGAACGCCCGGGAGTGGTCGACACCTGCCAGGGCACCGCCTCTCCAAAGCAGGTGCCTGCTTCCCACCATTTCCCCTCGTCATTGGCTCGCGCCCCTTCGGGAAGGGCTATGGGTACGTGACCTGGTGTCCGTGTTGTCGATATTGAATCCGACGGCCACCGCGAATAGCACATGGCAGCGCCGGATGCGGACGCCGGCAGGCTGCGTCGCGAGCCCGCGCCCTAAATCAGGGGCTCGCTGGAGAAGAGCAGCGACTTCACCGTCACCGGGAACACACCGGCCGCGCCGATCGGGCGGCCGATATCGACATAGTCGAGATCGCCGACCAGGATCCCGTCGATTGCCACCAGCGGATTGGGCAGCTTCAGTTCTTCGCGCAGGATGCGGCCGAGGGACTGCGCGACGTCCTGCTCGACATTCACGATCAGCGCGACGTCGGGCTGGCTGTCCACGCAGGCGGCGATGCCGTCGGCGATAGCGCGCAGCGTGGCATAGTCGATGTCGTCCTCAATCGTGGTCGAGATCATTAGGCCTGGCTCGAACTCGTCGAGATCGAAGCGTTGCAGCGCCGTGCTAAGGCTGTCTGCGAACGACGTGCCGGCATCGAACGGCGCATGCACTACCTTGAGACCGAACAGCGGCAACGGCGCGTGGCCGTAGGCGTAGCCCGTCATGCCGCTCACTTGCACCGAATATTCTCCCGCGCCGATCACGGTCGCGCGGATGCCTTGCGCGGGTTCGAGCACCGACCCGACGGGTCGGCTCGCCACGAACTCGCGCAGCATCGCGCCAAGCAAGGGGCCGAGGTCACCATGATCGCCGTCTCCATGCCCATTGATATACTCGGATACCCCGCCAGAGAAAACGACGTAGTCCATCGTGTCGAGCCGCGCTTCGAGCGGCGGCGTGATTGCCAGCTGCCGGGCGAGTGGAGAAGGGGCGGCATCAGGGAGGATCGTCGAAAGAAAAGTATCGGCCATCAGCCGCGCCAGTGTCTCGCGATTTGCCGGGGTCAGCGTTTGACCCAATGCCAGATCAAGGCCTGCCGCCTCGCCGAACGCCACCCCCGCATCCTCCAGCCGTGTGATTTGACCATCGTCGCCAAATGCTATCAGCCGCGCGCCGATGCTGAGCGCTGCGGTGCGTTCGACGTGGCCGCTGCGGATCAGCGAGAGCTTGGTGGTGCCGCCGCCGATATCGATGTTGAGGATCGTGCTGCGCGTGGTCCGCGACAGGTCCACCGCGCCGCTGCCGTATGCCGCCAGCAGCGCCTCGTGATGCGGTCCGGCCGAGGCGCAGACGAAGCTGCCGCTCTGCTCCGCGACATATTCGGCAATCGGCCGGGCATTCTCTTTCTTCATCGCCTCGCCGGTGATGACGACGGCGCCGCTGTCGATCCGGTCCGGGGTCAGCCCGGCCTCGGCATAACCGCGCTCGATGAAAGCCTGCACCGCCGCGAAATCGATCTCGGTAGGCGAGGTATAGGGCGTCAGCAGGATCGGCGAGCGCCACAGGATGCGGCGCTCCGCCACGCTGTAGCGTGTCGAATAAGCGGCGGCTTCGCGTTTCAGCGTCAGCCGCGAAAAGAGCAGATGGGTTGTGGACGAGCCGATATCGATCCCGACGCTGGTCAGGGTGATGGTCTCCATCCCCTCCAGCTCCACGGCCTTGGCGTAGAGTTCGTCATGGGCGTGCGGGAAATCGGTGTCATGCATCGGGTTCGGACCTGAGAAAAATGAGGCCGGGCGACCCCCACAGTCCCCGGCCTCAGGTTGGCGGAAAGGCGTCAGGCTTGGGCGTCGACCAGCTCGGCCTGCTTGACGAATTCCGCCTGCTCGAACGCGTAGGCGTCGTCCATCTTGGGCGTCATGCCCTTCTTGGCGAGCTCCTCCGCGAACATGGTGCGGACGATCGGATTCTCGTCCGCATAGTCGATCTGGTCGCCGCCGAGGCGCTTGCTGATCCACGCCTTGGGCACGCCCTGCGCGTTGCGGATCGAAACGACCTCATGCTTGAAGGCGAGGTAGCGGCCGGGCGTGGTGCCGGTATTGAAATGCTGGTGGAACCAGAGGTTCGGCGGCACGACCATCGCGCCTTCCTTCCAGTCGTAGCGCTTGGGCTCTTCGCCTTCCGGCCACATCAGCGAATAGCCTTCGCCCTTCATGATGATGACGTGGGCGCCCGGGCCATGGGCGTGGCCCTTCTTGTAGGTCTCGGTCGGGAATTGGGAGATGTGGCAGTTCATCGATCCCTTGGCGAGGTTGAAGCGGATGTGCCCGCCGCCCGCGCCGCGTTCCTTGGCGCTGATCAGCGGCAGGTTGATCGCGTCCGCCACGAAGTTGGTGTCAAGCAGCAGGCCCTTCTGCTCGCCGCGATTGGCGAAATAGTCGGATTCGCCATTGAAGCGGTTCTTGAAGTCGAACGGCGTGTTGAAGACGAACTCGGGATCTTCGTAAAGGTTGATGATGCCCGGGCTGTTGGTCACTGCCACGAAGCGCGCCGGCTTCTGGCCGCTACCGTTGAAGAACTGGTGATGCGCGTTCAGCGGGATGGCGAAGAGCGAGCCCTTGCCCCATTCGAACGTCAGCTTCGCGCCGGCATCGTTCCACACCGAGCAGGAGCCGTTGCCGTCGAGGACGTAGATCATCTCCTCGTAGAGCTGGCGCTGCGGGGCGAGCTCGCCGCCCGGCGGGATCTCGCAGACATAGCAGTCGTTCGAGGTGCGCGAGGCCTCATGGTTGATATAGACGCCGCGCCCACCGCGCCGCGCCCAGGGCTTCAACTCGACCTCGCGCAGGTCGGGAATGTAGTGCGCGCTGATGATGTCGAGACCCTGGGAGGTCACCCAGCGATTGTAGGGCGTATCCTTCTCGGTGGCGAATTTCTTCGCCAGCTCTTCAGAGACGATTGCGGACTTGGCCATAGGCGATCCTTCTAGGCTTTGGGGTGGACGGTCATTCCTGCGGCATCGCTTCGACGGCGCGGGGATCCTTGGAGAAGAGCAGTGACTTGATGGTGATCGGCACGGTGTTGGAGGGCTGGCGCAGTTTGCCGAGATCGATGAAATCGAAGGCGGAAAGCTGTACGCCATCGGCGATTACAAGGGGCGCGGAGACGTTGAGTTCGCCGTGCAGGATGCGGCCGAGCGTGTTGCCGATGTCACCGTCGACGACAATGTAGATTGGATCGGCGCCCGTCGCCGCACGAGCGAGCGCCATCGCGATCCCCTCGGCGAGAGCGCGGACGCGGCGGTAGAGCGGCGGCCCCTCCCACCGCAGGGCATAGGCGAGCGGCTCGCCGGTGTTGAACTCGAACTTTTCGACATGGCCGAGGATCGCGGATGCCACCGCCGCCGGGTCGATCGTGTTGCTGAGCGCGATGTCGGGCTGGACGACGCGTAGGTTGCGGCGTGGCAGCGAGCGATCGGGATCGGAGGCGAAGATGGTGTTGCCGCTCAGCTGCACCGAATATTCGGAGAGGCCGAGCGCGGTGGCGCGGATACCCGATCCGGCGGGCAGCAGAGGCCAGGGCAGCCGCCCGTTCTCCGCCATCTGCGCGAGCTTGTGGCCAAGCCGGCGGCCCATGTCGCCGAAATCCTGCTCCTCGTTACCGTAGACATATTCGGAGACGCCGCCCGAGAACATCACGCCGCGGATGCCGGACCGGTCGGTCAGCGGATCGGTGAGTAAGCGTTTCGTCACGTCCGCAGGGGGATCGTTCGAGGCGACGGCGGCAACGATGCCCTCGGCCATCAAAGTGGCCAGACGATCGCGCTCCTCCTCGGTGGTGGCGCCTTCGAGCGACCAGTCCATACCCGCATCGGCAGCGAGCGCCTTGCCCGCCGGCTCGAGCCGGGTCAGCCGCCCGGCCTCATCATAGACATGGAGGCGGCCGCCGATATGCAGCGCCGCCGTCTCCAGCACGCGCCCGCCTTCGATGATCGCATATTTGGTGGTACCACCGCCGATATCGATGTTGAGCACCCGCTTGCCCAGCTCGTTCGAAGCCCAGGCGGCGCCCGATCCGTAGGCGGCCAGCATCGCCTCGATATGGTGGCCCGCCATCGTGCAAACGAACTCGCCGCCGTGATGGGCGAGGACGTGCGCGATGCTGTGGGCATTGTCGCGGCGCAGCGCCTCGCCGGTGAGGATCACCGCGCCGGTATCGACCTGCTCGGGCTCGATTCGCGCGTCGTTGTAGGCGTCGTCGATGATGTGGCCGAGCGCATGGGCGTCGATCGAAAAGCCCTTGGTGTAGGGCGTCAGTGAGACCGGCGACTGATACAGTTGCTCGCGATCAACGACGACGTAGCGGCTGGAGAGATTGTCCGACAGCCGCTGCAGCCAGATGCGCGAGAACACCACCTGCGTGCCAGACGAGCCGATGTCGATGCCAACGCTGACGAGATCGACATTGTCGGCCTCCCACAGCGCGTCGCGGAATTTCTCGTGATCGACGCTGTAGTCGTTGATGCCGTGATAATGGTCCTCTTCGATCTCGTGGAGACGGAAGGGGAGCCCGGCGGCGGCCCAGGCGATCGTGGACAAGGATGCTCCACCAACCTGATCGATGCTGAACCTCATCTGGAACCGACTCTCCTTCCTCGCGCGGAATGGTCCCTTCCGCTTATCCGCGCCCACTGGCGCGGCGACTCCGGAAGCCACCGCATGGTGTCCCAGATCGACGCCGGAAGCATTGACATGCTTTCCTCCGCATGTCCATATGATAAACAAACGTGCGCTCAGCGAACATTACGGGAAAGGCGAAGAGGATGGCAGAAAAGGTTGTTGCGGCGGTGCGGACCGCGCCGAGCACGATGGAATTCCAGGAATTCCCGATGCCCGAGATCGCGCCCGATTCAGCGCTGCTGAAGATGGAGGTCGCCGGCATCTGCGGCACCGACGTGAAGTTCTACAAAAACCCGCCGATCACCAAGCCGGTGATCATGGGCCACGAGAATATTGGCTACATCGCCAAGGCCGGTTCCGAGTTCACCAAGCGCAAGGGCTTCAAGGAAGGCGATCTCGTCTTCGTCGAGCATTACGTCATGTGCGGCAAGTGCGAGTGGTGCCACAAAGGCGAGTACCGCCTCTGCGAGAATACCGACTGGCGCAACAATCCCGAGGGCATCCGCTACGGCTACACCCCGCTGGAGCGCCCGCCCTATCTATGGGGCGGCTTCGCGCAATATATGTACCTGCCGTGGAATGCGGTGATGCACCATGTGCCCAGGGGCATGTCGGCCGAGCGGGCAGGGCTGGTGACGCCGATGGCGAACGGCGTTCAATGGTCGCTGCTCGACGGTGGGGTCGGCTATAATTCGCGCGTGCTGATCCAGGGGCCGGGGCAGCAGGGTCTCTCGCAGACTGTGATCTGCAAGCAGGCGGGCGCTTCGCTGATCATCGTCACCGGCACCAAGCGCGATCTCAAGCGGCTGGAGGTCGCCAAGCAGCTCGGCGCCGATTACGTGATCAACGTGGACGAGGAGGACCCTCTGAAGCGGATCATGGACATCACCGGCGGCGAGGGCGTCGACATCGTGCTCGATTGCACGGCCGGCGCGGGCACCGTGCCGGTGCTGCTCGGCGTCGAGGCGACCAAGCGCAAGGGCGCCACAATGGTGGTGCAGGGCGAATTCCCCGAATTCCCCAACTACCCGATCGGCAAGATCGCCACCAAATACATCACCATGAAGTCCGCGCGTGGCCACAATTACCTGTCGTGCGAGCTCGCGCTGCAGCAGCTGGCGTCGGAGCGCTTCCCGCTCGATCTCGTCACCACCCACAAGTTCGGGCTGAAGGATGTCGATCTCGCCATCCGCTCGGTCGGCAACGACCCGAACGGTACGCCGGGCGTGATCCACGCCTCGCTGATGCCGTGGGAATGACGCGATGACGGCCGCGCGCCGGCACCGGCATGTCCATGGCCTGCATTGCGGGCACGGGCATGATCATGGCCCAGCCGCCGATCTGCGGCGGATCGAGGGGCTGGCGCGCGACCGTTTCCGGCTGGAGAACTTCACGCCGGTCCGCGTCGAGGAACTCGCCACCACTGAGATCGGCTTCCCGCCGCGCGAGACCCGAATTGAATTCTGGTCGGGCAACGAGGATCAGCACCAGTACCGGATCTTCAAACCCGCCGAGCGCGTGACGATCGAGGATCTGCCGCCCTGGTGGTACAAGGATGCGCTGATCCTCGACGATTATCCCTATTGCGATTGCTGCGGCTGAGCGCCGCCAACATTCAGGAGAGACGAGGATGGCCGACCGGCTGACGCTGCGCATCGCGCTCGGAAAGCATGACCATGTCGCACCCTTGCGCGACGGGCGGGTGACCTCGCCTCGCATCGATCTCGAGTTCGTCGATATCGAGCCGCTGCCCAAGGCTTTCCGCCAGTTCGTCAACGGCGACGATCTCGACGTCTCCGAGCTGGCGGTGGTGACGCACCTGCTGGCCCACCGTTTCGGCCGGCCGATCAAGGGCATCGCCATCCCGCTGTGGAGCCGCCTGCCGCACACCAACCTCGTCTGCGCCACCGACGGGCCGATCGAGAAGCCCTCCGATCTTAATGGCCGCACGGTCGGCGTGCGGGCCTATGGCCAGACTTCGGGCGTATGGGTGCGCGGCATCCTGGCGAGCGACTATGGCGTCGATCTCGGCGGCATCACCTGGGGGACGATGGAGGATGCGCACCTCCCCGAATATGAGGACCCGGCGAACACGATCCGCTACACCGCGCCGCCGGGTCTGCGCGACCTGATGATGGAGGGCGAATTCGCCGCCATCATGGGCGAGCGCGTGGTCGATCCCTCCGGTATTCGCACCGTGATCCCCGATGCGGAGCAGACCGCGCTCGACTGGATCGCGCGCACCGGCATCCAGCCGATCAATCACGTCCTCGCCGTCCGCAATGCGGTGGTGGACGCCAATCCGTGGCTTCCGGCGGAACTGTACGAGCTGTTCGATCGCGCGCGGGCGATCGCCGTTGCGGAAGGTGCCACCGAGCCGCCGCCCTACGGGCTGGAGGCGAGCCGCTCCTCGCTCCAGCTGTGCAATCGCTTCTCCGCCGAGCAGCGGATCGCGCCGCACGAAATTCCCGTCGACGAAATGTTCTGGCCGCTCTGAAGTGCGGGGCGGTCAGCCCTGCGCCTTGAGGAAATCGAGCAGCATTTCGGCGGTGGCCTCCTCGGTCTGCTCTTCGACCGGGCGGTTCCAGTAGCGCGAGGCGGGCAGACACTCGGCGAGATAGCGCGCCGCCGAGGTGGCGTGTGAGGCGTCGGCACCGGGGATGACCAGCGCCGGAATCCGGCAGCGCATCATGTCCTCGGGCTCCGCGCCCGGCGCGGTGTCGCGGTCGAGTAGGGTGCGCACCATGCCCGCGACGATCAGCTTGTAGTCGGCGAGATCGATCTTCGCATAAGCCTCGGCGAAGACTGCGTCGTTGCGGATCGAGGAGGCCCACGGACCGCCGCGCGGATCGCCGCTGAACGACTTGCCCCCCTCCTTCACCAGCGTCACCACCGCCTCCAGACCGTTGGCGTTGGCGAAGCCAAGATGGTCGGCGAAGCGCTGGTGGCCGTTGATCCGGTACGGCGCGCCGCCCACGGGCCAGTAGAGGATCATGCTCTTTACCATCTCGGGATAGGCCGTCGCGAAGACGGTGACCGGGGAAACTCCCATGCAGCCGCCGATTAGGTGCGCGCGATCGATCCCGAGATGATCGAGCAGCCCCTTTCCCTGCCGCGCGAAATCCGCCCAGGTTACGCGCTCGACACGGCCCCCGGATTTGCCGCACTCGCGCCGGTCGAACAGGATGCAGCTGTAATGCTTGCTCAGGTGATCGAGCGGGTGGGTCTTGGCGTAGATGCCGAGCGTCCACCATTTCTCCATCGTGGCGTCGAAGCCGCCCGGCGAGAACATCAGCAAGGGCGGGCCGTCGCCGCGCACGTCATATTCGGTCTCGATCCCGTCGATCGTCGTGCGTGGCATATCAGTTCTCCTCACCGGTGATTTTGCGGAGCGTGTCGAGCGTTGCGAAGCTGCGCGGCGCCGGACACATCAGCCAGCGATAGCCTTCGGACAGGATGCGCTCGGCGCTGGCCGGGGTGACGCTGGGATGGCCCACCACCACGCCGAACTCGGCGCAGATGCAGCGCACTTCGGCCATCGCGTCGAGTACCAGCTTATGCTCGGTTTGGCGCGGGATGCCGAATTCCTGCGAAAGGTCGCCGATGCCGATCACCACGGCGCCGATGCCCGGCACCTCCTTCAGCATGTCGCGCAGGTTGGCGATGCCGGCCGTGTCCTCGATCTGGATCACGCAGAGCAGCTCGCCCTGCGGCGCCAGCGGCCAGACGTCGGCGCGGGCATAATATTCGTCCGGGCTGACGCCCCAGTAACGCTGCGCCTGAAAGGGGCCGTCGCCGCGTATCCCCTGCGGCTCGTAGATCGGCTTGTCCTTGAGGCGCGGATAGCGGCAGGCGGCGACGGCATTATAGGCCTCCGCCACGGTCGAGACGTGCGGCCACATGACGCCGTAGCAGCCCAGATCGAGCGCCTGCTTGGCGAGGAACTGGTTCATCTCGACGCCATTGGCCGGCACGCGGGCCAGCGGGGTGATCTGCGGCGCGACCGAGCCGGAACGGGCGATCTGGCCGCGATCGAGCAGGAATTGCATCGCGTCGCGCAGCGCGCGGATATCCCAGCCCTGATGCTCGCCCTCGAAGACGACGCCGTCATAGGAGGAGGCGCGCAGTGCCACCGCCATGTCGGTCTCGATGGGGGAGAAGAGCGAGAAAGCGTGGCGCCCGCTTTCCAGCGCGCGGATCAGCCCGTTGAGGCGGGGGAGGGTCATGGATCAGCCTTTCGGGTCGGGTCAGAAAGCGGGGGCGGGGCGACCGCGCCGGGTCAGCAGTGCGTCGAGGCGCGGATAGACGCGCCGCGCATTGCCTTCAAAGATCCGGGCGCGATCGGCGTCCGAAAGGCCGGCCAGCGCATCGACATAGCGCTTGGTGTCGTCGAAATACTCGCCAGTCTCCGGATCCCTGCCCTTGACCGCGCCCACCATCTCGGAAGCGAACAGCACGTTGTCGATCGGGATGACGGTGGAGAGCAGGTCGATGCCCGGCTGGTGGTAGACGCAGGTGTCGAAGAACACGTTCTTCAGCAGATGCTCCGTCAGGAGCGGTTTCTTCATGTCCTGCGCGATGCCGCGATAGCGCCCCCAATGATAGGGCACCGCGCCGCCGCCATGCGGGATGACGAGCTTGAGATCCGGGAAGTCCCTGAACAGATCGCCCTGGATCAGCTGCATGAAGACGGTGGTGTCGCCGTTGATGTAATGCGCGCCGGTGGCGTGGAAGTTGGGGTTGCACGATCCGGTGACGTGGATCATCGCCGGGACGTTCAGCTCGACCAGCTTCTCATAGACTGGATACCAATAGCGATCAGTCATCGGCGCGTCGGTCCAATAGCCGCCCGAGGGATCGGGGTTGAGGTTGAAGCCGACGAAACCGAGTTCGTGCACGCCGCGCTCCATCTCCTCGATGCAGTTGGCCGGCGACACGCCCGGCACCTGCGGCAGCTGGCCGACGCCCACGAAATTGTCCGGAAGCAGGGTGCAGATGCGATGAATCAGATCGTTGGAGAGGCGCGTCCACGCCTTGCCCACGACTTCCGTGCCGACATGATGACCCATACCCGATGCGCGCGGCGAGAAGATGGTGAGATCGGTGCCGCGCGCCTTCTGAAAATCGAGCTGGGGCTGGACGCTTGCGGCCAGCTCCTCGTCGCTGAACTGCGGCAGCGCCCCCGGCTTGCGGGCGGGATCGAGCAGCCCGGCGATCTGCTTGTCGCGGAACTGGTGCATCGCCGCAGGCTCGGTGGTGTAGTGGCCGTGAATATCGATGATCATGCGGGTTCCCGTTGGAAGGAGATCAGAGGAGGGCGTGGCCGGCGACCGCGTAGAGCGCCGCGTAGAGCGCTACGATGCCCATCGCGATCGCATAGGGTCCGGCCTTGGTGAAGAAGAGAATCAGGCAGACGCCTGCGGTGGTTGCCATCTCCAGATAGCCGGCATGGGCCGAGCGGAGAATCACCACCGGGCCTGCGAAGAACAGGCCGGTCGCCACCGGCGCGAGGCCCTTGTCGATCGCCTCGCGCATCGGCGAATCCGGGTTTCGGCGCCACCAGGTGCTGATCCCGTAGAGCAGGAGCGAGGAGGGTAGGAAGATCGCGATCGTCGCGGTGAGCGCGCCGAGGAAGCCCGCTACCTGCCAACCGATCAGCGCGACAATCAAAGTGCTCGGTCCGGGGGCAGCCCGCGACAGGCCGAAGATGTCGGCGAAGGCCTTGCCGTCCAGCCAATGCTGTGCGTCGACGGTCTTGTGCTGCATTTCTGGAATGATCGCCTGCCCGCCGCCGAACGAGAGCAGCGACAAAGGTGCGAACACCGCGACGAGGCTCAGGAGCCTCTCAAGCATCGCGCGTGTGCCTCGAACCCCAGTAGGCATAGCCGATGCTGAGCGGAACCGCGATCGCGACGATCGGCACCATCGGCAGGCGCAGCAAGGCGCTCGCGAGAAACACCAGCACGCCCATGACGATGTTAAAGGCGCTGCGCGGCAACTGCCACGCCACTTTCATCGCAGTGAAGAAGGTGACGCCGACGCCCGATGCCGCGAGGCCTGCCAGCACGAAGTGCACCACCGGAAAGCCGATCAGCCGATGGAACGCGAGCCCCAGTAATAGAATGATGCAGAAGGCCGGCAAGACGATCCCGACCACCGCGATCAGCCCGCCGATGCCACCGCGGATCCGCATCCCGAGATAGAGCGACATGTTGACCGGGTTAGCACCTGGGAGCACCGTCGCCATGCTGAGGCCGCTGACGAAAGTCTCTTCATCCGCCCACTTCCGCCGGACGATGATGTCCCGGTGCAGCCACGATTGCACCGCACCGCCAAAAGTCATGAGGCCGAGGCGAAAAAAGGCGAAGAACAGCGCGCGCAGCGAAACAAAGGATGTCCTGCGATCGCCGTCGCCCGGCGGATTTGCCTCCATGCGTCCATCCTCCAGTTCCATTTGCGGTGTGCGTATAGCGAACGATTGTGGTGATTATCGTGCGATCATGGTTGACCTCATCTGATTCGTCAATTAACGTAACTAATGTTCGACAGGCGCACATAATAAGCTACTGACCCGCAAGGTCGCTGAAAATCGCTCGAGAGGCCCATGACCGACTCTTCCGACCTTGTTGATCTGTGCGCTGTGTCGGACGTCAGCGCCGACATGCCGGTGAAGGCCGAGATCGATGGACAGGATGTCGCGGTCTTCCAGGTCGACGACCAGTTCTACGTGACGCAGGACATCTGCACGCACGGACCGGGTTCGCTCTCCGAGGGCTATGTCGAGGGGCGCGAGATTGAGTGCCCGTTCCATCAGGGCAAGTTCGACATCATAACCGGCGAGCCAACCGCAGCGCCGTGCAACATCGCCCTCAAGATCTGGGACGCCGTGTTGAAGGACGACCGGATCTGGGCGGTGCGCAAATGAGCAAGCTGTGCGATCAGGCCCTGGAGGGCGGCGTCGTCATCGTCGGCGCCGGACAGGCCGGCGGTCGCGCGGCCGAGACGCTGCGCAGCGAGGGGTTCGCCGGGCCGATCACGCTGATTGGCGACGAGGGCGAGCGACCCTATGAACGCCCCTCGCTCTCCAAAGAGATGCTGCTCGATCCGTCGTGTGAGACGATCGCCTGGCTGCATGCCTCCGATTATTATGTCGAGCAGGGCATCGACCTGAAGCTCGGCGCCGCCGCCACCGCGATCGATCGCGAGGCGCGCCAGGTCGCGCTCTCGGACGGCAGTCGCGTCGGTTACGGCGTGCTGCTGCTGGCGACGGGCGCGCGGGTCCGCAAGCTGGACGTGCCGGGCGCCGGCGAGCGCTGCCATTATGTCCGTTCGCTGGAAGACAGCCGGGCGCTGCGTGGCAAGCTCGTCGCCGGCAAGCGGGTGGTGGTGATCGGGGCCGGCTTCATCGGGCTGGAGGTGGCCGCCGCCGCCATCGCGCGCGGCTGCGACGTGGTCGTGATCGAGGCGGCGGACGGGCCGCTCGGCCGCGTCGCCCCGCCGATGCTGCAGGATTATTATCGCGCGCTGCATACCGCGCGCGGCGTGACCTTCCGCTTCGGCGCCCAGGTCGTCGGCATCGCACCGCGCGGCGAGGGCTATGTCGTCACCACCAATACGGACGAGGCGTGGCCCGCCGATATCGTCGTCGCGGGCATCGGCGTGATCCCCAATGCGGAGCTGGCCGAGCAAGCCAAGCTGCCCTGCGATCGCGGGATCGTGGTCGACAAATATGGCGCTACCGCCGATCCCCGCATCTTCGCGGCGGGGGACGTCGCACGGCATCACAATCCGCTGCTCGATCGCCCGGTGCTGCTCGAAAGCTGGCAGAACGCGCAGAACCAGGCGATCGCCATCGCGCGCAACATCGCCAGCGAAGGCGCGCCGGTGGCCTATGCCGAGCTGCCCTGGTTCTGGAGCGACCAGTACGGGATCAACCTGCAGATATACGGCCTGCTCGAGGAAGGCGGCGAGTTTGTCGTGCGCGGTGATGCCGCGTCTGAAAGCTGGCTGATGGCGCAGCTGGTCGACGGCCGTGTCGTCTTCGCGGCGGGCATCAATGCGGCACGCGACCTGCGACCCTTGCGCGAGCTGATTAAACTGGCCGCACCCGTCGCAGTTGCGGATATCGCCGATATCAGGGCGCACCTTCCCGAATTGCTGCGCCGTGCGCGCGCCAGGCTGGCTGCGGCATGAACCTTTTTTCGACAGACAAAAACGGAGTTGGGGCAAGCTTATGTTGAGGGCCGAACAGAACGCGCTCGTCACCCAGACGGATGTCGGCACGCCGATGGGCGAGATGTTCCGTCGCTACTGGATTCCGGCGCTGCTCGCCGAGGAGCTGCCAGAGAATGATGGGCCGCCGGTTCGCGTAAAGCTGCTCGGCGAGCCGCTCGTGGCCTTCCGTGACAGCGAGGGCCGGCTGGGCCTGATCGACGAATTCTGCGCCCACCGCCGGGTGTCGCTCTGGTTCGGCCGCAACGAGGATTGCGGGCTGCGCTGTCCTTACCACGGCTGGAAATACGACGTAACCGGCCAGTGTGTTGATCTCCCGTCGGAGGGCGAGGATACAGGCCTGCGCCAGACCGTCCGCCTCAAGAATTACCCGCTGGTCGAGCGCGGCGGCATCTTGTGGACCTATATGGGCCCGCCCGCCGAGCAGCCACCGCTGCCCGAGTGGGAATTCATCATGGTTCCCGCCGACCAGACCTTCTCCTCGAAGCGTCTGCAGGAGTGCAACTGGCTGCAGGCGATGGAAGGCGGAATCGATTCCAGCCACGTCTCTTTCCTCCATCGCAGCAATCTGGAATCGGATCCGCTGTTTAAGGGCGCTGGCGGCAACAAGTACAATCTCGCCGATTCCGCGCCGACCTTCGAGGTGGTGGATCACGATGCCGGCCTGTTCATCGGCGTCCGCCGCAAGGCCGAGGAGGGCAATTTCTACTGGCGCATCACGCCTTGGGTGATGCCCTGCTTCACGATGGTGCCGCCGCGCGGCGATCATCCGATGCACGGCCACTTCTGGATCCCGATCGACGACGAAAATTGCTGGGCGTGGAGCTTCGACTACCATCCGGCGCGCGCGCTGACCGAAACCGAGGTGCAGGCGATGAAGGACGGCTTCGGCGTCCACACCCCGCTGATCCCCGGCACCTACCGGCCGACTGCGAACAGGGACAACAACTATCTGATCGATCGCGCCGCGCAGAAGGCCGGCAAGACGTTCAGCGGCGTCACCGGCATCGCAATGCAGGATGCCTCGCTGCAGGAAAGCATGGGCCCGATCGTCGATCGCACCAAGGAGAAGCTGGTGTCGACCGACAACGGCATCATCATGGCGCGCCAGCGCCTGATGCGGGCCGCCAAAGCGCTCGCCGACAAAGGCACGATTCCGCCGGGCACACTTCCCGAGCATCACCGCGTCCGTTCGGCGGCGCTCATCCTGTCGCCCAACGACAAGTTCGACATCGCGGCTGCCGAGGCGCTCACCGCGCGCCCGGGCGTGCCGCAGACGTCCGTCTAAGAAATACGCCCGGAGAGGGGCCAAATGGCATGCTGACGCCTTGGATCGACGGTTTCGAAAGCCTCCTGCACGTCCAGCAGATCGTGTTCCTGTGCCTGGGCATGCTGATGGGGTTGATCTTCGGCGCCGTGCCGGGGCTTGGCGGCACGACCGCGCTCGCGCTGCTGCTGCCGCTCACCTACGGGCTCGATTCCATCACCGCGCTTGCTCTGTCGGGCGGTGTGATGGGGGCGGTGCCGATGGGCGGCTCGATCTCGGCGATCCTGCTCAACACGCCCGGCTCGGCCCCAAATGCCGCGACCTGCCTGGACGGTTATCCACTCGCCCAGCAGGGCAAGGCGGGCCTCGCCATCGGGGCAGCTGCGAGCGCAAACGCAGTGGGCGGGCTGATCGGCACGATATCGCTGCTGGTGGTGCTGCCGCTGTCGAAGATGCTGGTCCTGTCCTTCGGGCCTCCCGAATTCTTCCTGCTCTCGATCCTCGGCCTGGTAATGGTCGCGACCGCCTCGCGCGGCAAGATGCTGCGCGGCCTGATCGCGGGCGGCGTTGGCCTGATGTTGTCCTTCATCGGCTTCGATCAGGTGACCGGCACCGTCCGCTACACGTTCGGCATCCAGTATCTGTGGGACGGCGTGCACCTCGTCCCCGCGCTGATCGGCCTGTTCGCCGGTGCCGAGATGATCAAGCTGTGGATGAAGGGCGGCTCGATCTCGGGCGGCGCCGGGCACACTAAGATCACCAAGATCAGCGCGGGCCTGTTCGAGACCTTTCGCCACTGGCCGACCGTGCTCCGCGGGTCGTTGATCGGCACGGTGGTGGGCGCGATCCCCGGGGTCGGCGGCGTGGTCGCCTCCTTCCTCTCTTATTCGCTGACCGTTCAGGTCTCCAAGGATCCGGAGAGCTTCGGCAAGGGCAACATCCAAGGCGTCATTGCGCCGGAAGCGGCGATCAACGCCAAGGACGGCAGCGCACTGATCCCGACGATCGCTTTCGGCATCCCCGGCGGCGCCGAGATGGCGGTGTTCCTCGGCATCCTCGTATTGCATGGCATGCAACCCGGCCCGCTGATGCTGATCCAGAACCAGACCGAGATTTATGGCCTGATCTGGGCGCTGACCGCAGCCTGCGTACTGGCCGGCGCGCTCGGCATCCTGTTCGTGCGGCCGCTCTCGATGGTCACCCTCGTCCCGTCCAAGAAGCTGGCGCCGATCGTCATGACGATCGCGTTCATTGGCTCCTGGGCAGTGGATCAGACGGTCGAGAACGTGATCGTCTCGGGCGTCTTCGCGATCCTCGGCTACACCATGTCGCGGCTCGACTATCCGCGCCTGCCGATCGTCATCTCGCTGGTTCTGGGCGCCGGTGTGGAGCGCAACTTCCACCAGTCGCTGGCGATGTCGGACGGGTCCTGGGGCATCTTCTTCACCCGCACGATCTGCATGATCCTGCTGGCCTGCATCGCCACCGGCCTGTTCCTGACGCCCGCCCGCTCGCTAATCGGCCGGCTGTTCACCAAGCAGGTGGCCTTCCCCGAAAGGCGCCCGGCATGAAGATCCTTGGCACGCCCGCGATCCGCTACCTGCCAGCCGCCATCGTCTGGCTGTTCGCCGCCGGCTTCCTGGCGCTGACCTACCAGTTGCCCGAGGCGACGCGCGCGACCCCTTCGCTGGTCGGCTGGGTGACGCTCGGTCTCGCGACGCTTGATATCCTGTCGCGTACTGGGGGCGAACTCGGCGCTGCGCTGATGCGTGCCGTCAACCCCGCCGGTCTCAAGGATCGTCCTGAAAACCAACCGGTTACCCATAAGGATCTGGCCTCGGGCATCGGCCTGATCGTCGCTCTGGTGAGCTCTTTCGTCATCCTGGGCGTGTTGCCGACGACAGCCATAATCATCTTCGGCGCGCTGATGATCGCTTACCGCGCCCAGTGGATCACCAATGCGATCATCGCAGCGGGCGCGACGCTCGGCGTGTGGCTGCTGTTCGCTGTTCTGCTGCGCTTGCAGCTCTTTCCGGGCTTAGCGTTCGGCGGGGTTCTGTAGCCGATCCACATTCGCCGTGCGCCCGATAGAAAAATCGCGCTACGGCCAAGAACAAGGAGAGATATCGATGGATATGATGTTGGATCGCCGCAAGTTTCTGGCCGCAACAGGCGGGGCAGGCGCTGCGATGATGCTATTCGGCTGCTCGCAGGGCGGGGGCGATGCTTCGACCTTTCCTGAACACGACATCAACTTCATCATTCCCTACGCGCCCGGCGGCGGCTTCGATGCCTATGCGCGCATCGTGATCGATCCCTTGGCCAAGACGCTGCCCAAGAAGGTCAACATTGTTCCCATGAACGTCGAGGGCGCGGGCGGGGGCAAGGCGACGAGCCAGCTCTTCCACGCCCGGCCGGACGGCTACAACATCGCGATCATCAGTATTCCCGGCGCGATCGTGCAGCAGCTGATCCAGGGCAAGGGCGGCTACGACCTCACCCAGATGAGCTGGATCGGCAATATGGGTACCGATGCCTTCGGCGTCGCAGTCGGTGCCAATTCGCCGATCAGGTCGATCGCTGACATGCAGAAGCTGTCGCAGACCCGCCCGGTCAAGTTCACCTCGACTGGCGCGGGTTCGACGGGCCGCGCCGGCGCGCTGATCGGCTCCAAGCTGCTCGGCATCAATTCGCAGGTGATCACCGGCTACAAGGGTACCAGCGAGTATCTCGTCGCGGCCGCGCGCGGCGACGGTGATGCGGCGGTCTGTTCGCTGACAGCGATGCAGGGCCTCGCCAAGGCCGGCGTGATCCGGATCATCGCCAGCTTTGAGGAAAAGAGCAGTATTCCGGGCATCCAGGATGCGACCGCGCTCGGTCAGCCCGAACTCGTCCATATCGCCGAGACGCGGCCGATCGCCGCACCTCCGGGGCTGCCCAAACCGATCCAGTCGATGCTGGCGGACGCCCTCAACAAGGCGCTGAAGAGCGACGAGGTAACGTCCTGGGCGAAGAAGAACGGCGCCAATTTGGTGCCCGCGACACCCGAACAAACGCTCAAGATCGTCCAGGATCAGACTGCTTTCATCAACAAGTGGAAGGACGTTCTGCTCAAGATGTGATCCCGACGTCATTCGCCACATCAGCCACAAACTCCGCGAAAGACGGAGAATGGGAATATAAAGAGGGGAGTAATCATGATAAAATCTATCGCAATCATATTTTCGACTATGACGGCGGCCTGTGCTAACGTGTCGCCCGTCTTTGCGCAGGATGATGCGGCTGCGTCGACGCCGCAGCCTGCGGCCAGCGTACCCGCGAGCGCAAATCCGGCCTCGCAGCCATATGAAGAAACCGGTCTTCCTCCGTTGTACCAGACGCAGCAGGCGGAGCATGCACAGGGATCGCCCACCAAGCCCCGCTACGATCCCTATCCCATCGAATATGCGGGCTGGTCGAAACCGCGAAGCGCCTATTTCTTCGATACGCGTTGGGAGGAGGATTGGAATAGTCTGAGAGCACAGGGCAAGGCGCCGCCGTTCAAGGCCATGCCGCTGTTAGGCAGCCTTGCCACGCTGACGCTTAGCGCCGAAGACCGGTTCCGCGAGCATTATTACACTGCTGGCCAGCTGGTCGGCGGCAACAACTATTCCGAGCTGCAAAATCGCACGATCGTTGGCGCGGACCTGCATGTTACCCCCTATTTTCGGCTCTACGCTGAGTTCGGCCACGCCGATCTGAATGAAGCGGGCGATCCGAACGTGCAGTCGGTCACCGCCAAGCAGACCAACAACATTGCGCTCCAGCAGCTGCTGGGGGAGATCAACTACCATACCGGCAACTTCCTCGTCGGCGCGATGGGCGGGCGGATGGAGTGGACCGACGCGCCCGAGCAACTCGTCAGCGTCGGCAACGGCCCGAACCTGCATACGACCTGGAACGGTTACCGGCTCTATCTCCACACGAAGCGCTTCCGACTAGGCTATTTCTCGGCCTATCCGACGGTCTACAATCTCGGCGGGGAGTTCAACCAGACCGTCTTCAAGGGAGAAAGCCTGAGCGCCGTCACCGCCGGCGTCATTCTCGACGACAAGGGGCCGCGCTCGAATCTTTCGCTGACCGGGCTCTACATCAACAATTACAATGCCAAGGCCGCGATCGGATCGACGACTGGCCCCGATCACCGCTACACCTATGGCGCGCGGCTTCAGGGCAGGCTGGGTCGCTTCACGATCGACTGGATGGGCTATCGCCAGACCGGCGACCATATCGGCCGCCCCGTCGAGGCCTATCTCACGTCGTTGGGCACAACGGCGAAATTCAATCCGTGGGGAGTGCCGGTCGATCTCGGCTTCCGCTTCGATCTCGCGACCGGCGGCGGCGGCCAGCAGAAGACAGGCAAGCTCACCCTGTTCGATCCCATCTACACGGACAAGGGCATCTATGGGGAGAGCGAGCTGTTCAGCTACCAGAACATCAAGGTTTTCGCGCCTAACGCATCGATTCGTATTACACCGAAGATCCGCGTCAATCTCGAATATGATTTCGTCTATCGGCAGAATACAAGCGACGCATTTTACACGCCGGCCAAGGCCTATGCGAACACGCAAAAATTCGCTGGCGCCTATGCGGGCGGGCAAATTCGATTCAACACCTATCTAGATGTCACCCGTAACATCTTCCTGCGGTTGGAAGCGGACAAGTTCACCGTCGGAGATTTCCTGCATCAAGCGGGATTCCACAACTCGTTCGTGATCATGCCGGACATCACTTTCCGATATTAATCGCGTGATATGCGGCAGGCCGTTAACCGGCCTGCCGCCCGAGGCGGCCTGCGAGGGGGATCGGAGCGGACTATGGCGATCAAGATCTTCGACAGCTCTGCGGCCGCTCTCGAGGGCGCGCTGTTCGACGGCATGACAAGCCGAACATGGCAACCGCGGCAAAGACGACGGTGGTCGAGGTCGAAAAGACCGGCGAGGCCGGCTGCTTCGATCCGGCCTGTATCCATACGCCGGGTAATTTCGTCGATCGCATCGTCCTTGGCATGATCAACGAGAAACGGATCGAGAAGCGCACCGTTCGCGCGAGGGAGGACGCATGACAAATATTCGCCCCTATATGCGCGCCGATGCCGGTTCGCCTCCCTCGCTCTTCCCCGATTATCGCTCCACGGTGCTCCGCGCGCCTTCGCAGCCGCCGATCCACATTCCGCAGACGCTGACCGAAACGACCGGTCCGGCGGGTTGCTGGGATCGGCTGATGGGCGGATCGATGGCCGATCTCACCACCCAGCACGGCGGCGCGCCAATTGGTCAGCGGATCATCATCTCTGGCCTGGTACGGGACGAGAATGGGCGGCCGGTGCCGAACACGGTGATGGAGATCTGGCAGGCCAATGCCGCCGGGCGCTACGTGCATGGAAAGGATCAGTGGGATGCGCCGCTCGATCCAAATTTCACCGGGGCGGGCCGTGTGGTCACCGACGTTCAGGGCCGATACCGGTACGTCACCATCCGGCCCGGCGCCTATCCGTGGGGTAACCACAGAAACGCCTGGCGGCCGGCGCACATCCATCTTTCGCTGCTCGGCCCGGCGTTCGCGACGCGGCTGGTGACGCAACTCTATTTCCCTGACGACCCCCTGATCGAGATCGATCCGATCGCCAACGCGGTGCCGATGCCGTATCGTCAGCGCATGGTCGCGCGCTTCGACATCGCCACCACCGAGCCCAACTGGGCGCTGGGCTATCGGTTCGACGTGGTCCTCAGGGGCCACGGCCAGACAGCCTTCGAGGAGGGCGATCATGAACACTGAGTCGCCCGATCTGGAAACGCGCAACGCCGCGCCCCGACAGGACAATCTCGACCCCGCCTTGTTCGGGCAGACGCCTTCGCAGACGGTCGGGCCGTTTTTCCATTACGGCCTGCCGTGGAAGGGCGGTGCGGATCTCGTCGGGAAATCGGACATGGGCGCGCGACCCGAACTATTCGGTGAGCAGCATTATGTCCTCAATCTCTCGTCGCCGACCGGCGCTCCGCTGGGCGAGGCGATTGAGATCGCGGGCTGCGTGTATGATGCCGGAGGCGAGATCGTGCCCGATGCCATGATCGAGATATGGCAGGCGAACGCTGCCGGCCGTTACGCCTCGCCGGATGACATGCGCGAGGATGTGGCGCTCGATCTGCATTTCATCGGCTTCGGCCGCGCTTCGACGAGCGATGACGGCGTCTACCGTTTGCGCACGATCAGGCCGGGCCGAGTGCCGGGGCCGGGCAACGGCCTGCAGGCGCCGCATCTTGCCGTCTCGGTGTTCGCGCGGGGGGTGCTCAAGCGGTTGGCGACACGCCTCTACTTCGCCGACGGGGAGGGCAACGATCTCGATCCGATCCTCAACCTCGTGCCCGAGGAGCGCCGCGCGACGCTGATCGCCCAACCTATGGACGGCGGCTGGCGGCTCGACATCCGACTCGGCGGGGATGGCGAAACGGTCTTCTTCGATCTGTGAGCGACCTGCTGCGCACCCGTCCCGCATCCACCGCCGAGATGATCGCGATTTTTTCCGATCGGGCGGCGATAGGCCATGCGTTGGCATTCGAGGCAACACTGGCAAGGGCGGGGGCGGCGGAAAGGCTGATCGCGCGGGCGAGTGCCGATGCGATCGCGTCGGCGTGCGCAGGATCGGAGATTGATCCCGCAGACCTTGCCGAGGAAGCCGCGTTGGCGGGGACGTTGGCGATCCCGCTGGTCAAGAGGGTGCGCGCAGTCCTGTCCGACGAGGCGGCGGCCGTGCTTCACATGGGGGCGACGAGCCAGGATGTCGTCGACACGATCCTGATGCGGCAGACAGTCGCAGCGAAGGGATTGCTGGCAATCGACGTCGGACGAACCTGCCTCGCCCTCTATGCGCTGGCCGAACGATATGCCGCAATGCCAGCGATCGCGCGCACGCTGCTGCAGGATGCGCTTCCGATCGGCTTCGGTCTCCGCCTTGCCCAGGCGGCAGCCGGGATCGACAATGCGGCGCGGCAACTCGACGCGGAGGTCGCCGCCAATGCCAAGATCCAGTTCGGCGGCGCGGCGGGAACGCGTGCCGGGCTGGACGGGAAGGGCGCTGCCGTCGCGCAGCGGATGGCGGAAGAGCTCGGCCTGGCGCCGGGCGTGCCATGGCACGCCCAACGTGTCGGAGTCGCGGCGATCGCTTGCGCCGTCGGCATGCTGATCGGCGCGCTCGGCAAGCTGGCGCGCGACGTATCGTTGCTTGCTCAGAATGCTGTCGGCGAGGCGCGAGAGCCCGCCGTGCCTGGCAGGGGCGGCTCCTCCGCGATGGCGCACAAGCGCAATCCGACCGGTTGTCAGGTCGCCCTCTCTGCGGCGATCCGCGCGCCGGGTCTGGTCGCTTCGATCCTCGGAGGTTTGCCGCAGGAAGAAGAGCGCGGGCTCGGAGGCTGGCAGGCTGAAGGCCCTGCGCTGGCCGATCTGTTCCTGCTCGCCGCCGGCAGCGCCGCTGCGATGGCCACGGTTGTGGAGGGGCTGGAGATCGACGAGGCCGCGATCGCGCGCAACCTCGATGCCGCAGGGCTCGGATCTGATATCGGCGAGAGCGAAGCCATCGTCACGGCCATCCTCGCGCACCACAGGGACTGATCATGCCCTTCACGACGCACGGCGGCGCCCGCCTCTACTGGAAGCTGGAAGGGGCAATCGATCGTCCCCCGCTGGTGTTGCTCAATTCGATCGGCACCGACATGGGGCTGTGGGACCGGACGCTGCCATATCTGCCCCTAGCCCACGTCGGATTGCGCGGTGACCGGCGCCGTCGATATCTTTTTCAGTCGATGATCACGCGTATCGCCCGGCACGAGATATGTGGCCGCCTGGGTCTCGACGATCGCACCCGCCGGCTGCTCGTTCTGGCCATCACCGCCAGCCTCGGACGTTGGGAGGCATTCGCGCTGCACGTCCGTGCCGGCCTCTCGCAGGGTGGCCTCACCCGGGACGAACTCAAGGAAACGCTAATGCAGACGGCGATCTACGCGGGGGCGCCGGCCGCCAATACAGGTTTCGCCGAAGCGCAGAAGATCATGGCCGAGATCGATGAAGAAGCCCGATGACCGCGGCCTTTATATGCGACGGGATCCGCACGCCCTAGGTCGCTATGTCGGCATATTGACGAAAGTACGTTTGACGATCTCGACCCTTCCCGATCAAGGCATTGCTGGCACGCAACCCGGGGCTCGATCCCGCAGCGATCGAAGACCTAGTTTACGGCTCCCCCCAGCTAGCCTCTTTCCCAACGAAGAAGCGATGATCAGCCTCGTCGGCGCTATCCTGCTCGAACAGAATGGTGAATGGTCCGTCCAACCCTGTAGATACATGACGCTCGAGAGCGTTTCGGGTTGAGCGATAATCCCATCATCACGTTGCCAGCCAAGGCAGCCTGATCAGCTCGACACTTGCCAGAGATCGGAGCGGCTGCGCCGCCTGACTTATTCGACATGGAATAGTCGCGAGAGCGAGTCGCGCAATCCGATCATAGTAATTGGATGGTAGTGTGCGGGGAGTTTTGCAAAATCCGTTTAGAATCTGAGCGGCCATGGCCGCCTCACACGGGGCATTAACCGTCAAGCCTCGATCAGGTCATCATCTCTAATCTCCTCGCTACGACGTTATCCAGACTGAGCCCTGCTGCATGACGCGGCCCGTTCCCGAGCCTGACCCATCTCACATTCGATCGCCGCTCTTGACGGCTGCACCATCATCCCGCTTGTGGCGAACCTAGGCCCAAAAAAACGAGACCATCTGGATGATCGGCATTTGAAGCCAACCTGCCATGCGGTTCGTCAACCTGGATCCGTCAGCGGTGACGTCGATGGCGAGCCGCTTGGCCTCATCCAGTCAGTCGGGAATGGTCGTTGCGGCCGGCTGGGCGGCTTCGAAGATTGATCGGTCAGCTTCGCTCAGGAGCTTGGCCGTCGGCTCTGCGCGCGCTGGACGCGGAATTCGGCCACCGGCAGGCCGCCCTGTCCGATGTCCTCCATTTCGTTCTCGTGGAAGAGGACGGTGGTGTCTTCGCGCGGCTTTCCCATCACATCGAACAGCAGATCGGCGATGCCCTTGTAGACGGCGGCCTTCTGCTCGGCGGTGGTGCGATCCGCGCCAGGCGTGGTGCCTTCGCGGGTGACGAGAATGTTCACGATCGGCATTGTACGTCTCCGGGTTACGGAAGGCGCCCACGGCGCTCTCCCGTAAGTGAGGGTCAGCGGCCGGCGATCAGACCACCATCAACGTGAAGGATCTCACCGGTCGAGAAGACCGCGTCCTCGAGGTAGAGCACGGCGCGAACGATATCCGCGACTTCGCCCAGCTTGTTCATCGGGTGAAAGCCGGCCGCCTGGTCGATCTTCTTCGGATCGTGCATAGTCGTGCGGACGACGCCAGGCGCGATCGCATTCACGCGAATGCCGCAAGTGGCATATTCGATCGCGAGGCTCTTCGTGGCGGAGTTCATGCCGCCCTTCGTCAGCATGGCGATGAACGCCGGCGATGCCGAATGGGCGAACTCCGCGGTCGACGCCGTGATCTGGACGATGTGGCCGGCGCCCTGCGCCAGCATCGTCGGCACGACAGCCTGGGTGGTGAAGAAGAAGCCGTCGAGATTGGTCTTCAGCTTCAGGCGGTAGTCTTCCTCGCTGTAGTCGGTGAAAGCCTTGCCGATGAAGATGCCGGCATTGTTGACCAGCGTGTCGATGCGGCCGAACCTCTCCAGCGCGGTCGCGGCCAGACGCTTGCCCGTCTCGGGATCGCCGATGTCTCCAGCGATCGTGACCAGGTCCGGATCGGTCGATGGCTCGATCGAGCGCGAGGTCGCAATGACGCTCCAGCCGCGGTTGCGATAGCCTTGCACGATACCTTCGCCCATGCCCTTCGAGGCACCGGTGACGATCGCGACTTTCTTGATCTCGGACATTGCGTGGTCTCCATGACGTTTGTTGGTGACCCGCATTTATGAAGCTGTCGAAAGCTCGGAAATTCGCTATCTCCGATCAATGGCTGATCAAAAACGCACAGACATCGATTGGCAGGATGTCCGCATTTTCGTCGCCCTCGCACGGCACGGCAGCCTTTCCGCCGCCGCGCGGATGCTTGCGGTCAACCACGCCACAATCGCGCGGAGGCTTCACTCCCTTGAGGAGAGCCTCGGCGAGAAGCTCGTTGAACGGCGACCCGAAGGTTATGTCCTGACAGCGGCCGGGACGCACGCGCTGGAGGCGGCGACCGACATGGAACAGGCGGCGCAGATCCTGGGTCGCGGCATGACCGACGGCGCCCCCAGTGGGCTCGTGCGGATCAACGCATCGCCAGGCCTTTCGTCGGGCTTCCTCGTGTCACGGCTGCCAGCACTGGCAACCCGTTACCCCAAGCTCGATATCGATCTTGCCCCCGCGCTGAGATCCATCAGCCTTGAGCGCCACGAAGCGGATATCGCGATCCGTTTCGACAAGCCGAAGGACGGCGACGTCATCGCGCGCAAGGTCGCCACCGTCGGGTTTGGCTTCTATGGAACGGAGGACGCCTGTCTATCGGTGGAAAGCGGAAACGATCCGGTCCTGATCGGCTTCAACGAGGCGGACGCTTATTTGTCCGCATCCACGTGGATGACGAGACATTTCCCCCGCGCTCGGGTCGCATTCCGCGCCAAGGATCAGTTCCTGCAGGCAATCGCGGCGCGATCAGGGATCGGGCTCGCTCTCATACCGCACTACATCGGCCGCAGCGATCCTGAGTTACGCGAATGCGATCTCGGAGCGGCACCCGCGAGCAAGGACGTGTTCGTGCTCACTCGTACCCGTGACAAGAAGGACTCTTCCATCCGAGCTGTCGCCGACGAACTCGTCGCTATGTTTGAGCAGGAAAGCGATCTGTTTCGATGATCGGATAAGGCGTTCCCGCTACGTTCGAGGAGCAGCCTGAAGCTCGTGCCCACCAACGTCTGCTGTTCGCCACCGCGCTCAAGTGTCCGCTCTCAGCGAAAGCGGCCTCCGTCGTTCAATGAATCGCGGCGTCAGAAGCGAGCTCCGGTGCACCTGAAACGCAGCGTGCCCCGCCCCTCAGCCATCTGGTAACCGTGTCATCGACGACACGCTCTATCCTCATACTGATCTAAATTAAGATGGAGTGGGAACTGGCATGAGCGCGGGGCATTGAAGCAGTCCTAATCAGATCGGCAAGCCCATGAAATCGGTTCTCATCGTCGAGGATGAAATACTTGTCGCCATGGATATCGAGCGCATCCTCGAGGATGGCGGATACCGAGTGGCAGCGATCGTCGCCGACCAGAAAGAGGCGATGTCCGCGGGCGGGGAGGTGGATCTCGCGTTTGTCGACATCAACCTTCGGGATGGACCGACAGGTCCGGAAATTGCGCGGGATCTCGCAAAGCGATTCGGCGTGCGAATTGTTTACGTGACCGCCAATCCCGCACAGATCGGTGAGCCTGCCGCGAACGCCGTCGGCTGCATCCGCAAGCCGTTCAACGAGGCCGCTATCCTCGCCGCGGCGGCTCTAGCAAATCCCGACCAGCAGGATGCGACAGAGCACGAGGACGTTATCCGGCTTTAATTATTGGCTGGTCATTGCGATACATCGACGCTGAGGGAATGGTCAGGCTGACCACAAGCCCGTCAGCCGCCCAGTCGCGATCGATCCTTCCGCCCATCTGGCGCGCGACGCTAAGTTCCATCAACTTGGTTCCAAAGCCCTCTTGCTGAGGCGGTGCGACCGTGGGGCCGCCTCGCTCCGCCCACGACAGGCATGCCGCTTCACCGTCCGGACGGCTGCTGATCAAGACCGTGCCGGCATGCGCTGATAATGCGCCATATTTGGCGGCGTTGGTGGCGAGCTCATGGAACAGCAAGGCGAGCGGGGTCGCTGAGCGGTCGTCGATCGGCAGGTCTTCGCCCTCGATTCTGATCCGTTCGCGATAGGGGGAGAGAAGCTCCTCGATCATGCCGTGGAGGCTGCTCTGATTCTTCTCCGGGCGCGATGCGTCGGAGTGTGGCCGAACAAAATCGTGCGCTCTGCCCAAAGCGATGACGCGGTCACGCAGATCGGTGGCGAGTGCTTGCATTTCCGGATGATGGCGGCTCGAAAAGGTAATTAAGCCTCCGATGACGGCAAAGATGTTTTTGATGCGATGGCTCAATTCGTGCGCGATTACCTCGCGCTGCGCCTGCATCATTTTCTGATCATGGATGTCGGTGCATGTGCCGAACCAGCGCGTGACGGCCCCCTTGTCATCGCGGATCGGAAGCGCGCGACCTAGCGTCCAGCGATACTGGCCCTTAGCGTCGCGCAAGCGGTACTCGATCTCGTAGGGTTCTCCGGTTTCCAGCGAGTGGCGCCAGACCGACCATGCGCGTTCCTGGTCCTCGGGATGAAACATGCCGTTCCAGCCCTCGCCATCGGTCGAGCCTTCCGGAACGCCGGTATATTCGTACCAGCGGGCATTATAATAATCGTGGAAGCCATCCGGACGCGTCGACCAGACCATCTGGGGCATCGTGTCGGCAAGGATGCGGAAACGGGATTCTTGTTCGTCACGCTCGCGACCGCTGCGGTGCGTCGATCGGCGCAGCGTGAGCAATGTCATGATCGTCTGGGCAAGGACGAGTAGCCCTTGTTGCTGGACGGACGTGAGGCCGGCGCGCGGCTGCGTGTCGATCACGCAGAGGGCGCCAAGTGGAACGCCGTCCCCGGTTCGTAACGGCGCGCCTGCATAGAAGCGGATGTTGGGTTCGCCCAGCACAAGCGGGTTGGTCGAGAAGCGTGGATCGAGCCGCGCATCCGGGACGACCATGATCGCATCGCCGAGCATGGCATGCGCGCAGAAAGAGGCATCGCGGCTCGTCTCGCGCGCCTCAAGACCAGTGCGCGCCGGAAACCATTGTTGCTCGCTTTCGACGATACTAACCAGCGCGATCGGCGCCTCGCAGAGCGATGAGGCGAAATCCGTGATAGCAGTCAGGCGCGGGTCATCGGTCAGTCCGGACAGGTCAAAGCTCTCGATGACCGTGCTTCGGGCAGCGCCGTTCAACGCGGACGGAGCCTCTTCAACCTTTTGCTGCATGGAATGAGCGCACCTTTCGAGAGAGCGCGGGACATGGTTGCGCAGGCCCAGAACGCATGGCGTGTAAGGAAGGGGCAGGACTGACCCGCCTTAGCATATCCGCCCGCCGCGTCTACGCGCGAGGGCGTTCGCCGGCGACGGCCTCATAAGCTCGGCGTGCGAGAAAGCGCACGCCCCAGCCAAGCGCGAACGTCACGATGAGTGGCGCGACAGCCTTGATCGCGCCTTCGATCAGATAGCCCTCGACCGCGCCGCCCAATCCGGATCCGCCTTCGTCGCGGTCGATCTCGGCGCCGATCAGCATCCCCAGCACGTTGCTCACCATCTCTTGTCTCCTCAATCGACCGACAGGTCGACGGGGTTGACCCTGTAATAGCTTGATACGCGATCGGCATAAGCCTGGTTGAAATCTGGCGCATTGTTCGACCAGCTCGGGCCGCCCTCAAGCAGCCGGCGGTCGATCGTCACGACATAGCCATCGGCGACATGATCGTAGGATAGAAGTTCGAACGGCAGCGGATAATAGCTCTTTCCGAGGCCGAGGAAGCCGCCGAGGCTCAGAACTGCGAACGTCGCGCCGCCGGTCCGCTTGTTGATCATGAAGCTGTACACTGAGCCCAAGGCATCGCCGTCGCGCGTCGCGACCTTTGTGCCATCCACCTTGTTGGAGGCCAGCAGAAGGTTCGTGGGCTCCGCGCCCACTGTCGTGTCATTGCTATCCGTCATGATGAGATCCTTAACCGTTTGCGGACGAACCCTTGCCGTCGTCGCCCGTTCCCTGGAGATCAGCCAGGCGTTCGCGATAGAGGCGTGCAAGATCGGCATGGGCCAGTCTGGCCGACGCCGATTTCGCCACCGCGGCAAGCCGCTCTGCTTCCGCCAAACGTCGCGTGTAATAGTCTATGTCGCGCTTTCGCTTGTCCACGGGCCGTTCCTTGTTCGCGAGATACGCGGCGGACCGGAGCCCGCCGCACATCCGCTCAGTCCTTGTTGCGGCCACCGGCGATTAGCGCTCCGACCGTGAATGCCAGCGCACTAGCGCCCAGCAAGGTGAGCAGCGGCCGGTCGCGGGCGAGATCACGGGCAAGGTCGAGCCACTCGCCATAGGTCCGCTCGGCACCGCCTTCGGCCTGGCGCGCCTGGCCGCGCAACTTGGTCACAGTGTCTCCGGTCACCGCGCCCGCGGCTTCCTGGGCGCCGCCCGCCAGCTCCTTGATCGCGCCGGTTATACGATGTGCGTCCATGATGATGCTCCCTGGATTTTAAGGGGGATTAGAGTGCCTCGCGACGCCGTGTCGCAAACTGACCAGCCGCTGCGGCGGAGACGCCACCCAGCAGCAGCACGAGGAAGGCCGTGAAGGAGGTTCCCGCAGCGATGCTGGCGCCATGGCTGGTAGCCGACTTGGCGGTCGCGATCGTGTCATGCTTGGCGGCGAGGAACCGCTGCTTGGCCTGCTTGACACGGGCCAGCGCGTCGTCGTGGCTGACCTTGTCCTGCACCGCGATTATGTCCGCGATGCGGTTTTCGGCATCGCGACCATCGTCACCGCCGCGCGCGAGAGCCGGCATCTCGGCGATGATCGCCTTGCGGCTTTCCTCGCGCGTCATCGACGCCGGGTCGACGGGCGCAGGCTTGATCAAAGCGGAAACCTGGTCGTTCACGTCATCCTGGTCGATACCCGCCGCCTGCGCGACGGTCGGAGCCACGGCGCCGACGCTGCTCCCCGCTGCCCCGGCAAGACCCCCGACCGCACGGAACGCGCCGCCGACGAGGCCGCCGATTGCGGACGTAAGAAGATAGACGGTGAGCAGCAGGGTCACGCCCCAGATCGCCAGACCGTGGACGGCGCCATCGAAAGGCCGCGCAATGCCGGCGGCACGCACGGACGCATAGGCGCCAGCAGCGAGCGCCACGATAGTGCTAAGCCCCCACCAGATCAGGCCGCCGAGGCCCAGGCCGCCGGCGCTTGCGCTATCGCCCGCGGCGGGGTCGATCAGGCTGAGGCCGATGCCCGCACCCAGCAGCGCGAACATCAATTCGATGGCGAGCGCGATGGCCACGCCTGCGAAGATGGCGCCCCACGTCATGCGGGGCGCAACGAAGGGGAGCCGCGCATCGAGCGCGGCGTCGGAATAGGTCGGCATAGAGCCTCCTGAATGTCTGGAATGATGGACGGCGGCCTTAGGACCGCCGTCCGGGTCGCAGCGCGACATCGCCGCGAATGCTATCCGTCGCTGGGCGGTCGGCCGTCAGTGAACCGGCTTCGCCGCCTTGGTGACGGCGTGTCCGGCCGAGGACATGTCCTTGCCGGCACCGGATACGGTGTTGCAGCCGGCCAGCCCGAGCATCGCGACCAGGATGGCCGCCCTGTTGATCATGGGCATCGTGCGTCTCCTGTCTTCGCGGCCGCGCTTATTTCTTGAAGCTGTCCTTGACGGTGTCGGTGGCCTTGCCGACAGCGGCCTGCGCCTTGCCAGCGGCCTTCTCGGCAGCGCCTTCGGCCTGGGTCGACTTGTCGCCGGTGATCTTGCCGATCGCTTCCTTGATCGAGCCCTTCACTTGCTTGACCTCGCCCTTGATTCGGTTCTCGTCCATGTCATCCTCCTTCGTGAGCGAAGCGGCGTACCTGTTCGGCGTTCCGCGATGACAGGGAGATGCGCTCAACCGGGCGCGCTCGAAAGAGCAGCCAGCACCAAATCATATGGTAGTGCAGGACTAGTCGTTCGATTGTGATCAGCGAATGGGGCGGGCAAGAGGAAAGCCGCGTTCGCGCGCCCACAACACCGCCTGGGCGCGCCGATTCACGCCGATCTTGGCATAGACTTTGGCGATGTGGTTGCGCAGCGTGTTGCGCGAGACCCCCATCTCCTTGGCGATGGCGGCATCATCGGCGCCTTCGCACATGAGGCTCAACGCCTCCTTTTCACGACGCGTGAGTTCCTGCACCTCCACGGGCGCCGTGGTTCCGCCAGGCGCACGCAGATTGGCGAGCTTCTCGACCACGGTCCGACTGAACCAGTTGGTATCCTTCATCACTGTCTCGATCGCGGTGATCAACTCGAGCTCGCCATGTCGGCGCTCATGGATGTCCTGGATAACCCACAGGATGCAGTTGTCGCGCTTGAGCGTGATGACGGCGGCCGAGACCAGACAATCGACGAAGCCGCCATCCTTGGTCCGCGCGCGCGCGTCCTTGCCACGAAAGCCGCTTTGCTCGGCGAGCTGCGCCTCGGCCTCGGACAGGAAATCGGGTGTGTCCCACAGTTTGAGCGCGGCCATGCTCTTGCCCATCGCCTCGTCGCCCGACCAGCCGCTCAACTGGTGAAAGGCATCATTGATGTCGCATAAAGTCTGGCCGTCCTGCGTGGTGATCGCCATGCCGACGGGCGCGAGGCGGAAGGCCGCCATGAAGCGCTCCTCGCTGTGACGCAGCTCATTCTCTGCCTGTCGCCGCGGCTCGAGATCGGCGAAGGAGAAGAGCATGCAGGGCTCGTCGTTGAGCTCGATCGGCTGGCCCGCCACGATCACGAGCTTGCGTCCGCCATCCGGCAGCGAGAGATCCGCCTGCATCTGCCGGATGGTCAGACCCTCGCGCAGACGCTCCTTGGCCGTATCCAGGTCTGCCGCGTCCTGAAGGACGTCGATGTCGTAGAGGCTCCGGCCGAGCACCTCGTCGCGGGTGTAGCCGCTCAGGTCGAGGAAGCCCTGGTTGACCTTGACGTAGCGGTGGTCGGACAGGCGCAGGATCAGCGCTGGGGCAGGGTTGACGTTGAAGGTCTGCTCGAACCTCTCCTCGGCTTCGAAGCGCAGCGATACGTCCTGCATGATCAGCACGAGAAGGTCAGGCATCCCCGCTTCATCGGCGATGATGAGGCTGCGGATCTGATGGATCCAGCGGGGCTCCTCATCGCCGGCCGGGATGACCTCGACGACGACCTCGCTGAACGCTTCGCCGGCAATGATGCGGTCGAAGGGATAGTCGCCTTTCTCGAGACGGTGGTTGTTGCGGTAGCGCAGTTGATACCGCGCGCGATACTCGTCGACCGTGGCGCCGAGATCGGCAGCCTGCTCGGCGCCATGCATGCGCAAGGCCGCATCGTTCGCCCACAGGATCGCCTGGTCGGCGCCAACCAAGATCACGCCCTCGGACAGGCCCGCTATGATCTGGCGAAGCCGGCCGAGATCAACGGATTGCGTGTGGATGACGGCCCTGTCTGCCTTGGCGGGGCGGCGGGGAGAGCTCAACCAACTTGCTCCTGACACGGTTCGACCTGCCGCCTGTCATGGCAGCAGCGGAGCGCTATGCCTAGGCGTCGCTAAGTCCGGAAACGTCCAGTTCTGGATAAAGCTGCCGCTGGCAGGCTCCGCTCGGAATGACTGGGAAGTCTAAGGCCAGTCGGCGGCTGCCGACCAATTTAGGTCATTTCCGCAGTGTCGTAAGAATGACAAATCCTGACGGCACCTGCCGTTCGAACTGCAACTACATGATCATGCGCGCCGTTCGCCGGCGCTCATCCGGTCCGATCTGGCTCCAATGCGCAATGTGCCTTCGAATCGGTTTCAATCTGGATGGTCGCATGACCGATCCCGAACTTCTCCTTCAGCGCTGAGCAGACGTCGGCGACGAACGTGTCTCCCGGATAGCCCGACGGTACGAGTAGATGGACAGTGAGCGCGGTCTCTGTCGTGCTCATCGGCCAGACGTGGAGATCGTGGATCGCTTCGACCTTGTCACGCGCACGCAGGAAAGCGCCGATCGCGTCGGGTTCCAGGCCCGGAGGCGCAGCCTGCAAGCTCATATCGATCGAGTCTCGGAGCAATCCCCAGGTGCCTATCGCGACGATGGCCGCAATGCCGAGACTGACGGCGGGATCGAGCCAACCCCATCCGGTGCGCAAGATGATGAAGCCCGCCACGACGACGCCGGCAGACACCGCCGCATCGGCAGCCATGTGGAGGAAAGCAGCCCGAATGTTGATGTCGCCCTTGCGTCCCCGCATGAACAGCAGCGCCGTCGCCGTATTCACCGCGATCCCCACCAGTGCGACGATGATCACGGTCATTCCCGCGATCGGTGCCGGCTCGAAGAGACGCCGGACGGCTTCCATAGCGATCACGCCAAGGGCGACGAGCAGCAGTACGGCGTTGAAGAGGGCAGCGAGGATCGATGATCCCCGTAGCCCGTAGGTATAACGCCCCTTCGGCCGCCGCTTCGCGAGGATCGCGGCGATCCAAGCGATCACGAGCCCGAGCACGTCGCTCAGATTGTGCCCGGCATCGGCCAGCAGTGCCATCGATCCACTCAGCACCCCGTAGATCGCCTCGACGATCACGAAGCCAAGGTTGAGCGCAGTTCCGATCGCAAACGCCATGCCAAAGCTGGCCGGCGCGTGACTGTGTCCCGCGTGGCTATGCCCTGCATGGGAATGCCCATGTGCTTCGTGATCTTGTCCGTCAGCGTGATCATGCCCGCCGTGTCTGTGCCCGGGCGCGGGTTCCGACATTCTTTATCTCCTATACGAGCACAACAGCGGCTGGGGGAAACGGATCATCGTCACGGTCGGTTTGCGAGAAGGGCATCTCGCGACGACCCCACAACGCATAAAGCGTCGGCAGGACGAACAGCGTCAGCAGTGTCGCCGAGATAAGCCCCCCGATGACGACGGTTGCGAGTGGCTTCTGCACCTCCGCTCCGGCACCATGACCGAGCGCCATGGGGACGAAGCCAAGGGACGCGACCAGTGCCGTCATCACGACAGGGCGAAGCCGCAGCATCGCGCCTTCGACACTGGCTTGAGCGCGATCCAACCCATCGCGCATCAGATCCTGGATCGACGTCACCATCACCAGCCCGTTGAGCACCGCGATACCCGAAAGCGCGATGAAACCAACCGCAGCCGAGATCGAGAAGGGCATGCCGCGTAGCACCAGCGCGAGCACACCTCCAACCAGCGCGAGCGGCACGCCGGTGAAGACGATCGCCGCATCGCGCGCCGAGCCGAGCGCGCCGTAGAGCAGGAACAGGATCAGCGCGAAACACGCGGGCACGACCAACGCCAACCGTTCCCGCGCAGACGCGAGGTTCTCGAACTGGCCGCCCCATTCGAGATAGCCTCCCGCGGGAAGCCGGACGTCTTTCGCGATAGCGGCCTTGGCATCGTGCACCACGCTCGCGACGTCGCGCCCTCGCACGTTGGCCTGCACCACCACGCGACGCTTGCCGTTCTCGCGACTGATCTGATTGAAGCCGTCCACCACCGCGATCGTCGCAACGCTCGCGAGCGGTACGAAGTGACCGCCCGGTATCGGTACAGGCACCTGTCCCAGTGTCTCGAAGTTGGCGCGGTCCGCGTCGTCGAGCCGGATTACGACCGGGAAGCGCCGATCGCCTTCGTAGATTGTCCCGGCTTCGCGACCGCCCACCGCTGTGCTGATCGTGTCCTGGACGTCCTGTGCGGTGACGCCGAGCCGGGTCATCGCATCGCGGTTCATTTGGATGTCGAGCATTGGCAGACCTTCGGTCTGCTCGACTTTTACATCAACCGCCCCCTTGGTCTGCCGCAGGACGCTCGCGATCCGATCGGCCGTCGCGTTCATCGACGCGAAGTCGTCTCCGAACACCTTGACCGCGACATCACCCCGCACGCCGGCGATCAGCTCGTTGAACCGCATCTGGATCGGCTGCGTGATCTCATAGGCATTTCCGGGCAGGGTCGAGAGCCGTTTCTCCAGGCTGGCAACGACGTCCTCCTTGGAAAGGCTCGGATCCGGCCATTGCTTGCGCGGCTTGAGGATAATGAACGTATCGGTCGCGTTCGACGGCATCGGGTCGGAGGCGACTTCCGAAGTACCCGTCTTGGAAAAGACGAACCGGACCTCGGGCTGCTTGGCGATCGCCTTCTCGATCTGGAACTGCATTGCCTGGCTCTGTGCGACCGACGTGCCGGGAATGCGCAGCGCCTGGATCAAGACGTCGCCTTCGTCTAGCTGAGGCAGGAAGACTTGGCCCAGCGTCGTAAAGGCGCCAGCGGCGATGACGAGTCCGCCGATCGCGATGCCGAGCGTCAGGCTCGGCCGCTTCATCGCGCGGGCTAGGCCCGGCTCGTAACGGCGCTTGATCGCGCCGATTAACCGGCTCTCCTTCTCCTCGATCCGCTTGTTGAGCAGACAAGCGATCGCCGCGGGCACGAAGGTCAACGACAGGACAAAGGCACAGACAAGCGCGATGATCACGGTCAGCGCCATTGGCTGGAACGTCTTGCCCTCGACGCCCGTAAGCGTCAGCAGCGGTGCATAGACCAGGATGATGATTGCTTGGCCGTAGACCGATGGCCGGATCATCTCCTTGGCGGAGCTCGCGACAATCGCGAGCCGTTCTTCGAGTGTCAGCAGACTCCCCTTGTCATGCTGGCGCTCAGCAAGCCGTCGTAGCGCATTCTCGACGATGATGACGGCTCCATCCACGATAAGCCCGAAGTCGAGTGCGCCCATGCTCATCAGATTGGCCGAAACGCCGGCCTTGAGCATGCCCGCACCCGTCATCAGCATCGCGATCGGAATGACCAAAGCGGCGATCAGCGCTGCGCGGAAATTGCCGAGCAGCAGGAACAGGACAACGATGACGAGTAACGCGCCCTCGCCGAGGTTCTTGGCGACAGTCATGATCGTCGAATTGACCAGAGCGGTGCGGTCGAGGACAGGCTGGACGACGATATCTGGCGGCAGCGAGGGATCGATCGCGGCGAGCCTGTTGGCGACTGCTGTCGCGATCGTGCGGCTATTCTCACCGATCCGCATCACTGCCGTGCCGGCCACCACCTCGCGGCCATTTTCCGACGCCGATCCCATCCGGACCGCCTGACCGGTGCGTACAGTCGCAACCTGGCTGAGCAGGATCGGCACGCCTTCACGGGTTGCAATGACGGTTCGGGCGAGATCACCGGCGTTCTGGATGCGTGCATCGGCGCGGACCGCGAGGCCTTCGCCGTTGCGGTCGACCGTGCCGGCGCCAACACTCGTATTGTTGCGTTCGAGCGCGGTCGCGAGGTCACCGAGGCTAAGGTTCAGCGCGGCGAGGCGCTGCACGTCGGGCACCACCAGATATTGCTTCACGTAGCCGCCGATGGAATCGATCCCGGCAAGACCCGGCGTGTTCTTGAGCAGCGGGGTCACGATCCAGTCCTGCACGGTACGCAGGTACGTCGCCTGGTCGGCGGCGCTGGTCAGATGCTCGCCGTCGGGCGTGATGTAACTGCCGTCGCGTTGTAGGCCGGGCTCGCCCTGCGCATGCTTGCCGGCGCCCAGCTCACCCATGCGGACAGTCCACATATAGACTTCGCCAAGACCCGTGGCGATTGGGCCCATTTCCGGGTTCACGTCCTTGGGTAGGCTTTCTTCGGCCGACTTTAGGCGCTCGGCGACCTGTGCCCGCGCGAAATAGATGTCGGTCTCGTCGTCGAACACTGCGGTGATCTGAGCGAAGCCGTTGCGGCTGAGCGAGCGCGAGTTTTCGAGGCCCGGAATGCCGGCGAGCGCCGTTTCGATCGGGAAGGCAATCTGCTTTTCGACCAACTCCGGCGACAGCGCCGGCGCCCGCACATTGATCTGCACCTGATTGTTGGTGATGTCGGGCACGGCGTCGATCGGAAGCCGATAGAGGGCCGCACCGCCAATGATGGCCGCGATGAGGGTAAGGAACAGGACGAGCCAGCGGCGATGGACCGCGAAGGTGACGATGCGTTCGATCATGACCTATTCCTCCTCACCGGCGGCGCTCTTTCCGAGCTCGGCCTTGAGGGTGAAGCTGTTCGTCGCCGCGATCTGCTCGGCGCCGGTAAGCCCCGTCAGGATCACGACCTGATCACCGCTGCTTGCGCCTAGCGTCACAGGTACAACCCTGAAGCCCGTTACGGATCGGACGAACACGACCGTCTTGCCATCGATCGTCTGGACCGCCGTCTGCGGTATCCCGATCGCCTGCCGGCCTTGGGTGTCGGGCCACTGCATCGCGGCTTGAACGCTCTCGCCGACCCGCCATTGACCGACGCTATTGTCGATCGAAGCGATGACTGGCACCAGCCTCGTCTGGGCATCAAGCACCGCGGACACGAAGGTTACGCGCGCCGTTCCTTGTCGACCGGGCGCCGTTATGGCGATTGCCGCGCCTGTGTGGACGAGGCTGGCGTCTGCGGCGGATAATGAGAAGGAGAGCGACAGTGTCGACAGGTTTGCGACGCGGTAGAGCTCGGTATCGGCGGCGACGGTCTGTCCAAGCGTAACGGACCGTGCGATGATCTGGCCGCTGATCGGCGAATGCAAAGCGAGCCGGTTCAACGATCCACCACCGCCGCCAGCTGCCGAAAGCTGCTGCTGTGCCTGTCGCTGGGCGATCCGCGCCTCGGTCGCCGCGGTCCGCGCTGCGATGAGGTCCTGCTCGGGCGAGACGCGTTCGGCAAATAGCCGCTGTTCACGGTTGAGCTGGCTCTGCGCCAAGGCGGACCGCGCTCGCGTCGCCTCGACCGCGCCCTTGAGCAGGGCGGCCTCCCGGCTTTCGATGACCGCGAGCGCGTCGCCGCGGCGGACCCATTCTCCGAGATTGCGATTGAGCGTGACGACGCGGCCACCAATCGCGGCGGAGACGATCTGGATACCTTGGGGGTCAGCCTCGACCGTGGCAGGCAGCTCGATCGCGCCGGCTCCGCCGCCGATCGAGGGGCGGACGATTGAGATACCCGCGGCGGTGATCTGTTGAGCGTTCAAGACGATCGCGTTCGGGGCGCCCTTGGCCTTGGCCGTCTCGGGCTTTTCAGAAGATTGCTCACCTGTTGTAGAGCTGCCGCAGGCTGAGAGCATGATAGCAAGGAGGAGCGGCGATACCGCCCACTTGAGGAAGGAAAGCATCGGATCAGTCCTTCGAAACTGAAGCGGTCAGGCGATCGAGTTCAGCCTGAGCGTGGTGAAAGGTCGCGAGTGCGTCGATCGCCGCCGCGCGGGTCTCGGCGAGCGTGCGCTCGGCATCGAGCAGGTCGAGCTGGCCGAACTTGCCCTCGCGGTAGCCGATCCGCGCGATACGGGCGGCTTCCTGGGCGGCGGCCAGCACGGGTCCCGCGGCGGTGCGCGCCGACGCGGCCGCATTGGCGACATCAGCCTGGGCCTGCGCGACGGCCTGTTCGGTATCGATCTCGGTAGCACGGCGGAGCGCCGAGGCGCGCTCTTGTTCAGCGCTCGCCTGATCGACAGCCGCCGTACCCCTGTTGAACAGCGGCAACGGGATCGACACGCCGAAGACCGCTGCAACGTCGTTATTGATCGGCAGCCGCCGCGCGCCGGCGCTCAGCGTCACGTCCGGGATGCGTTGTGAGCGTGCCAGTCGGACCTGTGCCGCGGCCGTCCGCTCGTCGGACCGCGCGGCTGCCGCCCCAAGCGTTTGCCGGGCGTCGAGTATCTGGGCAGGGCCGTAGCTGTCGACGCGGTTAAACCACCGTTCGTCCAGCGATACCGTTGCCGACCGCCCGATCCTGCGACCGAGATTGCCATGCGCCAGTTCGGCCAGACGGCCTGCGCGATCGAGCGCGGTTCTGGCGTTGATCCGCAGGACATCGGCGCGCTGCTCCTCCAGCGGCGATGCGCGGCCCGCCTGTACCCGAATATGCGCGGCGTGCAGCGCATCGTCCGCGAGGCTTGCCTGATCTCTGGTAGTTACCAGGCGTCGGTCGGCCGCGACCGCCTCGACATAAGCCTTGGTAATGGCGAGCCGCAGATCAGCCTCGGCAATCGCCCGGTCAATTCCGGCACGCTGACCTTGCGCATCGGCGACGGCTATGCGCGCCGATCGCTTGCCACCCATTTCGACCGGCAGCCCGACCGAGACCGTCTGTTTGGGAACCTCGATGATATTATAGGCGCGAGAGCCACCGACATTTTCAATGTCGGTACTGATCGTCGGGTTGGGCCTGAGGGCGGCGACCTGCCGCGCGGCAGACGCGGCACGGACGCCGGCCGTCGCCGCCTCGACGCTCGGCGCCGAGGCGCCGGCAAGGTCGAGTGCCTGTGCGAGTGTAAGTACCGGCCCGTCTGTAGCGGACCCAGAGGTTTGTGCCTGCGCCTCAGTGGCGCAGGACGTCACGGCCAAAACGGCCGCGATAACGCGATTCATAGCGGTATGCTCCTGGCAGATCGAAAAAGCCGCGCGGCGTCATGCCGGCGGTTTCAGGGATCGTCAGGCTCGGGGAGGACGCCGCAGCGTGTCGGTGGCAGCCGAGGTCAGGACGGTAGTCAGCTGACGAGGGCGCGCCTGGGACAATGGATCGCTGGCCGCAACCCTTTGCGCGGTCGCCGGGACGCCGATGCTATGATCGTGGCAGGCGCCGTGATGATGCGGATAACCCTTGTCGGCATCCGCCGGCACCTCGTCCGAATCGCCTGGTGAGTGACCGAAGAAGCTTGCCTCGCTCACATCGATCAAGGCGATCGGCTCCATGGCATGGGCCGTCGAGCCCAGTCCTACACTGACCGAGAGCAACAAGGCGAGAAACAAGGCAATCAGACGCTGCACGGCTTGCTCCTATCAGATGCCGTTGCGGCTGTAACGGTGTCCGTATCCGTCTTCCGGCATTCAGCGCTTCCGGGGCGTGTAGCCGATGAATGCGCCCGCCGGGGCGGTCATGAGCATACCGGCAACGCTGCCAGCGGACATAACGGTGCCGATCGGACCGCTCGTCCAGCCGCGCTGCTGGAGAAACACCCCGAGAAACGGCCCAATCCCGGCCATGAAGAAGTTGAGCGACTGGAGCCCCATTTCGCCCGCTTCTCGTCGCCGCGAGGCGAGCACGGAAGCGCCGCTTGTCAGAGTCCTGCGCGTCGCCATGGAGTCTGCCCATCCGGTCGTGCCTAAACTTCGGACCGTCTCGAAGTATCCGCGGCAGCGGGCGGTTCCGATGCAACCTTGGCCTCGCGTCGGTACGCGCGAGTTGCCGATCGCGACATCTCGGATGCAGCCGATGGTGGCAAATCCGCCACCTGAGATGTGTTTCGGCTGCCATCCCTCGTTTGCCGGCACCTAAACCGAGGTTAAGAGTTATCGCGTCATTCCGGCGGTTTCGAGGGGATCAATGAGCGGCACGTCAGGTTTTCTCGAAGCCATGTTCCCCGGTGATTCCGAAATGGCCCGTATGATGCGCGCGACAGATTGGTCGGCGACATCGCTCGGCAATCCGGACGAATGGCCGGACGCACTCAAGATTCCGCTGCGCATGCTGCTGACGTCACGATTCGAGATGTGGCTGGGATGGGGGCCTGATCTCACTTTTTTCTACAACGACGCCTACATTCCGACGCTCGGGGTCAAGCATCCTTCATCGCTCGGCCAGCCTTTTCGAGAAGTATGGCGCGAGGTCTATGCCGATGTCGCCGCTCAAGTCGAGCAGGTCGCCGCCGGCGGCTCGACCTGGAATGAAGCCCTGCTACTTCTGCTCGAGCGAAGCGGCTACCCGGAAGAGACCTATCACAGCTTCTCTTACAGCCCGCTCCACGACGCCAGCGGCGCGGTTGCCGGCCTGCTTTGCGTGGTCAGCGAAGAGACCGAACGAGTCATCAACGAACGGCGCATGGCGATGCTGCGACTGCTCGGTGGCGGGATGGTCGGGGCACTCGATCAGGATACCATCCGCAGATCCGTATGCGCGACACTTGCGGACCACCGACGGGATTTCCCGTTCGCATTGATGAGGCTCACCGATGCTTCGTCCGAGGGCTATACCGCTTGCACTAATGACGCCGCCCACCTGTCCGACATCGCATGGCCCGAACCGGACAACGCCGGCGGCAAAATCTTACTTCCGGAAGGCGTAACCTATCCTGCTGGCCCGTGGGACAGGCCGCCGTCGGAGGCTATCGTCGTGCCGATTTCAGGGGCGGCGGACGACACTTCGGTGGGATCGCTGATTCTCGCACTCAATCCTTATCGCCGAGACGACGACCAGCTTGGCCTGGCGCAGCTTATCGCCGGTCAGATCAGCGGAGCCATCGCGAATGTCCGCGTCCTACAGACGGAGCGTCGCCGGGCGGAGCGGATCTGGTCGCAGGCACGCGATCTCATGCTGGTCGTCGGCGCCGACGGCATCCTCCAATCTGTGAGCCCGGCCTGGACCCGGATACTGGGGCATCCCGTCGAAGAGGTGATCGGGCAGCACCTGGATCGATTCGTGATGGTCGACGATATGGCCAGCACGAAGGCGGCGCTCGATCAGGCCGCTGCCGGCAGGGACGTGACCGGATTCGAGAATCGCTACGTGACGGTAACGGGCGACCTGCGTTGGATCTCCTGGTACACCGCTCGGGAAGATGGGCTCGTCTATGCCTACGGCCGGGACGTGACAGAGCAGAAGGCCGCGTCCGAAGCGCTCGCATCGGCTGAAAACGCTCTTCGTCAGTCGCAGAAGATGGAGGCGGTGGGGCAGCTCACCGGCGGCATCGCGCACGACTTCAATAACCTGCTCACCGGGATCCTTGGTTCGCTCGAAATGATGCAGCGCAAGTCCGCGCAGGGGCGAACGGCGGATGTCGAACGCTATGCCGCCGCCGCGACGACATCCGCCAATCGAGCGGCCGCGCTTACCCAGCGCCTCCTCGCCTTTTCCCGTCGTCAGTCGCTCGATCCCAAGCGCGTCGACGCCAACCAGCTCATCCGCGGCATGGAAGACCTGCTCCGCAGGTCGATCGGAGAGATGATCGAACTGGAATGTGTCGCTGCCGGCGGCCTCTGGGCGACGCGCTGCGATCCCAATCAGCTCGAAAGCGCCATCCTCAACCTGGCCATCAACGGCCGCGATGCAATGCCGGATGGCGGTCGAATGACGATCGAGGCGGGAAACGCCTCGATCGACGAGACCTATGTCCATCGCAACAGCTTTGCGATGCCGGGGCAATATGTGACCATCTCCGTCACGGACACCGGAACGGGGATGACGCCCGATGTCGTGTCCAAGGCATTCGATCCGTTCTTCACGACTAAGCCGATCGGCCAGGGAACAGGTCTCGGTCTTTCGATGATCTACGGTTTTGCTCGCCAGTCGGGCGGCTTCGTCAACATCTACAGTGAAGTCGGCTTGGGCAGTACGGTCCGGATCTATCTCCCGAGGGATCGCGGAACCGAGCTGGACGAGGACCTTCCAGAAACGACAGTCGAACTCGCTCGATCAAGGGATGAGGACGTCGTCCTCGTGGTGGAAGACGAATTGGCCGTCAGGGCCCTCATCGTCGATGTCCTTCAGGACCTGGGATATCGCACGATCGAGGCCGTCGACGGCCCCTCGGGGCTTGAGATCCTACAGTCAAAGGTACGGATCGATCTTCTCGTGACTGACGTCGGACTGCCGGGACTGAACGGTCGCCAGCTGGCCGACGCCGCCCGGGCGGTACGGGCCGGACTGAAGATCCTGTTTGTGACCGGTTATGCCCATAACGCAGCTGTCGGCAACGGTCTGCTCGAACCCGGGATGGAAATCATCACCAAGCCGTTCACGATCGATAAGCTGGCGAGCCGTGTGCGGATGATTGTCGAACGGTGATCAAGCGTTTGTGCCGACAAATCGGTTGCTCGCTAGAGTAGACCTTCAGCCACGCGCCAGAGCCGGTGATTCCCGAGCCTCTGAGGCTTTCCTGAATCGGTCGGTCTGAACCGCGCCGGGTTCGTCGGAGGCTTCAAGGGTCAAGTTGGGCTGCCATGCGTTCGTCGTCGAGCATGGCGTAATATCGCAGCGCTTCATGGACCAAACCGCTATTGCAAGGTGGCGGCGTCCCTTCTGCATCAGCGATGGTCTCTGATATTGGCTCCACTGCGCTGCAAGACAAACGCCGCGTTCCTGTTCCAGGTTGGCCAGGTTGCGCTGTTCGCGAGCTTTTTACCGATCATCTCGAACAATTCGATATCCTGGGCGGCACCGCGAAGATCCCAATCGGCACTCCACCGGTCGCAAGTTTGATGATAGCAGCGTGACGTATAATCGTTGACCCAGGCGTCGCCAGCGGCACGCCCGCCCGCAACGAGATCGGCACCGCCCCCTATGCCCATCAGCAGGAGCGCCGGAACACCGCGTTTCTCCATCGGGAAGTGGTCTGCGCGATAGGCCAGGCCGCGTTCTGGTTTCGCATCAGGCGTGACGATTCGGCCTTGCGCCGCGGCGGCGGCCGCCAAGTCCCCGTCGAGGCTGCTCTGTCCGCTGCCGATCTGCACAACGTCGTGGGCGGGCCCAGCGGTCTGCATGGTGTCGATCGTCAGGTTCGCGACCGTCTTGTCCAGCGGCATGACCGGATGTGCAGCATAATATTCCGAACCAAGCAGACCGCGTTCCTCCGCAGTCCAGAAACCGAACAGGATCGTTCGCTGGGGCGCTGCGCCAGCCCTGAAGGCATGCGCCAGCGCAAGCAATCCAGCAACGCCGAGACCGTCATCGTTGGCGCCGGAGTGAATGGTGCGACCCTGTGCGTCGGGGGCGCCTATACCCACGGCGTCCCAATGAGCGCCAAACAGGATGCTCTCCTGCGCGCGCACGCCGCCAGGAATCTTCGCGAGCACATTATGGCTGACGATAGATTCGCTTTTCACCGCCATATCGATCGAGAACCCTGCATTTGCCAGCGTCATCGGGCGGAACTTAGACGATCGGGCTTGCCGGGATAGGACGTCGAGATCTAGGCCGCTGCGCGCAAACAGACGACGCGCGAATTCCTGACTGATCCACGCCTGGAGCGCGGGCGGCTGAGGTTGGCCGGTATCGACCGGCAGCGCATAGGTGCCTCCGACGACAGTGGCGCTGGCGACGTTCCAGCCATAGCCGGCGGCCGCCTTATCGTGGATCAGCAGCGCACCGATCGCTCCGCGTCGTGCTGCTTCCTCATATTTGTAGGTCCAGCGGCCATAATAGGTCATCGCCTTGCCCCCGAACCTGTCGAAAGCGTCATCGCTCGGCGTCGCTTCGAAGTCGGGATCGTTGACGAGGAAAACGGCGACTTTGCCGTGGAGATCGACATCCTTGAAATCGTCCCAACCGCGTTCCGGCGCTGATACACCGTAGCCCACGAACACAAGTGCGGCGCCGTCGATCTTCACGCGATCGGTGGCGCGCGTGGTGGTCGGCGCGATATCCTGGCCGCTCACGAGCGGTATGACATCCCGACCGATCGTGACCTCAAGCTTTGCCGGAGTTTCGGGAATGTCGTGGATCATCGGGACGGTCTGCGTCCACGATCCACCAGGACCAGCCGGGGTAAGCCCCAGCCTTTTCAGCCGACCGACGATATAGGCGATGGTCCTGTCTTCGCCGGGCGTGCCGGGCGCGCGGCCCTGATATGCATCCGATGCGATTTCCTTGACCGTGTCGGACAGTTCCGCCGGCGTGATCGCAGGGGAGCGGCTACTAACGATCGACGCTGGAACAAGGGCAAGCAGCGCGAGGGCAGCTTTCATTGGGATCGCCTTCTCAGCTGTGAGCATCGTTGAGGCAGCCCAGGCGAATGAGGGTGTCGCGGATCTTTGTGGCGTCAGCTGTCGACACGTCCTTAAGAGGTCGACGGACGTGGCCCGCCGGGATGCCGCGCAGATTGAGCGCGGCCTTCAGGATGGCCGGTCCCGATCCGAACTGGCCGACCAGTTCGCGGGTGTACCATTCGTCGAGGATCACGCGGTCTTTCCGGCCGCATTCGCGCGCCTCCTCGATGCGACCTGCCCAAAGATGATTATAAAAATCGGAATGGATGCGGCCGAGCGCGCCGCCTGCGCCCATGGTCCCGTCACCGCCGCGTGCCTGAAGCAGCGCGAGCCCATGCTCGTCCATGCTGTGCCCGAACACGCGAACCTGGTCACCGAGCCGAAAGAAGGTCTCGACGAAACGGCGCAGATCGCTGGTCGATTGCTTGATCGCGACGACATTCTCGATCTTCGCGATCTGTTCGAGGAGATCGAGCGGGAGATCGATGCCCGTGCCCGGCGGCCAGTTGTAGACGCAAATCGGCAGCCGACTGGCGTTCGAAATCTCGGTGTAGAAACCGAGTATCTCGCTAGCATTGGGGCGCAGATAAGGCGGTGGCGTGACCAGGATGCCGTCGAAGCCGCTGTCGGCCGCGTGATCGGCTAATGCCAGAGTTTCGCAGGCGGTGAAGCTGGTGCAGCCGGCGAGCAGAGGAAGCTTTCCAGCCAGTTGCCGACCTGTCGCCGTGAACAGTTCCGCACGCTCGACAGGACTCAAGCTGGTCCATTCCCCGGTCGTTCCCGCGACGACCAGTCCGTGCATGCCTTCGGCCTGCAGCCACTCCAGCATTGTGCCGAGCCCGGCGAAATTCAGTTGGCCGTCCGCCGCGAACGGCGTCACGATTGCAGGAATATAGCCGCGCCAGTCGACGCGTTCACGCTTGTCTTTCAATCGTCGTCCCCTGCCATGCCGCATCGCGAGCAATTCGGCATTTGTCGGATCTGTGTTGCGACGACGCTAGGTGCGCATCAAGCGCTTGGATGCGCCAAGATCATTGCGTTGATCGCAAACAAGCGACACCATGTGATGGTGGGAGGCAAACATGCTCGACAATGCGCTTAGCTATTTTTTCGAGGCGGCCAATCTCGGGTCGATGCGGCTTGCGAGCGAGAAGATCGGCGTGGCTGTTTCGTCGATCAGCCGCCAGATCAGCCAACTTGAGCTCGAGTTGGGTACGCCGCTGATCGAACGCGGTCGTCGTTCGATTCGGTTGACCGAAGCCGGTCGCATGACGCTCGATTATTATCGCGATCAGCTGGCTGATCGCGAGGCATTGATGAATCGCCTGCGCGATCTGCGGGAAATGAAAACCGGTCGCATTGAAATGGCTGTAGGTGAGGGGTTTCTCGGCCGATCTTTCAGCACGTTGATCGACGCATTCCAGCGACGCAATCCAGGCATCACCGTTTCGATCCTGAGCGGCACCACCAGCGAAATCGTTCGAATGGTGCTGGAGGATGAGGCCCATGTCGGGATGATCCTCCACACCTCCAACGAGCCGAAAATCCGTACCCGCGCATCAGTGGCGCAGCCACTGGAGGTGATCTGTGCACCGAGCCATCCTGCTGCGGCGAAAGCATCGCTGACGCTGGCTGATCTACAGACTTTCAAGCTTTGCTTGCCCCCCAAGGGGTTTCGCATCCGTCATCTCCTGAACGACGCTGAAAAGCGAGCTCAGACCTGGCTCGAACCTGCAATCGTCACCAGTTCGTTGCAGGTGATGCGCGATCTTGTGCGTGCGGGGCGCATGGTCACCGTGCTGCCGCGTATCGCCGCGGTGGCCGAGCTTGAGGAAGGCGCGCTTGTGGCGCGGCCGCTGTTGGAGGCCGAATTGGAACATGCCACGGTCAGCCTGATCCATCGGCTAGGACGTCAGCTCGATGGGGCGCCGGCACGCTTGTTGGGTCAAATCGAGGCCAAGCTGAAGACCTGGACGGAAGCGGATCGGTAGACCCGCCTCACTCCGTCGCGTTCCATCAGCCCATCCGGGCGGATGCCATGGCGAGCGCGGCCATCGGCATCGGCCCGGATCGCAGGACGATGTCGTGGAAGTCACGGACGTCGAACCTTGCGCCCAGCCTGCGACGCGCGGTCTCGCGGGCCTCGACGATGGCGTTGGCGCCGACCTTGAAGCTGCACGCCTGGCCCGGATAGACGCAGTAGCGCACCACCTCGCGCTCGGTCGCCGCCTGTTGTTCGCCGGCATGATCCACCATCCAGGCCGTAGCTTGCTCGCGCGTCCAGCGCTTGTGATGGAGACCGGTGTCGACCACTATCCGCGCGGCGCGGAACAGTTCGGACTGAAGGTAGCCGATTCGTCCGAATGGATTGTCGTCGAATGCACCTATCTCAGCCGCCACCTGTTGCGCGTAGAGGGCATAGCCCTCTGTATAGGCTGAGAAGCGCACGATACGTCGGTAAAGCGACAAATGGCCGGCATGGTGCAACATGCTCGCTTGGAAATGATGGCCCGGCACGCCCTCATGATGAGTCAACGTCGGAAGGCGCCACAGCGCATTGTCCTGAATGCGTTTCAGATTGACGGAATATGTGCCCGGAGCCCCACCGACGCCTTCATTATAGAAGGCGCCCGGCGCGCCATCCTGGATCGCGGCCGGCACTGGACGGACGACGATCGGATCCACAACCGGCTTGTTGAAGGCTTTAGGCAACCGGGCGATGATATCGTCCAGCTCATGCTGCGCCTCGGCAAGCAGTCTTGCGCGTCCCGCGTCGTCGTCGGTGACCAGGAAACGCGGATCCTTGTCGAGTCCGGCAAGGCGTTGTTGGACGGTGCCTCCGCTCATTCCTTGGGCCTTGAGTAGCGTGTCGATCTCAGCGACGAGCGCTTCGCATTGGACGATGCCCTGGCGGTGAAGTTCCGCAGGAGGCGTGTCCACCGTGGTATTCGAACGCGTCGCTGAGGCATAATAGGCGTCGCCGTCAGGAAGACGCCAAACGCCGCCGATATCGCTCGCACGCGGCAACAATGCCTCCAGCGCTTCGATCTGGCGGGTGAGCGCGGGCGCGATGCTGGCGTGGAAGATCGCCTCGCCGCGAGGGCTGATATCACCGAGTCCCTTTGCCCGCGCGCGCGCAATGGCCGGCGCCATCAGTGCCGATTGCCGAGGCGGCATGTCACGCAGCTGGCGAATCTGGGCGATCGTGCGGGTAATAACGAAGCCAGGTGGCGCAACTCCGATACCCGCGTCGTGACGGATTCGATCGGTTTCCTGATCGAGCGCCGTCGCAAATGCGCCCAGTCGCGCGTACCACGCTTCGACGTCAGTTTGGGTATCGAGTGGATGGTTGCCGCCGATGAAGTCGGGAAGCCAGTAATAGGTCCCGTTCATCTGACTAACGACGTATGGGCTCGGACGCAGATCGATATCGATGTAGCCGTAACGACCGAGGACGTCGGCGAACTGGGCGAAGACGAATTCCGCGACGTCATAATCGAGCGCGGCCGCGCTCGAGAGATCATTGCGTCCGATGGCGTGAAGTTGTCGACGAGCCGCCGCAATGGCGGCCCTATCGCGATCGATCGCGCCCAGCGAGCGATCATCCAGGCGGCTGCGCAGCGCGGCGTGCTGGCCAACATCCCACCCAAAATTCGTGGCCTGCTCCGGGCTGCGTAGCAGGAATAGCTCGGCATGCCGCTGCAACAGCGTAGTCAGCGCGGCATCTGCCGAACCCGGGGCGGCGATGGCCGGAAAAAGCGGGAGGCATGTTGTGGCGGCTCCTGCCGCGAGGAAGGTCCGCCGGTCGATCATCAAGCACTCCCAAACGAGATAGGGGAGGGGCGAGCCCCTCCCCGGACCGGCTATCAGAACTTATAGCCGAGCGTCACACCGAAAGAGCGGTAAGAGGGTTCAACCTGCACCCCGCTGTAGAACGCCTTCTCATAGGCATTGGCATAATAATGTGCATCAAACAGATTCTGTACGTATGCGACAGCCCGGATCGGGCCGATATCGGTGCCGATACGGAGATTGACGTTGTGGTAGCTCGGAGAAATGAACGGATATTGATAATAGAGAAGCGCATACTGAGATGAGAGCATCTTGCTGCGATAGTTCCATTCCGCACGGAAGAAGACATCGGTCTTCTCGTTGATCGGATAGGTGTACTGACCTTGGGCGCCTAACGTCCACTTCGGCGCGCCAACCAGCGGTTTGCCGCTCGCATCGAGCGTGGTGCCATCGACCAGGGCGTTGGTATATTTGCGGTATTTCGCGTTGTCGTAGCCAACCTGGCCACTGATACGCAGCTGCCTGGTCAAGTCGAAGTCAAAGCTCGCCTCGGCGCCATAGCTGCGTGCACTTGCCGCGTTGGCGATGCCGCTCACACCCTGCAACAAACCGTTCTCGTCGATATACTGGAATTTGATTGTTTCCTGAATATTCTTCCAGTCCATGTAGAAAGCGGCCACGTCAACCCGTAGGCGATGGTTGAGTAGGTCGAATTTCGTGCCCGCTTCGTAGTTCCAGAGCGTTTCGGGTTTGAACGAGTTCAAAAGGTTGCCGTTGCTGCTCGTTTGGGTGCCACCCGACTTGAAGCCCTTGGAGGCTGTCGCGTACAGCATCCAGTTCGGATTGAACTTGTAGCTGGCGGTGAATTTCGGGGAAAGATCCTCGAATGCCTTTGACCGGTCATTCTGGTCGGTAACAATCCCGTTCGAACGATCCTCCGCGACATTCTGGGTCTTTTCCCAGGAATAGCGGAGCCCGGCAGTGAGCGACAACTTGTCGGTCAGGTTTGCGGTCGCTTGGCCGAACATCGCGAAGTAGCGGGTCGAGCTGTCGGAATTGAAGCCGGTAACCTCGAGGCCTTCGCAGCTTACGCCGGACACAGGGCAGAGCGGGCTATCGGTACCATCAAATGTCGACTGGTTGGTGCGACCGGTGTCGCGTCCAACCGACGTCCCCATACTCCAGTCAAGGAAATGCTTGCCGTTGGACTGAAGGCGCAGCTCGCCGCTGTCGGATTTGCGCTTCAGATGGAAGCTCTCATAAAAATAGTCTTTGCTGCCGCCGTCGACGTCGCCGTAATTGAAGACGGTGGATGTCAGATGACCGCCGACCCCGACGAGGGAGACCGGGCCGAAATCCCACGTCGCGTGCGCACTGGCATATTGGTATTTGCTGCCCACCCTTTGCGGGCGATTGAAGTTCACTTTGTCATCATTCTGCGGATAGAAACCTACGCCGTCGGGATCCGCGATGAAACCAGCGGTGGTGCCGTAGTAAACCGACGCCCAGGTGCGCGTAACGAAGCCGGTGGGAACGCCATCGCGCATCCCGTCGCGCTCATTGGAATAGCTATAGGTCAGATCGATGGTGAGATTCGAAAGCGGCGTGATGCGGGCCTCGAGCCGGCCAGTGTAGAATTTGGTGTTGTTGCCGCCGCCGATCGGATTGATATTCTTGATATATCCGTCGGACTGCTGGTATTGCCCCGACCCACGGATGGCCAGCAGGCCCGGGACGATCGGCACGTTGAGCACGCCCTCGATATTCTTCGTGTCGAAGCTGCTGTAGGTGCCTTCCACTTCACCCTCGAAATGGTCGACCGGCTTCTTGGTGATGACGTTGATCGCGCCGCCGACAGAGTTGCGGCCGAAATAGGTTCCCTGCGGGCCGCGCAACACCTCGATGCGGTCGAGATCGACGATCTGGGGGTTGCTGGTGCCGGCCGCGACGTTGAACTCGTCGATGTAGAAGGCGTAGCTGCCCTGGCGCACGTCGGCATAGGGATTGAGCTGGTTCGAGATACCGCGGATCACCAGATCCTTGCGATCGCGCGATCCGTTCGATTGGAAGCTGACATTGGGAGTGAGCGCGAAATAGTCCTGCACGCTGCGGACATTCTGATCCTTCAGGGTCTTGCCCGTGATCGCGGTAATCGCAATCGGCACGGTCTGAATGGATTCCTTGCGCCGTTGGGCGGTCACAATGATGTCGGAGTTAGAAGCTGCTGCGGTGGCAGAAGTCTCCGGCGCGGCCGGGGCGTCCTCGGCCCGGGCCGTCGCTGCCCAGCTTGCGGCAACCAGAACAGCGAACGCGGTGGATCCGCGCAACGCTTGGTTTAACTTCGTCAAATGTCGCATGTGTAACCCCCATAGTTTGCCGCCGGTTGATCCGACGGCATGATTTGTTTCCAGTCCTCTCCGCTTCGGCCGTGCGTGTCGGGTGCCGGCTATTTTTGCCAGCAGTCCGCCTCTTTCGCCCTGGCCGTGTCGTCGAGATCGGCGCGTACCAGCCGGATCGAAGAAATTTTTCCGCCCTCGAGGGTGGCGTCGCCGGCTGCGATCATGCACCCGACTTTACCCCCGCCGCGCGAGCGGATGATGTGGTACGTGTAAATTCGGGAACCTTTCTGGAACACGTCCTTGAACGGCACGACGATTTCTACCTCGCGCCCGCTGGCCTGAATCGTGCGGAAATGCTCCACCCATTCGGGAATGCCGTGGATCACCGTCTTACCCTCGAGCGTGAGAGTGGCATCGTCGGTGAAATAACGGCGGAATGACTCGGCGGTGAATCCGTCCTTCTGTTTGAAGGCTGCATCCCACCAGGCGAACATACGCGACAGCGGGTCGGAGGAGGGAGCCACGCTGGCTGCAGGCCCCGAAAGAAGCAGGCCAGCCGCGATGGCGGCCAAGACGGAACGCTTCATGCAAAATTCCCCGGGTTCGAAATGTTGCCCTTGCGATGGATCCTGAGGATCAGAGTGTCCGTCAGCCCGATCGTTGTTTCAACGAGGTTCGCCACACGAAATCGTTGCGCACGTTGCAACATAACGGTCATCATTCCGCTTTCATGAACGGACTGTTGTCGTCAGCCGGCTCGTCACTGCGCATCGCGAGATCGAGCGCTTTGGCCCGCAGCAACGGATCGTCGTCATCGCGTACGATATCGCCGCCCTTCATCACGAAATCGAGCGTACGCAGCGCACTGATATCCTTCACTGGATCGGCGGTGACGGCCACGATATCGGCAAATTTCCCGGGCTGTATCCGGCCGGAGTCCGCTTCGATCTTGAGCATCTCCGCAGGCTTGATCGTTGCCGCCTGCAAGGCCTCAAGCGGTGTCATGCCGGCCTTCTGATAGAGTTCGGCTTCGGCGATCGTGGCAGTTGTGCCGCCATTGGGTTCGTAGGGAAACTGATCGGTACCGAGCGCGATCTTCACGCCGAGCTTGATCGCATTTTGCAGCATCGCCCAATGGTCTTTGCCGGTGCTGTCGACCCGGGCGAGATACCAATCCGGAGAGCCGATCTTCTTATAAAACTCCCGCGCGCCAGCCTGGCTGACGACCATGGTCGGGACGAGCCATACGCCTTTGGCCTTCATTTCCTTGAGCGTCGGAACATCCAGGTGATATCCATGCTCGAAACCGTCGATCCCAAAGCGCATCGCTTGCTGTGCGGCCGCGATCGATCCGTTATGCGCTGTCACCGGCACGCCGTTGCGGTGCGCGACCTCGATCAGCGTCGACATCTCTTCGTCGGTCATCGGCGCGGCGGAGATGCTGCCATGCGTGTCGGCAATCCCGCCCGAGATCGCGATCTTGATGAGATCGGCGCCTTGCTTGATCTGCTCGCGGACGACCTTGGCGAGGCCGTAAGGGCCATCGGCTTCCAACGAGCCGTGACCGCCGGTTGGGACGATGATCTCGCCAGCGGTCTTTATCCGAGGTCCGATCACTTCGCCGCTGTTGATCGCGGTGCGGAGCGCGAAATCGTTGCCGTGGTCCTCGCCGACAAGGCGTACCGTTGTCACGCCGGACATCAGCGATTTACGGGCGTTGCTGGCCATCCGCAGCACTTCCTGCGGGTCGGTTTCGGTCGCGAGTGCCGCGCCCGCCGCTCCCGGTAATTTAAGGCCGAGATGGACATGCATGTTCATCAGGCCAGGGATCAGCCACTTGCCTTTGACGGAAACCGTCTTTGCGTCCGCAGGGACAGAGATACTCGATGACGGGCCGACTTCAGCGATGCGGCCGTCGCGGATCAGCACGGTGGCATCCGGTGTTTCGCGGCCCGTGTCGACATCCACGACCGTGCCTCCGACAAGGGCAGTCGTCTCGGCCGAGACGGGCTGCGCGGTCGCGAGCAGCGGCCACGCGAGTGCGGCTGTGGCAATCCAGCGCCAACGATGTGATGCCATGTCTATGCCCCTTATGTTTTACGCTTAAAGTAGACTGCGGTGATGCTTGCTGGCACGCAATGCACCAAACCTTCGAATATCATTGCGTCAAACGCAACGTAAGTGGAAGAATGACGAATTGTTGGCCCGGATTGACGATATAAGCTTCTGAAAAGAAGAAATTTATTCCTACCTTGGTTCAACCCAAGCGTTGCGAAGGGCCTCGTGGCCGAGCATTGATCAGCGGCGATCCGAGCGGCCATGCTGCGATGGCGAAGCGACGAGAAGGGGCCATCAGTATGAACGTGACGCGTCGACATGCCGTCGTCCTCATGGGAGCAGGACTGGCGGCGGGAAGGGTGTTCGCGGCGTCGCAATCCGATGACGTACGCCGGTTGCGCGTATTGCTCGATGCCAGCGCAGCGGCGGATGAGCGCAGAGCCGCTCTCTCCATCAAACCGCGTGCCGTTGCCTTCGTCGATCCTCTCGGCGACGCCTATGCTCGATCGCTACGATCTGACAGGCTTGGGGACGAAGCGGCTCTCGCCACGATCCGGCGCGATACCCTGCCGACGGCAGATCGCATCGCTTATGACGTTTTCGCCTATCAGACGAGCCTCGCGATCGCTTTCGAGCGAAGCGGAGCTTTCGAGACGGCGCGGCGTGCGCCCCTCGATCCTTCATTCGGCCTCCAGGTCGAATTTCCTGATTTCGTTTCCGGTATCGCTCCCTTCGCGACCGCAGCTGACTATGAGGCTGGATTGGACCGATTGAGGGGTTTCGGACAGTATATGGTGCAGACCGTCGCACGATTGCGCGAGGGGCTCGCACTGGGGCAGGTGCAGCCCCTGATCGTCGTGACGAATATCCTCGCGCAGGTCGACGCCATGCTGGCGCTACCGATCGAGCAAAGTCCGTTTTATGGCGCGATCGCTCGGATGCCGGCGACCATAGCGGCGTCCGATCGTGCTCGGCTGGAAGCGGCCTATCGCACCGTCATCACGCATGACGTCTATCCCGGTTACGCTTTGTGGAAGAGTTATCTCACCACAACCTATCTGCCCAAGGCTGCTGCAGCACCTGGACGCTGGGCCATGAAGGGTGGGGCGGCACTCTACGCAGCCGAGCTTGAGCGCCACACAACGACCACGACTTCTCCCGACGCGATCCACGCCCTTGGTCTGTCGGAGGTCGCACGCATCCGCGTGGAGATGGAAGGTGCCAAGGCGAAAACCGGGTTCACCGGCGATCTCAAGGCCTTTTTCGCCTTCATACGCTCCGATCCCCGCTTCTACTGCAAGACACCCGAAGAACTCCTGGACCGTTTCAAAGCGATCGAGGCGCGAATCTGGACGTCTATTCCGAAGCTGTTCGCGCGCCGGCCGAAGGCGCCGTTCGAGGTCAGGCCACTCCCTGCGCTCGGCGGTCAGCGGGGCACCGGCTATTATCGTCCGGGCCCGCCGGATGGCGTCAGCCCTGGCATCCTCTACTTCAACATGGCAATGCTGGGCACGCGACCGATTCCGACCCTGGAGACGCTGACGCTCCACGAGGGCATCCCGGGTCACCATTTCCAGATCAATCTCGCTCGCGAGAATGCGAAGCTGCCGCCGTTGCTGGGCATGCCTCAGGGTGATGGTTTCACCGCCTTTACGGAAGGATGGGGGCTCTATTCGGAATCGCTGGGACGCGATCTCGGGATGTTTGTCGATCCTTATCAGTGGTTTGGTCATCTCGACATGGAAATGTTGCGCGCGGTGCGGCTGGTGGTGGATACCGGCATTCATGCGAAACGCTGGGAGCGGCAACAGGCAATCGACTACATGCTCGCCAACACGTCGATGGCCCAGCACGACGTGACGGTGGAGATCGACCGCTACATTGCGGCGCCCGGCCAAGCCTGCGCCTACAAGATGGGTGAACTCAAGCTGCATGCGCTGCGCGATCGCGCAGCTAAGACACTCGGCGCGCACTACGACATCCGCGATTATCATGATCAGGTGCTCGGAACGGGCGCATTGCCCCTGAAGGTCCTGGAAGACAAGATCGATGGTTGGATCGCGGCAGGCGGCGGGCCCGCCGGATCGGGTTTCTGAGCAGGAATGGCTATGGATAACGAGGCAGGCGGAACGCCGATCCGCTGGCATAGGTTGGCGTTACTATCGCCGTTTGTGTGGCAGCTCGGCTTTGCCGGGATCGCCAATAATATCGTGTGGCGACCCTTTGGACTACCGTTTCAAATGGTTTGGCAGATGGCGGGCATATTGGTCGCCTCCGCGGCAATCGCCTGGGTCTTTTTGCGCGATGAGGCGCTCGACCACGGCGACAATGTGGGGCAGCCATGATTGGTACGGTTGCGCTGCTGGTGCTGCTCGCCACGGTAACCGGATCGATCGTCTACGGGCGCCGTAAGGCTCGCGCGCAAACCGTAGAAGAATGGGCGATCGGCGGCCGGCGGCTCGGTGTGCTGATCTTCTGGTTCATCAATGCCGGCGAGATTTACACGACCTTTGCGGTGCTCGGCATTTCGGGTTTTGCCTGGGCTTATGGTGCGCCGGCCTACCTGGCCTTCACCTCGGTCTCGCTCGCTTCCGTCATCGCTTATTGGCTGATGCCGCGCGTATGGGAGGCCGGCCGCCGGCATGGTCTCGTCACGCAGGCAGACTTCTTTGCCCGGAGTTACCGCGCCGAGTGGCTGGGCGTGATCATCGCGCTCGCAGGTCTGTTCGCCACGGTCGTTTATGTCGAGGTGCAGCTCACCGCGCTCAGCCTGGTGCTGCAACTTACTGTCGGTGCCGCGATCGGGAAGACGGTGAGCGTGGTGTTGGCTGCCACGATCATGCTCGCGTTCGTTTTCCTGGCGGGGCTTCGCTCCGCCGCCTTCGCGGCCGGCGTGAAGGACGTGCTGATGATCCTGCTGGTCGTGGCATTAAGCGCAACCGCGGCGCATCATGTCGGCGCGAGCTCGATCCTCGATATCTTCCGCCGTGCCGACGCCCTGCGGCCAGGCATTGGCAGTTTTCCCGGCGCCGACCCGGCAGCCGGGCTTGGTGTCACCTGGTTTGTGACCTCGGCACTCAACGTCGCGGCCAGCACGTGGTTCTTTCCGCACATGTTCCAGCTGAGTTATGCGGCTTCCGGGCCTCGGGCGCTGCGGCAGAACGCGATCTGGCAGCCGCTTTATTCGCTATCCTATTTCTTTATCATCCTGCTTGGGCTGGCGGTGTTGGTCGGACAGACCGTGCCGGCCGGTGGCAATCCTAACGCCGCTTTGCTGCAATTCGTGGCGGAGCGTTATCCACCCTGGCTGGTCGGTCTTATGGCAGGCACAGCTTCGTTGCTTGCCCTGGTTCCTGGATCGGTGTTGCTGATGACGTCGGGTTCGATCTTCGCTCGCAATATCGTCCAGCCACTAATCGGTGAGCAGACACCGGGCAGGGCGTTGCTGATCTCGCGACTGTCGATGATCGGCTTCGCCGCGATCGCTGTCTACCTGACCCTTGGCGCCAGCGAGTCGATCGTGAAGGTCGGGCTGTCGGCCTATGCCTCGATCGGCATGCTCGCACCGGGCGCGGTGCTCGCTTTGATATGGCGCAGGGCACAAGCGGTCGGTGTCCTCGCAGGGTTGGTGGTGGGCTATATCGCGCTGCTTTATCCGGCAGCCGTGGCCATGTGTCATCGGCTGTTGCCGGGCTGGGAGCCGGGCCTTGCGGCGCTGATCCTGAATCTGGCGACGGTGATGCTGGTCAGCTGGGGCATCGGCCTGGCGCGTCCGTCTGGCCGGATCGTGGCGGCGGCGTGAGTTTGCGATACGATCTTGTGGTGATCGGCGCGGGGTTGATCGGAGCCGCAACCGCGTGGCGGTGCGCTCGTGCCGGTGCATCGGTCCTGATCGTGGAGGCTGGACATGCCAACGCCGGGGCTTCGGGCCAGAATGCCGGATCGCTCCATTTTCAGATCGAGCGTCGCTTTCTGGAAAATGGCGATCGTCTGGCCGAGGAAGCGGCCCGCATCGTCACGCTCAGCCGGATGGCCATCGACGACTGGGCCAGCCTCGAGGACGACCTCGCCGCGGATTTACATGTCCGACGCGATGGCGGGCTGATGGTGGCCGAGACGCCTGACGAAATTGCCTTGCTTGAAGCCAAGGTCAAGCGCGAGGGGGCCGCCGGGTTAGGGACGATCCTCCTCGATGGCGACGCTGCGCGGCATATTGCCCCCTATCTTGCGGGCTCCGTCGCGGCCGCGGGGTTCCTGCGTGAAGAAGGTCATGCAGATCCCCGGGCGGTGACCCCCGCTTTCCTGCGTTCTGCGAGCCTCCAGGGTGCCGAACTTCGCACGGCTACGCGCGTGACGGACATTCAGGCGGTTCGTCCCGGCTTCGATGTCGAGCTTCGCCATGACGAGAGAGCGCAGACCGTGCGGGCAGGGCGGGTGCTGATCGCTGCTGGTGCGTGGAGCCCTCGCGTGGCCACGCTCGCGAACATCCACCTGCCGATCTTTCCAGTGGCGTTGCAAATGAATGCCACCGAGCGGGTGCGTCCGCTGGTCCCCCATCTCGTGCAGCACGTCGGCCGCCGCCTGTCAATGAAGCAGAGCCACGCCGGCAATATCCTCATCGGTGGCGGTTGGCCCGCGAAGCTGCGGCGGGGTGCGGATGGTGGTTTTGACCCTGGTCTCAGGCCGGAGCCCATCGAAGCGTCCCGCGTCGGGAACCTCCAGGTGGCGACAATGGTCGTTCCCGCCGTCGCGGAGATGAACCTGTTGCGGTGCTGGACGGGCGTGACCGCGATCACCGCGGATCAACTGCCGATCGTGGGCGAGATTCCTCGGCTGCCTGGTCTTTTCGTGGCCGCCGGCGGTTCCGCGTTCACGCTGGGACCCAGTTTTGCGCGGCTGATCGCCCGTCAGATCATGGACCAGGACCGGGCCGAGGCAGACGATGCGCTCGCTGTCGTGGCCCCCGCCCGTTTTGAGCATCTGAACGGGTTCATGGGATGAACGGTCGGATCACGCACCATGTGACGCGCGGCGCCAAGCTTTCGATAACGCTCGATGGCCGCACGCTGGACGCGTTCGAAGGCGAGACGATCGCGACGGTCATCATGGCCCTGTCGTCGCCGGCCTTTCGACAAGATAGCCGAGGCGATCCGCGCGGCCTGTTCTGCAACATGGGCACGTGCAGCGAATGCTTCGTTTCGGTGCGCCGAATTTCGGGTCCGGTGCGCCGTTTACGGGCGTGCCTGACGCCGGTGTCGGACGGAATGGTGATCGAGACGACGGGTGGTTATGATGTCTGACGCCGATCTTCTGGTTGTTGGTGGCGGTCCGGCGGGCATGGCGGCAGCAACGATTGTCGCGCGGCAAGGGCTGCGCGTGATCGTCATGGACGAGCAACAGCGCCCCGGCGGTCAAATCCTGCGCCAGCCGCCGCGTGCCTTTGGTGTGCGGGGCTGGCTCGATGGTCGAACCTACCGCGGCGTGAAGGCGACGCTGGCGGCCTTCGAGACGGAACCGGAAATCCGGTGGTGCGGCGGTCGTTCCGCGCTCGGTCTGGCGCGGGAGGAGGGGACATTCGTCGTTCACGCCGCTGGTATGGACGATGTGCTGCGCATCACGGCGGATCGCGTATTGGTGGCGACGGGCTGCTATGATCTGCCTGTGCCGTTGGCCGGTTGGACCTTGCCTGGTGTCCTGGCCGCGGGCGGGGTGCAAGCATTTATCAAGAGCCAGCAGTTCGTACCGGGAGAGCGTTTCGTCTTCGCAGGAACGCACCCGCTGATGCTGGTGATCGCAGCGCAGATCGTCACGGCGGGCGGAGAGGTCGCGTTGGTCGCATTCGATCAGAGCCGGACGCGTGCCGCGGCGCCGCTTCTGGCGAAACCCTGGACCACGCTACGCAACATCGAGATCTTCGCATCGGCAGCCGCAGCGCTGATGACGCTTCGTCGACACCGCGTGCCGGTCCGGTACGGGATGCCGCTCACCGCGATTACAGGGGAACACCAAGTTTCGGCTGCCCGGTTCGACGCGATGCGCGTCGAGTGTGACAGGGTGGCCATGTGCTACGGCTTTGTGCCGCAATCCGATCTGCCGCGGATGGCGGGTGCCTCTACCATATGGGCGAGCCCAGCCGGCGGCTGGCGCACTCTGCACAACGAATGGATGGCGACCGATGTCGAAGGGCTCTGGATCGCCGGAGAGACAGCCGGTGTCGCTGGTGCGGCTGCAGCGATCGAGGAGGGGCGCCTTGCGGCGTTCGCTATCCTTCGCTCCGCGGGCAAGGCTCCCGATACGGATCTGCCGGCAAAGCAGGCTCGTCGCAGGCTTGCGCGGCTTCAAGGTTTCACGAACCTTCTCGCTGATGTGGCTGATCCTGGAGCTGTGCTGACGCGCGCGGTGCCTGAGGACACGATCCTGTGCCGCTGCGAGGATGTGTCGTTTGGGTCCGTGTCCGCCGCGCTCGACGAGACGTTGGCCCCCAATGCCGTCAAGCTGCTCACGCGGTGTGGCATGGGATTGTGTCAGGGGCGAAGCTGTGAGCCGGCGTTGCTGCGTTTGATCGCTTCACGTAGCGGGGACAAGATCGGATCTGCTGGCGGGTTCGCCGCGCGGTTCCCGGCGCGTCCGGTCCAGATCGGGGACCTGATCCAACCGGCTTCCGTTGCAGCCACCGCAACGATTTCGTCCGAAGCGATCGATTGAGCTTACGTCGCCCGCCGATCAGACTTGCTCACGACTTCATCCGGCGGAGAAAGCCATGACCGAACCCGACCGCCCGATCTTCATCGCTGCCGATCACGTGTCCTTCACCGTTGCCGATATCGAGATAGCACGCGACTTCTACGTCGATGTCTTCGGGGCAACGGAATTGTTCCGCCTGGGACCGCTGGATGCGGGGGACATGCCGGCAATGCCGGACGGTCGCGACTGGATGGCGGCGCACGTGGGCGTCGCCAGCGCGCGGCTGACGCTGGTCATGCTGAAGCTGGTGGACAATCTGAACCTCCAGTTGATCCAATATGACAAGCCCGATGGCCGGTTGGATGCGCATCCGCGGGTCTGCGATATCGGTGGTCACCATCTCGCGCTGCGCGTCGACGATGTCGACAAGGCGCGCGCCTATCTCGCCGGGCGGGGATGCACCGTGATGGAGATCATCGATCTGCCGGACGGAAAGAAGAATCTCTACTGCCGTGATCCGTTCGGAAATCCGCTCGAGATCGTCGACTGAACCCAAGGGGGCACTGCAATGCCGATTAGCCGTATCAATCCCGCCAGCCTCTACGACAGCGTCAGCTACGGTTTCTCACACGCCACGTTGCAAGAAGGGGGCAAGACGCTGCATCTCGCCGGTCAAGTCGCCTGGGACGCGCAGTGCAATGTCGTCGGTGCCGCCGATCTTGCCGCGCAGACCAGGCAGGCGCTGGCGAATCTCAAGGTCGTGTTGTCGGAAGCGGGCGCGACGCCGGCAGACATCGTGCGGTTGCGGACCTATGTGGTGGATCATACGCCCGACAAGCTCGGCATCGTTTTGCCTGAAGTCGGCGCCTTCTATGAGGGCGCGGTCCCCGCACCGAACACCTTCATCGGTGTTTCCGCCCTCGCGCTGCCCGATTTCCTGATCGAGATCGAGGCCATCGCCGCCATCGGCTGACGGCTTCGCGCCGAGTTTGGAGAAAATCATGTCCTTCAAGTTCTTGCTGGCGGCTGTTGCTGCCCTGTCGATGGTCGGAACCGCGCAGGCGAAGCCGGCGGATTCGCCGAAGGTCTTCTCGAGCGTGCGGCAGGATGACGTCCTGACGCGCATGTTCGTATGGTGGGACGCCGCGTTCAAAGATCCCCACGGCTTCACGCCCGAGGCCTTCTCGCGTTATTATACCCCCGACGCAGTCATGCGGATCAACGGCACCGACCGGGCCAAGGGATTGAACGCTCTCGCCGAGCGCTTCCGCATGATCCAGGCCAAGACCAGCATGGTCGAGATCAAGGTACCATTCGTCGAATCCTTCTCGTCACCCGATGGCAGCCGGATCTTCACCTACCACCTGATCGACGCGATCGAGGACGGCAAGCCGAGCCACGAAATGGTCATGGGCTATGCGACGATCCGAGACGGCAAGATCGCGTTGATCAATTTTCTGAGCGTGACTGGTGAACCTGGGCCGTTCACCAAATGAGGATATTTCCGAAATGAGATGCACGCGCCGCGCGATCGCGCAGCTTGCCCTGATGGCGCTGGCATCGGGTCTGGTCAGTTCAGCGTTGGCGCAGGCCGCGGCGGATCCCGACCGCGCGCCGCTGCCGCCAGAGCAACCCTGGCATGGCAAGAGCGAAAGCCTGGTCGCCAAATCCGGCGATCCGTGGATCACGCCATCCGAGAAGACTGGCCTGACGGCGACACCCTCTTATGCCGAAACCCGGGCCTATTTCGATCGGCTGACGGCGGCATCGTCACTGTTGCGGACCGAGACCTTCGGCAAAACGTCGCAGGGGCGCGATATGATCGTCGTGATCGCCAGCAAGGATGGCGCCACGCTTGATCCGGCCAAGCCCGTGCTGCTCGTGCAGGCGGGTATTCACCCTGGCGAGATCGACGGCAAGGATGCCGGGCTGATGTTGCTGCGGGACATCGCGTTGCGCGGGAAGAGCGCGCTGCTGGATCGCGTCAACTTCCTGTTTGTACCGATCTTCAACATCGATGGGCATGAGCGCACGTCCACCTACAATCGTCCCAACCAACGCGGGCCGGTCTCGCAGGGCTGGCGGACCACGGCGCAAAACATCAACCTCAACCGCGACTACATGAAGGCGGATTCTCCCGAAATGCAGGCGATGCTCGGGCTGATCAACCGCTACGATCCCTCCTTGTATCTCGACCTGCACGTGTCCGATGGGCTCGATTTCCAGTACGATATCACCTTTGGCTTTCAGGACGCGCCCTACACCCAGTCACCGGCTTCGAACCGCTGGCTGGAGCAGGTCTATCGTCGCGATGTCGACGTCGCACTGAAGACAGCGGGGCACGTCCCAGGTCCGTTGGTGCTGGCCGTGGACGACCGCAAGCCTGAGGGCGGCCTTTCTCTGCCGCGCTTTCCCACCAATTTCTCGCACGGTTATGGCGATCTGCGTCACCTCCCGACGGTTCTCGTCGAGGATCATGCGCTCAAGCCTTATCGCCGTCGCGTGCTGGGGGAGTATGTCCTGCTTGAGGCGACGCTCAAGACGCTCGGTAGGGACGGTGCAGCGCTCAAGCAGGATATTGCCAGCGACCGGGCGATCCGTGGACCGATGACGATCACATGGATGCCACGGCCCGATCCGGTCCGGACCGTCCATTTTCTGCCCATGGCGAGTGAGCACTTTCTCTCGCCGGTATCGGGTGTCGAGGAGGTGCGCTGGCTAGGCAAACCCGCGCCCGCCGCGGACTACCCGCTTTATGGGTCGAAGGCTGGCAAGACGATCACGTTGCCGACCGCCTATTGGGTTGCGGCCACGGATGATCAGGTGATCGAACGCCTCCGTCGCCAGGGTATCCGCTACGAGGTGCTGACCGCACCGCGCACGGTATCCGTCGACATGATCCGGATCGCCGATCCAAAGCTGGCGGCGATGCCGGTCGAGAACCGCGTGGCGGTGACGGCTGGGTCCTTTACTCATGAGATGCATTCCGAAACCTACCCGACTGGTTCGATACGGGTGCCCACCGATCAGCCGCTCGGTCGTCTCGCCGCCGAACTGCTCGAGCCTGAGACGGAGGAATCACTGTTCAGCTGGGGCTTCTTTCCGGCGATGCTTCAGCGGACCGAATATATCGAAGGGTATGTGATCGAGCCGATGGGCGAAGCCATGCTGGCGCGCTCTCCCGCCCTCAAAGCGGAATTCGACGCGAAGCTGAAGGCTGATCCCGCATTTGCTGCCAATGCCGACGAACGGCTCACTTGGCTCTATGCTCACACCCGTTATTATGACAGCCGCTATCTGCTGTATCCGGTGGGGCGTGAAGCCCTTGCGATCAAATAGACCAGTGCGAGTAACAATCTGGCTCCCCACGGACCTTATGACAGTGCCCAGATGCACACTGGCTCGCGGCAGGGTAGACATGGGCATGTTGCTGCGTTGGCTGATCGGGATCGTTCGGCCGCGCATCGACCTGGCGGTGAAACAATAGATTTGCGGACGGCGTTTTTCGCAGGAGCTGGTCGCAAAAGCGTTCGAGGTCGAGCCATTCGCAGGGCGTTCCCCGTAGCGCGCCGTAGTAGAGATTGAACCCGTCGATATAGACGTGTGTGTCCAATGCCATCTTCCCTAAAGAGCAACGGCGGGCTTTCGCCCGCCGTGTGCCCGGTGGCCGAAGCCAACTAGGGGAGTAGTGTGAGTGACTTACGGAAATAAGAATATTTGGCAACCGCCTCACCGAGCGCCTGCCCCCGCTGCGTCGTGATGAGCAGCGGGATTGCCGAACCAGCGATCGACGGCAGATCCGTGCTAATCGGCGCCTTGGACGATGATCGGCAATTCTCGGGGAAAGGCATTTCATGGCGCCTATGAGCGCGGCCGCAAGACCTACCCTTGCACCCGGTCAACGTCTGGGCGGCTGAAGCTCGGCTGGTGATCGGCCAGCGTTTGGCGCCGGGTCGCAATGAGGTGCTGGGCGCGCAGGAGGCGCTGCCCCTGCGTCGCCGCTATGGAAGCGCTGCCCATTCTCTACGACGAGGACAGGTTTCCGCCGTACACCGGAAGGGCCAGTCAGTCGCGCTCGTCTGTGTTGATAGCCAAAGAGTTTCCACCGCTCTCCGCGACATCGCACTCCATTGCGGCTTGGTCAAAGTCCGGATCATCATCCATGATCAGCCGTCCATGGAGGTAAACAAAGTCCTGGTCTACTTTGCCCCGGCCAGGCGCCTCCGCCGCGAACACATGGCCGCAGGCGATCTGCTGTGCGGCCCTCGATTCCATAAGCGTGAATGTGCCTTCGGTGTCCAGCTTTCGATCGACGGCGTTCTCGGCCTCGCCTTTCAACCCTTCATCGGTTTGTGGGTGTTGCGCGCAACTGGCGAGGAGTAGGCACACGAGAACAGACACAAACGGCTTCACCATTCTTTCCCTCCCATTGCGGAACAAGCTCCCGGCGTTTCTCTTATGGCTGCACTTATGCAGGTTCCACAACGCCATGACGGCGCAAATCCGTCCAACCCGCACCGGCGCACGTGTGCTCTGGGAGAGTGCGATCGTCTTTCCCCGTCCACTCCCTCCCATTGGAGCCTGTCCGGGTCCGACGAGAGGCCATGCCGAACCCGACGCTTGAAAGCTGCGAGATGGGTGCGCTGATGCCTATCGAGGGTTTGTACATAGCCGCCGCTCTTTGGATGAGCGATCTGTGCCGGCCTTCAAACGACTCGTTCCATTTCAGGCTGCAATTCGTTGCTCGGCCATCGATCCGGAAGTTCCGCCTATATCAAAGTGGCGGCGAGTAGAGTTGTGGGCGCCAATCTGCGCGGAATGCCGGAACGATGGGTATGTTTCCGCCAAAATGGACCAAATTGCGTTGGTGTTCGACCAATGTGTAGTTGAAATACCGCCATGATGGATGCAACCGGTCTCCCGCGACTGATCGGAGGCGGGTATGGGGCAGGAAATGGGTGTGTTTCCATCTGATTTGCTCAAGATGGCAACGATCATTAGCGAAGCGGCCGTCGAGTTTGGCTGCTCGACGTCGGATGTAGTAGCAATGGTCGAACGTGCACTTAAGCAGGGGCATCCCGATGTCCAGGCTCGCCGGTCGCCTGTTGCCACCGTGAAGGAATGGAGACGCGCCAGGCTGCGCCGCAACGCTGCAATGGATACCACGATCTTTCGGGATCCAGCGTGGGACATGCTCCTCGACCTCTACTGCGCCGAGCACGATGGGAAACGTTTGACAGTCAGCCAGCTTGGTTATGGGTCAGGTGTCGCGATTGCAACCGCGATCCGTCATATCGATCGGATGGTTGAGGCTGATCTCGTCGAACGGCGCGAAGATACGACGGACCAGCGGTGCACCATTGTGTCGCTGACCCCGGATGCCAGGTCGAAATTCGAGCGGTTCCTGGAGATGTCCGCCTAAGCGCGGCCCCGGCAAATTGTAGAACGGAGCGAAGGAAGCTGGGCGGGAGGCGCTTCGCAGTGCGCCAGGGGCAGAGCCCAGCCTTGCATTAGTAATCGCCACGGGATGGCGGTGACTACAGGCTCCGGGCGCTCCGCGTCTGGAGCATAGGCCGAAGGCAACGCCTACCCGGAATCGATCACCGCAGGATCGAGTTCCCAAAATGCACTTCAAACCTTAATGCAGTGCAGCAAACGAAATTCAGTTCCTGGATGAAACGAGATATAGGGACGGCGACTCGATCTGGGGGGATTGGTGATGTCGTTCATGGGTATGTTCCCAAACCAGCGGGAACGGCGGCTCGCGCGTGACGAGGCTTGGCACGCCGTGCAGGAACATGGAGCCAAGGCCGAGAGCTTCCTGCTCATGAAGGCCCAGAAAACTGAATCGGCCGAGCGCCGCGTGATCTACAAGCTCGCGCGAAAGATGGTGTCGCGTGGCGGCGGTGTAACGAAGCCGGTTGTTTAGGAAGAGGCGGTGAGCCTAATCTGCGGCATAGCTGGCCATCGGCACGACGTGCAGCGCACCTGGTTCGACCGTTTCGAATGGCGATCCTATTGCAGGCGGTGCGGGTCATCGATGGTGAAAGACCAATCGTCGCGCCAGTGGCGCATCTTTCGACCGTCCAATCTGGATGCGCGTCGGTACTCAAACCCCGATCCCACTGCATGACAGCCGAATAAGCATGGCCCGAACAAATCGCCCGAGCCATACCGAAGCGTTCATTTCATGGCGCTTTGTACTCGTCGGCGCCGGTATGCTCGGCGTGGTCGGCGTTGGCATCGCCGCCTTTGCGTGGGTGTCGGGCTGACTGATACCGCAAGCGGTCCCGCATACCGGCGAGTCTTCACCCCGGCTCACGCTGGCTCGCGACGAGATCGCGGAGCAGATTGCCGAACAATTCCGGATAACCACCCGTGACTACCGATGTGATGCCGTGGCCGGTGATGTAGCCGTCCAGGCCGAGCACAAGCAACCTTTGCCATTCATGTGCATTTTCGTCGCGAAGGGCCATCACGTCCTGCGCCACGCCCCATCCGCGATCGACCATGCGGTTTCGCTCATCGTCGGGGCGCTGGGCCAGCAGGTTATGGCATATCCCAAAGAGAAGCTCGAAATCGTTAACGGCGTTGTCCTCCTTGATCGACGCGGAGCACGCCCACCATGAAGCAGTAAGCCACGATAAGGTGGTAGTCAGCCGGTAGCGGAGCGCTTGGTGCGATACGGTACTCTCGACCGAGATAGATGCACGCCTTGGCGACGATCTCATTGCCGACCTTGACGCATGATTGCAGGAGCGAGGGCGGTTCCGGGGATTTGCGGAATAACGAGATGATCCGCCCGATCAGCGAAGGCGGACGTTTAGGCTGCCCCCAGCGCAAAAGCGCATCACGGATGTTGTCATGTTCCATGCTGTCGATATGTTACGGGCGGGCTTAGTGACAGTAAAGTTTCGCGAAGGAGATGCGGCGAAATCCGGTATCTGACGAGCCATGAAGTTTTGGCAATCTCCAAAATGGACCATTATTATCTCTACTGGATTCTTGACTTTGCAGTAGATTAAATCGCTTGGTGGTCAGCGTATCGAGTCGTTTTAGGGCATCAGCAGGCGACCAATCCATTCAACGAGTTGGTCGCGTTCCCTTTGCGGCCTCATGGCCGTAATGGGCGTGACAGTAGGGGTTGCGTATGGACGAAGATGCTTTGTTCGCCATCGGTACCGTGCTGGCGGCGCTGGGCGGATTGCTGGAACGTCGAGGGGTATGCACCACGAACGAAGTGGCGGAAGTGCTCGGCAGCGTCGCAGCGATGACCCAAGAGTCCGGTGAGGAGTATCGTAACCGGGCAGCCTATATCGCAGGATGGGCGCACATGGTGAGGGCAGCAGCGCTCGGTGCTGGAAAAGCAAATCAACATTGATGCCGCCGATGCCGGTGGGATTGTTGTGAAGTAACGACGGCGCGATCGTGCTTTGTTGCGTCTGCGGTTTCTGAGTTTTTGCGAACCCACCGTGGTCGGGCGCGATCGTCCGGGGACACGACCATCGCTGCGAAACCGTTGCCGCCTGCAAGCGCGGCGGCTTCGACAAACTTCTAGACGATTCATAGATCCGCCTGGCGCCACCTTATGTTCCCGAGCCACCGATCGTACCGATATCCAAGGTGGAGACGTCTGACCTTTAGCACCTCCACGCGGCTAACCGGCAAGAGATCGCTGTACGTATGACCAGCCATACGCCCGGTGGCACCCTCCTTTCGCCGCCCAAACCCGCCGTTCCCAAAAGAATGAAGCTCAAGACGGCGATTAGCAGCGTGATCCAGAGGCCGTAACGGACTGGCGGTTAGGAGTAACCCGTTGGGTGGCCGTCCCTCAGATTCGCATAGCAAACGTCCGATCGTCGGCGAAACCCGCCCGCTCATGGCAACGGGCTGCCGCAGTTCGACATCACGTCTTGCGTTTGCGGACGCCGCGTATCGACAGCGCCTCCAGGCTAATCAAACTGGTCCGATCCTCGAACCAGCGTTGCAGGAATGCTTCGCCCTCGTCGAGCGAGGATCCAAGTTCGTCGAAGGCGCGCCTGAAGGCCTTGATGAAGGCGGTAGGGTCTAGAAAACGGAGATCGGAGGAGTGCTCTTCGAAGAACTCCCCCAACAGCATGACGATGATCATCGCCAGTTTCGCGTTCGCGCAGCTGATTGCGAATTCCGCATCACCGAAGACAACGGAGAGTACGAGAGCGAAAGGATCGCTGTCGGTGGCTTCCGCGAACTTGCGAATGCGATCGGAGCTGAGGCTACCGCCGCCCGTTTCGAAGAGTTCATACGTGCGCACTGGCAGGCCCATCCGCTGGGCGACCTCGTGCGCCTTCAGATCGCGCTTCCGCCGTATTCCCTTCACGGCTTGCGCGAAGACCGCTCGACCTGCGGGATGTTCGAGAAATGACAGGTCCATTTATGCGCCCTCCGGACGTGGCACGCTACGTCAGCACGCCCCATTGCCGAAGCGATTCTCGCTTCGCAGTGACCAGGGACGAATCCCTTCTAGCGAGAAGCTATAGGCGAGATGGCTCATCACGCAAGTCGATTGCGGAGTGACCGCAAGCTGTTTCGTATACAACCGTGAAATCAGGCGATTTTCTCTGCTCAGGTGTCGATGAGTGTCGAATTTTCTAGACGATCAGTGCCTCGTCATCTTGTGATGTGCTTCACTGCCGCGGCTTTCCGAGGGATCGCGTTCACTTTGTCGTGGGTCCGCCTCGGTAGGCGCCTTCGGAGGCCCTTTGTGCTGAGTTTGGAGTTCGAGATCAGGCCACGATGGCGGGGTGGGCATTCCATTCGAGGGCCGGCGCCGACCGAACGGCGGCTCATCGGACTCAATCTGTCACGCCATTATAGTTGGGGACTTTTGGATGGAGAAGCACGAGGCGTCGACGGGACAGAAGATCCTGGATTATGTCACCGCCGCGCTCAGGAGTGGCGAAATCCGTCCCGGAGACAGGATCATTCCAAAAAATATTGCCGAACGGGTTGGGACCAGCCTGATCCCGGTGCGGGAGGCGCTCTATCAGTTCGTCGGGCGTGAGATGGTGATCGAGCGCCATCGAGAGGGATTTTACGCGGCGCCACTCAATGCGGACATCTTGCAATCCTTGTATCGCGAGCACGCGAAGATCATCGACAGTTGCGTGGAGTTTTGGCGCCCTCCTATCCAGCGCGTTGGGCTTTTGCGTGATCCCTGGGAACTGTTCGCGGTCATCGCTACGCAGAGCCAATGCCCGGCCTTGATCGGTGTTCAGCGTTATCTGGCGGGGCGCTTATTGGTCGCGCGCCTGCACGAAACGGATCGGGCAACGGCCGGCGAGTTAGCGGCTGCGCTGACGGTGGCCACGCGCGACGGAGACACGGCAGGAATACGCAAGGAGTCCGATCGGTTCCACCAGAGGTGTATCGAAGAAAGCTCAGCAATAACGCGGAAAATGTCGCAATCATGATATTTGGTTTGCAAACCTGCTGAATATATTCCAAATATAACTTAAATATATCGTCGATTCGATCTCTAATGGGGCTGCGGCAATATTGCCGTGATTCGAAGTTGGAGGTTATCATGAACGGAACGAACAATAGCGAGGCTTCCCGCTTGCATGCCGAACGGCGCGTCCAGCTCGGGACGGCCAAGCGCCTGACGAGGGCGAGCTTCGTCGGCAACATGTCCGAAGGCAATGGTCTGCGCTACACCATCGGCTGACGACGTGGACTGGCATCGGCTGTATCGTCGTGCTGGCCGATGCCAGTTTAAGGCTGCGGGAATGCATCGCGCCGCCAACCCGATCCACAGCGTCCGTTGCGGTGACGGTATCGTCTATCTCGATCTTCGCGAGGATTCCTACTCTTGCGAATATAGCCCGCTTGGAAACGACGATGAGACCGGATCGGTCACGGGCGAGTTTGACAGCGGCGTCGACGCGACAGTCGCGCAAGCGCCGCCGGAGTCGCCTGGCCTGGATCCGGCGGCGCCGCTTTCGCTGATGGACATTGGCTATTTCACCTGGGCAGTCGGCCGCACGGCCCTTCGCTATCCCGGGCGTCCACTAGCCGCGTTGATAGCCCGGGCGGTGAATAGGTCGCAGAGTCCCGAGGGGCAGAGGATCGAGCACACATTCGTGCATGCGGCGAAATTCCGTCGCATGTGCCTGTTCTTGCCGTTTCGCCCCGCTTGCCTCCTCGGCTCCTATTTGATGCTCGAATATCTGCATCTCCGGGGAGCGCAAGCCGAATGGGTTTTCGGCGTGCAGCTCTTTCCCTTCCGGGCGCATTGCTGGCTCGCCGCCGACGCCCGTCCCCTGAATGATCGCTCCGACAATATCGCTTTCTATGCGCCGGTACTGGTCGCTCCCGGATCGGGATCATGATCCGTTACGCGGTGGCATCGTGGGACCCAGCCCAAGCAGATGCAGGGCGTCGCGTGCGATCGTTCGAGGCCAGGATTCTTGCTTCGCAAGCCAACGCGCGGTCCATCGTCCGCAAGCCGGGCTGGAGCGTCATGACATGGGGCGACGCTGTCGGGATGACGCGGCTGGTCGGCGGTGACGGGGTCATCGTCGGCCGGATTTTCGGCGCGCTCGGTTCGGAAGGGACAGATGTCCTCGCATGTCGATCGCTCGCCAACGCTTCTGATTTTCGCACCATTTGCCAGCTGCTGTCCGAGCGGTGCTGGGGGGCCTATGTGTGGCTTTGGGCCGACCCTGCAAGCCAGGCTGCGTTCGTTTTCCGCGACCCGATCGGAACACTCGATTGCGTGAGCTGGGAGGATGAAGGCGTGCGCGTCACAACGTCCGACGCTCGAACTTGCGTGCAGGCACAACGATCGTCGAACATTGGCATCGATTGGGACGAGGTTGGGAACGTGCTGGTCGATCCCGCTACGATGGTCGACACGTCTCTCTTGACCGGTGTGGTCTCGATCGCCGCAGGTGAAGCAGTCGAGTTTCAACAGCGATCGGCCCGGCGGACATCATTCTGGAACGCGGCCGCGTTCGCGAAACGCCGTTCCGTCACGGCGCCGCCGGCTTCAGCGATCCGGGATACTGTGCAGGCGTGCATGGCGCATTGGCCTGCCGATGTTGCCAAAATCGGATGCGAAATTTCCGGCGGCCTGGATTCCGCGATCGTCGCGGCCACCCTGGCACAGGGCCAATCCATGATCGCCGGCTATCACTATTTCACCAGGGATGCGGTCGGCGACGAGCGATATTATGCGCGATCCGTCGCTCACCATATCGGCGTCGCCCTTGTCGAAACCGTCATGCCGGTGCGCGCGCTATCCCATGACGATCTTCTGGACCTTCCCGTCGGGAACCGGCCCTCCATCGGCGCCGTCAGTCTCTTTCACGATCGTGACCTGGCCGCACGGGCCCGCGACGCCGGTGTCACCACGCTCTTCACCGGGCAGGGCGGAGACGCCGTGTTCTTTCAACACGCCGCCATCGAAATCGCTGGCGATTGTCAGGGGACGTGGCGCCAACAAGTCGGTCAGCTCGCGGCATTGTCGCAGTGGACCGGGCAGAGCTTCTGGTCGGCCCTGATCAGGCGGCTCGTGCAATATCGGAGGCGAGATGGGGAGGTGGCACCTCCATCGTTCCTGTTGCGGACAACCAACCGGACGCCGCGATCGCCGGCATGGGTGGGCGACATCAATGGGCTTTCACCGGCTAAGCGGCTCCATGTTGAGGCGCTGTTCCGGAGCCGCCTGGCCTTCGGCGCCTCATGGACCTCCGAGGCAATGGACGTGGTTCATCCGCTACTGTCGCAGCCGATCGTCGAGGCGGTCCTGGCTCTGCCCGTCATGGCGTTGACCGAAGGGTTTCGCGACAGAGGGCTTGCGCGCCGAGCCTTCGCTCCCGATTTGCCCGCGGCGGTCGTGAACCGATACGGAAAGGGCGCGCTCACGCCGTATTTCGGACACTGCCTTGCGCGAAGCCTTCCATTCCTGCGGGAGTTCCTGCTCGGTGGCAAGCTGGCTGAGCATGATGTGTTGGCGCGTGACAGGCTCGATGCGGCGCTCGACGTCGACTACCTGATGCAAAACGATATCTATCCGGAGCTCATCTGGTTAGTTCTGACCGAACACTGGGCGCGAGGATGGGAAGGGACCTTGATGTCCTCCCGCGGCGGTCTTGACGGTTTGGACGGTATGACCTGAACCGTCCAGGCATGTGGCGAGCCATGCGAAGATCCGGCCGTAGAGATCGCGCACATTTGCCGGGCTCCCGACGACATGGCCTTCTCCCCAATAGGTCAGCAGCACGGCATCCTTGTTTTGACGATCGAGCGCGCCGAACATCTGTTCCGCCTGTGAGACTGGCGCAATATCCCAGTCGGCGGCGATCAGCATCAGCGGCGCGTGGATCCGATCGGCGCGAAAGAAGGGACTGTTGAGCACGTAGCGCGTGGGATCGACCCAGGGCTGGGTTGCGATCTGGGCTTGGCCGGTTTCGAGCCAGCCGTACATGACCAGGGTCGTCAATCCCGTCTCCGGCGAGGCCCGGCTGGCCGGGGTCAGCACGCCCGCCACGGCTGAGAGATCATAGAGCCCCGCCGATGCGATGACGGCCTTGTAGCGGTTGGTTTCGCTCGCCACGAGTGCGGCCGCATAGCCGCCATAGCTATGACCCCAAAGCGCCAGTCGCGCAGGATCGACCCGGTCCGTTGCGAGGGCCGCGTCGACCGCATGGTCGAGCTGGTCGGCGAACGCCAATGGAACCGCATCTGACGCGCGCAGCATCGGCATCGAAGGCAGAAGCACGGCATAACCGTGCGCCGCAAGTAGCTGGGCGCTCGTATAGAAGGTCCCGCTGTCGGGCAGCTGATCCGCCGGAAATTGGTCGTCGTAGCTCCGTCCGGCGTAGGGAATGACAACGAGAGGTAGCTTCCGGTCGCGAGATGCGTCGGCCGGCAAAAGCAGCCAGCTCGTAAGCGTGCTCTTGTCAGGCAGTGGGTAGTGGAGCGGGATCGCCTCGGGGGGCGCGACATCCGCGAGTTGGGAATTGAGAGTCGTTAACCGGACACGTGCGCCATGCCCCAGCAAATCCAGTGTCGAAACCCCGCTAGCCGTGCGGTGGCGGACCAGCGCGAAGCCGGGACCGAGCGCCGCGGTCGCAGGATCGACACGCTCTCCATGTCCGACGTGGAGTGCCGAGTCGGTGGGTTGATCGGGACGGACGATGGAACCCGAACGATCGACCCCGACCACATGGCTGCCGAACGGGCTGCGATCCTCGATAATCTCGGTGAGATCCGCCGCTATCCGGCGGGGCGTGGGCGCATCGAGGCACCACAAATCCGTGGTGCGAACCAAAGTCGCGCGGCACGAGGATGTGTCGGCGATGAGGGGTGGCTGATCACCGATGCCGTCAGCGAGTGGCTCGGCCGTGCGTCCCACGCGAAACCATGCGCTGGGGCGGGCAGGGGCCTCGGCGCGGCGGCCGTAGATCAGGAGATCCTTGCCTGGCCAGGCCAGACGAACCGAGGGAGTCAGGAGAGGAGGACCTATCACGGTCGGCACGACGCCAGAGGTTTGAAACGGCTCCGCCAGTCCGCTTGACGCATCGACCCGAAACAGCTTCGCGTCCGACCAGGGCGCACCATCGGTTCGCGCGAATGTCGCCATCGCACGGCTGTCGCTGGACCATGAAGGCGTTCCCGCGACATCGCAGTTCGGACATGGCTCGACCACGTGTCCGTCGACTAGGTCGCGCAGCCGCAAGCGGTGGCGCCATTGGCTCGTCATCGGGGACAAGGGTTCGGCAAGCGGGGCTGGGACGATCGGGCCAGCCAGCGTCTCGGCTAGTCGATGACGGTCTGGTGAAAGCGCGATCTCCAGGAAGGGACCGGACGCTAGCAATGTCTGCCGGCCGTTTACGACATCGATCTCCCGGAGGTCTTTGGTGGAGTGCAAGGGCGTCGCTTGCAGGAAGCGACCACTGCCTGCGACCGTGACCGATGCGGGACCACCCGCCCGGGTGGCGTTCCAGCGATCCCGCGTTGGCGATCCGTCCGGGTGGCCATCACGCAGCCACCAGGGCCAGCTGCCGTTGCGTTGTGCGATGAGAACCAGCCGCCGGGGTGACAGCCATTCGAGCGTGTTCGCGAAGGGGGTGTAATCTGGAGCCAGTTTCCACCAACGCACTTTGCGGGTGGCGAGCGTCACCACGCCAAATTGCCAGGTGGTGCCGCGCAGGCGACCGATCGCGATCCGGGCGCCATCGGGAGAGAAAGCGTAAAGGATCGTCCCGGCGCCAAGCCCCCCCAGCGGCTGGGCGGGGCCCGGCTTGCTGAGGTCGACGACAAACGGCGTCGAGCGCAGCACTTCATGCTGCATGAGCATGTCCTGCCGTGGCATGGCGGCGAAGGCACCCTGGCGCTCGAACACGAGCCAGCGCTGGGACGGGGAGACGAGCACCCGGCCGATCCCCTCTGTCGCCAGCAAGTCGCTGATCGTGAAGGGGCGGGCCGCAGCTGGGTGGACCGAGGTCCACATGCCGAGTGTTGCGAGCATGAGTGCGCCGGACACTCGGCGGCGGATCGACAAAGGCATGGCGATCACCAGTGCTTCGAGATCTGGAGAGACACCATGCGTCCGAGCGCGCTGGCATTCGCGGCATCATAGCCGGCTCCGAGCGCCGAATCGTAGAAAGGTGGATCGCGATCGAACAGGTTCTGGCCGCTGAAGGTGACGGACAGGCCATGGCGCCACCCCGATTTGGCGGTCGATTGCCAGCCGAACTCGAGATCGAAGGTCGTCCAGGCGTCGATGCGGTGTCCGTCTGAATCGTGGTAGCGGCCGACATAGTTCATCGCGAGCAGCGCGTTCCATGGGCCTCGGCTCCAACCCGCGCTGAGCCGCCCGCGAACGGCGGCGGGGTAGCCGGCCAGATTGCTCCGCTCGATTGGGGCCGCTGTTGGGGTCAGGTTCACCCGGTATCGCATAAGCCAGGTGCCGTTGGCGGCGAGATCGATCCGGTTCGATCCGGCCGGGAAGCTGTATTTGGCGTCGAGATCCAGTCCGCTGACGTCGATCCTGCCGGTGTTGACGTAGCGGTTGTCGACGATCGCCCCGATCGCTGATGCGGAATAGCTGGTGGCGGCCTGGGCGAGCAAGGATGTCACCAGGGCGAGATCTGCCGGGTTCGAGGCCGGGTGGACGACGCGCACGAAGGGCGCATAGTCGGGATCGGTCAACGCATGGTTGATGTCGGCGATGACGGGCTGGTCGATCCGGCGGCTGAAGATCGTTCGAAATGCGCTGATGCCGAGCGACAATCCGGGCAGTCTCGGAGGCGCCATGTCGATCCCGACCGTCCAGGTTTTGGCCTTCTCGGGGCGGAGATCGGGATTGCCGCCGCCCTCCTGGATGGCGACCGCCTGGGTGCCGTCGCCGCGTGGTATCAGGATCGCCGAGACGGTGGTCGGATCATGTAGCTGGCGCATATTGGGGGCGCGGAATGACGTTCCGATCGTCCCACGGATCGCGATCCCAGTGACCGGCGTCCAGCGAAGCCCGATGCTAGGATTGGCGCTATCGCCAAAATCGGAATAATGCTCGAAGCGACCGGCTGCGCTGAAATCGAGTTTCTGCAGACCCGGCCGGGCATTGTCGGCGCCCACGATCGGGATACGGAGCTCGGCGAACCCAGCCAGGATGATGCGCGAAGAAGCGCGGAAGGCTCCAATCGTGGGCGAGGCCGCCTCATCCAGATTGATGATCTGCTCGGCAAACATCTCCTTTCTGGCATTGACGCCGACGGCCAGCTTTGCGGTTCCGCCAGCCCAGCTGAACAGGGGGCCGTCGGCTTGCGCATTTCCCGTTGCGATCTGGCTGCGTCCGTAGTTTCGGCTGTAGCCGCTCCCCACGTAAGCCAGCGTCTTCGCCGAATTGGATGAGCCATCACCATAAGGATTAAAGTAGCCATCGGCGGCCACATCATAGGGTGTTGTTGGGTCGTCGGAGATGGTTCCCAGTGCTTCGGAGAGGGCATAGTCGTTGACCATGTGGGACTGGATGTTGAGATCGATTTCCTTCGCATAGCCACCGTAGAACCGCGCTTGCCAACGAGGACTGAGATCCACCGTCAGTTCTCCGCCGAACGACATCGCCTGAGCTTTGCCGCGCACGAGGATCGGTCCGAGTTCAGGCTGGAACGAATAAGCGATGAGGTCACTGGAACTGCCTGTCGGCGAGACGAACCAGGGGTTGGCTGCGGTGACCGGCATCACGGTCATCGCGCCGGGCGAGCGGACCGAGAAGCGTCGATGCGAGTAGCGCGCGTCCAGCGAGAGCGAGACGCCCGGAGAGAAACGCTGCGTCGCGCTGGCGTAGAGCGTGTGCAGGGTCTGGTCGGGCGTCAGGTCGGTGTCCTGGCGATAGTTCTGCAGATTGACGACGCCCGGGAGAAAGTCGCCAGGCGTAAGCGCTTTGCCGTTCTGGCCGGCAGGGATCGCATAGGTCGGGCTGTAGGATCCTGTAGCCGGGTCGAAGCCGAGGACATTTCCTGGAAGGCTGAGATAGAAACGGTGATCGGTGCCCCCCAAGGGGCGTGAATCCGCGGATCGTGCAAAACGCCGGTCGGCTGCGGCCAACGCCGTCGAACGATTGAATTCGTAGGACAGCAACGCGCTTCCCCCGCTCCAACTCTTGCCGATCGTCTGGTCGAGCTGGAGCTGTCGAGCGCCGCCGGAGGTGACGGTGCCGACACGCGCGTCGCTTTCCGCGCCATCGAATCGGCGTTTCAAGACGATGTTGACCACGCCGCCTACGGCATCGGAGCCGTACAGCGCGGAGGCGCCGTCCATGAGCACCTCGACGCGCTCTACCGCGCCGGTGGGGATGCCGGAGATATCCGAGAAATTGCCCATCAACCCAGATCCGGCCAGACGGTGGCCATTGATCAGGACCAACGTTGCGTCGGCACCGACACCGCGCAGATTGACGCCGGTCGCGAGCGCACTGTTGCTCCCGGTGGTATCGGCGAGCGCAAGCGCGCTCTGCTCATTGGCGGAGCCGGCGAAATTTCCTGGCAGCGCCTGGATCGCCTGCGCGACGGTGCCATAGCCATTGCGGAGCATCTGATCGCGGGTGATCGTCTGAACCGTCGCTCCCACCGGATTGCCGCCACGGATGTTCGAGCCGACGACGACGATATCCTGTGTCGGCATAGGTCCGGTGGGCGTCTCGTTCGGCGCAAGGGATGGTGGCGCGCCGGCGTCTGGCAGCGGTGCAAGCAACGCGGTGGGGTTTGCGGCGCGGACCGGTGGAGCTGCGACGGACGCCTCCAAGACGACGACCTTGGCGTTGACCGATCGGGCTTGCAATCCGGTTCCGGCAATGAGCCGTTGCAGAGCTACGCCCGATGTCAGGAGCCCGCGAACCGGGCCAACGGTGCGTCCTGCAACGGCGGAAGGAGAATAGAGGAGTTGCAGCTTCGCTTGCGTGCCGAAAGCGATCAGTGCCGATTGCAGGGACCCTGCGGGAATGTCGAATGCGATGGCTTGCGCGCGGCCGTCCTGCGCATAGGCAGCTGTGCCGGCGTCGCCAGCCGCGGCGGTGATGCCGCAGACTATCGTCGACCAAAAGAGTGCAAGCCGGGTTCTTGACGCCATATCCAATTCCCCATTTTGGCGCACGATACGAGATCAACAAGCCTATTTTGGCGATCGCGCTCGACACCTGTGGGAATGAAGACGGGGCAGGAGGCGGGTAACCCTGACGGCCAGCGATATTTTTTCCGCTTTTACTTTCGGGCGGACAAGTGGATGTGGCCATCCTCGTCGAGATGCTGCTGAAGCGGTAGGAAGGCCGTGACGGCAGCGGCGAAGCTCTGCGGGTCGGCGACCTCGAACGTGCCGCTGATCCGCTCGTCCCGCATCGCGGTTGCGTCGAGCGTGATCGGCTTGCCGCCGTAGCGGTTGATCTGGTCGATCGCGTCGGCGAGCGCAGTGTTGTCCAACACGATCCGGCCTTGCGTCCACGCGACGACATTCGCCGTACTGACGAGGCGGACCAGCCGGTCGGTACCTTGCGATCGCCACTGTTGCCCTGGAGCGAGCCACGTCAGACGGCCATCGGCGCCCCGGACGCTGACATGACCCTCGACGAGCGTCACCAGGGTCTGCTGGCCGACCCGTGAGACGTCGAAACGGGTACCGGTCGCCGTCACTGCCACGTCGCCCGCGACAACCGTGAAGGGCCGAGTGGTGTCATGCGCGACAGTGAACAGGGCCTCACCGCGTTGCAGGACCAGTTGGCGCGCCTTCGCGCTGTAACGGACGCGAACCTTCGTTTCGGTGTTCAGTTGGAGCCGCGATCCGTCTTCCAGTGCGACCGCGCGTTGCTCGCCGCTTGCAGTCTGAAAGGCCGAGGTCCCGAACGGATAGAAGGCGACGCCGATCAGGATGCCGGCGACAAGCAGCGCGAACGTCGGAACCACCCAGGCGGGTCGCCGACGCCTCGGCCGTGCAGCACGGGTTACAACCGCGTCGACCGCCCGCAAGATGGCGGGGCGTTCGCCGAGGCGGCCGGCCTCGGACCAAAAGCGCTCGGCCTCCTCGAAAGCCAGCGCGTTCTTCTTGTCGCGCCGCCAGGCGAAGAAATCGTTCAGCGTGCCTACGGAGACGGGCAGGGTCTTGAGACGCGCGAACCACTGCGCGGCTTCAGCGCGCCGTCGATCCGCCGTGATACCGTCCTCTTCCATGCGTGCCGCCTATTCCTGCAGCCTGCTTGCACACAAATGCATCGCCTTACTGATCCGCCATTCAACGGTCTTTACGGAGATGCCCAGATAAGACGCAATGTCCCGGTTCGTCATCCGCCCGAACCGGCTCAGTAGGAATACATCACGCAGGATGTCGGGCAAATCGAGAATCAGGCGTTCGAGATCCCGCTGGGCTTCCTGTTCGGTCATTGCGCCAGGGTCGGATTGACTGCGGTCGCTGACGAGGGCGAGTTGGCGATACTGCGTGCGCACGGCGTCGCGCCGCCTGCGGTCGCGAAAGAGATTGAGCGCAATGCGCGAAAGATAGGCGCGGGGGTGTTCGATATCCGCAAGCGAGATCCGGATCACCCGCAACCAGGTGTCCTGGACGATGTCGTCGGCGTCGGTGGGTTGGAGCCGGAGCGTGCGACACAGGAAGGCATGTAGCCAGGCGGAATGCGCCGCGTGGTGTGACCGCAGCGCTTTATCGTCGCGCACCCTCGTCTTGGGATCGTCCGTGACAGCGACACCTTGTTCGGTCACCTTACCCTCCTGCCAATGAGGGGCGCGGGATGAGCCGCGATCGTGGACCTCTATGCGGTGAAGCCGCCATGGCTCATGCCACGGACGCATCCGAACAGGCCGGCGACGGCCATTCAAGCTCCCGACGGCATCGCGGCGGGAGGGGCGGTTCTCGCATAGGGGGTTCCACGCCCCTACCGTTGGCCTTCCAACGGCGACACTAAGATGTCGCAATCGTTCGCCCATGACAAGACCGCATCCAAGGACGGCAATGGACAGGTTGGTTCCGGTCGGGAATGGCCGGTCCAGAGCGACAGGAAAGGAAGGGGCGGGCGTTGGAACCTCCTATGCAGAAGCCCGCTTGCTGTCCGGGCACGCCCAAGCGCTGCCACACCCCTTCCGGCATTGAAGCCCGGTCCATTCGCGGCGCCGCGTAGGAGGATAGCAAGGAAGACGGGGCCGGACAACGGACCTCCGGGCGGACTATCGCGTCAGCCGTTCCTCGCAGATCATCTGTACGCGCGCATGCAGATCGGCGACGCGCTCGGTGATCCAATCGAGTTCGTCATCATCGATCTTATAGTGTTCGGAGTAGCGCGATTTGATGTAGGCGGCGCGGAGAAGCTCGTAGCAGCGCTTGCCCTTTTTCGTCTCGGTCTTCCAGACGCCGATTAGACGGTCGTCCAATTGTTCGGCGCGTTTGGACAAGAAATTGAGATTGTGCGATTTTGGCTGGTACAATATCATGACCAGCATGATACAATAGTAAGCGCGTTCCATGGCTTGATGAAGATCGAAGGCCGCTTCATTCCGCCACCTTGTTCGCTTTGTGGGGTCGGATATCTTCTGCGCTTGCTGCCGATCGAATTGCACCTTTTCGAGCGATATCTCGATTCTGGGAAATTCGCCATGAAAGTATCGCTTGGCCTCCTCGCGTGTCTCCTCATCGCTTAGGATCCCCGGCGCCTCGAAATGATGTCCTGGTTCCTCGGCGAGAGCGATCCCGTCACGGACAAGATCAACCCAAAAGTATCGTCCTCGCCTGAGTTGGTAATTCACGTCGTCGAGGGTGTGGATGATGAGATTGAGCGGGCGGGGCCAGCCGCGCTCGGTCAGCATGTCGACCATCCGGTCCTCCGCCTCGGTCCAGTATTTCGAGGCGTCGGTCAGATCCTCGTGATCGACCACGACAAGGATATCGTAATCGGAAAAATAGCGGCCGACCGGATCGACCACCTGCTTGCCACGCGCATAAGAGCCGAACAGGATGATCTTGAGGATCCGCCCGCTGCGCCGATGCTCGGTCTTGCTCCCAGCGGTCGCCTTCGCGAACTCCTCGCTGAGGATCTGGACGGTTCTCTCCATATCGCGCTGCGCGGCGCGAGGCAGCGTGGCGATACGGGCCTGAAGGTCGCTCACGGGCTTGATCATCGATTCCACGATCCGATCCGCAATGCTTTTCTCCTTCGGTTGGCGCTCGATACCGGCATCTTCAAGCGTGGGGAAGCGGCGGCGATTGTGCAACAGCCGCAGAATCACGATGGCATCATCCTCGATCCGATACACCAGCAGAAACGGCGTTCCAGGTACGAGATATTCGCGGGTACGCGCCACCCGGCCGATCCGCGACAGGTCGGGGTCGGCCGCGAGCCGCGCGACCGTCGCCGCGATCGCATCGCCCGTCTCGATACCCAAAGAGGGATTGTGGCGTAACAGAAACTCCAGTTGGCGGCTGTGCTGGTCTCGCGCCTTGGGCAACCAGACGATGGGCCATTGGTCAGCGATTGTCATGGCCGAACTCCGCCTTCCGAAGCCGCCACTCCTGCTCGACCGTTTCGTTGGGAAGGCTAAGTCCCCGCATTGCCTCCGCCTCGAGGATGGCATCATCGACCTCGCGCTGCCGCCAGCCGTCGTGGGCCGTCGACTCCACATGTCTTGCCACAGCGTCCCGCACCATCCGGCGAAGCAACAGCGCCACCGACAGATCCCGTTCCCCCGCCATCGCGACGAACGCGGCTTTCAATGCTGGATCGAGACGAAAGGTTATCGACACATCTGTCATCACGCCCTCCTCGAAATGCGCGATGCAACGGTTCGCGCTCTACCATAGGGACACCTCGCCCTGCCAGGCTGAGGGATGCCTCGATCAGGTTCCCCTGGCTCAACAGTGTGGCCACGCGATCGCGGAATCGCAATCATTGGCGGTGAACGAGGCGGTTTGTCCCGTAAAATATCTATGCAGGGCAGGTGATTCGCGCGATTGAGAGGTATTCCCCGCAAGTTTTCTGCGGAGATGCGCAAAAATCCTGCGGTGATTGTCCTCATCACCGTTGCGTCTTTTGCAAACAGCCTGAAAACGGGCGAGGCGGTACCCGACACCGCAGGGAAATCTTGCCTCCATGCATGCGCTGATGTGTCGATAGCAGTGCATATCCCATGAGCCCGCAATTGCGAGCGATGACGATGAAAGGATCGAGGTGATCGACGATGCCCTACGACCAGACCCGTCTCAGCCTGTATCTATCGACCAAGGAAGCGGCACGCCATCTGAACCTCTCGCCAAGGACACTCGAGGCGATGCGCTCGACCGGGCGTGGGCCAACGTGTCGCCGGCATGGAAGGTTATGGCGGTATCGGGTAGACGATCTCGATCGCTGGTCGGAGCTGGGCCGCAGCGGCTCAATACCCATCAGTTGATTCTCATGATCGTCGGCGGAGTATCGGCGCTGGCTTTGAGCGACGTCCTGCCCAAGCCCTACCGCCTCGTCTACAACGCGACTGGTAGTGTGCCGATCGGCTTTTATCTGGCCGCCGGACACGCCAACCCCCGGCGAGGCGTCTTGATGCTGGTTGCGCTGCCAGAGCCATGGCGCCGGCTGGCCGCCGGGCGAGACTATTTGCCGCTGAGCGTTATGGCGTTGAAACGCGTTGTCGGCGGCCCTGGGGATGTTGTGTGCGGCTATGGTGCGCGCGTTTTCCTCAATGGGCGCTTCGCCGCGGCGCGCTCGTTGCGCGACGCCTCGGGCCGGACAATGCCCCGTTGGGCAGGCTGTATCCGCTTGGGCGGCGACCAGTGGTTCTTGCTCAATCCGGCCGCGCGTTCATTCGACAGTCGTTACATTGGGCCTGTTCCAGGCGCGGCATTGCGCGCAGAGGTCGTGGCGCTGTGACGGCGCCCGTTTGGCTGGCAGCTACCCTCCTGACCTCATGTTCGGCCCCGGGCGGCGGACGCATTCCGATGGAAGCGGCGATCAGCGCCAATGCGGCACGCTTTGGTCTTCCCCCCACATGGATTGCGAGCGTTATTTCTGCGGAAAGCGGTGGACGCGCATGCCTCAACGGCCGAGCCATCCGCAGCCCGGCCGGTGCGGCCGGCGTGATGCAATTGATGAAGCCAACCTGGACCGAGATGCGACATCTGTTGAGACTGGGAGCTTCGGTCGATGATCCCGCGGACAACATTACCGCGGGCGTGGCATATCTGCGCCTGATGTATGATCGGTTCGGGTACCCGGGAGCGTTTGCGGCCTATAATGCCGGGCCCGCGCGCTATGCACAAAGCCTGGCGGGCCGACCGCTTCCCAAAGAGACGCGCCACTATCTCGATAAGGTCCTGGCGCGGATCGATGGACCGTCGCCCGCTCGTTCGGCGGCGCCGGCACGAGACCCGTCGGTGCTCTTCGTGAGCGCGGGGAACATGCAGGACCTCGGCTATCCTGAGGCCGCGACGGCCACCGTCTCGTCCGGCGATCTTCTTTTTGTCATAAGGCGATAATGCCGGATTGGGCGTCGAAACCGGATCCCCGTGCAGCGACAAGGGTAAGAGGGGCAAAAGCCCGGGCGGGTGCCTGACGTTTTTGCTTTCGCCGGGACTCGGTTTGTGATTCATCCTGTGGATGGCCCCTCCTGGACCTATCGATGAGCTTTCAAGCGCCGAGCTGG